>Ga0210123_1000288_pt1 | contig 33304 bp, 27 predicted proteins | sample Muzzi_PWB_D2_FD_185535 | JGI IMG/M metagenome (GOLD analysis project Ga0210123, IMG submission 185535) | Wetland microbial communities from San Francisco Bay, California, USA, that impact long-term carbon sequestration - Muzzi_PWB_D2 (SPAdes) | ecosystem: Environmental > Aquatic > Marine >... | reverse complement strand
GAATGGAAGGTGGTGCCCATCATCAACGAGAACGATACGGTGATGGTGGAGGAGATCAAGCTGGGGGACAACGACAATTTGTCCGCCATGATTGCCTTGCTAATGGATGCCGACTTTCTGATCAACCTGACCGATATCGCCGGACTCTACACCAAAGACCCGCGCACCCATGCCGATGCTGAACTGATTCCGGAAGTGTCCGTATTCAAAAAAGAGATCGAAACATTTGCCAGCCATATCCCCGGCACCCTGGGCACCGGCGGCATGCTCAGCAAGATCAAGGCAGCCAGGAAAGTCACGGCCGCCGGCGTTCCCATGATCATTGCCAAAGGGGACAAACCGCGAATCTTGCTCAACCTGTTCGATGGCGAGCAGCACGGCACCTACTTTGTCCCCAGGAAAGAAAAAATGGCCAGCCGGAAATGCTGGATCGCCTATACCCTGAAGCCCAAAGGCAGCCTGATCCTTGATGACGGCGCCGCGCGTGCGCTGCTGTACAATGGCAAAAGCTTGCTGCCCATCGGGATTGTGGATGTGGTCGGAGAGTTCGGTGTTGGTGCGGCAGTTGAATTTAAAGATGTCCATGACCGGGTATTGGGGATTGGACTGGTGAATTACAGCGCAAAGGATATCCGGGCCATCAGAGGATTGAAAACCAGTCAGGTCAAAGCGCGGCTGGGGTTCAAACCATATGATGAGATCATTCACCGGGACAACCTGGTGATCACATTCGCATAGAAGTGAATGCCATTCCGATTTTTGAGATAGCTTCAAGTATTTGTCTGGACGTATTTGGTACCTGCGGCTGGTTCCATCTACGACCGGTTCTTGCAGGCTGTCAATCGTCGGCATGCTGCAGGTGGGCCTGGAAATAGGCATCTATTTCGGGGGGAATGGAAGTAAAGCGAATCAAATATGCTGCATCGGTCGGACCTTTGGTTCTGATGACTTTGCCATAGAATGGTTTGGCCGAGAGCTTTTGGTCCACTCCCTGTAACACCAATTGAAGATCGGTCAGGGCCTGGACCGCTTTATCCAATGAAACTTCGGCACAATTGGTGGCGAGCCTGATCACCGCGCCTGACCAAACCTGCGCCGCGACATTTTTCCCTTCCAGGACCAGATAACGAAAGGGAATTTCTTTGGACAAAGTATGCAGGGTCTCCTTGTGAGTGGTCAGCGTGAGGTTGTAGCGGCCGGCGATGCCGCCCACTTCGAATATCCAGATGGCGCTGCGCATGCCTTTTGGCGATACCTGCTGCTGGGCGTCGATGCGCAGCATATGTCCGATTTTTTTCTTAACAGAAGCAGAAACCAGAATCTGACCGCCCACGGAATAGGACTCGATGCGGCTGGTCATGTTCACGCCGCTGCCCACCACGGCATATTTGCTGCGTTTGCTGGAGCCGATGTTGCCTACAATTACTTCTGTTTCGTTGATGCCGATGCCCATCTCCAGATCGGGCAAGTCCTGTTTCCGATTGATGTCATTGACTCTGGACATGGCATTTTGCATCTCAATGGCGCAGGCCACGGCCCTTGGGGTGCGATCGACCATGGTTTGGGGAGCCCCGAAGATGACCAGCAGCGCGTCGCCCACGATTTCATTGATGGTCCCATGGTAGGCAAGGATGATGTCCACCATGACATCGAAGTAGACATTGAGCATTTGGACGACCTGTTCCGGCATGAGTCTTTCGGACAGCGCCGAGAAGCCCCGCAGATCGGTCATCATGATGGTGACCATCCTTTTTTCCCCGCCCAACTCCAGGGCGGTGGGATCTTCGAGCAGAGAATTCATCACCTCCGTGGAGAGGTAGCGGCCAAACATTTTTTTGATGATCTCAGAGGATTTTTCCAAATCTTCAGAAGTTCGCGCCAGCAGTGTCGATAGGGTTTGTTTTTCTTTGACGGCGCGCTCAAGGCTGAAATTGAGCCGGACGACCTCCTTTTCAACAAATTGAAGCTTTTCCTGCAACGCCGCCTTTTCATGCGCTTCCATGTTCTTAGGGGCGGGAACCGGTTTGGCGCTATCAATATTCGTATTCATGGTCATCTCATCGGATCTGCCTGATTGCCACCGGCACCAGGGTATGGTTGTGCAATTCGCATTGGCCGTTGGGCACCGGCCCGATCTCACCGTCGGTAAAGAATCCAATCAGCGGAGCGTTCCATATCTGGTGAATCGCGGCGATTTCATCCGCCACCATGGGGCCGAGGGTGAATTGGCGTCCTTTGCATGAAAAGAGAATCACGGCATCGGCGGTGGGTGCCTTTTGCTTGAGTTGGGATACAATATCCACGGCGCGGTCAATGATCTCCACTCCCGGCGGAATACTGAAGCGCACCTTGGAACCCTGGGGCACTGTGCCGCCGTAAGTGATGGATTTGTCCTCATTGATCATGACCGATCCACGCAGGATGGAGGAGCCATCATCACGCAACAGGAGCAGGGGATATTCATAAGCCAATGACGGATCGTCCCCAATATTCAGGTATTTGTTATACATGTCCAGGGCCGGTTGGTCATCTATCTGGTATATGACGTTGTCTTCCGCCTTGGTGATGATTTTGGGCGTGCCGATGCCTTTCCAGCCGCTGGCGGCCACACCCTGAAGCTCTACCACTTCCTGGTCAACAACCAGGGCGATAATGCCGTCGGCGGCGATGCGGTCGGTCGTAAACACAAACGATTGGGCAGCCCCGGTCTGGAGTCCGGTGAAACCGCCGAAGAGGGGTATGGGACCATCCATAGCGTGCACGATTTCGCCGATAATCTGTTCGCCATCGGCATGCAGTCCTGCGGATATGACTAATAATGCCGGGTTGTTATAATTATCCTTGGCCCATCTTGCAATTGTACGCCCGGCCTGGGCGGGATCACTGGTGTGATGGTCGAACATACTGACCTGGAATGCCTGCTTGGGGATATCAAGCAGCATGACGGTGATGGATCCTTCCGAGACGCCTTCATGGGTGAATTCACCGTTGGAACTGGCGCCGAACACGGCCATGCCATGCGTGGCGAAGCGGGTGCCGAGTTCCTTGAGATCGTATTTCAGGGCGCTGAATACGATGGCCAGCGTGGGGCCCAAGCCGTCGCGGCGAACGGCCTGCAGCCGTGATTCGATGTGTTCGACCGAGGTTACTGAAAATACAACAGGTTTCATAGCATGCTCCCGTTACGAAGAATCTATGTTTTCCAGCGCCCCTATGGGCCCCCCCGGCATGCTTAGGGTTCGCGCAAAAATAAATTTACATTTTTAGGTGTTGAGGCGCCTGCCTGGTAAGGCGCCAAAGCGCAGGAATATCGAGATATTTCTGCGCTTTGGCAACACAGCCAGGCAGGATGTATCGGCGCATAAAAATGTGAAGTTATTTTTGCGCGAGCCCCTAGATTGGTGTCCCGCTATGCGCATTGCCCGTTGCGATGCAGTGTTTCTATCGCAGGCCGGGCAATCAGTTAGACATAAACATATAACCGCTGAGGCAAAATACAACCCGCACCGGGGTTCTCCATGGGGCGATCTTCAAATTTTGTCGACCCTTCTTGGCTGCTTATCAGGAATGGCACGCCATAAAAAGGTCAGATGTCAAAATCACAATATCAAATGATGGATGTGCAGTCAGTAACGCAGGCTATAGTAGAGCAACCCCCATCGTTCGTGCAAGGCCTCAGCAGTGGTTTGCAGTGCGCCGGCCGACGGTAAAATTCCTTGCCAGCCGTAATCTTTATGCGGCCAGGTGGTGATGGCGCAGGGAAATGGACGGACATCCAGTCCCACTTTTTTGAAACACAGCAAGGCTCTTTTAATGTGGTAGCCGGAAGTCACCAGCAGTGGTCGGCTGAATCCGTTTTTTTCGCAGATGGCTTTACAGTACAAGGCATTTTCAAAAGTGTCACGGCTGCGTTCTTCAATTATCAGCTCACTCGGTGGTATACCAAGGTCCATGAGAAACCGGTGGGTGACTTTGGCCACCGAATCTCCGGTTTTATATACTTTTCCACCTGAGATGACGATGGGAACGCCCAACCTGAGATGCAGTCGCGCAGCGGTAACCATGCGTTCCATGGTTCCGGGACCAGGGGCGCCCGTCCCGGAAAAGTCGGGGGATTTGTCATAAACACCGCCCCCCAACATCAATATGACATCTCCATCCGCGTGCTGCGGAATAACGAGATCCGATTCCAGAGTACCCATCAAAAGATCTGCCACGGGCGTAATGGAGATGATCCAGAGTATGGCCGCAGTTGCCAGCGCGCACAAAGATGGTGCATGCTTTTTACGGAACCGCAGCCAACCTCCAATGGCAATCAAGAGCAGAATAACGAAGCCGGGCGGAAGCAAAAAAGGAGCTATGAGTTTTTTGAGCATAAACATGATCGTATACCGGATGGCTGGCGGTTAGCATCAGCTTTGGCGCGTACTTGATAGTGCCCATCCAGAAACGGCATCTTTTGGCCCAGGCCGGTGTTCTCGCTCCTTTGAGATCCTCGACGTAGCGCCGCTACGCCTGCGGTCTCAAACTCACTGCGGCCTTGGCCTGAACCAAAATCTACCATTTCTGGATGGACACTAGATATCTTTCTACTGGCAAATGCGATGGTTTTGCAACAATTGATTCTTCCATCGATCCGCGAAGAAATAATGTAGAATGATCCCAGCTTGATCTTTCTTATCTGCTTGTAGGTTGCGGGCAATTAGACATTGACACCCGCAGCGTTATTTGCAAGGTAGAATATGTCCTACAGTCGTTTCAGTCTTGTCCGACCCAATATTTACCTGCCTGACATCAAGGAGAGAAACATGAGGCGATCTCGAATCTTTCGCAAAGCCGTCGCCAGTATCATCACCGTGACGTTCTGCTTCTTAAGCGCAATTGTCGCCCCGGCACATGCAACGCTCATCGATACGGCCGACATCCTCACCGCTCAGGAAAACGATATGGCCCGTCAAAAAGTGGCCCAATTTCTCAACCGCCAGGATGTGGCGCAACACCTGCAAGCCTTGGGCGTGGATAGGGAAGAAGCCCGGGCGAGGGTGGCCACCATGACGGCGGATGAGATCAACCTGTTGGTCAATAAGATCGATCAACTGCCGGCCGGCGGAGATGTTGTCAGCTTGTTGATCGGTGCTGCCGTGATCGCGTTTGTAGTCCTGGTGGTTACCGATATCATGGGCTTGACGGATGTCTTTACATTTATCAAAAAACGTTAACCCATGACCGTTGGTGGCCGAGTATCCGGATGGCGGTTGCCTGTCGTCATTCTATTGGGTTCCTTTGTCACGGCCTGCGCAGGTATGGGTACCGATCTTACCATTCAAAAATCGTCGGTTCCCCCAGCGGTGCGATTGGCCGCCGTACCGTTTTATGCACAGCGTAAGCATCAATGCGGTCCGGCTGCACTGGCCATGGTGCTGCAATGGAGTAGTGTCAACGTCAGCCCTGACCAGCTTGCTCCTGTAGCTTTCACCCCAGGGCTAAAGGGCAGTCTTCAATCAGGGTTGATCGCGGCCGCGCGCCGCTACGGGCGTCTGGCCTACCCGGTGAAAGGCCTGCAATGCGTGCTGGAGGAGGTGGCCGCGGGGCGGCCTGTGATTGTATTGCAGAATCTGGGGCTCAGATGGCTGCCGAGGTGGCACTACGCGGTGGTTATCGGCTATGATTTGGATCAACAATTTGTCATTCTGCACAGCGGCGAATCGGCATCGCGGCAAGTCGGGTTGAGGACCTTTATCAACACCTGGAAGCGCGCCGAATACTGGGGCCTGCTGACATTGCCGGTCAATCTGATGCCCCGCTGTGTTCAGGAAGCGCCCTATCTAAGGGCCGCATGGGGCCTGCAACTGGCCGGTCATACCGCGGCGGCTATTCAAGCCTTCGAAAATGCTGTCATTCGTTGGCCTGCAAGCCCGGCAGCATATCTTGCATTGGGCAATGCCTGCTATGCCGATGGCGCCGTCCAAAAGGCAATGGATGCGTTTGCACACGCCGTGCGGATAGATCCTGACAATGCATCTGGATTTAACAATCTGGCCCATTTGCTGGCGGAATCGGGCAATCTGGCGGAAGCCGAAACCATGGCACGCAAAGCCGTCAGCCTGGGCGGCCCCCACCTAGAGGTGTATCGCCAAACACTCAATGAGATACGCCAAATGCGTCACCGGGAATAATTGGTGCTCTACCGGGGATCCGGCCTTTCAGACGCGTTTACAGGCATGGCATCAGTCCGGATCTGCCTTGAATGCTTTATTGCGCTGCCAAATTTTCTGAAGAAACAGGTCGCGGCCTGAATTGTAACGATAGAATTTATATCGCAGGGGGTTTTTCTTGTCGTAATTCTGGTGATGCGGTTCGGCAGGATAGAACTTGCAAAAAGGAAGGATTTCAGTGGTGATGGGCTTGTTGAAGAAACCCGACCGAGCAAGCATTGTTTTCGATGTTTCTGCCAATCGTTTTTGATTTTCATCGTGGAAGAAGATGGCCGTGCGGTATTGAGCCCCCCGATCGACGAATTGACCGCCGGGGTCGGTGGGATCCACATGCCGCCAGAAGATCTCCAGTAACTTGCCATATGTGACGATCCCGGGATCAAACTTGAGTTGCACCGCCTCTAGATGCCCGCTTCGTCCCGAACATACCTCTTCATAGGTTGGATTTTCTTTATGGCCGCCGGTATATCCGGAAATAGCCGTCTCAATACCTTGATATTTTTTAAAGTCCGATTCTATACACCAGAAGCAGCCGCCGGCAAAGGTGGCTTTCTCAAGGTGGATCTGCTGATTGTCCATAGGCTCATCCTGAATCCTTTATGCTGCACGGATGCTTTTTATGCCTTCTTGCACCCGGTGGCTTGATAACACGTATCTGTGATCGCGACTGAATTTTAAATGTGCGCAATTGGTGATGCCGGACCAGCGCCCGGTTTACAATCGTTCGCCGGCAGATCAGGTCAGGCGGCAATAACGCCGGCAGGTCGTTATGCCGCCGGCGTCAGGTCTTAATGTGAATTAAGCATGATCTGCGGAAATGTCAAAATTTCCGGGTTACTGAACGCTGTCAGCCGGTGGGATCGGAATGCGGTAGCGTTCCTGAATGACTTTGTGGATCAGGGGGATTTCCTGAGGGTCGAGATAGAGAATGCCTGGCGGTTGCTCGACCTCTATTTTGTGGAATCCGTATAGAGGTGATTTCAAAGCCGCCGCCACATCAGACAATTTACCGATGGTTTGGCCATTGACGCGCAGCACCACCAGATCGCTCAGATTCTCGTAGCCGATGGTGAATGGCGTTGGAATCACTCTTGAAATAATGATAATTTTTTCTCTTTGATCCCCGTTCAGGTAGTCTTGATTCTGTTGATAGTAGACGAGATCAATGGGCGCCCTGGAAGACCAGTCTTTGCCATATTCTCGCAAGTAGGAGACGGAGAGCTCTTGAAAGATCAGTCCGCCCACAATCAGATATTTGGGCTGCCGGTCGATGACATAGGGCGGCACCAAATACTCTTCCGGCCTTCGATGATCCAAGGTAACATTGAGGGTGACCACTTTGCCATTGCGATAAGCCAGAAATGGCACGCTGTCGCCGGCGTGGTAAACCGTCCGTATCAGGTGCACCAGCGAGGTGGTACCATAAAGGGGATGTTCGAACTGGCCTGTGTTGGAGACCTCGTAAGCGCCGATACGCGTAATGACATCCTGTGCCTGAAGACCGGCTGAATCCGCCGGTCCGCCTTTGATGACTTTCTGGACGTAGATTCCGCTGACATTCTCGGGAAGACCGATATAGCGCCGCAATTGAGGGTCCAACAAGGGGCCATAGTGAAATCCTGCCCTTGGAAAGCCCCGGTAGTTCGGTTTCACTGCATCCGCCAGGAAATGGCGGATGACCGGCGTGGCGATGATGTCAATGGTTTGGCCCCCGGTATCGTTGCGGAGCACCAATCCGGCCAATTTGTTCCCTCTGACCACCGGCAAGGTGATATTGCTGGCGCCGTATTGCAGCGCGCTGTTCATTCGGTAGGCGATAAAATAATTGCTTTTGGTATAGGCCAGCAGTTCGATGGAGGTGACTTTGCCAGTGCTGGGGACTAAATTCCCATTGGGTTTGATCTGCCATATGGTCAGGTACTTTCCCGAAGCGATGGGCGCGGCGATCTCCATGGGCTGGCGCGAGGCCAGAAAATTATCATCCGAGGGCTTGAGCAGCGCCAGATTGGCTTCATAGTCCACAACTTCCACATCTGCACGATACTTTTTCCGGGTATCGATGGTTTCCAGTTCGATATAGCGATGATTGGCCACCAGCGCGGCAGTTACCAGCACATGGCCACCGGGCACAATAACCCCGATGGCTGTCCGGGTCCGCGGGCGAAGCTGCTGCCATGGCCGGTGAAACTGATAACCCTGACTGGTGACGGTGACCCGAATCACTGAATTTACTGCCGTTGACTTCAGTTCGCGGTCTTCCGGCTTCATCAGGGGAAAACCGCATGCAATGAGTGTCATTATCGATACGAGAATTAAAGTTATGCGTGTCATTTGCTTCATCAACTGCCATTATCTCCCGTTATATCGTTTTTTGTGTTGCGTGCCTGCCGCCTTGGGGCCTCATGCCAGGTTCCCAACTTGTGTGCAGAACAATTGACATCGTGGATCCCGAAAACGCCCATGTGATTCGCATCAGGGCCTATAGGGATTTTCCGGTGGTCAGGAATTTTGGGCCGCCCATTCTTTCGGCAGGATGCTGTCTTCCAGATATTGCTCTTGGGAAATGCGATAGCGTTTCAAGATGCGCTTTCGTGCATTGGCCACGGCTTTGGCTTCCAAAACCAATGGCTGTGGATCTCCCACCACCCGGATGACATAAAATTCAGCTTTGTTTTTGAATGCCTTGGCGACATCTTCGAGTGTTCTGATCTTGGTGCCGTTGATTTCCTCAACAATGGTATTCACAAAACGGTTCTGGTACGTGTTGATGGGATCAGGCAGCACTTTGCTGATGACCACGACCTCCGGATGCTGCAGATACAGCTCTTTCCCCAGAAATTGAGCGTAGTAATATCGCAGGGTTACGGATTTATTTTGCAAAGCCGCGTAAAAAGAGCTGGAAAGCGGTTGAAATACCAGCCCCCCGTAAAGCACAAAACGCGGACGAACATCATATTGCCTGGCCTGGGTGAGGTAGGGCCATGGCGTCGTCAGGGCTATGGTGACCTCTTTTTCTTTACCGGCCCGCAGTATTTTGAGCGCCACGGTGTTGTCCTTGAATTTGCGCTCCACGATTTCATTGAGCATCAACCGGTCATTGTCCATGGCCACGCGCCCGTCGCTGAAAATGGGGCGGTTATCGATGGAAAGCAACACGTCGCCGACCTTCAGATGTTCATAAGCGGCGCCGGCCTGCATCACTTCGCTGACCATGACGCCGAAATCTCCGGTCGACAGACCCAGCGCGCGTCTGTATGTACTGTTGATTAAAGGGAAAAACTGGATGCCGATATCCACATAGCGGTCGTATTGACCATCCGCGACATCTTTAATAAAGCGCGTTATGACGGGCACGGGGATCATGTAGCCCACATTCTGCGCCACCATTCCGCTGAAACCCTGGAATGCGACACCGACGATTTTTCCGTCTTGAATCACCGGACCACCGCTATTGCCTGGATTGATGGCCGCATCGATTTGAATTGCCAGATGGCTGTCCACGCCTGAGTGGGAATAGATTTGGTAGTCGATCCGCGAAACCACGCCCCGGGTAACAGAGAGACGATCTCCTCCGATGGGGTAGCCCAAAACGGTAACCATTGAATCCAGGTTGGGCACATTGCCCAATGGCAGTTCGGCCGTATCGTGGAAGAAGGATTTATCCGGAACCTCCAGGATGGCCAGGTCGCAATCGTGGGCGATGAACTTGACATGCCCCTCGTAGCGGCGGGCGTCACCCTCCTTTTCGACGGCGATGAAGCGGGCGTTGCTCACAACATGTGCATTGGTCAATATGCGCCGTTTGGATATTATAAAACCGGTGCCCATGCCTGATTCGGACTGCCCGGGGTCCCATGGGGCGGCATAGTCGGGTGTTTGCGATACCGTATAGATACGCACCACACTCTTGCGAATGGCTTCAATATCTTCGCTGGCGACGGCATGCCATGGCGCCAGCACTAACATCGGCATGATAATCGCGATCCAGCGCCATACCGACAGCTTGCCTCTGGTTATATGCATGGTTTTCATTCCTTTGGACACCCGTCAATTTCGCTTTAAGAACCAAACCCTATGAATCTGCCCAAATCGGCAGAAAGACGATGCCTATTCTAAGATAGATTCCCCATGATCGCAATAAAAGAAAGATACTTGCAATGGCTTTGGCGATGTTTAGGATATGACCTCGGATTGCATTGGCGTATCGATGTCCAATCCGCGCTGCCTGCAATGATTCGGATCAGAATCTAAAGCCGAGGTGCCTGCCATGATGAAATGCGAAAAATGCAATTGTGAGACCCATGTGATCTATGTAACCCGTTGTGACGGCAAGGTATGTGATAAATGCCGTCTTGATTTGACCAAATGCAAATGTGACGATGGCTCAAACCTGCCACCCAAGGAAAGCCCCTTATCAATGGCTCAATCCTAAGTCGTCGACGTGGCTTTGTCCAGCCCTTTAACGCACCCTATGATTCCATCTCATTGACCCATCGGTCAATGACCTGGCGATCCTCCTGGGCCATGGCAGTGATTTTCAGGTCATAGATGTTCGGCGTCTGTTGATTCCTGGCATGTAATACCTTGGCATAGATGGGCGCAAAGCAATGCGCTTCGGTGCAGAAATTGATCTGAAGCTTCAAGTCGGTCAGCGGGTCAATATTGGAAGCCAGTTCCACGCGCCATGAATCCTCATCGACATTCAGGGTTTTGCCCTCAATGGCGGTTTCCGTAATCTCCTTGCCGTCCACAACCCACCCGGTTACCGGGAGTTGAATATCGACGCGCCTTGTCTTGTTGGGTTTTTCGGTCAGCCTGACCCCATAGGGAGGGTGGATGGCTTTTACCGGGAAACACACCAAGGGTTCTTGCAGTCCCTTCATCATTACCGTCTGGGGCGGGTCCACCTCGACCAGGGAAGCGATCAACCGGTACGTCGGCTCACCGATCAGCACTTGGCCGCCCACCGTGAGGCTTTCGATTCTCGAGGCGGTATTGACCGGCATGCCGACGATGCCGTATTTGGCCCGGATTTTGGATCCGATATTGCCGACGATTACCGTGCCGGTATTGATGCCGATGCCCATCTTCAACGTTGGAATGCCTTCTTCTTCAAGCGCTTTGTTCAATTGCTGCAAGGCGTTTTGCATCTTCAGCGCACATGCCACCGCACGCGCGGGATCATCGTCATGCCGCTCCGGAACCCCGAAGATGGTCAGAATACCGTCGCCTAGAAACTCATCGATCATGCCGTCATAGGCGGTGATAATCTTGGCCATGGATCCGAAAAAACGGTTGAGCAGGCGCAAGGTCTCCTCCGGGTCGCTGGTTTCCGCCCGGCTGGTGAAACCCCGCAGGTCCGCCATCAAAATAGTTACCGTTTCCCTGCGTCCGCCGATTTTGGAGCCGTCCGGGGACGACAGAATCTCGTCCACAACTTTTTTGGAGAGATAGCGGCCAAAGGTTTCCCGGATGAACTTGACCAGGCCCAGGCGCTCGTTGGAGACTTTTAAAATGGCTTCCAGCATGCGCTGACGCGTATCCACGATCTCCGTGATTTCCTTGGCCGTGTCCGGCGGCAGTTCCACTGCATTCACCATGGGGGCGTCGGTGTTGAGGTCCAAATTGGCCTCCGAAATGGTCTCCAGAGGATAGATGATCTTTTTTTTGAGAAAACGGCTCAAAGTGAAGGTCACGAAAGCGATGATGATGCCCACCAGAATGAGGATGCGCACGGCAAACCAGAACAGGTCGGCTGCACTGGCCTCCTCCGTGGCGGCCCGGTATCCCAGGGACCACACCAGCAAAATCATTTCAATGACCAGGATTCTCCAGAAAACACCGGTAACCAGCATCTTGCGGACGCTGATGGGCGAATCCTGGGTGTTCGGGGTGTCCTTCTCGGATGAGGACCTCTTGTTCACGATCCGCCTCCTTCCGCCAACACGGCGGCAATTTCCTCCAGGGCCGACCATACGCGGCGTGCAACAGTACGGATACGAGGGGCTTCCGGTTCTATTCCTGCGGGTGGCATGTACAGGTCCTGATTCATTTCGATTTGAACCGCAAACCGGTGGTTGGCGGCCAACAGCTGTCCGTAATGGTTGACAATATACCCCCCTTGGTAGGGCGAATTCAACGCCACAGAAAACCCCTGATTTTGAAAAGCGCGCTTGAATACTTGCATCTGTTCCCCGGAGCAGGCCGTCGATCCGTAGCCGGGCCGTGTCAACCCATACATATCACCGTTGTTGCTGATAATGACATCTTTTCTACGTTGCCCGGGGTCCGGGGCGTCAGCTGGACCGGTACCGTTTAACGAGTGACCGTCGATCAAACCGATGAAGGTGTTGCTATTTAAAGCATGTTCAAGCGCCTCGTGATAAGGGCGATGAAATTGGGCTACCCGCTGGACAATACCGCTCTGGTCCGGCTCCAGGCCCGATTTGTAGACATGGCGGCCGTGGTAGTCCGTAAGCGCCACCACGCCTTTGGGATCGGTCTGGTCCGGCGCGCGATTGGGATCGGCGACCAGGCGGCTCCATTTTGCCTGGACAATCGCCTGCGCCGGCAGCGGACCGAAAATTTCCGCAGTGCCAAAGTCCACGGATTCGATCACCTGGCGTTGATCAAGGGCCAGCGTGTGGCCAATGTGATCGGGCACCTGAGCGCCGCAGTGGGGTATGGAGACGACAAACGGCAGTGTCATAATGATTTTCCCGGTTTGAATTCTTCCGCAAAAAAGCAGGCCGCATCATGTTGATCCTCAATCTCGCACAGTTCCGGCCGCCGGGCTTCACAAAGATTTTCATCTGCCCTGCTGCAACGGGCAAAGAATGGGCAGCCATTGGTATTGGTTACCGTTCGCTCATGCGCCCGCAAAGTGTTGAATCGTTTCTCCGCCCAAGCGTGGCCGTATTTGGGCAGCGCGTCTATCAGCGCCTGGGTGTAGGGGTGACAAGGCGCTGATATGATCGATTTTGCCGGTCCTGTTTCAACGATATGGCCACGATAAATGACCGCAATGCGGTCACAAAGGTAATGGGCGGCCGCCAGGCTATGGGTGATAAATAGCAGGGTCATGTGCTTGCGACGCTGAATATTGGCCAGAATTTGATAGATCTGGACCGAAATGGACGCGTCCAACATGGAGGTCGGCTCGTCCGCCACCACGACTTCCGGGTCGAGCACCATGGCGCGGGCAATGGCCACACGCTGCCGTTGCCCGCCGCTCAGTTGATGGGGATAGCTCGACAGAAATTCGGTTGCCGGCGATAGTCCCACCATTTCAAGAGTTTGGATGACTTTTACCCGTGTGGTCACTGGCGCCGGCCTTTTGTGTATGGTGAGCGGCTCCGCCACCGTGTCAAGCACCGACAAATAGGGATTCAGCGACTGATAAGGATCTTGAAAGATCATTTGGGTCCGGCGCCGGAAATCTTTCAACACGCCACCCCGCATCTGGGCAATGGGTACATCATTGACGGCGATCGTGCCGGCGCTGGGTGTCTCCAGTCTTACGATCAGGCGTCCGATGGTGGTCTTGCCGCTGCCGCTTTCCCCCACCAGTCCAAAGATTTCACCGCTTCGAACAGCAAGGTCCACCTCGTTCAGGGCGATCACTTTAGCGGCGCCTGAACGGTGCAGACCGATTCCCGAGCGGTAGACTTTGGTCACCTTATCCAGGGTGATGGCGATGCGATTGAACTCCAGGGCCGTCATTGTTTTTCAACCTCGGCAACATAGAATTTTATGCGTTGACGACAAGGCGCGCCACTGCGGCGCTTCGATGCTGCAGGCGTCGCCGGCACAAGCACAGCGCTCGCAGAAACGGCATCCGGAAGCAGCCGCCACCATATCCGGGCCCTGACCGGGGATCGGCTCGGGCTGATGGTCGCCGAACAAGGTGATATGCGCCGCCATCAAGGACTGGGTGTAGGGATGCGCCGGTGCATTGAATACCTCCTCCCGGGTCCCCAACTCCACCATCTGTCCGGCGTACATGACGCCGATGTGATGACAGACATCGGCCACCACCGAGATGTCATGGGAGATGAACAGGATGCCGATCCCAAGTTCCTGCTGAAGCGTTTTGATGGTCGCCAGGATCTGGTCTTGCACAATGACGTCCAGCGCCGTGGTGGGTTCATCGGCGATGATGACTTCAGGGCGGCAGGCCAGGGCCATGGCGATTACCGCGCGTTGGCGCATGCCGCCGCTGTATTGGTGCGGATAGTCATTCCGGCGCCGGGGATTCATGCCCACCAGGGCGAAAAGCTCGGTCACGCGATCATGGACGGCAGTATTGGGCTTCTCAGGTTCATGGAAGCGAATGGCCTCCGCAATTTGATCGCCGACCCGCTGGATGGGGTTTAAGGCATTCATGGCCGCCTGAAAAATCATGGCGATTTTTTTCCAGCGGACTTTGCGCAGGTTCTCCGCTGTGGTTGTTACCAAATCCAGGCGATTGTATTCGATGCGGCCGCTTGAAATTTTGGCGTTTTTGGGTAGCAGGCCCATGATGGCGGTGCCGATGGTGGATTTGCCGCTGCCGGACTCGCCCACCAATCCCAAGGATTGCCCTTTGTTGAGGACGAAGCTCACCTGATCCACTGCCCTCAGCAGGCCGCGCGGGGTACCGTAAGTCACGCTCAAATTGTCCACCGTCAGAAGCGCCATCTTGTCTAACCGTTCTCCCTGCGAAGCCGCGGGTCCAGTATTTCATCCATTGCACGTCCAATCATATAAAAAGAAAGCGTTATCAGGGAGATACATATACCCGGAGGCAGCAGCCAGTTTGGAGACTGAAACATGTGCCCGGTTTTCCATACCCATTGCAGCATCATGCCCCATGAAACCGTGCCGGGATCGCCGAAACCCAAAAAGGCCAGCGCCGCTTCGATGATGATGGCCGAAGTGACCCGAAAGGTCATATAGAGCAGCGCCAAAGGCAGCACATTGGGAAGGATGTGCCGCAGCACGATGCGGGCATGTGAAGCGCCGGCGATGCGGGCGGCATCAATGAACGGCCGGTGCTTGAGGGTCATGGTCTGGGCACGGATCACGCGCGAAACCCCGGGCCACCGAAAAAGCGCAATCATCAAGACGATGGTCCAGATGTTCAGATGCCCGAACAACGCGGCCAGGATGAGCACCACCAACAGGGTCGGCATCACCATGACCATGTCGGCCGCGCGCATCAGGGCCGTGTCCATGAAACCGCCGAAATAACCGGCCAGCATGCCGATGAAGGTCCCCAGGAAAATGCTCATGAAGGCCGAAGAGATGCCCACCAGAAATGCGATCCGGGCGCCGGCCAGCAGTTGGCTGAAAAGATCGCGGCCGATGAAATCCGTACCCAGCCAATGTCGCCAGCTGGGGCCTGTGGCGTGCGCGATGACCGGATCGACGCCGGTCATGGGATGGTACATGGGATCAACGAGCGGGGGAATAAAGCTGCCCAAGGCCATCAATCCGAACATCGCCAGCAAGCTGAGCCCGATGAATCCCACCGGATTCTTGATGAACAGCGACCAGCCCTCAGAAAAAGCTTCGACCCAATAGGGGCGGGCCTTGGTCGGTACTGGTGCTGGTTCACATGTTTCGGATACGTTTGTTAAAGTCGTATTCAATTATCAGGTCCTTAGAAAGCCCAAGTGTTAAGTTTAAAGTGTAAAGTTTTAAGCAAAGGATTCTGCCGATCTGTTTGAAGGTGCGTATGATAAAAGCAGCAAACTTTGCAAAGCATGTTTTATTCTCCATATTATCGACAGGATACATTAACTTAAAACTTTACACTTTAAACTTAACACTGGTGCGTCGCTCAATGCTTGAATGAATCTCCAGGATCTCAATTTCATATTCGTCATCCAATCTCTGATTATCATTCATACCGAATCCTCGGGTCTAAGTAACCGTAAAGCACATCGACGATGAGGTTGGCGATCAGCACCACGATGGCGATCAGCAGAAAGCATGCCTGGGCCAGGGGATAATCGCTGTTGCTGACGGCAAACACCAACTCTCTTCCGATACCCGGCCATGAAAAGACGGTCTCGGTCAAAGCCCCGCCGTTGATGGAAAACGCCAGGGAAAGTCCCACGCTGGTCACCACCGGCAGGGCGGCATTGGGGGCGGCATGGCGATCGCGGACCCATTGCTCGGGCAGCCCCTTGGCCCTGGCGGTCAGAATATAGTCTTCGGTCAGCGTGTTGAGCATGCTGCTGCGCATGATCAGCAGGTAGCTGCCGAAATGAATGATAAAAAGCGTCAGCAACGGCAGCGCTAAATGATGCAGTACGTCCAGGGCCTTGGCTACCCACCCGCTGCCGGAATCGATCCAGATTTCAGGCGACATCATGCCTGTCAAGGGAAACCACCCGATCTTAAATGCCAGCAGCCAAATCATCAGCAGGGCCAGCCACGGCAGGAAGAGGGTATGACACATCAAAGCGCCGATGGTAAACCAGGTATCAATGCCATCCCCTTTGCGCCAGGCGAGAATCTTTCCCAGCCAAACCCCAAACAGGGCCGATAAAACCACGGCGGATGTAAATAACAATATGGTGTTGGGCAGGCGCTGGGTGATGATGCGTACCACCGGTTGCCCGTAATGGAAGGAAACCCCCATCTGGCCTCTGAAAAAATTGCCTAAGAAGTAAGCGTATTGTACGGCCAGCGGTCGGTCCAGGCCCAGTTGACTGATCAGCAATTGGGCCTCCTCCGGCGTCATGCTGGGGTCCACCATGCGGGTGATGGGATCTCCCGGTGCCAGCCGGAACAGAAAAAACAGCACCGTCATGATCACAAAGAAGATGATGACGATTTCCGCACAACGGCGTACGATATAGCGCTGCAGGTTCATCGCGCCTTGGCCTTTTCTGATGAGGTGTTGGCTGCATTTTCAACCGCTTTAAGCTGGCAAAACGACCACCTGTTGCCGATGCCGTCGATCATCGGAACCCAGCCTTCGAAGCGATCCGTGCGGACAGCTTCCAGCAGGCCAGGGTTGTATAGCGGCAGATAGGGGACATCTTTGCTGATGATCCGCTGCATTTCATAAATTATGTGTCGCCGTTGCACCGGATTCATTTCACTCTCGGATTGAACGGCCAGGCGGTCAAATTCCGGGTTTCGATAGCCGCTCATATTCCAGCCCCTTGGCTTGTCGTTGCCGGAGATGAAAAAAAACCGCAGGTAGTCCGGGTCCAGTGAAAGGCGGCCATATCCCAGGATGAAGGCCTCAAAATCGTGGTTGGATTTGATTTTTTGCAGCAGGGAACCGAAATGCATCGGACGGGCGAAAACCGGCATGCCAAGTTCGCGCAGCCACTCCTGAATCATCATGCCGCTCATGGCACGATGGGGGTCGTAATCCGCCGGCGGCGTCAGAAGGTTGAAAGCCGCCATGGGCCTGCCATCGGGAAGTTGCAACCCCTCGCCTGATTGGATGTTGCCGTCATTACCAACCGGCGGTGTTTTCCAGGTATAGCCGGCCTGGGAGAGCAATTGATAGGCTTGGCGAACGCGGTCCGTCCTGCTCAACCCATCCCCATGCCGGACAACATCGGCACAGTACCATTGGATATTGCCCGGAGGGATAACGGCATCCATTTGGGTGCCATAGCCCTGAAGAATGCGCTGCACAATGAACCGTTTGTCGATCAGGGTGGCAACGGCCTGTCGCAGGACGGGGTCATTAAATGGCGCGCGCCTGGTATTGAAGCCCATATAATATAAGGCACTCTTTTTGCTTTGGAAGACTTTGACGTTGGGGGTTTTGTTCAGTTGTTCCAGATAACCGGGCTGAATACCCCACCAGAAGAGATCGATTTCTCCCTTGCGAAGCGCCAGCACGGCAACGTCGGTGGTGCTGTAAATCTTGAACAACAGGCCATTGACATAGGGGCCTAATACCCGGCCGTCGATGGTTTGCCGGCTGGCGAAAAAAAGCGGGTTTTTTTTCAGATAAACGAAATTGCCTCGCTGCCATTGTTGAAAGACGAACGGTCCGCTGCCGATGGGTTGCGTGATCTCATTATTGAGCAGGGTCGCCAATTTCTTCTGGCTGGTTTCAGCTCTTTCGGCGATGGCTCGCCACTGGTGGGCTGGTACAATGGGGGCCATCATCGTGCCGCTCAAGAAGGTCGCATATGGTTTCTTGATACGAATTGCAACCGTATGGTTGTCGAGCGCTGTAATCTTTTCCACATTGCGCCATTTGGAAGCGTAGCGCGGGATTTGAAACCCTTGTATTAAGCGGCCGGTAAAAACCACATCTTCCGCGGTGAGCGGGGTTCCATCAGACCACTTCACGGCTTTTCGCAATCTGACGGTGTAGGTACGCTTCTGCGGTTCGTAGGTCGGTAATTCTGCCGCCAGCCAAGGCACAAAGGCCAAAGTTACGGGGTCGCGCAGATACAGCGGTTGGTAGATCTGAGAGAGAACTTTGCTCGAATTCGCGTCTCCGGCCAGCCAGATGTTCAGCGTGCGCGGCTCCTCGGACAATCCGATCTTCAGAATGTTTCCGTCTCCGGGACGGTGGCAGGCACTGAAAGACAAAATCGTCAGACACATGATCCACATCGGCCAGCAGGTAACGCATCTGAGATAGCTTCTATTTGTGACCATTATGCTCCAACGCCTTCTTTTCGATAAAGTCGATGACTTTTGCTTCAAGACGGACACCATTCAGTCGATTGATGCGTGGAATACCGCCGGGCGAGACGCAGTTTATTTCTACTAATTTATCCCCGATGATGTCAATGCCCACAAAGTAGAGCCCGTCTTTGACCAGCCGTGCTTTAAGGGTTTTGCATATCTTTCTTTCCGCCGCGTTGATCTCATGCTTGAATACCCGCCCCCCGGCATGCACATTGGTGCGAAAGTCCCCCTTGCGCGGCATGCGCCGCATGGCCCCGAGAACTTCTCCATTGAGCAGCAGGATGCGGACATCGCCATCGGTCTTGGCGCTTTCCAAGTACTCCTGGACCATGATCGGCTCACGGTCCGGATAGGGCCTGCTGGCGCGGGTGTAGTAATTGATCAGTGAAAAAAGGTTCTCCTGGTCTTGCGTGCTGACCTTGATAACGCCCTCGCCGCCGAAACGCTGCAGCGGCTTGACCACCATGGCACCGCCAAATTCATCAATAATCTTTTTCAAACGTTTGGGATCGCGCGAGACATGCGTCTCGGGAATGATGTCCGGAAAATTCAGGGGGTACAATTTGCTGTTGGCAACGATTTGACCCTGGGTGCTGTTGATGATAAATACTTCGCTGTCCACTGATGAAAGAAATTCCATGGTCTGGTAATTCAACGGCGGGTTTTTCCGCAGAAACAGGGCGTTCAGTTCGGTGATCGTTTCGAAGATGAGTTCATCTTTTTTGAGACACTTGATCAGCGACCGCCAGTATTGCTTCATGGAAAGATTTTTTGCGACGGTGATATTGCGCATGCGGGCCACCACCTCATTGCCGCGGATATAGACATCGTGGGGTTCCAAAAAGTAAACGGTATGCCCCCTCTGATTGCATTCATACATCAAATGGCTGGTGGTTTCGTTGGCCGGATTGATCGATGCCAGATTGTCCATCAAAAATGCTATCTCCATCACTGCTCCTCTTCCGCTTCATTAGTCGCTGTCTCAAAGTCTACTGAATCTGCTAATTGTTGGCAATTTTTTGATGCAGTTTTCGTATGCGGCCGCTGAATACCTTGCAAATTTTCAATGCGATGCGGGGGTATTCGCGCACCATCTCATCGAACTCCTGCCTGTGCAGGATCAGCATGCGGCAAGGTTTTGTGGTGCGAATCGTCGCCGTTCGGGGAATTTCTTCAAAAAGTGCCATTTCTCCAAAATGGTCCCCGTCCCCGATGTGATCCAATGTCATCTCAGATCCATTTTCTTCTGATTTAATAACCGCCACCTCGCCCTCCAATATCAAATAGAGCGTATTGCCGGCATCTCCTTCCTTGATCACAGTCTCACTGGCGTCGAAGGAGACTTCTTCGGTTACCGACGCCACGGCCGCCAGTTCGTTGACATTCAACCCCTCGAATATCTCGATGGGCTTGAGTTTCAAAATAATATCCGGCAGTGCCAAAGCCGTATTCATATCGTCGGCCTCCTTTGCGCTGGGGGTTCGTTGCTGTGCCAAGACCCGCCGCGCCATCTGCTGTATGTGAAGGTTGGGGTTGTTTTGCAATTGGTAGAGGTTGCGCATGTCTACTTGAACCTCCGGTAAGGCTTCCAGGACAAATAAGGTCATCAGAACGGAAAGCCAGTCGTCATGGCGTCTCAGCAAATGTTCCAGCAGTGCGGTGGGATTATCCCGATAGTCGCTCAGATTGAAACTCTGCCGGCCGATATTGATGGCGTAAATATCGGCATCATCTTCCAGAAGCGGAATTAAGACCTTGGCAAGCCTGCGGTCCAATATATCATCCAGGGCTTCCTGGCTGTTGGCGCGTTGTCGCCGGTCGCCGCTCAGCAAGCCCCTGCGGATGACCTGCAAGCGGCCGCTTTGATCTTGAATCGCCAACACCCGCAATACCATCTGGACCATGGCGAAGCGCTGTTGATTCAGATGATCCATCAGCAGATGACGGGCTTCGCTCCTGGGCAGGGCGGCAATACCGTTGCTCTCATTCAAATATTTATAGGCGCCCGCCAATTGATCGTGGGCGAAGCGATACAGGTCCAAACCCTTAATCTGAAGCTGTTCCAGAATCTTGAATATGGATTCGCGCGAATCGCGGCTGGGATGGTTCAGGGCCTTGATCAGTGCTTTGCCGTCCACATAATGGGCGCGGGTGATGCGGTTTTCGGCAGTTTGCCGAATTTGCGGGTCTTTATCGGCCAGGCGCTGGATGGCCGTGTTGAGACTCTCTTTGTCTGTAATGTGATAGGCGGACAAAGCAGACAGTCTGACGCCTTCGTCCGTATGAGCGATAAATGGGGTTACGGCATCATTGAGGTCATGCAACCCCAGGGCGTGGAGGCTGTCCAAGGCGGCCGCCAGATTGTCTGGTGATCGGCTCCGGTGGATGGCGTTTTTGACAGCGGCCTCGAAATGCCGGTCCTCTGTTGCGCCCGCGGCCAGAATCCCGGCCTTTTGAACGTCCTGGTCCTCTGATTCGATCCAGGCGATGATCGTGGCGCCATATGTTTCCGAAGATGCGCGGTATAAACCTGCGGCGGCTTGCGCCCTGATTTCAGGCGCTTGATGGTCCATATAAGGCTTGAGGTCGAAATGAGATTTTGTATCTCCTGAAAAGCGATTGACGGTCTGTAGCACTGCCAGCGCAATTATATTGTTTCCGCGGTCGGCGATGTCCGCTAATTGACCGATAACCTCTGCCGGGGGGATATCCGAGAGCAATTGCAGCAAGGCGGTTTGATCTTCCGTCGCAAGGTCATTTATCCGTTGCATCAAATAGAGATCCAGGTTGGGATAGCGCAGCTGTTTTAATAGTTGCGCGTACCAGAGCACCCCTGCCGGATCGCTGGCCATAAAGGCCTTCCGGAGGCGGTCCTGTATCCTTTGCCCGTGAAAGAGTTGCCCGATATCGGAAGGTTGCAATGATTGCAGATCAAGCTGGTTCTGCTGCAGGAGGTCGATGAGAATCCCGGCGTATTTTCTTTTCAGAATGAAAGGGGCCGATAACCAGCATACCACGAATGGCAGGGCCACCAGTGAGAGATAGCGGGGATGGAAGAGCGTATCCGACAAAAGGATCAATCCCGATCCCAGGAACAGGGCGATACGAACCACGGTGCCTCTGAGAAATGGTCGTACGAAAGCACGGTAGGATTCGGGGAACAACCCCATCATCATGGCATTGGCCGGTACGTTGATGGTTGTGCGCAGGATATTCGTGGACATTCGAGCATACATGGCCGCAATGATGTCAAATCGCAGCAGAAAGGCCATAAAGGCGATGATATAGTTAAAGGGATGAAACATCAGCGCCACCGGCAATCCCCAGCGGCCGTATATTTTGCCAACAAAAAGCAGGATGATGAGACTGACTATATTCAACGCACCTCGAAAATACCCGAAAAAGGCGATCAGGCTGGATTCGGTGGCAAAATGCGTGTCCACGGCAAAATTGAATTGGTAATTCAAGATGGGAATGACCACATTGGGCATGAAGGTCAGCAGCACCATGAGACGCATGAGCACCGATGATTTGAGCATGGGCATCACGGTTTTGATCTCGTGGAGCATGGAGGTGCGGGTTTTTTGGAGACCTTCGCGGTTTTCATCGATCAGCAGGAAAGGGAACTGGCGCCCCATGCCCCATACAACGCCGGCACCGGTCAAGGTAATGATCAGATAGACCACCAGCAGGTTGTCGAACTGAAAGGTACTGGCCATCAGCGGGGTGCCGAAGCTGGCAAGTATCTGCCCGAGGACGCCGCCGGCCGTAATCAACGGAAAGAGTCTTTTGGACTGGCGGGTGTTGAATAGATCGTTGGCCAAATTCCAGAAAAGCATGGCCAGCAGTGCCTCATATTGGGCCTTGAGCATGAACAGCAGCGGATAGATGATATCAATATCCATGGGGATCAGCAGGCGAATGGTGATGATGCTTCCGCCACAGAACAAAAATTGCCATGCCAGCATGCGCGGGCCTGGAAATCGGCGGATCAGCCCGAAGATAAAACCCATGATGACCACGGTGGCCACTGCATTGAGCATGTTGACAATGGGCAGAAATTCCACGCCATAGCGTTTTAAAAAGGCTGTTTCAGCATAGTTGTTGAGAATGACCCCGGCGCTGCGAACGAGGAAGAGCAGGGCCATGGACCAGAAAAAGAGGCCAATCTCCTTCTCATGAATGTTCAGCCACCGAAGAATATGTTTCAACATGAGCCGGTGTTCCCCAACCCTATACGATGTAAATTGAATGGATCTGTCTGCCGGCTATCGGTGTGTTACCCGTCGCCGTCTTGTTCGCGAAAGTTTATTAATGCCTTTTCAGATTATGGCGCCAATACCCGAACCACCCTGAATCCAGTGTTCCGCAGGCGGCTGTCCGGATGACCATAAGCACGGTTGGCGGATCGACATTTGATCCCCTCCCCGAACCAGCTGCCGCCGCGGCGGACCCGATAGGTTCCTTTTGAAGGCCCCAGAGGATCGACTTGAGCCCCTGATGGATAGGGGCCGAACCAGTCACGGCACCACTCCCAGACATTGCCGTGCATATCGTAGAGACCCCATGGATTGGGGGCGAAACTCTTCACCGGCGCAGGGCCGTCCATGGGCAGGCCCCGCTGTTTGGCAAAGGTGGTACACTGCTCGAACTTACCGATTTTGTTGGAGAACATGGCTTTGGCGCAATCGATGCGGTCGCCCCAACTGTATGCGGTTTTCGTTCCGGCCCGGGCGGCATATTCCCATTCAGCCTCCGTCGGCAGCCGGTAAAAACCTTCGCCCAGTTTATTGAGCTTTTTCAAAAAGGCCGCCACATCATTGGTGCAGACTCTGGAAACCGGAATGTTGTCCGGACCTTTGCGGCGGCCAAAAAAGCTGAACAACCCTTTTTCCATCAACTGGCGCCATTGCCCCAGGGTGACTTCCGTGGTCTGCATATAGAACGCCTGGCTGATGGTCACTTGATGCCGGCTTTCCGATTTATAGCGTCCCGGTTCCTGGGCCGGGCTTCCCATGACAAACGTGCCGGCGGGTATGAAGGTGAATTCCATCCCGATGCTGTTGACAAAGATCTTTTCCTGGGCTGAAGCGACAGCCGGAAGCAACAGGAGCATGGCCCATGCAAGGATGGTCCGCCAAGATGCCAGATACGGGATGCCTGCCATTTTTCCCTCATTCATCGGTAAAGTTAGAATTGGATAGCAATGATAGTAGGATGGAAGGCAAATGCCAATGAAATTTTAATCTGCGCATATTCTCATAACCCAGAAATGTAATGGCGCCCGCTTCAGACGGACTTAGAATTGTTACCGACGGAAGTCATTGGCGCTAAATCCCCGGAACGAGGAAAATTGATATTCACATCAACCTGAGGTAAGGTGCGTATGACTATGAACAAGACTTCCGACTTCGCCCATATTCAGTCTCTTCTTACGACGGTTGGCAAGCGTGCCGAGAACAATGTTGTGGCACCAAGTCGTTTGGAAGAACCGGAGATCCGGCTGTTGTCCGCCCATGAAATGGCGGCCACGGTTCAGGCCGCATTGGACAGGCGTGAGCGGCTCATTGTGTGGCAGTGGGCCGGCGGCGAGATCGGCCCGGTGAAAGAACAATTGTATGCCGCTGCGCGTCGCGGTATGTGGAACCATTTGATTCTCGATGCCGGCGGCAATGCTGAATTGGAGCTGTTTGCCGTCGCCAACGCCAATATCGTGCATTCTTATTGCTACCGGGAGAAGGCATCCTCGGCCTCAACCGGTGCGGTTTTCAGGTTTCCGGAAGTTTCTCCGGCCTATGGTCGCACCAAGCCATTGACCGGCCGGCCGCTTTGGATGGTGGTTCAGGACGCGGCCCGCATTCGGACCCTTTTGGCCCATTATGACCGCCGGACCTTGATGCGGTTGCGCGTTCATGACGACGGCCGGCGACTGTTCGAGGTTGGCAAGCACATGTCCTATCGATACGAAGCACCTGAGGAGCTGCCCGCCGGTTATTTGGATGAAATCGTCCGTATGGTGGAAGCCGGCGGATCGGTCAATACCCGCTTTGTGCGGCATAATCTTGAAAAGGCTTATCTGATCGCCTATGTTGAAGAAGAAGGCGTGATCGTCGGCAACTCCAGCCTTAAGCACCCCCGCGAAGAATATATCGATGCCGTCAGCCGGCAGTCGGGCATCGATCTGCACAATTACCTGGAACGGGGCTATACATCGGTGCGTCCCGAATACCGGGGACTGGGCGTCGGCGCCCAACTGCTGGGCGGGTTGACGGAGAGGGCCGGCGGGTATCACATCTTCTCCGTCATCGCTGAAAACAATATCGCCACCCAGAAGATGGCCATGCGCAACCGTACCCGGCGGGTGGCCGTTTTTTACAGCCAACGCGTAGAAAAAGAGATGGGGGTCTGGATTCCGGAATGGATGCTTCCCGAGGGAATTGAACTTCCCGGGCAGCCGGAATTAGACATCGGCGGCGCCGGTGGAAAGGATGCCCCGTGACGTATCGCATCGGCGTGATATCGGTGCGCGGGATGGCGTACCATCCCACCCGGAGATTGGCTGAAGCGGCCGCGGCTCGAGACGCGCAGATCATAGCCATCAACCCTTACGAAGTTCAACCGGCTTTCGAGTTGAACCGCCCCTTCCTGTATGGTGCTCAGAATGCATCCGGCCTGCAGGCGGTATTGCCCCGTCAAGGGGCGGAAATCAAAACAGCATGCTTGCCGTTGATCGCCCATTTCGAGCAGATGGGCGTGCGGGTGATCAACGGGCTGGCTTCCATTCAGATGGCACGCAACAAATTCTTCATGCTTCAAGCCCTGACCCATGCCGGACTGCCCGTACCCAATACCGTTTTTGCCACGTCCATGGATGGTTGTCGGCAGGCGCGTGAATATTTCGCCCCCCATCCGGCCGTGCTCAAACCGATCAACGGTCGCCAGGGAACGGGCCTGCATTGCCTGGCTGCGAATGAGGACCTGCCGCAGGATATCCCGGCGCAGTTCGCTTCGGGACGCGGTGTGTTGGTGCAGGCGTATATCCCGCCCCGGCAGCGCAGGGATTTTCGCGTGCTGGTGGTCGGCGGGCAGGTGGCCGGTGCCATCATGCTGAAACCACCGGAAGGTGATTTCCGCACCAATGCCCATATCGGCGGCCAGGCGCAGGCAACGGCATTGGACGCAGCCATGGCCGATCAGGCCGTTCGCGCTGCAGGGGCCATGGGACTGGAAATCGCCGGTGTTGATCTCATATTTCCGGATGGCGGCGAACCCATGGTGATCGAAGTCAACTCGGCGCCGGGTTTCCGCGCCCTGGAAGCGGCCACGGAAAAGGATATCGCCGGCACAATGGTCGATTATGTGCTTTCGGTTTGTAAAGCCGACTGAGTTATTTTTTTTTGCGATGGCCACACACTAAATTTGGGAGGAGTAGAAGGATGAGCGTGGACAGCATCAATCAAATCATCGCGGGCATTGCGCCCTTGGACCAATCCTGGATCGAGAAAGCTCAGGCGCGCACGGCGCAACTGGTGATACCTCCCAGGGCCTTGGGCCGTCTGCATGACATCGCCGAACGCTGTTGCGCGATACAGCAGACCCTGACCCCGGAAATGGAACGCAAGGCCGTGCTTGTCATGGCTGGCGACCACGGGGTGGCCCTGGAGGGCGTAAGTGCCTTTCCCCAGGAGGTGACCGGCGCCATGGTGCAGACCTTTCTGGCCGGTGGCGCCGGCATTAATGCCATCGCGCGTCATGTGGATGCCCAGGTGTGGGTGGTGGATATGGGCATGATTCCCGCCCTGGATCCCCGTGCCATCACCGGAGGGGATCGGCTAAAGGTCCACAAGGTGGGATTGGGCACGGCATCCTTTGCCCAGGGGCCGGCCATGACCAGGGATCAGGCTGAAAAGGCCGTACTAACCGGATTTAAAATCGCCGGCGAACAATTTGAATCCGGTGTGCAGGTGCTGGGGACCGGAGATATGGGGATTGCCAACACCACACCTTCGGCCGCCATAGGTGCCACCATAACGGGTGCCGGTCTGGACGATATGGTAGGGCGCGGTACCGGTGTGGATGACCGAGGGCTGGCCCGCAAGAAAGCGGTTATCGCCAAAGGGTTGGATGTCAATCGCCCGCATAAGGATGACGGGCTGGATGTATTGGCCAAAGTGGGCGGTTTTGAGATCGGCGGCATTGCCGGCCTGGCCCTGGCCGGTGCCTATTATCGCCGGCCTGTGGTTGTCGATGGGTTTATTTCAACGGCCGGTGCCCTCATTGCCCAGGCCATCTGCCCCGCCGTGGTGGACTATCTTTTTGCGGGACATCAATCCGAGGAACCGGGACATCGTATCATGCTGCGCTACCTGGGCTTGAAGCCGATCCTGGATCTGGGCATGCGCTTGGGAGAAGGCACGGGCGGCGCCATGGCCATGAGCATCATGGAAGCGGCGCTTAAGGTGATCAAAGAGGTGATGACTTTCGAAGAGGCCGGGGTGGCCGAGAAGAACGCCTAGACAGGTAAGCGGGTCAGCAAACCGGACGCACTCCGGCACGTTGCTTCGAAAATTCAAACCCATAGTTTATGGGCCGAAGGCCCGGCCGGGGGCCACGCAGCCTGTTTTGCACCGCCGGCCATCAAAGCAGTGAAATGGTGAATATGGCGAGATTGCCCGTGCAATGGATGATGATGGGCACCATGAGGTTGCCGCTGGTTTCGTAAGCCATGGCGAAGACGAGGCCGCCCGCAATTTGGGTCAGGGGGATGCCGTGGATCGAATGCAGGCCGACGAATATGGCTGTGCTGGCCAGAACCGCTGCAATAATGCCCCAGCGCCTGAAAAAAGAATAGAGAATACCTCGAAAGCATAGTTCCTCAGCCACCGGCGCAATCAAGGCACCCACCACAAAGAACATGCCTATTTCTAAAGGTGCGGCCGGCAGCGGCGATTTCACCATTCGCAGGGGATTGTTCCCGGTTAGATGAACCATGGCCATGGCAACGGCGGCGAACAATCCGAAGGCCAGGGACCAGACAGCGCCCTTCTTAATTCCGGCAACCCACGTCGCCGGCGCCCAGCCCACGGCCGCAAGCCCGCCTTCACAATTGGATACGATCCAACAGATGGCCGCGATCTGAAACAGCCGGACCAGGCCGATCACCACGATAGGCGCGACAAGGCCTGAATGCGCAAGCCATGATGCGAGCCATTCAGTGGCCAGCACCATGAACAAAATCCAGAAAAGAGAGCTTAATTTGATCGATGTTGGTACCATCCCAGTTTCCTTAGGGCCCGGTAGCCGTACCATTGGGCATACCAGTGGCCCAACGCGGCCATTTTTGCCTGAATTGCAGGGATGGCCCCGGGCCGGCCCCTCTCGCCCAGGGCATAAAAAACCTGACAAATAACATTGGGGTGCGGATCTTCGAGCATTTTCAGCAACTGCATGTAGGTCGCCCTCGTGCGGCTTTTGGCCATTGCGCGCGCCGCCCAGTAGCGCTCGACCACCAGTGGACTGGCGAGCAGCTTTTGATACGGCGCATAGCGCGCGATTTCCATATTATGGGCCTCGATGAACCTGAGCGCTGCCACCCGATGGGTCCATTGGGCCGATCCGATGGCCGCACTAAGCTTATCGGCCGAGATGTCCACCGGGCGAACGTTCAACATGGGCAGGAAAAGCAGAACGCCCACCAACAGGCACAACCCCGATGCCGTAAAAACGGCCCGGTCAGCTTGTCTAATCCAACCCGCGGCCATGCGCAAAAAACCGTAGGCCAGACAGAACAGCAGGATGGGAAAACCCATCAGCAGTCCGATAAGGGTCATCTGCCGAAAGCGTGCAAGTCCATCGGTGGTGCGGGAGAACTGTGCCAACCACATGTCGGGATCGGCCATGAATGCATCGACCGTTGTATCTAATCCTTTGCCATTGGGGGACCTGATCAGCAAACGGCTGCTCGATAGGCTTAACGCAATATCCGGATTTTGTATGGCCGGCAGCACGATCACGTCATGCCGGAGCAGGCGCATGTTCAGCTGCCGTGCCAGACCGTCATCGCTGAATCCATTCAGTCTTCCGGTACGCAATGTCTTCTGGTGAAATGATTTGATGGCTTCCGCCGCGAAGAGGGTGTAGCGGTAGTAGAAATCATTGACCGAACGCCCCGCAGGGTTGGAAAGCAGGATGTGGTCACGAATGGTGGTGAACAGATGCTGGTTCAATTGGGTGGCCCACAATGCCGTCAACAGGCCCAGGACGACCACGGGAACATACCATCGCCGCTGGGTTGAACGGTCGGCCTTTTTTGTTCCCCGGATGGTTGCCCAGCCGGTGACCAAAGGCACCGCGATGCAAAACAGGGAGGGAAACAGCACCGCACCATTGCTGTTGATGAAGAACAGCAGCGCCATCCATATCACCCCGCAGGCGATGAGGACTCTGGGATCCCGTTTGAACAGCAAATCCCAGATGCGCAGCAGGCTCCATGTAACCAGGGTCAGTCCGATACCGATGCTTAAAGTGAAGAAGAGACCGCCTCCCAAAGCGGACCCGAAATTTTTCAGCGAGGCCATGGCTTGTCCGGTCGGGATGGGAAAGAAGCCTGCAGCTTCAATGGCCTCTCCGGCGGATAGTATTCTTTGATTGGACAGATATACAAACAGGGTGGCGATGGCCTGCGTTGTCAGCATACCGAAAAAAATGGGCCCCAGTAAAAGGCGCACCACGTCAGTACACGTTTTCTTGAAGTTGGGCTGCATACGATCCAGTCAGATTGGTTTATGCGGAAATGGATTTCTCCGCCATATGGCATTTGCCGGGAGACTCCGGCACATATATATGATTCGTGCGACAAGGTCAAAAGCAGGTTTGAAATCGGGACGGCCACCTACAAAAGGTCGCTCCAAAGCGACTATGCGCAGCTTCGCCTGCCTCGCCCGGCCTGGGATTAGCGCAGCTGACGATGGCATACCTGGGGATGCAACGATATTGGGCTTGCAACCATGCGGGTGAACATCTTAGAATGTCCCACACATCAGGATATGAAAGCTGCACCGGGGTGACGGATAAACCATTTTTTAAACACCAATGAAGGTCAACATGAAAAAAGCACTCATCACGGGCATCACCGGACAGGACGGCGCCTACCTGGCCGAACTGCTCCTCGAAAAAGGCTACGAAGTTCACGGCATCAAACGCCGCGCCTCGTCTTTTAACACGGCGCGCATCGATCACCTTTATCAAGACCCGCATGAAGAAAAGGTCCGTTTCGTCCTGCACTACGGCGATTTGACGGATGCCACCAACCTGATCCGCATCATTCAACAGGTCCAACCGGACGAAATCTATAATCTGGCGGCCCAAAGTCACGTTCAGGTTTCTTTTGAAACACCGGAGTTCACGGCCAATACGGACGCCATGGGAACGCTGCGATTGCTGGAGGCTATCCGAATTCTGGGTCTGGAGAAGAAAACGAAATTCTATCAGGCCTCGACATCGGAGTTGTTCGGCAAAGTGCAGGAAATGCCGCAGACGGAAAATACGCCTTTTTATCCGCGCTCCCCTTACGGCGTGGCCAAACTTTATGCCTACTGGATTTGCATCAATTACAGAGAAGCCTACGGGATTTTCGCCTGCAACGGCATTCTGTTCAACCATGAATCCCCCAGCCGTGGGGAAACCTTTGTCTCACGCAAAATCACCCGGGCCATAGCACGCATCAAAGTCGGTCTGCAAGACCGGCTTTATCTGGGGAACCTCGACGCACGACGGGATTGGGGCCACGCCAAAGACTATGTGTATATGCAATGGCTCATGCTCCAGCAGGAGGAACCCGATGATTATATTATCGCCTCCGGTGAGCAATACTCGGTTCGCCAATGCGTTGAGATGGCTGCCCGCCATGCCGGCATGCATATCAAATGGAAGGGCCAAGGGCTTGACGAAACCGGGATCGATGCCGATACCGGCAAGGTCATGGTGGCCATCGATCCCCGGTATTTCAGGCCCACCGAAGTCGATACCCTGCTGGGCGATCCCACCAAGGCAAAACAGAAGCTCGGCTGGCAGCCCAAAATAAGTTTTGCCGGCATGATTGCGGAGATGACCCAGGCCGACCTGATGGAGGCCGAAAGGGATAAATATGTCCGCGACAAAGGGTATAAGATTTACGACAATTTGGAGGAATGATCAAAAGATGCTCCGGAACTTTGTATATTTTACTTACGGGAGCGATTGCCGCTGATGGATAAAACCGCCCGGATCTATGTCGCCGGTCATAACGGCATGGTGGGTTCGGCCCTGCTCAGGTGTCTGGCCTCTCAGGGTTATCAAGAACTGGTCACCCGGACCCACGCCGAACTGGACCTTACCCATCAGGAAGCGGTCAACGCCTTCTTTGCCGGTGAAGACATCGACGCGGTGTTCCTGGCCGCTGCCAAAGTCGGCGGCATTCACGCCAACAACACCTACCGTGGGGATTTTATTTACCAGAACCTGATGATTCAAACCAATGTCATTCATGAAGCTTACAAAGCCGGCATCAAGCAGCTGCTCTTTTTAGGTTCCTCCTGCATCTTCCCAAAACAGTGCCCGCAACCCATGAAAGAAGAGCATTTGCTCAGCGGCTACCTGGAGCCCACCAATGAGCCTTACGCCATTGCCAAAATCGCCGGCATCAAGCTGTGCGAATCCTATAACCGTCAGTACGGCACCCGCTATCGGGCGGTCATGCCCACCAACCTTTACGGCCCCAATGACAACTACGACCTACAGAATTCCCATGTTTTGCCGGCCATGATCCGCAAGTTCCATTTGGCAGACCTCGCGCTGAACAACGACTTGGACGGTATTCATAAAGATGAAGCAAGATTCGGTGCCATCCCCGAAGATATTCGACAGGCCATTGAGGAGAAACCACCCAAGGTCCGGCTGTGGGGCAGCGGTGCGGCCCGGCGCGAATTTCTGCATGTCGACGACATGGCCGCCGCCTGTCTGTTCATCATGCAGATGTCCGATGATCAACACCATAATTGCTGTAAATCCTCGCCGGAATTTGCCGCCTTGGGAATGGACACCGTATCGTTCATCAATGTGGGCAGCGGGGAGGAGATCACCATTCGGCAGTTGGCCGATACCATCGGGCGCACGGTGGGCTTCGGCGGAGAAATGGTCTGGGATACTGCCAAGCCGGATGGCATGATGCGCAAGATCATGGACACCTCCAGACTGCGGCAGACCGGATGGGCGCCCCAAATCGATCTTAAAACCGGGATTCGAAACACCTGCCAAGACTATCGCGACAAATCCATGGCCGGGACGCAATGAACCCGACCGGGAGGCCCCCCAGATAGGATTCTCGCCTGACTCAGAATCAGGAGGGGCGCCTTCTGAGGATTATTCGGCGGCTTCACCTGTATCTGTAAAATCGAGCGACATCTGTTCCGGGCTTTCCACTTCCACGGCATCCACATTGCGAAAACCCCTGGGAAGCTTCTTGCCGCGCCGGCCGCGCTCGCCCATGAACTCCTCCAGATTATGCGGTGTCAGTTTGAAGTAGCGCTTGCCGGCATGGATGGTCATGGTGCCGCCTTCCGGCACCAGGGCCAGGGTGGTCACATACTCTTCGCGGGCCTTGAGCCGTTTGGGCGGGATCTGGATGATCTTGTTGCCCTTTCCCTTGGGCAGCACAGGCAGGGATTTCAAGGCGAAGACCAGCATGCGCCCTTCGTTGGTAATGGCGGCCAACAGGGTGCCTTTCAGGCTTTCGACCACAAGGGGGTGCAGGGGCAGCGCGCCCTTGGGCAGCGATAGAAAGGCTTTGCCTTTCTGGTTTTTGGTGTAGAGATTTTCCAGCTTGGTCACGAATCCGTATCCGGCGTCGCTGACCGCCAGAATATCCTGTTCCGGGTCGCCGAACAGCACGGCGCAAAAGGTGGCTTGGGGCTGGGGCGCGAACCGGCTGGTCAGGGGCTGGCCGAATCCGCGTGCCGAGGGCAGGCTGAAGGCCTGGGTCGAATAGCTTCGGCCGGTGGAATCCAGAAATACAGCCAACTGGTTGCTTTTGCCGGTGGCCGAACTCAGGAAAGCGTCGCCGGCTTTATAGCTCAGGCTGTCAGGGTCTACTTCATAACCCTTGGCGGCGCGCACCCATCCGTTTTTGGACAGAATAACGGTCATCGGCTCCGTGGGGGTCAATTCGGCCTTGGAAATGGCCTTGGCCTCCTGGCGCTCCACAATGGCGGTGCGCCGGGGGTCTTCGAATTGCGCGGCCGTGGCTTTGAGCTCTTTTTTCACCAGGGTCTTCAGGCGCGTTTTGGAGCCCAGAATCTTTTCCAGCTCGGCCTTTTCCCTGATGAGTCCCTTTTGCTCTGTCTCGATCTTGATATGTTCCAGGCGGGCCAGATGGCGCAGGCGCAGTTGCA
>Ga0210123_1000287_pt1 | contig 33337 bp, 23 predicted proteins | sample Muzzi_PWB_D2_FD_185535 | JGI IMG/M metagenome (GOLD analysis project Ga0210123, IMG submission 185535) | Wetland microbial communities from San Francisco Bay, California, USA, that impact long-term carbon sequestration - Muzzi_PWB_D2 (SPAdes) | ecosystem: Environmental > Aquatic > Marine >... | reverse complement strand
ATCGGTGTAAACGCCATTGACTATAGCGGATATCCGGATTGCCGGCCCGAATATATCGACGCATTTGAACGAATGGCCAATCTTGCGACAAAGGCGGGTGTGGAAGGCACCACAAAAATCAGGATAAAGACACCGCTTATTCGCTTGACCAAAGCAAAAATTATCCAAAAAGGGATAGATCTGGGGGTTGACTTTGCTCTAACCCACAGCTGCTATGACCCTTCTTCTCGGGGTCTGGCGTGCGGTCGATGCGACAGCTGTCTGTTAAGGAAAAAAGGCTTCAAAGAAGCCGGTGTTTCAGACCCGACCCAATATGTTTAAGCTATACTTTAGAAAAACGTAATAGCTTGGCCCTTTGAAACAAATCGATTTCAAAGGAGCTTCAGGTATGATTAAATTTTTGGCTGGATGCTGTCTGACCCGCCTGCCACGTAAGGCACGAGCGGGCAGGGTGAATTAGGGGTCGTTTTGAAAGAACTGTAGGAGATTTAACGTTATGGATGAAACCCCTTGTTAAAACAGAACCCTTTATTAACAGCCCGGGCGGGTTCTTTCATTACGAGCCCTTATTCACGAGTTCTTTCAGCAGAAATTTAATTATACTTGAAGCGGTAATGTTTTCATTAGGCTGAAGTGTTGCGAAAACACATCATTCACCGATTTTCCTTGCCTCAGAAAATCCAAGTTCGAAAGCCTTTAAGTTATATTCCACAAAGGCTTTTTTTGTTTTTGTCTTGATGGCTTCTTGGACTGTTTCTTTGCTCAAGGGGATCTTGCCTGTCTGGATCAAGGCGCCCAATAGTACCATATTAACGGACAGGACATTCCCGGCTTCCCGTGCGAGAACCTCTGCATTAAAGGCGATGAGGTTCGCCGTCTTGGCACGAATCAATGACTGCAAGTTTTTCAGGTTTGGATAAACCCCACTTCCAACAGTAACCGTAAACGGCGACAGAGGTGCCAAATTGGAAATGACGACAGTACTGGAATTACACTTGTTAAGGGCTCGAAGCGTTTCCGAAGGCTCAAATCCGACCAGTACATCGGCTTCTCCATCTGAAATAATGGTACTTTTAGCATCTCCGAACACGATGCTGGATTCAACGACACCCCCTCTTTGGGCCATGCCGTGTATTTCACTCATACGAACCGGAACATCTGCAAGCAGTGCGGATTCCCCGACAACCTTTGAAGATAGAAGATTCCCCTGCCCTCCTACAGCTACTAAAATGAGTCTTGTTGGTTTCATTGTATTTCCATCCGTTCTTCGCCTATTGAAACAAATCGATTTAAAGGAGCCTCAGGCATAAACGATTGACGATTGAAGATTATCGTAGATCCCTATTTATCGGGGAATATTTAATGCTTAATCGAAAACCCTTTTTTACTATTTACTATTTACTGTTAACTGTTTCCTATTTGGTTCAAGTTTTATCCGCCCCGGGCGTGATCTTTCAGTAAAAATTTAATCATACCTGAAGCGGAAATGTTTTCAAAAGTCCAAAATTTTACCATCTTTTTAATCCGTTTCAATTATCCGGCTTTATCCCTTAAAGGTAATATCGCATGTTCCGGACAAATCTGAGCACAGACACTACAGCCCGAACAAAGGACCGGATCGATGTTAACCCTGTCTTTTTTGATATAAAAGGCGGTACATGCCAGATCGTTGATGCAATCTCTGTGTCCTTTACATTTTTCACTGACAAAAAAGGGTTTTCCTCGTGGTTTTTTCAGGGCTTTGGCGAACAATGTGCATGGTTCTTGGGAAATAATCACCGAAACCCCTTTATACATCAGGGCTTCTTTAATGGTATCGATACTCTTTTTAACCCGGTACGGCCGGATGGTAGAAACATGTTTTACACCGACAGCCTTAACAATGTCTTCAATGGATACTCTGGCATATCCTTCAAAATTCAGCGCTTTCATGTCAACCCCTGGATGGGGTTGATGGCCGGTCATGGCCGTGATGCCATTGTCAAGAATCACCAGTGTAAAATTGTGATTGTTAAAGACCGCATTGATCAAACCGGGTATTCCGGTATGAAAAAAAGTGGAATCCCCGATAAAAGAAATAATATTTTTGTTTGTAACCTTTGAAAACCCGCATGATGTGCCCACGGAAGATCCCATGCATATCAAAAAATCTCCTGCGGAGAGCGGCGGCATAAACCCCAGTGTATAGCAGCCGATGTCTGTGGGACAAATCGTTTCCATCCCTTTTGCCGCTTTTTGAACCGCATAAAACGTGGCCCTGTGGGAACATCCTGCACACAAACTTGGGGGGCGTTGTGGAATTTCGGGAATATCAGAAAGATCGACACCGGTCCGAGGTGTATAAGCCACACCGAAATATGTGGCGATACATTTTCTGACAAGTGCTGGATGGTATTCATAAAGGCGAGAAAAAAGATCATCATCCTTTCCCTTGATAGAAAGAGGCAGTCCCTTTTCCTGGGCAAATGCTTTGACCGTTTCTTCCATAAAGGGTTCACCTTCTTCTACGATGAGCACTTTTTGACATGTCTTTAAAAAATTTTGGATCAGAACCCGAGGCAATGGGTGTGAAAATCCGATGCGCAATATTTTAACGCTCTTTTCGATATCCAGATCCTTTACGGCATCAAAAACATAGTTGTAACTCACACCATTGCAGATAATTCCCCAGTTACCTTCTCCGGCCATTATATTGTATTCTGAATTTTCAGATATTTTTTCAGCCTTATCGAGCTTTTCAAGAAGTTTGGCATGCAAATTTCTTGAAACCGCGGGTACAGTCACATAGTTGAACGGATCTTTTGTAAAATCGCCATTTGTTTTCGGTTCCCGTAGATCTCCCAAGGACACGATTTCGGTGGAATGGTTGATCCTCGTGGTCGTTCTAAAAATAACAGGTAACTGAAGCTGTTCGGAAAGTTCGAACGCATCAACCATCATGTCTTTTGCTTCCTGAGCCGAAGACGGCTCCAACATGGGGAGACCGGACATTTTGCTGTAATAACGGTTATCCTGTTCGTTCTGGCTGGAAAACATAAACGGGTCGTCGGCAGTAACAATCACCAAGCCTCCCCTAACCCCAATATATGCCAGCGTCAACAGGGCATCAGCAGCAACATTCATTCCAACATGTTTCATCACGCACATGCTGCGAACACCGGAATTCGCAGCAGCAGCAGCCACTTCAAGAGCGACTTTTTCATTGGTACTGTATTCAAAATAAAGCTCGCTTTCTTGAGATATTTGGAAAAAGTTTAACGAAATTTCCGAAGACGGGGTCCCGGGATACGTGGTGGCCACCGCCACTCCGGCTTCAAGGCCGCCGCGAGCGATGGCTTCGTTGCCTAAAAGCAGCATCTTTAAACCGGGTTGTCTGGTTAGCAGTTTATGCATTGTCTTTTCCTTGACCTTTGTCTCTTCGTAAACGATAGGTTTTAAAACAGCTCCGAACCATAATAGTCTCCTTTTAATCTTTGGCATGCAAAATCAAGGTAAAACCTGAATCTTGCACGAGCCTGAGGCTGTCATGTGCAAGATTCAGGTAATATACCAGCATCTCCCGTCGTGTAAAGATTTTTTTGGACGCCGACAAGCAATTGAAAAAACTTTACAAATATTCTACCATGATTTATAGTATCATTTTTATTGAATTTTTGTTCATATAAATGTGAGGTCTGGATGCGACACCCGATAATTCTGGTTATTGCAACACGTAATAAAGGAAAAACACTGGAGATCAAGGAACTGTTAAAAGGCTTTCCTGTTGAAATTAAAAATCTTGATGATTTTGGCCCAATCCCCCATTTGGAAGAGGATGGGGATACTTTTGATGAAAATGCATACAAAAAAGCAAGTTTTGCAGCCAGGATTCTGGGGCTACCGGCACTGGCTGATGATTCAGGACTGATAGTTGAAGCTCTGGACGGTGCACCTGGAATCCATTCCGCACGCTATGCCGGCGAAAATGCAACAGATGAACAAAGATATTTAAAATTGCTCGACCATATGAAGGGGAAATCAAACCGAAAGGCATCCTTTGAATGCGTCATCTCCATCGCTGTTCCAACAGGCCCTGCCCTGACTTACGAAGCCCGATGCGAAGGCCTCATTGCCACAGAACCTGCCGGATCAAATGGATTCGGTTACGATCCGGTTTTCTTTTATACGCCCTTAAATAAAACCTTTGCACAAATAACCAGAGAAGAAAAAAACCGCGTCAGCCACCGAGGGAAAGCCCTTGCTGAACTCAAATCGGAATTCGATAAAGCCTTGATCTGGATCGTTCAGCACATGCCGGTTCAAGAAAAACGCCTTTGATATTTCAGCAAAATTTAATCATACCTGAAGCGGTAATATTTCAAACAGACAATGGTGTTACTTATAACGTAATTTGCTTAGCCAGGGAGAAACATTTTATGATCGCAGACTTGATCAAAAAAAATAGAAGTTTCCGAAGATTTTACCAGGACCACGCCTTAGACCTGGAAACCTTGGCAGGTCTGGTTGATCTTGCAAGATTGTCGGCTTCGGCGGCAAATTTACAACCATTAAGATACATCCTCTCCGTTGATTCCAAAAAAAATCTCGATATTTTTTCATGTCTCGGCTGGGCAGCATATCTTAAGGACTGGAATGGTCCGAAGGAAGGGGAAAGACCTTCGGGATATATTATTATTCTCAGTGATTCTGAAAAAGCCAATGATTTTGTGGGATACGACTGTGGTATCGCCAGCCAGAGTATTCTCTTGGGCGCGAGAGAACAAGGACTTGCCGGGTGCATGATCGCATCCATAAAGCGCCAACAGCTTCGAAGCTTGCTCAACATTGACGTTCGGTTTAAAATACTTCTTGTCATCGCAATCGGAGAACCTAAAGAAGAAGTTGTGATTGAAACCGTCGGCAGTGATAACAGCATTCGGTATTGGCGGGACAGCGCAGACGTCCACCATGTACCCAAGAGAAATTTAAAGGATATTATCGTTGATTCATACTAACTAAAATTATTCTGAAAGACTCTCAAAAAAAATAGACCAAAATAAGGAGAATACGAATGTTCGAAAAAAAGAAGGGGATAGATATTGTCGTTGAAATTGGAGGCATTACAACTTTAAAAGAAGCCATGCAACTTTTTGAAAACAATTTGGATTCAACAAATCTATCGAGAATACAAAAAATTACCCATCCGGAAGTGGTCATTAAAATCGCAAACTCAATCGCCATGTGTAAACCCGATGCAGTTTTTATTAATACCGGCTCCGAGTCAGATATAAACCATATCAGGGAAATGGCATTACAAAATGGAGAGGAAGCCAAACTTCCAATGGAAAACCATACCATCCATTTTGATCTCAAAGACGAACAGGGACGGATTATCGATCGTACGTTTTATATCGCAAACGAAGGAGAACATATCAGTTCTCTTGCCAATAAAACGGATCGGCCAGAAGCACTGATAGATATCAGGGATAAAATGACAGGTATTATGCAGGGCAAAACCATGATTGTGGGGTTCTATTCTCGGGGTCCTGTCGGTTCACCGGCATCAAACCCGGCTCTTGAGATTACAAGTTCGGCATATGTATCACATAGTGCCGAAATTCTTTATAGAAATGCATTCTCTGATTTCGATAATGAGGTAGATCGGTTGGGCCACTTTTATACAAACATCCACAGCCAAGGACGAAACAGACCTGAAGATCTGCCTAATGCGCGTGTATATATGGATCGTAGTTTTCAAACCACATATGCCTTTAATTGCACTTATGCGGGAAATACGTTGCTTTTGAAAAAAGGAAATCATCGATTTTCCGTTGATAAAGCCGTCTATGGAAACAGAGGCAATGAACTGTCGGAACATATGTTTATTACCGGTATAGACGGAACCGGAGGTCGTATCACTTGGTGTACCGGCGCCGCACCCAGCGGTTGCGGCAAAACCACAACAGCTATGGCAGGCAACCATTTCGTGGGCGACGACCTTGCTCAGATGTGGATCGACGAAAACGGGAGCATCCGTTCGATCAATCCCGAATGCGGTATCTTCGGTATTGTCGAAGATGTTAACTGGGAAGGTGACCCTTTTCTGATGAAACTTCTCAGAGAACCGGGTACGGAAGTGATATGGTCCAATGTTCTCATTGATGAAAACGGTGTTCCTCAATGGACCGGAAACGGTGAAGATCCTCCACTTAAAGGGAAGAACTTTCAGGGACACTGGGAAAAAGGGATGACCGACAAAAATGGAAAAGAAATACCGATGTCACACCCCAACTCTAGATGCACATTGACCTCTTCCGCTCTGGCCAATTATTCGGAAGTATCCGAAGACCCAAACGGTGTTGAAACAAGAGTGGTCACTTACAGCGGCCGAGACAGTGATACCATGCCTCCTGTCTGGGTGGCGAAAAATTCGGATGAGGGCGTTGCCATCGGCGCCTGCATCGTATCCGCAGCAACAGCAACGGAAGTCGGCGCCACCGGGGTTAAACGGTCTCCCTGGGCCAATGCCCCCTTCATCCCCGGCTCTCTGATCGATTACCTGGATGCCCAATTTGAATTTTTCGGGAACAATAATATTGCAGAAGACAAAAAGCCCGTGATTGCTGGATTGAATTATTTTTTGACTCACGAAGCCAGAGGCGGGACTTCAAAAAAACTTATCGGAGAAAAAAGGGATGTCAAGGTCTGGCTGGCCTGGCTGGAAAGACTGGCCAACAAAGAAGTAAGTGCCATTGAAACCCCCATAGGGTATCTCCCGAAATATGACGACCTTCAAAAGCTGTTTCGATCAATCATCGACAAGGATTATACGAAAGAGCTGTATATCAAACAGTTTTCTTTATATGTTGACAATATTGTTGCCAGAATAAACATGCAGAAAGAAGCCTATGGTAAAGAATCCGGTATTTCCGGCAAACTGTTAGATATTTTAAAAGAACAAAAGGAAGGTCTGTTAGCACTGAAAAAAACCTATGGTTCGGTTGTAACGCCGTCTCAACTTGAGGAACTTTAATATTAGATCCATACTCAACGTTATTTGCAGCGGCCGCATGCTGGTCGCCCTCTTGATGGGTTTTTCCTGCGGTCTGCCGCTTCTTCTGACCATTACCGTACTTCAGGCATGGATGAAAGAAGAAGGCGTGGATCTGACCGTTATCGGCTTGATGGCTCTTGTGGGTTTGCCTTATACGCTAAAGTTCCTCTGGGCCCCTGTTCTGGACCGGTTTACATTGCCGTTTTTGGGTAGAAGAAGAGGATGGCTTTTTGTCGCTCAAGTGGCTTTGATGTTATCCATCTCAGGATTGGGATTTACAAATCCGGGGAAAAGCCCTTGGATGATGGCCTTTATCGCTTTTCTGGTAACCTTCTTCAGTGCTTCACAGGATATTGTTGTTGATGCATACCGAAGAGAAGATCTTCCGGATGAAGAGCTCGGGCTGGGCGCTTCACTGTATGTCAATGGATACCGGGTGGGGATGCTGCTGGCTTCCGGCGGCGGTCTGATCATGGCCGATCACATGCCGTTTTCCATGGTCTATCAGATTATGGCAGCCTGTATGCTGCCGGGCGTTCTGACCACCCTTCTGGCACCGGAACCCGACATTCATGATAGCGCTCCAAAAACCATAAAGGAAGCCGTCGTGCTGCCCTTGATTGAATATTTCAACCGGCAGGGTGCCTTGTGGATACTGGCGTTTATTCTTTTATATAAGATTGGCGACACCATGGCCAGTGCCATAACGATACCGTTTTACCTCGATATTGGTTTTTCAAAGACTCAAATAGGCACCGTGGTAAAACTGTTCGGATTCTGGGCCACCGTGGGAGGTACTATCATTGGCGGCGTGATAATGCTTCGGCTTAAAATCAATCGCAGCCTATGGGTTTTCGGTTTTCTTCAGGCGATTTCCACTGCAGGCTTCGCGATACTGGCCCGAATCGGCAACAGCCTTTTTGCACTATCGGCAGTCATTACATTTGAGAACTTCAGCAGCGGAATGGGAACTGCAGCTTTTGTGGCATTTATGGCGAGTATTACCGATAAAAGGTTTACCGCCACTCAATATGCACTGCTCACTAGTCTCATGGGCGTTCCGAGGGTGATTGCTTCGGCACCCACCGGCTTTCTTGTTAAACATCTGGGCTGGGAAACCTTCTTTATCGGCTGTACGTTAATTGCGGTTCCCGGCTTACTACTTCTTCCAAAATTTGCGCCCTGGAGTCAGCAGGCATAAGATATCCGGTTCAATATCGAAAAGGGGTTGGTCTTTGACGGTTTATTCAACAAATAAATGAGGGGGTAGGGTGTGTTTTGTTTGTCAACTCGCTCCATGGATAATGCTTTTTTTCAAAACGTGTAAACTCGTGACTAAAGGATCGTAAAAAAAGATGATCCATTCCGCTCTCCAAACTGGAGGCTGATAAACTTGTGTTGTTCGCGTTTACGCGGTGTGCTTTTCCGTGTAACGATACGGTTGGAGTGACTTCGTCATTTCAGTGACTTAGCAGTGGGGGAAACCGCGGCTCCCGCATGTTTTTTGCGGGAGAACGCGTAGGGGGAAGGAATGCCACCGCTGCTAAGTCTTTGAAATGACCAGACACGTAGACACCAGAGTGAAACGGTAGAGCACACCGCGTGGACACGTATAGTTGAGTTTATAGAAAAACTCTTCTGCCACCCAAAAGCAGTGAAATTGAATTTTTACATGGGCTAAGAGACCAATGGACGAAAAAATAGAAAATAAAAAGATTATTGCTCGAATTGAAAATCTGGCCCGGCAAAGAATAAAACTTCTATCTCTGCCTCCTGAAGAGATGCTTAATTCCATTTTAAACTCGACGCAATCCACGGCCCTTGTTCATTCGTTTTCGGAAGAGGATTTTTATTTTTTAATTCACAACATCGGAATTGAAGATTCCCATCCACTTTTATACCTGGCATCCGACAAGCAGTGGGGATATATTATCGATCTTGAAGCTTGGGAAAAAGATCGAATTGAACTTGCATCAATAACAAGATGGTTTGACCTTTTATTTAATGTCGATCCGAATCGCTTCATAAAATGGTCCCTGGATCAAAATGCCGAATTTATGGAATTCTATTTAGCCAAAAATATTGAAGTTAAAATCAGGGAACACGATCAGGATCCTTCCGAACTTGGTAATGCATTTGTGACCGTTGACGATATGTTTTATATAAGGTTTCTCGACAAACCGACAGATGTCGAAACAGATGAAAATGAATCTTATGAAACCGATAAAAAACATCGCGATGCTTTTCTTTTAAAATATCTCAAAACGCTCGCAAACAATGATTACATTGCATATCAAAAAGTATTGCTGGAATCTATCGGCGTCATACCCGACGAGTCTGAAGAGGAAGCCTACAGGTTACGAAATGTTAGACTGGCTGAAAAAGGATTTCTACCGTATGAAAAAGCCATTGGCATTTACCAGCCGATGAAAATTCGCGATTTTAAAATACAAGAAAATAAATTCATCACTCAAGACCCGGATCTAAAACTCTTTTTTCCCGTTCCGATTTATCATACCGGGCTTATTGAAGAAGAAAATCATTTCACAGTCGCTTTGAAAAATATTAAATCGGATGTTGTTTTGGAGCAGATTCAAATCGAATTTGCCGGCCTGTGCAATCAGATTATATCCGCGGATCAGAAAACCATCCGGGAAAAAGACGAACTTAAAATAATGGTAAAAAAGGCCTGTGGTTATTTGAATATCGGGCTTGAGAAACTTACCGAAAATGACGATAAAGGTGATATGGGACATTTCACCGCACTAATACAAAACCATCCGCTTTCGAGTATTTTCAGATTGGGGTTCGGACTTGCTTTAGAGCTGAAATGGCGGGCCGAAAGCTGGCTGAAAAAGAGCTGGTTTAGCAGCAAGGGGTTGCTACTGGGCTTCTGGGGGGAAGAATGCATGGGTGTGCTGGGAGGACTTCTGATTAAAAAGCCGTTGTATTACGACAACTTTAAAACAGGAGAACTTTACAGAGAATTTATTTCCGTTGATGACATCAAAAAAACAGAAAATATACTCAACGAAATTATTTCTTTTGATGAGCTTTTTTCCTTAATTTCAATAGATCCCGATTCAGCAACCAAGGATTATCTGACATACAAAAGTTTTATATTGACCCTCTGGGCCAGACATTCCTTAGGGCTGTCGGAGAAGCTTATCCCTTTAGATCTCGATGAGTTTCAAAGCTTTTTCGATGATCTTTGGGCCGGTAAAGAACAACCGCGTAAAACGAGTCCGTCGAAAAAAGAATCGTTTTTAGACTGGGTATCAACCAAGACAGGCCTGGTGTATTACGAAATTTCCCAGAGGCTGGGGCAATCCTTTGAAAACCTTTTCAAAGAAATCGAAAACGAATACGGGGAAGTATCCCTCAACGATCTCGATCCAAGATATATTCACCTTTTTTTGATCACTAACAAAAAGGGCGAAAATAAAAATGAATAGCGACCCCTCAAATGTTGAAATCTCTGTCAATGAGCTTAAGTTGCTCGTTAACACATTATCAAAATCGGTTGCACTGTCACTTAAAAAGCGATTTGCCTGGCTGTGGTTACTTGCGGGTTTGTTGATTGGTGTCAGTGTCACACTTCTGATCATTAGCCTGGCTTGGAAAAAAACGGACAATATTTCTGTAACGTCGGAAACGCTTCTGAAAAAAACGGATGTCGTCATGTCTGATCTGCAAAAAATAAATTCAGACATTACAAAATTAAGTGAAACAGTAAACGCTTTAAATGAAAAAACCAAGACCGCCAATACGCCGCCTCCACCTTCTAAGATAAAACCGACCGAATCAAATGAACCTCGACACATTATACAAAATAACAATTACATGGTATATCTACATTATTCGAATCTAATAAATAAAAAGCTAATGGAAAATTTTGCTGCTTTTCTCGAAAAAAACGGATTTGAGGTCTCCGGGATTCAAAAAGTAAACTACCATAAGCAGGATATTCGTTTCTTCCATGATCAAGATAGAGAAGGCGCATTTCTTTTAAAAAAATATTTAACCGGATTTATTCAATCTGTTAAGACTATCAAAGAAAACAATATCAAGATCATTAACCTGAGCCAAAAATATCCGGAGGCACAAAATGGCCTGCTTGAAGTTTGGGTGGATTTTTAATGTCTTAAACAAGTTAGTTGATGGGTCAGGGTGTTTTTATTTGGCGAATCGCTCCATGGACAATACTATTTTTCAAACCGTGTAATCACGCCGGTCGAAGATGCCGCCGGCGGTGAGGCGGACAAGCCTCGTGGGTAAAGGATCGTAAAGAAATGACATCTTATTCAGGCATTTTTTTAACCCTGGTGTTGGGCATTATGGTAATATCCGGAATACTGGCGGGTTTAACGAGTTATTTCTTCAGCGAAAATCAGAAATCATGGGTGTGGCAAACGGTCCTTGCCCGATGTTTGCTGGGAATTGCCGCAGCTTTAACCGTTCCTCTCTTTTTGAATATCATTTCCAGCAATCTGCTGGCAACAGCATCAAAAGATCCGGTCAATCTGCTGGTCTTTAACGGCATCTGTCTTATTTTCGCCTTTGTCTTATGCAGGTTTAAAGACATTGTATTTGTTAAACAACCACAGAAAACCGACAAAGATAAAAAAGACAACACCATTATTATTCCCATTAAAACAGAAAATGGTTTCGAAACGTCTCAACGGGGTTTTTCGAGGGACAAATTGAATCGGTCCGGGATGTCCGCAAGCGAACTCAAAATACTGGGATCGATTGCCGCTAAAACGCATGCGCATACCAGTCTTGTGGATTTGTTAAAAGATCCTAAATTGATCAATGAAAAAATTAATGAAACGCTCTCTTCACTGATGGCAAAAGGTTTTGTTGAGCAGAGATTAAGCCAAGAAAACAGACTGCTTTTATATTTGACGCCAAAAGGAAATCGGATTCTTACAAAAGCTCTTGAGGAATCTGATACTTAGTGCCCTAATTTATAAGTATGATGGCGTATCTTTATCAGGGCAACTATGCCAGATACGCTGAAGTCCAAAACAGGTGGTTAAAGAGTCGACACGCCGCTGTGATGTTGTAAATGGCATCAGCTGCAATCAAAACAGCGGCATTGGTCCATGTGCTGTTATCTTTCGGCCAAATGGTCATATCCGGACATGTAAACCCGCACCAGTATGACCCGTCTGGGTTGGTTCTGTTTTGGATCCAGCTAAACACTGTCTCTGAAAGATGCAAATTGCCTATGGCAGATAACGCCAAAGAAAGCTCGCATGTTTCTGCAACGGTCACCCAGGGTCGGTCCGATACGCATCGAACGCCCTTATTTTTGATGACAAATTCATTCCAAAACCTGTCGATTCGGTGCTCTGCCATGCGCCCTATGACGGCCCCTGACAGGATAGGATAGAACCAGTCCATTGAATATCGGGATTTCTCCTTATTAAAGCGATCCGGCAGATTCACGATGGCATGTCTCAACTTAACCAGCCCTTTTTCCCATAAAGGCATGTTTTCATTGAGCAACTTTGCTATGGCCAGCGCGCATTTGATACTCATATAGACGGAACTGGACCCGGTTAACAGCGCTGTGGAATCAATCTCCCCTTGGGGGCTTATTGCCCAATAGATCTCGCCGTCGGGTGCTTGCAGGTCAAGGGCAAAGTTTATGGCTGATTTTATCGTCGGCCACATCTTTTTCAGAAAAATCAAATCACCGGTGATAAGATAGTAGTGAAAAACACCAACAGCAATGTAGGATGAAAGATTCGTATCCCTTGTCCTATCAATAGGAACACCATTTAAATAAGCGGTATAGCAGCTTCCATCATTGAGCTGTATTTGAGCCAACCACTCGTATGCACGCCGTGCCTCTTCGAGATATCCACCAATGCCAAGCCCCATTGCAGCCTCTACATGATCCCACGGGTCTGTTTTCTCACCATCACACCAGGGTATTTCACCGCTTTGTTTCTGCGTTTTGGCGATTAGGCCGGCAACAAGATCAATGTCAATAGGAACTTTCTGGTTGCATGGGAGCGGTTTTAATCGCATAGTATAACATTCTTGCTATCCAACATATCCGATGTCGTTTGTAAAATTCGAGTTTAAGGTTTGCAAGGATATCGATTTATGATAATTTACATACGAATTTTGTAATGGTTTAGTCCTTTGAAATAAAACGATTTCAAAGAAGCTTCAGGTATGATTAAATTTTTGGCTGGAAGCTGTCTGAGTGGATTAGGGATCGTTTTGAAAGAACCATAAACGATTTAGCGTTATGGATAAAGCCCCCTGTTAAAACAGATACTTTTATAAATAACTCAGGCAGATTCTTTCATTACGAGCCCTTATTCACGAGTTCTTTCAGCAAAAATATAATCATACCTGAAGCGGTAATGTATCCAAATCTTCAACCCCTTTTGTGAACTACAACAAAGATGCTGATTAATCAATTAAAAAGAGCCCTGCGATTCTATTTTATTACCGAAGAAGATGTTCCCGGTTTTCCTCCGATACAGCAGGTAAAAATCGCCATCCGGGCAGGAGCAACAATCATACAATATCGCAACAAATCTTTTTCTTCGCGGTTTTTCGAAGATGTTGCCGCCATAAGAAATATCTGTAAATGCAACGCTGTTCCCTTTATTATCAATGACAACATCCTTCTTGCCAGGGCGGTTTCAGCCGATGGAGTTCACCTGGGCCAGGAAGATGAAGATCCGACCCTTGCCAGACGTATTTTAGGACCGCAGTCCATCGTTGGAATATCCGTATCCAATATGGATGATCTCCATCATACGGATCTGTCAGATTGTGATTACATCGGCGCAGGCCCTGTTTTTTCAACCCAGACCAAAAAAGATGCAAAGGAAGTTATTGGTCTTTCGGGTTTAAGAGCTGTGGTAACGGCATCACCGGTTCCAGTTGTTGCCATCGGAGGTATTGATGACACCACCACTGCATCCTGTATCGAGCAAGGTGCTGCAGGCGTTGCGGTCATCAGTGTCATTACCCGGGCAAAGGACCCTTTTCAAAAGGCTTTGCAAGTCTCATCTGTCTGTGGATGCGTTCCTCCTTCAACGATTGTCTCACCGTGGAACGACGAGTTCGCGTTGATCAAAAAATTGATTAAAGATATGCCGTCAGACCCATTTCTTGACGTCGCTCCCGGTGATGATGCCTGTCTTTTAAAATCATTGGATCGTCCTGTCATCACAACAGACACACAAAGAGAAGGGGTTCATTTCAGATTTGACTGGCAGACACCTCAGGAGGTGGGCAGCAAAGCCGTTGAAGTTACACTCAGCGACCTGGCAGCTTCTTATGCAACACCTGTAAGTCTTTTTGTCAACCTTGGGCTTCCGGACCATATCCCGGACCAAATTATAGAGACCATCTACAAGGGTGTTAAAAAATCCCTTGCAAAACACAACTGCACATTGGGTGGCGGCAATATTTCCCTTGGGCTTGAAGTGACATTGGATCTTTTTGCGGTTGGTCTCGGACGTGACGACATATTTCCAAAGCGTTCCGCAGCACTCCCCGGCCATGGGCTTTATTGCACGGGACCGCTGGGCCTTGCACGTGCCGGTCTATTTTCATTGATCCGAAAAGATAATACCTTTAAAGAATTGATTGAAAAATTCAAATCTCCTTCTGCCCGATTCGATGCTGCCCATATCCTGGCCGAAAACCAGGTGGGCTGTGTCATTGATGTCAGCGACGGCCTTGCCGGTGATGCAAAAAGGGTTGCAGAAGCTTCCGAAGTTTCAATAGAACTCGATTTGAAACCGAGTGTATTCCATCCGGCACTTGTTTCATTTTGTGAAAAGTACCACTTAAAACCCGAAGAAATGATCCTGGCCGGAGGAGAAGATTACGAGCTGTTGTTTGCATGCCCGGATGATGGTTTTGAAAAGGTTAAAAAAAAGCTGCCTGAAGCCTATTACGTCGGCCGCTGCCTTGAATTTCAAGGAACACATATGGTAAATCTTCCAGAAAATATTTCATCTTTCCAACATGGGAAAAAACAAATAGGTTAGGGGTCGGGGTGTTTTTATTTGTTAAATCGCTCCATGGATAATGCTTTTTTTCAAACCGTGTAAACTCGTGGCTAAGGGATCGTAAAGAAAGAACAGACATCAATATAAAAACGATGGGTTCATCTTGAATCTAACACTTTCTATCTGTCAAAATGTTTCGGTATGCGTCTGTTCTTTCTAACGATCCCTAAACCACTCAAACAGCACACGCTTTTTAAATAAAAGATTATCCATTCGCTCTTCGAGCCAGAGGCTGATGACCATGGGTTGAGCGTGTTCAGGGGTGTGCTTTTTCGTGTAACGATACGGTTGGGTGGCTTCGTTATTTCGATGACTTAGCAGTGGGGGAGACCGCGGCTCCCGCGTGCTTTTTGCGGGAGAACGCGGAGGGGGCAGGAATGCCACCGCTGCTAAGTTATCGAAATGACCAGCCACGAAGACACCAGAGTTAAACGGAAAAGTACACCCCTAAGCATCTATATTTGTTTAATAAAATACCCCAACCCTCAATTAAATGAAAACTTTGAAACTTGAGCAATATATTTAAAAAAATTGAGTCGCTTTTGCCAAAAGCCCTGATAGCAGACAGATACAAGATTGGTCGTGAAATATCTCGCATTAAACAATCAAAAGCGAAAACGCCGCCGGATGAAAAGATTAACAAAAGGCTCATTCTTCTTGAGAAAAAACTTCAAAGATCCATTAATAAAAGGTCGTGGCGCATAATCAATCGACCCGAACCGATCTATAACGACGTCCTCCCTATTCTATCCAAAAAAGACGACATCATAGATTCTATATCAAACCATCCGGTGGTCATCATATCCGGTGAAACCGGTTCCGGAAAGACCACACAGATACCGAAATTCTGCCTTGCCGCAGGTTGCGGGATCGACGGGAAGATCGGTTGCACCCAACCCAGAAGAATTGCCGCAATGACGGTATCAAAAAGGATTGCCGAGGAGTTCGGAGAAGCGTTGGGCAAGTCGGTCGGCTACAAAATCAGATTCAAGGATAAAACAAGCCCCAATGGATTTATCAAGATCATGACAGACGGTATCCTTCTGGCTGAAACTCAAAATGATCCGTATTTGAATGAATATGATACCATCATTGTTGATGAGGCCCATGAAAGAAGCCTGAACATCGATTTTATCCTGGGTATTTTAAAGACGCTTTTAAAAAAAAGAAAAGACCTTAAGGTTGTCATCACCTCTGCAACCATTGATACCGAAAAATTTTCAAAAGCCTTTGATCATGCGCCGGTCATTGAAGTATCGGGCCGCATGTTTCCTGTAGACGTCCGCTATTTGCCCATGGACTCAAAATTTGGAAACGATGACGAACAAACCCATGTCGATATGGCTGTCCAGGCTGTTGATCGGCTGTTCAAAGAGACCCGTTCCGGAGACATGCTTGTTTTCATGCCCACAGAACAGGATATTCGTGAAACCTGTGAACTTCTCAGGGAAAAGGATAATAACAACGCAACGATTTTACCGCTGTTTGCACGGCTTTCGGCCTCGGAGCAGTCTCGAGTTTTCTCACGGGGTTTGGACCGAAAAGTCATCGTCGCCACCAACATCGCTGAAACGTCCATCACCATACCCGGAATTAAATATGTCATCGATACGGGGCTTGCAAGGATTTCCCGATACACGCCAAGATCAAGGACCACCTCTCTTCCGGTTACCGCCATATCGAAAAGCAGCGCTGATCAGCGAAAAGGGCGATGCGGACGCGTAGAAAACGGGGTATGCATTCGTCTTTACTCCGAAGAGGATTTTGAGAACCGACCCCTTTTTACTTCACCTGAAATTTTAAGAGCCAATCTCGCCGATGTCATTCTGAGAATGATCTCCCTTAAACTCGGTGATATCTCAAATTTTCCTTTCATCGACAAACCTGCTTTAAAAAGCATTCAAGACGGATTCGATCTTCTCTACGAACTGGGCGCCATCGTTTTGGAACCAAGCCAAAAGAAAGAAGAGAAACAGCGTTTTTCCCTTACTGAAAAGGGAAGGCTCATGGCAAAAATGCCGGTTGATCCCAGGTTATCTCGAATGCTCATTGAAGCCCAGACCGAAGGATGCCTTGAAGCGCTTATTGTGATGGCCTCTGCTTTGAGTATTCAGGACCCAAGGGAACGGCCTGCTGAAAAAGCACAAGAAGCCGATCAAGCTCAAAAAATGTTCTGTGATCCTTCTTCCGATTTTATCACCCTGCTCAACATCTGGAACAAATACCATGAGGTATTAACTAAGAAAAAAACAACCGGACGCTTAAAAAAATTCTGTAAGACCCACTATCTCTCGTTCAAAAGAATGAGAGAATGGCGTGATATACATTCGCAGATATCTATGGTCCTTAAAGAGCATGTTCTGAATGACAAAAACAAAACAGCCATGGAGAGTCGAATCACAAAGCGCGCTGTTCCCGGACAGCAAACAGGGAAAAACACCATTCCGGACAATGAATTCAGCGACCTTTACACAGCCATCCATAAATCTCTGTTGAGCGGTTTATTGTCGAACATAGCGATGAAAAAAGAAAAGAACATCTATCAGGCCACAAAAGGAAAAGAGGTGATGATTTTCCCGGGATCATCATTGTTCAACTCGGCAAAGGAATGGATTGTAGCGGCCGAACTGGTTGAGACATCACGCCTGTTCGCCAGAACATGCGCAAATATCGACAATACATGGTTGGAAAAACTGGGGGGAAACCTATGTAAATATACCTATCTCGATCCACACTGGGAAAGAAAAAGAGGCGAAGTGATAGCATATGAACAGGTCACTCTTTTTGGTCTTATTGTCATCCCCAAACGGCGGGTATCCTATGGCAGAATTAATCCTGATGAAGCAACGGAGATTTTCATCCAAAGTGCGCTGGTTGAGGGTGACGTCAGAGATAAATTTGCCTTTATGATTCACAACCAGAACCTTATTGACGATGTCAAAAATATGGAAGACCGGATTCGAAGAAAAGACATTCTGGTTGGCGAAGCGGATCTGTTCGACTTCTACATAAAACGGCTCAAAGAATGTTATGATATCCGAACCTTGAAAAAATATCTAAAACAAAATAAAAATGACCACTTCCTCCGGATGAAGCCTCAAGACATCACCCGATATGCCCCGGATGAAAAAGAGTTGTCTCTTTTCCCGAACCGCATTGATTTAGGGGGTCTAAGCCTTGACTGCACCTATCGATTTGAACCCGGAAGCAGCGATGACGGTGTAACTGTCAACATTCCCGTCCCCATGACAACTGTAGTTCCCTCCGAATCTCTCGAATGGCTGGTACCCGGTCTTTACAGGGAAAAAATAACCACACTCATCAAAGGTCTTCCCAAAACCTTTCGAAAAAAACTGGTTCCTGTGGCAAATACAGTGAACATCATTATTCGTGAAATGCCAAAAACCAAAACCTCTTTGATTACGGCACTTGGCAATTTTATTTACACCCGTTTCGGCGTCGATATTCCGTCATCCGCATGGCCGGATGATCTTTTGCCGGATCATTTAAAAATGCGAATATCGATAACAGATGCAAAAGGCAAAGAACTCTTTTCCTGCAGAGATCCGAACGCATTAAACCGCCAGGTTTCAAAAAAAGCCGCACCAGCTGATTCCGCTGAAATGGGTGCTGCGAAAAATAATTGGGAACGGACCCATATCACACGTTGGGATTTTCCGGATTTACCTGACCACATCCATATTAAAGACAAAAATATGCCCCAATGGCTGGTTTATCCCGGACTTCAAAAAGTCGACCCAAAGGAAAAAAGCGTCAATCTGCGCCTGTTTCAAAGCAGTGAAGAGGCCATGGATTCTCACAAAGACGGGGTTGCCCTCCTTTTTACCCTCCATTTTTCAAAAGATTTGAAATTTTTAAAAAAGATGCTGAAACTCCCAAAGGATATGGAAAAAAAATCCAATTATTTCGGAGGACCGGCACGATTTGAAAAAAGGATTTTTGAACATATCATCAAAAAGCTGTTCTTTAAAAACATCCGGTCCAAAGATGCCTTTTTGACCCACGTGGAATCTATCGCTCAATCCATTCTTTCTGAAGGCAGAGAATTATTAAATCAAAGTCTGTTGATTCTCGAAGCGTATCATGAGACCCGAACCACAATTTATGCCCTTGAAACCGCTCATAACGCCAACAGGGCTGTTCTGGAATTTTTAAAGAGTTTAAGAACCGAACTTTCCAAACTGGTGCCTGAAACTTTTGTAGATCTTTATGATGCCGGCCGGATGATTCATCTTGTCAGATATATGAAGGCCCTGGAAATACGAGCCCGGAGGGCTGTGGTTGATTTCGAAAAGGACCGGGCAAAATCCCATGACATTCAGATGTTTACCGAAAGCCTGAATCAATTCCTGAAAGAACTTTCTCCCACCACCTCAAAAGAAAAAAGGGATGCCATTGAAGCGTATTTCTGGTTGATTGAAGAGTATAAGGTGTCTATTTTTGCCCAGGAGCTAAAAACATCGGTTCCTGTTTCGAAAAAACGGCTTAAAGAGAAGTTGAGAGAGATCGAAAGGATGGCGTAAGAACAGGTCATGGGTAATAGGTGATGGGTGATGGGTAAAAATTTTATGATCGTGCTTTTATCAGACCCCCAAGCATTCTTCCAATTATTTGAGTCCTGTCATACAGTTCCTTCATATTTTGTTCATTTAAATAACCTATTTCAAATGCTATTTCTATCTGGGTTTGTAGCTCAGCTAAGGATCCCTTGGCTATATAGAAAAATCTAACAGCATCTTTATTAGAACCGCGTTCATCGCCCTCTGCGATGTTGCTCGGTATGCTGATGGCAGCCCGCCTGATTTGATCTTTAAAACCGAAATCTCGTCTGAAAACCCGTTCTTGAGTTACTGTATAAATCAACACAGCCAATTCCTTTGACTTCTGCCAAACCTTTAAATCTTTAAACCCACCCATGCTCTGTCTCCCATTCTCCATTACCTATTACCCATCACCCATTACCCATTATCCTTTACCCATAACCTATCACCTATCACCCATCACCTATTACCTATTGCCTATTACCTATTACCCATCACCCATCACCTATTACCTAATTACCCATTGCCCATGACCCATTACCTAATATTTATTTGAAAGCGAATCGTAATATCTTGCTTCTTCTTCACGTCCCCGTTTTCGGCATCCGGCTGCATAGATGTCACATTTTTTTTTGAGCGTTTTAACTGCTGCCCGATATTGATCATCTGACAGAATCCCACTCTTGATGATTTTTTCGATGGCCTTGATTCGGAACCTATCGAGACCGGCCCCTCTGGAAAGCTGATCGTCATGCCCGCCCCGTTTGATAATCAGGGGCGCATCAATAAGGTGAACCGGAAATCTGCAACTGATTCTAAGCCATAGATCATAATCCTCGCAGGCCGGCAGCGTTTCATCAAACCCCCCTACCCTGTCAAGCAGACTTCTTTGGATCATTACCGCCGACGGGCTGACAAGGCATAGTTCCAGGGAAGGTTTAAAAATCATCCCTGAAGGCTTTTTATGTCGTTTTTTAGGGTTGACTCTGAGTCCGTTTCTGATCCAAACTTCCTCGGTCTGGCAAATCAAAGCATCCGGCGTTTGATTAATAAATTCAATCTGCAAGGTAAGTTTTTGGGGCAGCCAGAGGTCATCCGAGTCAAGGAAAGCGATAAACTTTCCGGATGCTTCTGCAATTCCCCGGTTTCGGGCAGCACTCACCCCCTTATTTTTTTGGGAAAGAACCTTAATATCGTCTCCGTAGGAATCTAAAACGTCTGATGTATGATCCGTGGAACCGTCGTCCACGACGATCAACTCAAATTCTGTATAATCCTGTGCCAGGACGGAATCGATGGCCTCTTTGATGCTCCAGCTGCGGTTATACGTGGGAATGATGACACTTACTTGAGGTTTTGTTTCTATTTTATTCATATTCTCCATCTTCAACTTAGATTAAATGAAGAATTTAAATTATGCAATCCCCTGCCCTCTTAAACGTCACCATTGATAAACATTTTATATTTAAAGCTTGACTTACCGTGATTTCACGTGATTAATTGAATCTTATTCATCAGATATCCCAACTCCTCAATAGCACCAAACTTGCATGAGCTGTTATCGATTAAATAAACAGTAGGTTTACTATTTATTTTATAAAAATGAAAAGAAAGGGGGGAGATAACAATTTATTAAAGAACAGGTGTTTTTAATCAACCCGTAACCGTATACTGAGTAAGGAGGTTCAAATGAAAAAAATTTTAGTTATCGGCATCGCTCTTGTCTTTGGATTTGCCGTTTTTATGGGAGGAACGCCGACAACCGTACAGGCCAAAACAACCTTTGTCACCATTGGTACCGGCGGTATTACCGGCGTTTATTATCCCACCGGCGGCGCCATTGCGAAAATGGTAAACAATAAGCGAAAAGAATACGGCATCCGGGCCACCGTTGAATCCACCGGCGGCTCGGTTTTTAACGTCAATGCCGTCATGTCCGGTGATCTGGAATTCGGCGTGGTTCAATCCGACCGGCAGTACCAAGCCATTCACGGTCTTGCCGAATGGAAAGATGCAGGTCCTCAGAAAGATCTCCGGGCCGTATTCAGCATCCATCCTGAATCCATCACACTGGTTGCCGCCGTCGATGCAAATATCAAAGACATAAAAGACCTAAAGGGCAAAAAGGTCAACATCGGCAATCCCGGTTCCGGCCAGCGCCAGAACTCTATCGATGCACTGGAAGCCGTAGGATTGGATTATGAAAAAGACATGCAGGCAGAAGGGATCAAGGCAGCGGAATCGGCCGGACTTTTGCAGGACGGCAGGATCGATGCCTTCTTTTACACCGTGGGTCATCCCAACGGATCCATTAAAGAAGCGACCTCCGGAAAAAGAAAAGTGCGCTTTGCTTCCATTTTAGGGATTGAAAAACTTCTAAAAAAATACCCTTATTATGCCAAGGCCGTGATCCCAATTGAATTTTATCCGGGCGCTGTTAATGATGCCGATGTTCCAACCTTTGGAGTAAAAGCCACATTCGTTACTTCAGCCAAGGTTCCGGACAATGTTGTGTATGCCATTACCAAGGAAGTCTTTGACAATTTTGAAGCTTTCAAAAAACTGCATCCAGCATACAGCGTTTTGACTAAAGAGAGCATGTTGGAAGGTCTTTCCGCGCCAATCCACCCGGGCGCCATGAAATACTATAAAGAAGCCGGCTTAATAAAATAAGCCTGCAACTTTTTATCGACGATGTATGGCGGCGGGAAACATCCCGCCGCTGTTTTCTAATATTTCCCGAGCTCCGGGAGTATATTTTTTTAAACCCAAAGTTTTGACAATATTCCAGCATCTCATATTTTTATAAAGAATTTGCCGTTGGATAGCCTCTCATTCGTAAAATTCAATTGCCCGTAAAATTTTTAAAACAATCAGTTAGGTGAAGCCCATGAGTGAAGAAGATATTCATGAAACAGACGACGGTATGGAATTGGCCAAACGACTGGCTGAAGAAGAAGAAGGCATTAGCAGAAAACCCAAAGGGCCTGAAAAATACGTTATCCCATTCGTTGCGGTGATCTGGAGTCTTTTTCAACTCTCCATCCCCAGCTGGCTGGTTCTCGATTCAACATTTATCCGGGCCATCCATCTGGGGTTTGCCATGCTGATTGTTTTTCTGAATTATCCCCTTTTTAAAAAGACCCGTTTCGGTCTTAAATATTTCTCCCAAAAAGACAAGATTCCGCTGCTGGATTATATCGTCGCTGCTATGGCCTGCTTTTCGGCACTTTATATTGCCATCGATTATACCGGAATGACGACGCGCTACGGTGCACCCATCATCAGGGATACGATCATCGGACTCACCCTGGTGGTGCTTTTGCTGGAAGCATCCCGCCGGGTCATCGGCCCTGCCCTTTCTGTTATCGCCACGCTTTTTTGCGTATATGCCTTTTTTGGCCCTTATATGCCCGACGTTATCGCCTTTAAAGGCGTTTCACTCAACAGGTTCATGGGACAGATGACCATGTCCACCGAAGGGATATACGGCATCCCCTTGGACGTATCAGCCACCATTGTCTATCTGTATGTGCTTTTCGGCGCCATGCTGGATAAAGCCGGCGCCGGGAAATATTTCATTCAATTGGCTTTGAGCCTCTTGGGCAGGTTCAAAGGCGGTCCGGCCAAGGCGGCGGTTTTGGGCAGCATGTTCACAGGACTTGTCAATGGGTCGAGTATCGCCAATATCGTCACCACCGGCACCTTTACCATCCCGCTCATGAAAAAGGTCGGGTATTCGCCCACCAAAGCTGCGGCCATAGAAGTGGCCGCCAGCACGGACGGACAAATCGCTCCGCCCATCATGGGTGCCGCTGCATTTATTATCGCCGAATACGTCAACGTCCCCTATATTGCGGTCATTAAAGCCGCCGCAATTCCGGCATTTGCCTCTTATGCGGCCCTGCTGTATATTACCCATATTGAGGCCTCCAAAGCCGGTTTACGGGGAATGTCCAAAGAAGAACTTCCCCCGTTTTTCAGCACACTGTTCAGCGGCATCCATTATGTTATACCGGTGCTGTTTCTTCTTTACCAGCTGGTCATTGCCCGGCATACCCCTGAACGTGCCGCATTTCAAGCCGTAATCGTCATGGCCGCAATTATGCTGATACAGGGTCCGGTCAAGGCTTATCTGAACAAGGAGCCTATAGGCGCCGCATTCAAGCAAGGCATTGTCGACATTTTTTCGGCCCTTGCCGCAGGGGGCCGAAATATGGTCGCTGTAGCCCTTGCCACGGCAGCCGCAGGCATCATCGTTGGTGTGGTAGCCCTGGGTCTGGGCGGACTGATTACCCAGATCATCGATACCATTTCCGGTGGAAACATTTACATTATGGTTGTGGTAACCGCCTTCGCCAGCCTGATCATCGGCATGGGGCTTCCCACCACTGCAACCTACATTGTCATGGCGTCTTTGACCGCACCGGCCATGGTAACCATCGCTCATGGCCAAGGGTTCATGGTGCCTTTAATGGCTGCTCATCTCTTTTGTTTTTATTTCGGGATTCTTGCCGATGACACCCCGCCCGTAGGACTGGCCGCCTATGCCGCGGCAGCCATCGCCAAATCGCCGCCCATCCCTACCGGAATCCAGGGGTTCATGTATGATATCCGGACCGCTATCTTGCCGTTTATGTTTATTTTCAACAGCGATCTGATTCTTCACAATATCTATAGCTGGCCCCTGGCAATCCTGATTTTTGCCATGGCCTGTATCGGCAATTTTGCATTTGCTTCTGCTACCCAGGGATGGTTTGTGGCAAAAAATCGATTCTATGAAATACCGATTTTTCTGTTCGTCACCGTCGTCATGATGCGCCCGGCCCTGATTGCCTCATGGATCGGTCTCTCGTATGACCAGCGTTACTGGGTAGTTTTCATCGGGCTGGCTGTCTTCGGTCTCCTTTATCTGATGCAAAGGCCCCGCATCCCAATAAAAGCGTCCGTTCCTGCAGCATGACGAAAATGAAAAACAGAACTGATGCGTCTTAAAGGGTAAATGAAAAGGAAAAACTCATGAGCGACATCAAAAAAATAATGGTGGCACTGGACTTTACATCTTATTCAAAGAGTACCTTCGATTATGCCGTTAAAATCGCAAAAAATCTGAATGCTCACTTGGTCGTCGCCAGCATCATCAACTCCAGAGATATTTTGGCGGTGGAAATGGTAACATCCATGGGATATGATGTCGATAGCGACCATTATGTGGAAGGGATTAAAGCGGAACGAGAAAGCATGCTAAATAGTTTCATGGAAAAATCTTCCTTTGATCGTAAAAATATGCGAACCATTTTAAAAGTCGGCAACCCGATAGATGAACTATTGAAACTCATTGTCAAAGAAAATATCGATATGATCGTTATGGGAGTCAAAGGACGTAGCGACCTGAAACATGTCTTTATCGGGTCGGTGGCTGATAAGCTTTTCCATCGGTCTCCAGTGCCGGTCATCTCTTTTCGTGACGAAAAGAGCGCCGAACGACTGCGGAAAAAAATAGAACACGGATAATTTGCCGGATCAACGTTTTTCCTATTAGGTTTTTCTTAGAAGGAGGACAACCATGTCCCGAACAAAATTAACCCCTATATGGATCATTTTAATGTGTATGTTTTTATTCGGCACACCGGCTTGGTCGGGTGATCGTTTTACGGATAATGGCGATGGCACGGTGACGGATCATCAACTGGGGGTAATGTGGGCCAAAACCGACAACCAGGGCAATATCAACTGGAAACAGGCCAATCTTTGGATCAAATACACCTTCCCGGATACCCTTGAAAAAAAATACGACAACTGGCGGCTTCCCACATTGGCAGAGCTTCAAAGCCTCTATGTCCAGGATAAAAATTATAGAGGGTATGAAACGGATTGCGGCCAGAAGGTCAAGGTCGTTCCGGAAATAAAATTAAGCTGCGGCTGGATCTGGGCATCGGAAACATCGGCGATTCAGGCATATATTTTTAATTTCCACCGCGGGTATCACTATTCCGACCGAATGGTGCACAATAGGGATTATCGAGCCCTCCCTGTCCGCGACCTAAAGTAGCTCAAAGCTGAAAGCTCAAGGATCAAAGAAAAAACTATCGAAGTGAATTAATTAATCCCTTTATCATAGAGGCGATTTCTATCCCGAGCATCTCGAGTTGAGAATATACGTGATTAGGTATCCACATCTTTCTCCTAAAAATTTATAGTAGTGTCATTGTTTCGTAAAGAGATCCTCTCGATATATAGAGATATTGAATGAACTCTTTTTTTGAATAACGACCTTTCCCCTCAGAGATGTTCATAGGCACACTGGTCGAACTTGCTTCAATTTGCTCCAATAAACGATAGTGCTTTCGATCTGTATTTATATCCTCAACAGCATCAATCACCTTCACCGTAAATTCAATTGCTTTATTCCACACGTCTAACTTTTCATAAGCAAATTTCATATAGAGATCTCCACCCTTTTATCAACTTCCAACCCTGAGCATCTCCTATTTCGAGCTTTGAACTTTGAGCTTTCAGCTTTGAGCCTTGAGCCTTGAGCTTTGAGCTTTGAGCCTTGAGCTTTATTATTCCCACACTCCATCCGCCACTGTTCCGCATTCCGGACATTTTCCGTTTTTTATCCGAATGTCTCGAACATAAAAACCCCACCGGTCTATCAGGAGACGCTTACACTGGTGACAAAACGTCTTTTCACCGCTCTCCCCGGGCACATTGCCGGTATAAACATATTTCAAGCCGGCTTTTATACCGATGTCACGGGCCTTGATCAGGGTTTCAACCGGGGTCGGGGGGCGATCCATCAGCTGGTAGGTGGGGTGAAATCGGCTGATATGCCAGGGGGTTTCCGGACCCAACGCTTCTACCAAAAAAGCCGACAAATTTTCGAGTTCTTTTTTATCATCATTCAATCCAGGAATAATCAGCGTCGTCACCTCGACAAAAATGCCCAGAGACTTCATCCGTTTTAAGGTCTCTTTCACATGCACCAGCTTTGCCTTGCAAGTGGTCTTGTAAAAACCTTCGGTAAAGGCCTTTAAATCGACATTGGCTGCATCAAGGAAAGGATGTATCATCTGAAGCGCTTCTTCGGTCATGTAGCCGTTGGTAACAAATACGTTTCGAATCCCTTTTTCAGTTGCCAGTTTTGCCGTATCATAGGCAAATTCAAAATAGACGGTAGGCTCCGTATAGGTATAGGCAATGGTTTTACAATCCCCTTTTAATGCCGCAGCAACAACATCCTCTGGCGTGTAAGCATCACCTACGATTCTCCCATTGAGGTCAGACGGCATCTGGGCAATGTCCGCATTCTGGCAAAAACGGCATTTGAAATTACACCCCACCGTAGCAATCGAATAAGAAAGGCTCCCGGGCAGAAAATGAAACAGCGGCTTTTTTTCAATGGGATCGATGTGCCGGGCAATGACCTTTCCGTAAACCAGTGTTTCCAGAACACCTCCTCGGTTTTCCCGAACACCGCATATTCCACGTCGGCCGTTCTTTATATTACAGCGATGGTTGCAAAGATTGCATTTGACCTCGTTATCTTTTAATGATTCGTAAAGATAAGCTTCCATCTTTCGAACTCCTGATTTTGGAGTGAAACCCGAGCATTGAGTTTTCTACTTTTTACGCTTTCAGCATCGAGCTTTCAGCTTTCAGCTTTTTTATCCTGGTACAGCACGGGTTGTTTGTTTTGCTTTATAGGGCAAGGTCAGCGGCCTGGTCCTATAGCGGGGAAGCAAAACGACCACCATACCGATAAATGCGCCAAACGGGCATTTTTGAATCAGTGAAAATTGTTCTATCTTACTGGTGATCTGCCCCGGAGATGCCGAAAACTGGCATACGGTTCTCCAGGATATGGGAACGTTCCCCAATAGGGATCGAAGGATACCCTTGAGTTCCCAGATACTGAAAAAACAGGCGTGATTATAGATGGTCCGGGAAAAAACACCTTTGATCCGTCGATGAATCCCCGTAACCGCATAACGGTTCAGGACACCCAAGAAAATTTTGTCTTTGGCCACCCGGCATGCTTCTTCGAGAACTTTTTTCGGATCTTCCACAAATTCAAGGGTAGTCATGAGGCAGGCATAGTTGAAGGAATTATCATCAAACGGAAGATCCTCTGCAACGCCTCGATGGAGATCTACGTGACTTCCAATGTTTTTTTGTGCAATATCAAGCATGTAAGGTGAAGGGTCAAGACCGGTAACCTGGAGGCCCTTCTCAAGAAAGGTCTGCAAACCGAAACCGGTTCCACAACCAATATCGAGTATGCTCTCTCCGCGTACAGGCTTGAGCGCATTGAGAATCAAGCGCTTTTCAAGATCAATGGCAAACCTGTTTTTCGGATCATTGAGCCACTTCTCGTAATACATCGCATCATTGAAATCAAAAACATAGCCCATACAAAATCTTTTAATGAAAAAAACTAATTTTTTCAAGGAGAAAACGTTTTTACCATCGAACTCATATTTAATCTTGCATATTATTAAGGTTAAATGTGAATATTGCTGGTGGATGCCTTGACACAATTATCGTCAACATACTATATCATTTCAGCCAAATGGAAATTCAGGGTGTTTTTGTTTGTTAAATCGCTCCATGGATAATGCTTTTGTTCAAACCGTGTAAACTCGTGGTTAAAGGATCGTAAAGAAATAACAGATTTCAATATAATAACAATGCGTTCAACTTGAAACTAACACTTTTTCTCTGTTGAAATGTTTCGATATGCGTCTGTTCTTTCTAACGATCCCTAAACCACTCAAACAGTACACGCTTTGAAAAAAAGAAAATCCATTCCGCTCCCCAACGCGGAGGCTAATATATATGTGTTGCATGTGTTCATGGGGTGCGCTTTTCCGTGTAACGATATTGGCGTAGTGGCTTCGTCATTTCAATGACTTAGCAGTGGGGGAGACCGCGGCTCCCGCATGCTTTTCGCGGGAGAACGCGGAGGGGGCAGGAATGCCATCGCTGCTAAGTCGCTGAAATGATCAGACACGTAGACACCGGAGTGAAACGGAAGAGCCCACCCCGTGAACACGTACATATATGTTTACAATAAAAACAACCCTTCCTCTGAACTAAATAAAACAATTTTATTTCGATGCCAATATCAAAAATGGCTGTAAAGCGAGTTTAAATTGAAGGAATTTTTTAAAGTCACCGATCTGAATAAAGTACTGGAATATGCAGCCGACTTTCCCCGGCTTGAAACCGAAGACATACTCCTTATGGAATCGAGGGGAAGGATGCTTGCTGCGAATATAAATGCGGATATCGATCTTCCGGATTTTATGCGATCTACAATGGATGGGTATGCAGTTTATGCTTCCTCCACGTTTGGTGCTTCAGAAGCAAATCCGGCATATCTTACCATTAAAGGTTCCGTGCCCATGGGAGAATCCCCTGCATTCTCCATTGGCGTCGGCGAGGCCGCCAAGATTTCTACCGGTGGCATGTTGCCGAACGGCGCCGACAGTGTGGTGATGGTCGAACACACGGAGGCCATCGACAAAGCAACCATAGAAGTTTACAAGAGTGTCGCACCTGGTCAAAACATCCTTGAAAAGGGAGAAGATATGCACAAAGGCCAAACCCTGGTTCCAGCCGGAATGTGTCTTAGGGCCCAGGAAATAGGGCTTTTAGCTGCCTTTGGTAAAGAAACGATCACCGTCTATAAAAAGCCTGTTGTCAGCATCATCTCTACGGGAGATGAAGTGGTCTCCATTGAAGAGATGCCCGATCCAGGGCAGATTCGCGATATCAACATGTATACCCTTTCCGGGCTTGTAGAAAAGGCCGGCGCCGTTCCAATTACATACGGAATTGTTCGAGACGATTTTGACGATCTCTTCGAGAAATGTTCCATGGCCCTGGCCCAATCAGATATGGTTTTGATTTCAGGGGGAAGTTCCATGGGCACCCGTGATTTCACCATCGAAGTACTCTCTGCCCTCCCTGCATCTGAAATCCTCGTTCACGGTATCTCCATAAGCCCCGGGAAACCGACGATTCTTGCCAGGTCCGGCAATCAGGCCATATGGGGTTTGCCGGGACAGGTGACGTCAACCATGGTGGTCTTTGAAATTGTCGTCAAGCCTTTTATTGAGCGTATTGGCGGCCTTTCCCCTGAGCACAAAAGACATTTTAATCCTGTGGCTCAACTTAACAGAAACATTTCATCTACTCAGGGCCGGACAGATTATATTCGCGTTAAGTTGTTTGAAGAGAATGGTATTCTGTGGGCGGAACCCATTCTTGGCAAATCAGGTCTGATCAATACCATGGTCAAAGCTGATGGCTTGATCGAAATCGGATTAAACACAGAAGGGTTGGATGAAGGCGAAGAGGTGGAAGTAATTCCCCTTTAGTAGGTGTCCATCCGGAAACGGCATCTTTCATTACGAGACCTTATTCACGAGTTCTTTCAGAAAAAATTTAATTATACCTGAAGCGACGGTGTTCTTAAAAAATTAAAATTTAAAAACAAACCCTATTCAGAAGGGAAAAAATGAGCCATAAACGCAACGTTTATTTAAAGATGAAGCCCTTAAAAGAAGCGCGAGAGATCCTCTTTAAGCGGTTTCTTTCCGATAAAATGATTTACAAAGAGATGATTTCCGTGACGGATGCGGTGGAGAGGGTTCTTGCAGAACCGGTAACGGCCGTTATTTCCTCACCCAATTTTCATTTATCCGCCATGGACGGGATCGCCGTGAAAGCATCAAATACCTTTGGTGCATCTGAAACCAAGCCAAAAGAGTTGACTATGGGAGAGGACGCTTTCTATGTCAACACCGGTCATGTCATGCCCGAGAACACCGATACGGTGATCATGATAGAATATGTTCAAACTCTCGAACAAAACCGTGTCAAAATCGAAACTCCGGCTTTTCCTTGGCAACATGTTCGAAAGGTTGGCGAAGATATTGTGGCCACCGAGCTTCTCTTCCCCCAAAACCATGTCATCACACCGTATTGTATTGGAGCCCTGCTTTCAGGCGGTATTTTTGAAGTGCCGGTAAAAATCCAGCCCAAAGTACTGATCATTCCGACGGGGTCCGAGCTTATCGACTGGCGTGAAACAATCGTTGAAAACCTTCAGCCGGGTCAGGTGATTGAAACCAATTCTTTTGTTCTCGGTAAGCTGGTCGAGTCGTGCGGCGGTATCTTTGTTCGACATGAGATGATCACCGACGATCCCATGAAAATTAAAACAGCAATTCTGAATGCCGTGAACAGTGATGTCGACATGGTTTTGACCGTTGGCGGATCATCAGCCGGATCCGAGGATTATACCAGACATGCGGTGGATGAACTTGGCAAAGTGTTGGTTCATGGCGTCACCATCATGCCGGGCAAACCGGTTTTAATCGGTGAGATAAAGGATAAGCCGATATTTGGAATTCCAGGTTACCCGGTTTCCGCCATTGTTGCATTTGAACAATTTGTCGGCCCTTTGATATCCTACATGTTGGGACAGCCCGAAAAGGAAAGATCAAAAATTCAAGTGGAACCCACTCGAAAAATCGCTTCAAAACTTGGTCTGGAAGAATTCATACGTGTAAAACTGGGGGTGGTGGGCGACAAAATTGTGGCAATACCCCTGCCCAGAGGCGCAGGCTGTATAACGACCTTGACAGAAGCGGACGGCATCATTCGGGTACCCAGCAATTCGGAAGGGATAAATCCTCAGGAACCGGTTACCGCCGAACTCCTGCGTCCATTGTCTTCTATTCAAAACACCATTGTTGTGGTAGGGAGTCACGACAATACCCTGGATGTTCTGGCCAACCAGATTCGAGGAGGGCGAAAAAACCTTACCCTTTCTTCAAGCCACGTCGGCAGCATGGGCGGTTTGATGGCCATTAAAAAAAGGGGGTGTCATTTAGCCGGATCTCACCTTCTCGACACACAAGACGGATCCTACAACATTTCGTATATAAAAAGACACCTTCCGGATATGAAAGTGAAACTGGTACATCTTGTATTAAGAGACCAGGGACTCATCCTGCCACGGGGCAATCCCAAGACCATCAAGGACATCGAAGACCTGAGTCGAAAAGACATTGCGTTTTTAAATCGTCAGGCAGGTTCCGGCACCAGAATTCTTCTGGATTACCGATTGAAACAGCTGGGTATCGATCCATCTGAGGTCAACGGGTATGAAAATGAAGAATTTACTCACATGTCGGTAGCTGTGGCGGTGCAGAGCGGCGCGGTTGATGTTGCCCTTGGCATTTATGCGGCTGCCAGGGCACTCAACCTCGATTTTATCCCGGTGGTTACAGAGCAATATGACCTGGTTATTCCCGAAATCTATTTTGAATCTGAAAACATTCAGATTCTTTTTGAAACCATCAATTCTTCCGAGTTCAAAAATCAGGTTGAAGCCCTGGGAGGGTATAGCACAAAAAGGACAGGGCAAGTAATTGTTTAGTTTCCTCGCATAAATACCTCTTATTAACTTTCAACCATGATCTATACAGATAAGAGGTCACAAATTAAATGCTTTGAGCTCCTTTTCTTCTTTAGTTCTTTGACAATTTCTGCGATTGCTTTCTCGTTAAAAAATCTTTGTGCTTCGACAGAATCAGGTTCACTTAGACAGGCCCAAATTTTAGAAAAAATATTACTAAAAGGGATATTTTTTTGATTTTCGAACTTTTGCAAAATTTTTCTGATATTTCCTGAATCAATATTCGAATTGATTTGAATTTTAAAAAGACTGAGGGAGAAATCAGACACTTCACTTTCTTTTTGTGCTGTTTTTTTCAATGTTTTGATATATTCAATATATAGATCCATTAACCGTGATACGTCATGAAAGTTCCCTTCGCATAATTTCAGCCAGACGCTTAGCTTTATTGTAAATATTAATAAATTGAAATCCTCTTTCTCTTTATAACTTTTTCCAATATACTTTCTGATAACATCCTGAAAATATTCGCCAACTGTATCGTATTTCGTGAGTAAAATTAACAATGAACTAAGTTGAGGTTCTGAAAACGTTCTTTCTTTTTTTGACGCATAAAATTGTTTTTCATAGTCTCTGGGTTTTAATGTGCTCATCAAAGGGAGAATATATTCTTTGTGTATTTTTTGAAAATCAAAATCTGCGGAAAGCGCGTCGTAACCCAAATTGATATGTTTCAGGTATGCCAGCAAAGCACTTTCGCTGTCATTCATCTTTTCCAGAAGCTGGCCATAAGACAGATAAACTTTATAATATTCCGGTTTAATTTTAATAATACGTTCAAATTGCTTTAAGGCTTCGCCATAACGTTTCGCTCCCATTAAAGATTTTCCATAGGAGTTGATTACATCCTCGTCCTTGCTGTCAGCCATATGCTTTTCAAAAAGGTTAATCGCTTTTCTGTAATGCCCCTGGCTCAACAAAGAATCTCCCCATACCCAATAAGCATACTCCGATTTTGGGTCGATTTTTATAGCTTTTTTACATTTTTCAATTGCCTCTTCATAGCGTTCTTGGCGACTCAAGCACTCACCCCATGCAGCATAAGCATCCTCATAATTTGGATTGATTTTAATTGCCTCGTTGAACTTTTGAACTGCCTCTTCATGTCGTTTTTGGCGCCCCAAGCAATCACCCCATGCAGCATAAGCATCCTCATAATTTGGATTGATTTTAATTGCCTTTTGATATTGTT
>Ga0210123_1000286_pt1 | contig 33386 bp, 14 predicted proteins | sample Muzzi_PWB_D2_FD_185535 | JGI IMG/M metagenome (GOLD analysis project Ga0210123, IMG submission 185535) | Wetland microbial communities from San Francisco Bay, California, USA, that impact long-term carbon sequestration - Muzzi_PWB_D2 (SPAdes) | ecosystem: Environmental > Aquatic > Marine >... | reverse complement strand
GCGTGAACGTGGACGGCACCCGCAACATGCTCCGTTTCGCCGGCGACTGCAAGGGGCTCGAGCGCTTCCAGTACGTCTCCACCTGCTACGTGTCCGGGCGCTACGCCGGCGCGTTCACCGAGGCCGATCTGGTCAAGGGGCAGAGCTTCAACAACTATTACGAGGAGACCAAGTTCCTCGCCGAGGTGAAGGTCCAGGAGTGGATGGAGAAGGGCCTGCCGACCACCATCTACCGGCCGTCGATCGTCGTCGGCGACTCGAAGACCGGCGCCACCCAGAAGTACGACGGTCCCTACTACGTGATCCGGTGGATCTTGAAGCAGCCCATCGTCGCGGTGATGCCGGTGGTCGGCGACGTTCGGCGGACCCGGGTCAACCTGGTGCCGCGGGACTTCATCACCGACGCCATCGACCACCTCTCGGTGCGCGAAGTCTCCGTCGGCAAGGTCTACCAGCTCGCGGACCCGGAGCCGCTGACGGTCGACGAGCTGCTCGAGGCGGTGGCCCGGGTCGCCCGCAAGCGCGTGGTCCGCGTGCCCATGCTGGTCGGCATGGCCAAAGCCTCCCTCGACTACGTTCCCTTCCTGGAGCGGGTGATGGGGATCCCGTCCGAGGCGATCGACTACTTCATCCACCCCACCTACTACGTGACCGACAACACCCAGGCGGATCTCGAGGGCACGGGCATCCGCGTGCCGCCCTTCCCGACCTACCTCGACCGGCTGGTGGCGTTCGTCCGCGCGCACCCGGAGGTGTCGTCGGCCGCGATGGTGTAGAGCGGAGGCTTCCAACGAGGCTTTGCCGCAGAGTGAGCGGGTCCCATCGAAGCACCGGGGTGGGGGCGTCCCCTTCCCACCTTGAGGGTGGGAAGGGGATCGAGGGGTTGGGGGGTGATCCGGTGGATCATCTAGATCGAGCGGGGCGGAGTCGCTGACGGCTCAGGGAAATGAGCTCAGTCGTTGCGAAGTCGGACCTGGTAGAGATCTACCGGAGGCTGGAGAGCTTCCTGTAGAGGGTCCGTTCGCTGATGCCGAGCTTCTCGGCCAGCTCCCGGTTGGTGCCCGAGAACTTCTGGGCCACCTGGCGGAGGTAGCACTCCTCGAGCTCGGTCAGGGGCACGATCTCGCCGCACGGCAGGCCGCCGCTCTCGCCCTCACCGAGCACCGCCGGGATGGGGTCTTCCTGTTCCGCGCGCCGCAGGCAGGTCTCGGGCAGGTGCTGGGGAAGGATGGTTTCCCCGTCCGCGAGCAGGCAGGCGCGCTCGAGGATGTTCAACAGCTCGCGCACGTTGCCGGGGTAGTCGTAGCGCTGGAGGAGGCGGAGCGTCTCCCCGTGCAGGCGGCAGCGGTTCTGGCAGGCGAGGCGGCTCTTCAGGTGCTCCGCGAGCAGGGGGATGTCTTCGAGCCGATCGCGCAGCGGCGGCAGGTGGATCGGGAAGGCGCTGATCCGGTAGTAGAGGTCCGCGCGGAACAGCCCCTCGCGCACGTGGTCCTCCAGGGTCCGGTGGGTCGCGCACACGAGCCGGAAGTTGGCGCGGCGCTCGGTCACGCTCCCGACCCGCCGGTAGACCCCCGTTTCGATCAAGCGCAGTAGCTTGACCTGCTGGGCCACCGGGATGTCCCCCACTTCGTCGAGGAAGAGCGTGCCCCCTTCGGCCGCCTCCACGAGGCCCATTTTGCCCTGGATCGCGCCGGTGAACGCCCCCTTCTCGTGACCGAACAGCTCGCTCTCGAAGAGGGACTCGGAGAGGCCTGAGCACTCGACGGGCACGAAGGTCCGGTTGGCGCGTGTGCTCAGCTTGTGGATCGCGCGGGCGACCAGCTCCTTGCCGGTGCCAGACTCGCCGAGGAGCAGGGTGGTGGTGTTGGTGGGTGCCACGCGGCGCACCATCTCGAGCATGCGGTTGAACGGCTGGGAGTGGCCCACCAGGCGCTCCCGGTTCCGCGACAGGGCGTCGAACGCGCTGGGACTGATGATCTCCAGGAACGAGGTGACCTGCCCGTCCTCGTCGCGGACCGGGTAGGTGCAGACCTCGTGATGCTCCGGCCCGTTCTGGGTGTGGTGGACGTGGAGCGTCCTGCACGGTTGGCCGGAGGCGGCGCACTCCTGCACCGGGCAGGTCTCGCCCTCCTCGTCGCACGGCCTGGTGTACCGGTGGGAGACCTCGAAGCAGTGGCGCCCGGCGAGGGTCGCGGCACTCTCGCCGAACTGGGCGCGGTACTCACGATTCGAAGCCAAAATCGAGAGGTCGGTGGACAGCAGCACCGCAGGGTCGTTCAGGCTGTCCAGCACTCCGACCACCTGGTGGCGGTTGAAGACCGTCGCGCTCGTCGTGTCCAATGGCGCCTCCTCGGGAGACGGACCCGTGGGGAGGGTAAGGCGGGTCGCCCTGTCGAGTCCGACAGATGCTGCCAGAAAGTATGCCATCGCCGGCAGGCGCCGTGCAACGAGCGCGGGGCAGGCCGCCGGCCTCCTGTCGTCCCGGGCGCTGCCTTCCCTTGTCCGCCCGGGGGTTTCGAGCCATCGGCACGCCCGTCGGCCGAAGCCGCCGCCGGTGTTTCGGCCGTGGCACGGCCGTTGCGGTATCGGGGGGGCATCGGAGCCTTCGACATCGACCGGCATCCGATATCGAGAGCGCGGACGGGACGCCCGTCTGGACTCTCCGATCGCGCAAGAGGCAAACCCGGCGAAAGCCGGGGGCGCAAAGCCACGGGTCCTCGTGACCTTCCCTTCCCCGGCTCGAGCAGACCGAGCCGGCCCCCGCGGAGGGAGGGCTCCCAAGACGGCCGGGCTGCCGCGAAGGCAGCCCGGCTTTTCTGCTTGGAAAGAGCGGGCTCGCGGCGCGAGAGGGGCGACGGCGGCGCCGTCCGCGGCTCAAGGACGGAACAGGCGAAGGAGAGGAGGAGCACCATGAAGTCGCTTCGCTGGATCGCCGGGTTTGCGGTTCTCGTCGTCGCCGTCGGGCCAGCCGTGGCCCAGGGCGGACCGGGACTGCACACGACCCCGCTCGTCGCCGGCCAATGGATGGACGCCGGCACGGTGAGCATGTGGAACTCGCCGCAGAAGATGATCCTTCAGATCGAGCCGACCTCGATGTGGAAGATCAAGGAGTACCAGATCTACATGGGCACCGATCCGGTGCCGACCAAGAAAGGCAACCCCGTGCCGGGTCAGTTCCCGTTCAAGCGGGAGATGGCTGAGCCGGTTCCGCAAGCCACTGAATCCATCGACCTCGCCGACGATCTTGGGTTCTCCTGGGGCAGCCAGTCCATCCGGCTTCACAACGTCGCCGTCCACGTCGACCTCGTCAGGGTCGATCTGGCTGGCAACGTGCTCGGAGAGGAAGGGGCGTGGGCCCATGGGCCGAACGTGTTCGAAGGCTCGCAGTGGGGCTGGTGGCTGACCTACGAGCTCGCTCACCCGAACCGGGGACAGTTCATCGATTCGCCGGTGCAGGGGCTCTCCTTCCACGGCCCGACCCAGATGGGAGTGACCGGGCCGGACGAGCTCAGCGACCAGGGGGGCTTCCTCTTCTTCCCCGGTGAGGTCCTCGACTTCTCGATCGGCTCGGTGCCGCTGGGCAGCGCCCTCGGCGCCAAGAAGGTCTCGCCGCTCGATCTCTTCTCCGGCGCCGACCTCGACGACCCACGGGTCCTCGGCGTGGCGCGGACCCTCCAGACCCTCGACAACGACCACGGCGACGGCAAGATCGTCCTGTTGCCGGAGGTGGTTGCCTGCTTCGAAGGGGTGGTGGGCTCGATGGGGCTCACCGAGATCGACTTCGGCAACGGCTACCTGGTCTACGACGTCCTGAGCCAGACCGTCGTGAGCTGCAACGGGCTGGGCGGTGCGGAGCTGGAGCTGGTCAGCCAGGCCGAGGCCCAGGGGAACCTCGAGGCCGGCCTGAACGCCAGCGGCATCTTCCGCAAGAACATGTCGAAGACCGAGGAATGGGGAGAGGACAAGCACAAGGAAGAGGTCATGCCGGTCTACCTGCCGGGGCTGCGCTCCAACGGGGATCCGTCCTACTGCGACCTCAACGCCAACGGTGTCTATGACGAAGGGCTCGACCAGCTCGGCGTGGTCTACGAGGAGTGGCGCCTGAACGGCGACCCGCTGGCACAGGAGTGTGACCCGCGTCTGGATGAAAGCTGCGTCGTCACCATCGTCGAGTGTCGTGAGGTGGCCAAGCCGCTGCTCGTGACCTACAAGGGCGAGATCGACATCCACGACGACCAGGTGACCACCGAGTTCTCGCCCGGCCGGTTCTCCTTCGACATCTTCACCGCCGTCTCGCGGGACGACGGGACGACCTGGAAGCGGATGAACGTCTCCCGGATGGCGGACCTGTCGTCGTTCGAGCTCGAGACCGGGGAGCCGTTCCCCGGGACCAACGGCTCGCCCTATCTCAAGGTGGACGACAACAACATCCTGGTGGTGTGGGAGTCGAAGTACTGCAAGAGCGGTAACCCGCGCTACGCGATCACCAAGTGCGACGACCCGGCGACTCCTGAGGTGGAAACGCCGGAGAGCGGTTGCGCCGTCTACTGTCAGGGCAACCCGGACCAGGGGACCGAGGTCTGCGAGCCGGACTACTCCTACGACGACGCCTACTACGTCACCGACATCTGGGGAGTCCGCGGCCAGCAGCAGTCGGTCAACTACGACGAGGTGGACGACGTGGCCGATCTGGGAATCGGCGAGATCCCCTATAGCTGCCTGTGGGCAGCCCGCGGGGTGATCGTCACCCAGAAGGAGCTCGACGAGGGCACCTTCGCCTCGATGATCCCGGAGGATGATCCTGCGACGGCGGAGGACGAAAGCGACGTCATCGCCGTGGGCGACATCGTCTGGTACAAGCCGGAGCGCATCACCTCCGGCCGCCGCGACGCCTACGTCCCGATGGTCAACTCCGCCCGCGGAGCCGGCTTCGCCATCGTGTGGCAGGAGGACCCGGAGGGCTTGCGTCCCGGCAAGGGCAAGGGTACTGGCGAGGGGTGGAGCGGTGCCATCTCCAACCACAAGACGGACATCTGGTACACCTTCATCCGCACCAACGACTTCGCCGTCGTGGATGAAAACTTCATCCCGGGCGGCACCCCCGATCCGGATCGCCCCGGTCTCGGGAGACCGAAGGCCCTCGTGCCCTTCGCGCTGCCGGTGCGGGTGTCGGACAACGACATGGTCAACACCGACACCCTCAAGGTCCAGCTCAGCAGCCAGTGTGTCATTCCGACGGGCGGCACGGAGCAGGTCTGCTTCCCCGAGGTGGCGGACGGCACCTTCGTTCCCCTCGATCCCGAGGTGGTGGCGAACTCCTTCTGCGACGGACCGAACCCGGTGGCCAACTGCTGTGATCCCGACCACATGAAGTCGGACGATCCTCTCTACGACCCGGACTGCGAGGACGTCAAGGGGCTCTACGGCAACCTCACGGGCACCAAGCGGTACGCGTACCTCGCCCGGAGTGTCGACGACGACGGGGACGGCGTTCCCGACTACCAGTACTACGTCGATCGCGGCGGCACCCTCGACCTCTGCGACCTGACCGGAGCGAACAGCTACATGGACCAGCTTCCGGGCACCAACGCGCACGAGCGCTGGTTCGGCTTCGCCAACGTGGAGGGTTCGTCGAAGCTCGTCTGCGTCACCTCCGACGGGCGGCTGCTCGACGGCGACGTCTTCGCCGTGCGGCCGATGATCCAGCTTCAGCCGTACACGAAGCCGGACGGCACCAAGAGCGCCTGGGCGCTTCTTGCATACGAGGAGTCCAAGGGGCTGGGTCACTCGCTGGCGGCGTCGGAGCACGACAACGACGACGAGCTGATCAACACCGATCCCGGCCAGGACAAGCCGATCAAGCAGGATCTCGGTAAGAACCTGCTCTACCACTCGTTCGACTTCACGCAGCCGGACCTGGTGTCGCCGGGCCATGTCCTCAACCTGCCGGCTCTGTGCGGCGGGCTCTACCCGACGTGGTGCGACGACCCGGACAACCCGACCTGCACCTGTACCCTCGGCCAGCCGGTCCCGCTGTACTTCGACTACGAGCTCGCCGATGGCACCTGGATGCCGGACCCGACCAAGTTCCTGCAGTACCGGACCGAGATCGCCCGGCGGACGCGGTTCCTGATGCAGTCGCCCGGCAAGATGGGAGCGAACAAGACCCTGGGCGCCATCATCTACAAGCAGGGCCAGGAAGGTCAGGGCCGGCCGGCGGACGTCTTCATCCGCCGTGTCGTCAAGGCCGGTACGGGCAATCCGTACCAGTTCGCCAACATCGAGTGCAACCAGTACCTGGACGAGACGTTCACCCTGCCGGCCTGCCCCAACGGGGCCGGAGACAAGCCGTCGGCGGTGGGCTATAGCTGCAACGTCTGGGGCGAGGCGAGCGGTGACCGCCTGTGCGGCGGCATCTTCTACGACCCGAACGGCGGCTACCCCCGCCGGGACCACATCAACCTGACCAGCTCCGACATCGATCTCTCGGTCGACGCCGGACCGGTGGACGACACGCCGGACGATCCGACCGACGACGTCTACGGTACGGACAAGGTCCTGCTGTGGACGCAAAACGAGTACAACCTGGGCGACGAGTCCTACGGTGCCTACGACGGCGCCGGGCTCTCCGGGATGTTCTCCAACGCCAAGAGCCAGCGGGGCTTCATCCGTGGCGACTTCCTCGTCACCGCCTACGCGTGGACGCCCAACTGGGCGGCATCGCGCAACGGCAACGATCGCTACAACTTCTACGTGCGGCGGTCGTTCGACGGCGGGCAGACCTGGACCACGACCCCTGCGACCCTCGGCGGCGACGGCGTCTACTACTGCCGTGAATGGCGGAGCGATCCGACCACCCCGGACGAAGACGGCACCGGCAACGCGCCGCCCGTCTTCCCCGGCTTCGACCCGACGTGCGTGGCGTGGTGCGCCGAGGGCGACACCACCTGCGTCGAGACCGGTACGCTGATCGGTGCCGGGACGTTCGAGCCGGGACGCAACGTCTCCGAGATCAACAACAACAAGGAGAGCTCGGGTGACCCGCGGGTCGGCGCAACGCCGCCCACCTACCCGCTCGACGGTCGCGTCGGCACCCTGCCGATTCTGCGGTTCGTCGAGGACGAGTATGTCGACAACATCTTCTTCGTCGCCTGGGGGACCGTCGACAACGCCAAGTCGACCGGCTCGACCGGCGCCAAGCCGGAGGGCTCGCCCCTCGACCTCTACTACACGCGGAGCGCGGACTACGGCGATGAGTACCTCAAGGTGCCGTGGAACGTGAACCCGCAGGGCAACTCGCAGAACTGGGACCAGGGTGAGCTGGTGTGGCGGTACGACTTCATCGCCCAGGGCGATCCGGAGCGGCAGGGTGAAGCCCAGCTCCGGGCCACCTCGGACGGCTCGAAGGTGTACGCCTTCTACCACCAGAACATCACCCCGGAGCCCGATCCTGACGAGGTCTACACCCGGTGGTACCCCTGGAAGCCGGAGGTCAGCTTCGAAGACGACCTCTGGTTCCGGCGGATCATCTTCTGGCCGACGACCATCGTGCCGTAGCGCTCGGAGGCCCGTTGGAACGGATCGGTCTTTGACAGCCTGACCCGTCCCGGTCCGCCGGCCGCGAGATGCCGTGCTCGAGCGGCTCGCGGCCGGGGCCGGGGCGGCAGAAGGCCAGGCGAGGTCCGAGAGATCGGGCTTCGGATGGGGGGTGGGGTCTCCGGACCCCGCCCCCCACATCTTCCCGCAGGGAGGGGCCGGAGGAACCGACCATGAAGCTGCGCGTCCCCACCACCCTGTTGGTGGCGATCGCGATCGCCACCCTCTCCGCACCGGCGTCCCACGCCGTCCTGTTCGTCACCGCCCAGAGCACGCCGCCCGCCGGGCCCCAGGTGCTCCTCGCGTCTCCCGTTCCCAAGGAGCCGGACACCTACCTCATGACCCACGGCACCGGCATGGCCGTCGGCGTCGGGCAGACCTTCCGCTTCGACCGAGCGGTCGAGCTCGACAAGATCACCGTCCTCGTGGAGCCCCTGACCGGTCAGGTTCCGGGTGAAGGAGTGACCCTTCTCATCATGACCTTCGACGGCGTGGCCGACGTGACCCCGGACCATCTGGTCACCTATGGGCTCGGCGCACTGCCCCCGTCGCTCGCCGTCGGGCAGAGCTCCTACGTCGTCTTCGACCCGGACGACGTCCACCTCGAGGCAGGCCGCCAGTACGGCTTCGTGATCGAGTTCACCGGCGGCGGCAACGTCAACGACGCCCGCGCCGAGGTCTCGAACACCGCGGCCGACACCTACGCCGCGGGGCGGCCCTTTCTCAAGGAAGCGGGCAAGGACGGCGCCGTCTACACCGGCATGACCGCCGACCTGGTGTTCTATCTGGAAGGCACGATGGAAGATTCGCCGAACGACTGCGAGGACCCGTCGGCCGGGCCGGCGCTCTCCACCTCCGAGCTGCCCGGCTTCCGCTTCTGGGTGCGCTTCGGCGATCCGGCCACGAGCACCTGGTGGGGCGCCAAGGAGCCGCTGTGCATGCCCGAGACCCTGTGCGTGAGCGGTGCCATGCAGGGGCGGACCGAGGTGCTGCTCAGGATCGTCGGCCCCAAGCCCAACGGCTACCTCTGGCCGACCCTGGTCAAGCTCTCCACCTCCCGAGTGGAGGTCTGGATCGAGCAGGTGGCGACCGGCGTCACCAAGTGCTACGTCCTCCCGGGCGCCGAGCCGGGGAGCTGCTCGCTCGAGGGCCTGTTCGACCGGACCGGCTTCCTCCCGTAATCCCTGAAGAGAGCTTCCACCTTTCGCCGCCTCGCCGCGCGCGAGGAGGCGAGGTCGTCGGGGACGATGGTGTTTTCTCGAATTCGATGATCTGATATCATGATTGTCTATCCCCGATCCCCAGGAGGTGTCCTGCTGAGGTGGAGGACTCTCCAGGGTCGATGCGGGCTTCCCGCTTCCTCGGGTCGCCGCATCATCGACGACGTGAGTCTCTCCCTCCTTCAGGCCGTTTCCTCGGTTCTGATCTGAAGTCGCTGTCCATTGCCTGCAGCCCCGAGGCCCGCGCCTGACGGCGCGCCCGCGGGCGGTGGTGCCGATGGCGCCGTCGTGGCCGCGAGGTGACCGGACCGCGTTGCGGACCCGCCGTCAGTCGCCGGGACAACCCTGACACCCTCGGGCCGACCGAGGAGGAGGAGGATGTGATGGCGACTCTGACATGGTCTCTCGACCAAGAGCCCGAAAAAACCCCGCGCAAGAGATGGCTCCTGATCGCTCTCGGAGCCCTCTTCGCGGGCTTGGCGGCGTTTCCCGCCGCCGCGATCGACTGCCCGGACGCCGACGGCGACGACTACGCCGTCTGCGGCGCGTGCGACCTTCTGCCGGGCGATAGCTGCGGCGACTGCAACGACGGGAACGCCGCCATCAATCCAGCGGCGGCGGAGCTTTGCGGCGACGCGACCGACAACGACTGCGACGGCCAAGGAGACGACGTCGTCCTGTTCGACCTGGGGAAGGACTGCGGCGTCTGCGACGGCCCCGGGTGCGGTTTCGGCTTCTGCATCATCGGCGAGAGCTGTCCGCCCCCGAACGGCCAGTTCTGTCTCACCGGCTCGACCGTCGTCTGTAGCGACGACCTGCTCTCGTCGGTCTGTGCGGCGCCCTTGTCCGGTATCGACGCCTGGGAGGCGGAGGGCGGTGGCACCGACGCCGAGCGCCTTGCCGACCCCACCTGCTCGGACGGTGCCGACAACGACTGCGACGACCTGGCCGATCTGGGCCTGCCCGCGGTCGCCTTCGACGGGGACCCGGACTGCCGTACCTCGGCGGAGTATTGCGACGGCCTGGACAACGACGACGACGGCGCGGCGGACGAGGACTTCGCGACCCTCGGTGCGGCCTGTACCGCGGGGCTCGGCGCCTGTCAGGACGGCGGAGTCTTCATCTGCGCGGCCGACCAGCTCTCGGTGACCTGTACCGCGGTGCCCGCGTCGCCTGCCGCCGAGGGGCCGTTCGGGGCCGCCTCCTGCGACGACGGCGTCGACAACGACTGCGACGGGCTCACCGACTTCCCGGCCGATCCGACCTGCACCAGCAACGAGGTCTGTGACGGCCTCGACAACGACGGCGACGGCGACATCGACGAGCTCTTCCCGGCCCTCGGGGACGCCTGCTCGGTGGGCGTCGGTGCGTGCCAGACCCCCGGGTCGCTGGTCTGCGCCCCGGACGGCCTCGGCACCACCTGCGGTGCCCTGCCCGCTCTACCGTCGATCGAGGGCCTGGCCGATCCCGGCACCTGCAGCGACGGCATCGACAACGATTGCGACGGTGTGATCGATGGGGCCGAGGCGACCTGTGCCTCGGCCGGCCTCGTGGCCACCTGCGCGCTGCCCTACTACCAGCCGCCGAAGGACAAGGGTCGGGGCAAGCCGGGAAGCGACTGCAACTCCTGGCACGTGATCCAGTTCGGCACCACCGGGTCGGACGACGCGGTGGTGAGCGCCGAGCTCGTTGCGCTACGCCCCGACGGGAGCCAGATCGCCGCGATCCCGGTGGCCGAGGGTGAGCTGACCCACATGGCGAGCCGGATCGATCCGTCCGACTTCGAGCTCTCCACCGGCACGGTCAAGAAGGACCAGGTGCTCCACAAGCTGTTCGCGCCGGTGCCCCTGTTGAAGGTCACGGCGAAGGACGGCTACAAGACCGCCCACGCCTACTGCTCGATCATTCCCTACCTCGAAGTAGTGCGGCCGAACGACACCGTGGTCTCCGCTTCGGAGGGGGACGTGACCCACGTCGAGGTGGCGCTGCCCCAGGTCGACCCGTCCACCCTCGGGGTCAAAGTCGACGGGGTGGAGATCCTCTCGGCCCTGGGCATCGATCCGAGCTCTGACCTGCCGGGCGGTCCCTTCGCCGGCGTGGTGATGATCGGCGGCGGACCGGTTCAGATCGACGACCTGGTGATCGAGACGCCCCCGTTCTTCGACTTCGCCGAGCCCTCCTCCCACACCCTGACCATGGCGATGACCGGTCTCGGCTGTGGAGGCCACGTGGTGAAGGTCTCGGGCGACTATCTGGCGGACGCCCTGGAGGATCCGATCTCCGCGGCCTGCCACGTGGACGACATGGCGGACCGCGGCGACTCGGCCGGGTTCGGCATCGAGATCTTCTCGCCGACCCATCTCGAGACCGGGGTTGCGGTGCCGGTCGAGGTGACGGGGCGCGTGTGTCACGGGCGAGACATCGAGGCGGTGACGGTCAACGGTCTTCCCCTCGACGTGCTCGGCAACACCACCCTGATCCCGGCGCCGACCGACGACGGCTGTACGGCGCCGACGATCGAGTACCTGATCGACGCCGAGCTACCGGAGACGAACCTGGCCCAGGACTTCGCCACCGGTGACGAGCCGCTGGCGACCTACGACCCGGGCTCGAACCGGGTGATCGCGTCGGCGACCGACGACCTGGGCAACCGGACCTACAACGCGGACGTGATCTTCGCCACCGGCGAGGTCGCCACGCCGGGGGTCGGATCGTTGTCATCCAGCCAGGCCCTGGCGGACCTCCAGCTCCGGGCCGCGGTCCAGGAGCAGCTCGAGCAGGAGATCCGGCCGTTCCTCTTGAACCAGATCCAGAGCAAGCTCGACGGCCCGACGGTCGAGATCGAGAACGCGTTCGTCGTCGGTTTGAAGCCGAGCGCCATCAACGATCTCTTCGGCAGCAAGTGCACGGCGGCCGGCGCGGACGGCAAGACCTTGGGCCAGCGGTTCGCCGAGGTCGTCGAGCGAGCGGTCCGGCCGCGTACGTTCGGTCCGGCCCCCCTCAACTTCCCCTGCTCGTGCAACCTGTCGTTGCGGCTCTTCGTCGTCAACGTCAACATCAATCCGAACCAGGTCTCCTGCCCGGTCTACTTCCCGGGCGAGACCGACGGCGACGGCGACGTGGTCGGTGCAGACAAGTTCCGCGTCTTCGTCAACCTGCCGGATGTCGCCGTGCTGCTGCACGGAGCTGACAGTTGCAAGTTCAAGGTGGCGGGCGTTTGCATTGCCAAGTCCTCGGCGAGCGCCTCCGTCCTCGCGTCGGTTTCGAACATTCACCTGAAGTTCGAGGTCACCGAGGATCAGCTCAAGGGGCTGGCCGGTCCGCCGCCCAGCTTCGTCGGCGGGGTGACCAACACCGCGACCAACCTCTCCACGAGCGTCGGCTGTATCGGCGGCGTCATCTGCGAGGGCATCCTGGGCTTCTTCGGCATCGACATCACCCCCAACATCAACGTCTCGAACGAGGTCTCGTTCAGCACGGAGATCGGCGCCGGAGAGCCCGATCCGATCGAGCTGGGCGAGATCAAGGTCGACGAGGAGGTGGTGGAGGAGGTCAACCAGACCCTCGCGGGGACCCTCGACACCGTGGCGATCGACGGCAACGGCATCGTCGCCGGGCTCACCGGCCGGTTCGCGACCAACGTCGTCGATCCGGAGGTCGAGGAGACCCCGGGTGCCAGCCTGACGCCGGCGCCGGTGCCCGTGCTGCCCTTCGGCGGCGAGGCGTCGGTGCTCCTGGCCGACGACGCGGTCAACATGATGCTCGCCAGCATGACCGCGGGGGGTGCGCTCAAGACCAACTGCGTGGCCTCGGCGAAGACGGTGGGTGACCTGCTACCCGCCGACTGCCAGACGATCTCCGTGATGTTGGCAACGCCGGAGGGGAGCGCGGCGGCGACGGACGCCGCCCAGGGCGTGTGCGAGGCGGTCCGCGGCACCGACTGCGAGACGCTCGCCGGTTCGGGCTTGCTGACCACGCCGATCGAGCAGGGTGCCTGCCACGGTCTGTCGGGAGACACCTGCACGCTCATCCCGGCCGGCTTCGCGTCGGCGGTCTTCCCCGCCGACTGTGAGTCGATCGTCATCGAGCTTCCGGACAACCCGGGGCTGGCCGAGTCGGCGACTGCCCTGCTCCAGGGCCTCTGCCACGGTGAGGCCGGAGACGACTGCGAGACCCTCTTGGGCGCCACCGACGGCCAGACGGCGATCGAGCAGGGGGCCTGCCACGGTGTCCAGGGGGCGGACTGCCAGACCCTGGTGGCACCGACCTTCCTCACCACGCCGGTCGAGCGCGGCACCTGCGAGGGGGTCAAGGGGACGAACTGCGCGACGCTCGCGAGCGGCGCCCAGGTCACGGTCTGCAACACCGCCCAGCAGGCGGTCGCCGCGGTCGACACCCTGCTCGCCGAGATCGAGCGGGGCACCTGCGACGCCACTCCGGCGATCAACCTGAACGCGGCGCAGCCGCTCCTTTTCTGCTCGCGGCTCGACGTGCCGCCCAACTTCAAGGTCGTCGACGACGCCCTGACCGCTCCGGTCGAGACGGCGCTCCGGCTCACCGACCTGTCGATGGCGATCGCCGTCGATCGGGACGGCGGAGGCTTCGCCGGGGCCCTGAGCGCGACGCCGAGCTGCTTCGACGGCGCCGCGCCGAGCGTCGAAGACTGCCTGCTGGCCGGGCTCTGCCTCGACCTCAACATCGACGCGGCGATGGAGCTCGTCTCGCCGCCGTCGGCCGCTTGCGCCGACAAGCCGGGCCTGGTGACCCAGATCAACGGTCTGGTGGCGACGGTGCGGCAGGCGGGTGTGGTGTGCGGGGCGCTGCCGGCCGGCGACGACGGCTCGATCGTCGACGCCTCGGCGAGCGAGAACGAGAGCATCGACCTCCTCGAGGCCAACGCCGAGATCTTCGCGCCGCCGATCTGCGCCGAAGGGCTGACGCTCGGCGGCTTCGTCAACTTCGTGTCGCCGAGCCTGATCGCGGTCGAGACCGACGGCGACCCGAGCTTCCAGGACTATCTGGGGCTGACGGGGATGATCGATCCGTGAGGATCCACCGGGTGCGGGCGCCGACTGGAGACGGCCGGCGTCCGCTCCGGTTCGCGGTCCCGGGCTCCGGGGCCGACGCTCACGGGGGAGGAGGCTTCTTCCGATCGCCCTTGCGGTCGGGGGGGAGAGCTTCCTTCGCCACGTTCGGGCCGGGCTCGGGCGATGCGGGCAGGGAGTGGCGGGAGAAGAAGTCCCAGATGAAGGAGTTGGCGTCGAAGTCGTGGACCAGGGTTCCGCCGCAGATGCGCTCCGAGGGGTACTCCGCGGCCCCCGGCCAGGCATGCCCGCCACCTTCGACGGTGCAGACGACGACCTCGGCGTCGCCGGCGCACCGGCTCCAGCGCAGGCAGCGGACGGAGCCCTTGGCGTAGATCGTCTCCGCATCGCCGGAGCATCCGTCGGCTGAAAGCCAGATCCGCCGGGTCTCCTCCACGGAGCGGAACTTGCCGGCGTTTCGGGAAGCGCCCGGACCGCCCTCGTACGGAGCGCACTGGTCGGCGGTGCCGTGGATGTGGAGCACCGGGACCGGGCGCGCGGGGTGGCAGCCGGTGAGGCCGATGGGCCCCGCGACCGAGGCGACGGCCGCGATCTCGTCCGCGAGCTCGCAGCCCAGGCGGTGGGCCAACATGCCGCCGTTCGAGTGGCCCGTGGCGTAGACCCGCCGGCGGTCGATGCAGACGACCCTGGAGAGATCCTCCACCAGCTCCCGGACGAGCTCGACGTCGTCCACCGCCCGGTCGCGGGCGAATCCGCAGCAGCTTCCGGCGTTGAAGGTGAGGAAGCGGCTCTTCAAGATCCCGGAGCCGAAGGGGTAGACGACGATGAAGCCCTCCCGGTCCGCGGTGCGGTTCATCGAGGTGAGATCGACCTGTGCCTGTGGGAAGCCGGCGCCACCGTGGAAGTTGAGCACCACGGGCATCGGCTGGCCGGGCCGGTAGCCGGGCGGCACGTGGAGCAGGTAGCGCCGCTCCTGGCCGTCGAAGGAGAGGGCACGCTCGTGGTCTCCCGGCCCGACGCCGGAGGACCGGCAGGTCGACCCCTCGGGTGTCGTGGCAAGTGGTGCCTGGTGCTGGGCGACGTCCGCGCCGGCGAGGGCCGCGAGGCAGACGAGGAGCGTGATCCCGAGGAGGCGTGGCGGTGTCATGGCGCACCGTGGGTGGACGTGGCGACCGGCTCCGAGCGGCTCGGCGCCCGGCGTCTCCGGCGGTGGAACGGCGCGACCACGCCCGGATGGAGGGTGGTCTCCCCCGGCAGGGCCATCAGGAGGAGCACGATCTCGGCGATCCGCTCGGGGTCGAGGGCGTCCGCCGGCGGGCCGAACGGCCCGTTCTGCTCCCACAGAGGGGTGGCGACGGCGTCCGGCAGGAGCACCTGGACGCGGATGCCGTGGGGGCGGACCTCCTCGGCGAGCGACTCGGTCAGGCCGACGATGCCGAACTTGGAGGCACAGTAGGCCCCGTCGAGGGCTCGCCCGTGGAGGCCCGAGGTCGACGAGATGTTGACGATCTGGCCGCTTCGCTGGCGGATCATCGGAGGCAGCGCCGCCCGGTCGGAGAGGAACGTGCCGGTCAGGTTGGTGTCCAGCACCTGCGCCCATTCGAACGGTGTGGTGTCGACGATCGTCTTGGGTCGGGTGCCGGGCGGCCGGAGGATTCCGGCCGAGGCGACGAGCGCGTCGAGCCGTCCGAAGCGCTCCAGGGCCCGCTCGACCATCGCCGCCGTCTCCTCCTCGCTGCGCACGTCGGCCCGGAGCGCCAGGATCTCGGCTTCGCCCGCCCGAGCGGCCGGCTCCCGGGCGAGGGCCGCCGTCTCCCGGGCGGCGTCGAGCCGGAGGTCGGCCGCCACGACCCGCGCCGAGACCTGGACGAGGGCCAGGGAGACCGCCCGGCCGATGCCGCTCCCTGCGCCGGTGACGAGGACCACCCGGTTCCTCAGTCGTTCGAAGAGGTTGTTCATGGTGTGCCCTTGTCGCAGGTCGTGGTGCCGGCGCCTCTCGGGAACGCGGTGAACACCGGCTCGGGCAGCCGGACTCCCTCGGGCATGGCGAGCAGGGCCACGACGAGCTCGCCGAGGTGGCGGGGGTCCATGGCACCGGCGCGGCCGGCGCCGAGCCGGGTGGCGGCGATCAGCGGCGAGCGCACGGCCTCCGGTTGGAGGAGGGTCACCCGCACGCCGTCACGGCAGACCTCGTCCGCCAGGGTCTCGGCGAAGCCGCGGAGGGCGAACTTCGAGGCGCAGTAGGGAGCGCCGAACGCCTGCCCGTGGCGCCCGCCGCGGGCGGAGCCGACGAGGACGACCGATCCGCCTCCGCGGCGTTGCATCTCGGGAACCAGGGCGCGCACCAGGAGATAGACGCTGGTCAGGTTGGTGTCGACGAGGGCCCGCCACTCGGCGAGCGGTAGGTGGGCGAACGCGTGGGGCAGGGCGCGCGGGGAGCCGGGGTGCCTGCCGATGCCGTGGGCCACCACGAGGGCGTCGACTGCATCGAAGCGTTCGAGCGCCTGGTCGCGGAGGCGCGTCACGTCGTCCTCGCTCCGGACGTCGGCCGCCACCGTGAGCGGCGGCGTAGCGTCCTCGCGCTCGGCAATCGACCGGGCGAGCGCCTCCAGGCGCTCGGGATCGCGGCCGGTGGCGACGACCGAGGCACCGGCTCCGGCGGCCGCCGCGGCGAGCGCGGAGCCCAGGCTCCCGGTGGCGCCGGTCACCAGCACCACGCGCCCCTCGAGCGCCCGTCGCCGGCCGAAGCTCAGCACCGGAACGCCTCCATCTCCAGCCACCGCCGGGGGACCGTCTCGAGCCCCATCGCCTCGAGCGCTCCCGCCACTCCCCGGGCGAGGGCCCTGGTCGCGACCTCGATCGGGTAGCCGGACATCAGGACCTCCGCCAGGCCGGCGTAGCTCCCGACCGACTCGAAGCTCTCGCGGGTGAGCCGCACGACCCGCTCCTGCCACCAGCCGACATGGAAGCCCGAGGCTTCGAGCATCATGCGGTAGTCGTCCGGCGAGAGCCATGGGTGGCTCGCCGAGCGCGGGGTCGAGCCCCGCGTCCTCGGGATGCCGGGGGCCCCGGTTTCGCGGAGACGGCGGTCCTCCTCGGTGACGAAACGGAGCGCCTCCTTCATCCAGCGCAGGTAGAACCCCTCCGTGCCGGTCTCGAACGTGCCGGCGTAGAACGACGTGGTGAACGCGAAGGGGCCCGGGTCGATCAGCAGCCGGCGAACCTCGTGGAGGAGCGTCTCGAGGTCCGGAAGGTTGTGGATCGCGTTGCCCATGACCACCGCGTCGAAGGAGCCGTCCGGTAGCGGTACCCGGTCCGCAGACGCCTCGACGAACGACACCCGGTCGCCCCACGGCGCGAGGCTCCTCTCCGCGAGCTCGAGGCTCTCGCGCGAGATGTCCAGGCAGGTGACCGTCGAGCCCGGGAAGTGCCGCAGAATCTCCTCCGTCAGCACCCCGGTGCCGCAGGCCATGTCGAGCACCCGCGGCACCGGTTGCAGGTCGAGGCTCTCGACGAAGCGCCGGTTCAGGGAGCGGTACTCGGGCCGGGCGGAGAACGGCTCGTAGCTGGTCTCGATCTGCGAGGGAATCATGGCAGAGCTCCTTTGGCAGGTGGGTCGGTCTCCGCCCCGATCAGGCCGCCTTGCCAGATCTCGAGGCCCCCGCGGGGATTGGGCTCGTAGTGCCAGCCCTGCGCGGTACGCCTCGCCACCTGGGGGCCGAACGGGTTCGCGGTGCCGACGAACAGGCCCCGGGGAGAGGAGACCATCGTCCTCGCACCGTAGTTGTAGGGGTTGTCGAAGCCGTTGCGCGTGAGGCAGGTCCAGTCGACGCCGTCGGGGCTCGACCAGAGGTCGAACCCGCCCTCGCGTTCCACCACGGTCTCGGCGCCGATCCTCCGCAGCCAGCGGGTCACCCGCTCGCCGGTGGCGAAGCGGACGAAGGTGCTGGAGTCGAAGGTTCCGACGTAGAGCCGTCCCTCCCAGGCGGCCATGGACCAGATGTAGCCGATGAAGAAGTTGCCGAACCCGGGCCCCTTGCCGGAGATGGGGACCTTGTACCGGAACCCGACGCGGCGCGCGCCGCCCGCCACGATGTCCCAGGTGTCGTCCGGGTAGATGCGTAGGACCTCCGCCGGGGCGGGGCCGACGTCGAAGTTGCGGTCGTAGCCACCGTGCTGGATGCCGGTGCCGACGTAGAGGGCGTCGCCGAAGGCGCACATGCTGGTGACCCCTTCGTTGAGCGTTCCGCGCCCGGCGCCCCGGTCGAGCACCTTCTTCCAGCGGTAGGGGGGCTCGCCCTCGGCGTCGGTCTTCCACACCTCGAGCCCCCGGTGCGGGTTCGCCGTGCCCGCGTAGAGGTGGTCGTCGAAGACGGCCATCTCGAAGATCGAGACGTTCTCTGGCTCGCCGAAGCCGGGTGCGCTCACCTCGCGCCAGCGCCCGCTCCGGGGCTCGGGACATTCGAGGACGCTTGGGCGCCTGGAGACGTTCCAGGCCTTGGCCGTGCCGGCGGGCGAGGTGTAGAGGCGGCCACGGAACGCCACCAGCGCCCTGAACGAGGCGACGTCCGGGTCCCCCAGGCCGGGCTCTCCCACCGGCTCGAACGTGACGCCGTCCGCGGAGCCCAGGAGCTGGGCGCCCCGGCCCCGAGACGCGGACGAGCCGGCGGCGACGTAGAGCGACGGGTGGCTCTCTCCGGAGGCCTGGCACACCGCCATCCCCCGGTACCCGATGTCCCGCGCCACGGGCTTGCCCCCGCGACCGTCGATCATCGGCGAGATGAACGCCCGGCTCCAGATGCCGCGGACGGGGTCGAAGCGCCAGATCTGCGCCCGCAGGTCGAGGCTGAAGAGGTCCTCCGGCACCGGCACCGGCCAGGGGTCGAGGGCGGCCGGCCGGCTGGGGGGAGCCGCCCGCACCAGGGCGAGGGTGTGAACGGTGGTCCCCACGTACAGGCGCTCGCCGAACCATCCCATCGAGTGGGCGTAGGTGTTGTGGCCGGTGCCAAACCCGCCCACGGCCACCGGCGTGAACCGGTGCCCGTCGACCGACACCGGCCGGGCCTCGGCGCTCACGCCGCCACCTCCGGCCGGTCGAGGAAGCGGACCATGTGGCCGTGGAGCCGCTCCGGGGCGAGGAAGGGGTGGAGGTGGCCGAGGCCGGGCTCGATGACGAGCGCGAGGCCGGGGAGATGGCGGGCGAGACCCCTGCCGGTCGGCAGGCAGCCCGAGTGCTCGCCGTAGACCGCCAGGGCCGGCGTGCGGATGGCTTCGAGGCTTTCGATCGTCAAGCCCGCGACGGCGCGGTAATCGGCCCCCGCCCCGGTCGTCTCCATGAGGCGGAGCCAGCGGGCGAGCTTGCGGCCGGCCGCGGGCCCCGCGCCGAACAGCCGGGCCGCGCTCCGGAGCCCGTCGCCGGAGCTCGAACGGTGGGCGTCCAGCAGCTCCTCGAGCACCGTGTAGGCGACCGCCGGCAGGTGCTCCGGCAGGTCGACACCGAGGTCCTCGATGCGGCGGTGGACGCTTTGCCAGCGGCCGTCGTCCCGGGCGGGGAGCCGTGCCTGGAGCGCGTTGACGCGCGCGTCGGCCAGCACCAGGCTGGAGACCCGGTCGGGGCGGAGCACCGCGGCGTGGAGCGCCACCGAGCCGCCGAAGCTGTGGCCGACGAGGTGGGCGCGCTCGATCTCCAGGCGGTCCATCAGCTCCAGGGTGTCGGCGGCCAGGTCGGCGGAGGTCGAGCGCGCCGTGGGCATATCGCTGTAGCCGTGGCCCGGCAGGTCGAAGGCGGTGACGGTGAAGCGCCGGGCGAGGAGCGGCACGATCCCCAGGTACCAGAACGCCAGGTCCGAGGCGAGCCCGTGGATCAGGACCGTCTCCGGCCCCGTGCCGGTCCTCACGTAGTGGACGGACCCTCGGCGGACGGTGATCCGGCCGCGGGCCGGCGCCGCCTCGCGCTCGCGGGCCGATTCCCTAGCCGACATAGCCGAGCGCCTTCAAGCGTCGCATGAGAATCGCCTCCTCGTCGGCGTCGAGGTCGTGGGCGCTCGCCCGCGGAAGCCGGGTCGGTGGCCGGGTCGGCGGGCCGGTCGTTACCGGGTGGCGGCCGAGCCACGCGGGCTCGAAGATCTCCGCCGGCACGCGCCCCTCGAGATTCTCCGGGATCGGCAGGCCGAGGCAGTGGAGGAGGGTGGGTGCCACGTCGAGGATCGGCAACGGGCCGACCGTGGCTCCCCGGCGGATCCCCGCCCCGGCGGCGAGGAAGATTCCCTCCGGGCGGTGGGTGCCGGCGACGTCGCCGCGCTCGCGCACGACCCGGGAGGAGCTCAGCACGCTCAGGGTGCCGCCGTCCGAGAGCACCAGCGTGAGGTCCGGGGCCCGCTCCACGTGCTGGCCCGGGAAGGCCTCCTCCCGTGGCAGCACCGCGCGCACCACCGGCCGGCCGTCGTCGTCCACGATCTCGGCGAGGCCCTGGCGCAGGCGCTCCCGGTAGGCCGGGTACGCGTCCGGGGGCACCCCCGGGCTCCCGGGGCCGGCGGCCTGGCGAATGTAGATCCCCATGCTCCCGGCGGTCAGGGCGCAGGCGGTGGTGCGCTCCCAGTCGAAGAGCGAGGACGGGTCCGCGTGGCCGTCCACGTTGAGCTGGTCATCGTCCCGGGCCGGGGCGCCGTCGGCCCAGGTCAGGTAGCCCTCCCGGGCGAGCCAGGCGTTGACGTAGAGGATCTTCGTGGTATCGCCGAAGCCGTGGTCGGAGACCACGACCACCCTGCCCTCCGGGCCCGCGCGCTCGACGATCTCGGCGAGGAAGCGGTCGAGCTGGCGGAAGTAGTCGAGGCAGAGCTCGACGATCCGCGCCTCCCACGGATCGGGGTCGGCGGGGACGAGCTCGGGGTCGATGAAGCGCCAGCACAGGTGCTGGAGCTTGTCGGTGCCGTCGAACAGCACGGCGAGCAGATCGCCCGGGTCGTGCTCGTCCAGGTGGCGCACGATCGACATCCACTGCCGCTCCCGGCGGATGTGGAACCGGATCCAGTCCTCGTACTCGCCGCGGGGGAGCGCTTTGAGCGCCTTGCGCTCCAGGTCCCAGTCCATGGCCAGCTCCTTGCGGTCGAAGCCGGGGAGGGCGCAGAGGGTGGCGTAGAGCTCCGGCGGATGGACGCTGTGGCGCAGGTGCCGCCAGCGGACGAAGCCGGGCACCAGGTTGCCCGCCATGGGGCGGGGAGGGTAGGTGAGCGGGAAGTTGAGACAGTTGACCCGCAGGTCCGACCGGCTGACCAGCGACCAGAGGGTCTCGACGCCGATGTCGCGCGCCGTCGCCAGCTTCGAGCGGGGGACGCCGTCGATCCGGGTCACCCGGGCGAAGTCGAAGATCCCGTGTTCGCCCGGGCTTCGTCCGGTGAAGACGGTGGTCCACGCCGGCGGCGTGAACGGGTTGGGCGTCGACGTCAGCACACCGTGGGCGGCGCGGCGGCGGAAGCGGTCGAGAAAGGGCATGTGCCCCTGGTCGCACAGGTGGTCGAGCACCTTGAAGGTGGCGCCGTCGAGGCCGATCAGCACTGTCCGAGGCATGGCGTCGTTCCGTTCGTGGGCCGCCGACACGTCAGGCGGCGAGGTGGGTCCGGAGGAAGCCCGAGAGGTCGCCCACGCTGAGGTCGCTGACGTAGCGTCCGCTGCGCATCAGGAGGTCCTGGAAAGGGAGGTCCTGGCGGCCGAACCGCTCCTCGAGGGTGACGATCAGGTGAACCACGTCGATCGACTCGAACCCGAGCTCGGCGATCAGTCGCGTGTCCCGGCCGATCTCTCCGGAGAATCCGGTCTCCCAATCGCTGGTCAGGTCTTCGAGCAGGGTGACCAGCTCGTCGAACAGGGGGTCCTGGCTCGTGCCGGCTCGGTGTTGGTCGAGTGCTCTGGTCGGTTCCATGTGCGCTTCCTTTCCCGTTGGGCGAGAGGGTCGTCGTGGGCCGTCGTGGTGGAGCTGGTGCTCATCCCGGCGGGGCCGCCGGACGGGGTCCGGCCCTCCGTTCTCGGGGCGAGTCCCGCTCCGGGGGCCGGATCAGCACCGCTTCGGCTTCGCTGGGGGTCGCCCGCACCCGGATCTCGAGCGGGTTGTCGAGGCCGTCCACCCGGGCGCTCAGGACGCCGTGCGGAGGCCCTTCGGTTTCGATGTCCGCGGGCCGGGGGGCGCAGTTGCCGGCACCCGACAGGTAGACGCGCACGGCGTCCTTGGCCGCGACCCGGGCGAGCAGCCAGGAGGCGCGCAGGTCGGCGCCGTCCTCGAGCGCGTTCCAGGCGCGGCGTTCGCGCCGCGAGAGGGTGAGGTGGGCGAGCCCGTCGCACCAGGCTCCTCCCTCGGTCTCCATCAGGCGCTCGGTGAACCGGAGGAGCACGCCCCGGTCCGGGTCGTTGTCGTCGACGGGGTGGCTGAGCATGGTCTCCCCGGGGGCGAAGCGGAAGCGGAAGAGCTCCTCCGCGATCGGAATCCTCTTGTCCTGCCATCCGCGGACCCGGAGGTGAACGTGGTCGTCCGCGTCGGCGACCTCGAAGTCGGCCCGGACGAGGCGCTCCCCGGAGAGCTCGATCGCGGCCCGGCAGAGCAGGCGCTCGCCCGCCGCGGCCGGCGGCCCGAAGAGGGCGATCTCGTCGATCTGGAACGGGAAGACGACGAAGCCGGTTCGCAGGTGCTCGGCGGTCCAGAAGCCGACCGCCTGGCCCGCGGCGTCGAGTAGGACGGGGTCGGTGAGGAGATCGGGCTCCGGCACCGAGCGGAACAGGTCGCCCGCCGGTAGCGCCCGGAGCGCGATCTCGACGCCTCGTTCGGCCCACGCCCGGACCGATTCGACGCCCTGGAGCCGCGAGCCGTGGAACATGACCCGGGTGTAGAGATCCTCCGGACGGAAGCGCGAGGGGCGGGCGCCGCGGAGGGGGGGCAGGCTCCGGGCTCCCGGCTCCGGGTAGCGGTCGGCGAGCTCGACGGATGCGGTGAGGATCGGGCCGTGTGGAGCGGAGCCGTTGCCGGCCTCGGTGATCGCTTCCCGCAGCGAGACGCTGACCGGGGCCGGCTCCGGGCCGGGCGCGCGCTCCGCCTCGATCTCGACGTCGAGGTGCTCCCCGTGGAGGGCGAGGAAGCGCCGGGCGCGGACGTCGCGGACCGCGGCCACCACGGCCCCGGGCGCCAGGAGCGACGCCGCCTGGGCCATGATCTCGACCGCCATGGTGAGCATCACCACCGGCAGGGCGGGCAGCTCGGGATCCCGTTCGGAGACCTGACTTCCGAGGGTGTGGTCCCGCAGCCAGAGGTCCTCGTCGAGGTCGATCCGCCGGCGGGTGACGACTCTCTTGCCCGGCTCGAGGGCGAGGATGGTGCCGGCGAGGGGGCGCGCGGGGCGCTCGGCCGGGATGTCCCGTGCGTCCGCTTCGTTCGCTTCGTCCGCAGCGTCCGCTTCGGGGGCGCCGTCGGAGGTGGCGGCGCCGTTGAGGACGGCGGCGATCTCGCGCAGGGTTCTGAGCCCCGACAGCTCCTCGACCGGCACGGCGGAGTCCAGGCTCTGGCGCAGGGCGCTCAGGATCTCGACCCGCTTGATCGAGTCGATTCCCAGATCCGCCTCCAGGTTCGCGTCCAGGTCGAGAAGGTCGGTCGGGTAGCCGGTCCGCTCGGCCACCAGCTCGAGGAGCCGTTCCCGCACTCCCGTCGCCGGGCCCGTTGCAGGCGGAGCCGGCGGCTCGACCGGCTCGGAGGAGGCGTCGTCCGGTGGCGCGATGGGCTCGGGATGCTCCGGGGTGTCCGGCGGGGCGGCGAGATCGCTCGGCGGTCGCGGGAGCGGCGCTGCCGCGTGGGCGTCCGCCACGGCGACGGCCCGCCCGTTCTGTGAGGCTCCCAGGTAGGTGAGCACGACCCGCCGGTTGCTCTCCATCAACATCTCGTTGATGCGGAAGAAGGCGTCGAGCACCGGGTCCCCGATCTGGTCGATCGGGTCGATCGGGTGGTGGGGCAGCCCGGAGCCCGGGGTCTCCGGCGGGCGGGGCCCTCGGGCCTCCGGCTCGTCGGTGGCGGGTCCCGGCGCGGCCGGCTCCGGCCTCCGGAGAGGGCGGCTTCCTCCGTCGAGAGGTGGCGGCTCCCCGTCGAACCGGAGCGCCGGCAGGGTCGAGTCGAGCCGCACCGTCGGGGAGAGCGTCGGCGCGGGCTCCGACCAGTCGAGCTCTCGGCAGCCGCGGCGGGCGAAGAGCGGCTCGAGATCGAGCGCGACGCCGTGCGCCACGAGCTGAGCGAGCAGGTGCAAGAGCTGGCGCAGGCCGGGAGAGCGCTGGAGATCGGCCGGAATCGCGGCGTGAGGCCGGCCGCGGAGGGTGTCGGTGACGAACGCCGAGAGGCCGCCCCGCGGCCCGGCCTCGACGAACAGGCGGACGCCGTCGTCGAACAGGGCCTCCACCGTCTCCCGGAAGCGCACCGGCATCGTCCACTGGGCGACGGCGAGCTCGCGGAGCTCGTCCGCGTCGCCGGGCACGGGGGCGGCGGTCGCCGCCGACCAGAGCGGCGTCGACGGTGGCGCGAAGGGCAGGGAGGCGAAGAGCTCGCCCAGCGGCGCGGCCACCGGCTCGAACCGGGGGGTGTGGTAGGGGCGGTCGAAGCGCAGCCGCTCCAGCACGGCGCCCCGCTTCCCCAGGGCTGCCTCGGCCGCCGCGATCTCCTCCTCCGATCCGCAGACGACCGCCTGGTGGGGGCAGTTGTCGATGGCCAGGGCGAGCGCTCCGTTGCGCCGCGCGAGGAGCCGGTCGAGGACCTCGCGCCGGCCCAGGCCGACGGCCAGGAGGGTGGCCCGGGGGACGCCGTCGCCTCTGCCCATGGCCTCGTAGACCGCGTTCAGGCGTCGGACGACGGCGATGAGCTGCTCGTCGTCCTCGACCACGAGCGCTCCGGAGGTGAGGAGGGCGGCGTAGTCGCCGGTGCTGTGGCCGACGATCACGTCCGGCTGCAGACCGAACCGTTCGAGCAAGCGTGCCATCGCCAGGTCGGCGGCGAGCACCCCCTCCACCGCGCCGTCCATGGAGAACAGGAGGTCCTCTCCCCGGCGCTCGTCGTCGCCCGGGCGGGGATAGATGAGGCGGCTCGGCAGGTAGCCGCGCGGGTGTCCGGCGAACGCCCGGTCGGCGAGGTCCATCACCCGGCACACCTCCGGGAACCGGCAGCAGAGCTCGGAGAGCATCCAGGGGTACTGGGAGCCCTCGCCCGGGAAGAGGAGGGCGAGCTTGCCGCGCGGCCGGAGCGGCTCGTCGAAGAAGAAGATGCCGCCCCGGTCCCGGATGCGCTCGCGGGAGGAGTCGGCCAGGCACACGTGGGCGTACGAGAGCTTGCGGGCCGCGTCGTCGACCGAGTCGGCGACCAGGGTGAGCCGGGCCCCGGCGCCCTGCCGGTGCCGCACCAGGGTGCACGCCAGGTCGCGCAGTCGGGTGGCGGGCCGTTCGCGCAGGACCGCCGCCAGCCGCTCGGAGCGGTCGGCGACCTCTGCTCGGTCCGCGCCTGCCACGACGAGAAGCTCGTCGGTCGGGCTCCAGGCCCGGGGCGATCGGGGTTCACCGGTCATCGGGGACCTCCTCCAAGATGGCGTGAGCGTTGATGCCACCGAAGCCGAACGAGCTGACGCCCGCTCGGCGGGGCGTCTCGCCGCCGTGGATCCAGGGGCGGGTCTCGGTGTTGACGAAGAGGGCCGTGCGGTCGAGCTCGAGGCGGGGGTCGGGCTCGTCGCAGTGGAGGGTGGGCGGAAGCACCCGGTGGTGGAGGGCGAGGGCGGTCTTGATCAGGCCGGCGGCCCCCGCCGCCTCCATGGTGTGGCTGACCATCGACTTCACCGAGCCGATGGCGCACCAGGGGCCGCTCTCGGGTGGGGCACCGAAGACGTTCGAGAGCGCCCGGACCTCGGTGGCGTCGCCGACGGCGGTGCCGGTGCCGTGGGCCTCGACCAGGCCGACGGTGCACGGCTCGACCCGGGCGGCGTCGTAGGCCCGGCGCAGGGCCAGCTCCTCGCCCTCGAGCCGCGGCGCAAGGAGCCCCAGGGCACGGCCGTCGCTGCTCGTGCCGACGCCCTTCACCAGGGCGTAGATGCGGTCCCCGTCCCGCTCCGCGTCGCGCCGCCGTTTGAGCACCAGAATGCCCACGCCCTCGCCGAGGAGCGTGCCGTCGGCGTCCTTGTCGAACGGCCGGATCTGCTGGCGTCGGGAGATCGCTCCGAGCATCGAGAAGCCGAGCACGACGATCGGCGGGGTCGACGCGTGGATGCCGCCGGTGACGACCATGTCGCACCGGCCTCCCTGGAGGTCCCGCACCGCCTGGTCGAGGGCGATCAGGGACGAGGCGCACGCCGCGTCGACCGTGTAGTTGGGGCCCATCAGGTCGAGCCGGTTGGCGATCCTGCCCGCCACCATGTTCGGCACCAGCGCGGGCGCGGTGTCGGTGTTGAAGGGGGGCAGGGACGCCCGGAGGCGGCGCCCGACCAGCTCGAGCGCCGCCGGCTCGACCGCCGGCAGGAGCTCGGCCAAGAGGCGCACGGTCTGGGCCACCATCTGGCCGTGTTGGAAGGCGGTCACGCTGCCCCGGTTGAGGAAGGTGCCGTGGCCGAGGATGACCTCGGTCCTCGAGCGGTCGAACGGGTGCTCGAGGTAGCCGGCGTCGGCCAGGGCCTCGTGGGCGACGCGGAGCGCCAAAAACTGCCCGGGCTCGCCCCCGTCGACCGCCCGCGGCATGACCCCGAGCTCCAGGGGGCGGAAGGTGGCGAGCTCCCCCAGGTAGCCGCCGCGGCCGGCATAGGAGTGCTCCCCGCCATCGGCGGACTCGAGGCACCCATCGGGGTCCCAGCCCGGCGGCGGGTCGCCGACCGCGTCGGTCTTGTCGAGGATGTTCCGCCACAAGGTCTCGAGGTCCGGGGCGCCGGCGTAGATCGCGGCCATGCCGATGATCGCCACGTCGTCGGGGCGTCCACGCTTCTCCCGTCCGTTTCCCTCCGGTCCGAGACGATCCCGCGCGTCACTCATGACGCCCTCCGCAGCGTGGTCGGCCCCGAGGCCAGCCGGTTGAGCTCCCTGCTGCAGGTCGACTCCATCCCCTCGAGGAGACCGACGAGGCGGCCGTCCGGCGTGACGAACGAGTGGCGGGTGAGGAGGGTCCGGCCCCCGTTCTCGGAGCGGGCCTCCAGGTAGCAGAGGAGCGTCTCCCCATCGAGGGGTCCGAGCCTCCGGTACCGCGCGAAGCGGGACGGAAGCGGCGTCAGGTCGTGCCGGAGCCTGGACCAGAGGATGGCGAGCTGGAAGCTGCCGTCGACCGAGATCGGGTCGATGAGCCAGGCCCCGCCGGCGCCGGCGACGCAGGCGCCCGGGTCGGAGGGCCGGAGCTCGGCCACGAGGCCCTGGGCTCCGACCCCCACCACGCGCCGTACCGAGGCGAAGAGCGGCCCGTGGAACAGGTAGCGCTGGTAGATCTCCGCGACCTCCAGCGGACAGGGCTCGAGGTCCCAGGCCGGCGGCTCGAAGGCGGAGGGCTCGAGCGGCGACGGGGCGAGCTCCACCACCCCCCGGTAGGCGGCACGGTCACCGGATTCGAGGGCGTGGATCTCGACCGCCACGGCCAGCGCGCCGCCCGCCGCCGAGCCGTCCTCGGACCGGGCAGCCGGCCGGGCCAGGAGGCGCACCCTGGCGGGGCCGCCGCCGAGGACCACGCCCGCCTGCACCCGGAAGTCCCGCAGGCCGGTCACCGTGAAGCCGGGCCACCCGAGGGCGGCGGTCTCGGCCATGAGCTCCATGGCCGCCGCCGCCGGCAGCACCGGCCGGCCGTCGAGGAGGTGGTCGGCGAGGAAGAGGTCCCGCCCGGGGTCGAGGGTACGGGTCAGCTCCACGCCGCCGGCCGTTCGGGAGACCGCGGCGCCGTCGAGCAGGGGGCGGCGGTCGCCGTTGCGGGCCTGGTCCCAGGGGCCGCCCCCGAGGATCACGATCGGCTCTCCCTTGCTGCCCCGGGCGAGCTCGTCGAGGGCCGCGCGGGCGCCCTCCTCCGGTCCGATGAGCGCGACGCCGCGCTCCGCGAAGCGCCGCGCGACCTCGGAGGAGGCCATCCCCCGCCTGGCCCACGGCCCCCAGGCCAGGGCGGCCACCCGCGTCTCCTGCCACCGCCGGTCGAGGCTGGCCGCGAGCCGGCAGAGCGCCTCGTTGGCCGCCGCGTAGTCGCACTGCCCCCGGTTGCCGAAGGTACCGGCGACCGAGGCGAAGAGCAGGAAGAACCGGAGCGGCGAGCCTCCGCGGCGCTCGTCGACGGCGCGGGCCAGGGCAAGCGCCCCGTCGACCTTGGTGCCGAAGACCCGGTCCCAGGAGTCCGGCTCCTTGTCGCGGAGGAGCTTGTCCTCGATCACTCCGGCGCCGTGGACGATGCCGTCGAGCCGTCCGTGGCGCCGGTGGATCGCGGCGAGCGCGGCGGTCACGGCCTTCGGGTCGCGCACGTCGAGCTCCAGGTACTCGGCCCGCGCGCCCGCGGCGCGGAGCGTGGTCAGGGTCTCCCGGATCTCCCGCGCGGCGAGGAGGCCCCGGTAGGCGGCCTCGATCGCCGCCGGGTGGACGGTCTCGCCGCGCCGGGTCATGTCGTCGATCAGCGCCCGCTTGAGGGCGGCCATGTCGTCGGTTCCCCGGGTCTCCGGGCGCTCCTCTTCGGAGGGCGGAGGCGTGCGGCCGGCGAGGACGAGGGTCGGGCGATGGCGCCGGGCGAGCTCCGCCGCCACGAGGGCCGTGATGCCGCGGGCGCCCCCGGTGAGGAGCACCACGGACGAGGCGTCGAGGGGCGCTTCGGTCGCGGGCTCGGGAAGAGGCACCCGCCTGGGGCGGGGGACGAGCCGGCCCCGTGCCGTGAGGGCGACCTCCACCTCGCCGTCCGTCGCCCCCAGCTCGTCGATCAGCGCGGCGGCGCGATCGCGGGGCGCGCCGTCCGGTTCGAGGTCGAGCGCCCGGCAGCGAACACCGGGCCACTCGAGGGCGAGGACTTTCACCAGACCGGCGACGGCGCCGTCGAGCGGGGTCGCCGCGGCGCCGTCGAGGCCGAAGGCCCCGCCGAGCGCGGTCGCGGTGAGAAGCACGCCCCCGTCGGCCGACTCGAGATCCTCCCGGAGCTCCCGGGCCAGCAGGTAGAGGGCGCGGACGCTCCGGACCGAGCGGGCACAGGAGGCGGCGGAGAGCGGGTCGTCGGCCGTCCGCGGGCCGAGGCCGGTCAGGTGGACGAGGCAGGCGATGGGGCCGTTGCGCTGCCGGAGGCGGGCGACCGCTTCGGCGACGCTCCGCGGGTCGGCGAGATCGGCAGTCCCCGGCTCGCCTTTCCCGGCCGGTTCGTCCCGCAGCACCTCGACCCGGACGCCACGACGCTCGAGCCCTTCGGCGACCGCCGTCGCCACCCCGGCGCCGTCGTCGATCACCAGACATGGACCGTCGGGCAGCCGGGCTCCGGTGTCCTCCGGGGCGGGGCATGCGTCGAGCAGGAACCGGGGCAGCGGCCGGGTCGGGTCGTCCGTCTCGGCGGCGGGGAGCCCGTCGAGGGGCTCGATCTCCGCGACCGCGGCCGGCCACCCGGGGGTCGCCCGGCCTGGGTCTTTCGCCGCTCCCGATGTCAGGTAGGCCGCGACCACCTCCTCCTGGGCGGTGGCCGCGCGGTGGAGGAACCGCTGGTAGCGGAGGACCACGGCGGCCCGCGCCCCCTCGCCTCCGGCGTGTGCCGAGGTGGCGGCCGGTGCCTGGTGCTCGGACGGCTCCGCGCCGACGCTCTGGAGGCGCTCGAGCGGCCGGTGGCCGTCGTCGGCCGGTGCGGGCTTCGGGATCACCGGTGCGCTCCGGTAGGGCTCGGGGCGCGTCGCCGGCTCCCCCGCCCGCCGCACCCCTCCGCCGCTGACCAGCCAGGTCGACGCCGGGTGCTCCGCCGGCCGGGTCTCCTCGACCAGGCGTTCGAGCGTGAGCCGCCGGAGATGGCGGCCACGGAAGAGCTCCGACGGGTCGACGGCCACGCCCTCGGCCGCCAGCCGCCCGAGCAGGCGCAGCAGGCCGAGCAGGCCGCCGGCACCCGGTGGGTCGGCCGGGATCGCCACGTGATCCCGGCCGGCCAGGATCTGTCCGACGAGCCCGGTGAGGACGCTCCGCGGGCCCGCCTCGACGAAGATCCGGGCGCCGGCCCGGTACATGGCTTCGATCTGGTCGCCGAAGCGGACCGGCTCGACCAGGTGGTCGACGAGGAGTGCCCGGACGCCGTCCACCTCCCCCGGGTACCTGCCTCCGGTCGAGTTGGCCCAGACCGGGAGCCGGGGCAGGCCGAGCGGGGCGTCGGCGAGGACGGCCGCCAGGCGCTCCCGGGCCGGGGCCACCAGCGGCGAGTGGAAGGCACAGCCGACGGGCAACCTCCGGTGGGTGATACCGGCCTTCTCGAGCCGGGCCGCCGCCTCGTCCAGCCCCCGGTCCGTGCCCGACAGGATCTGCTGGCGCGGCGCGTTGCGGTTCGCCACCCAGACCTCGTCGAGGCCGGCGAGGAGGGGGGTGATCTCGTCGCCCGGGGCGTTGACCGCGAGCATGCCGCCCAGGCCCTCCCGGGCCGCCTCGAGGAGGCCCTGCCGGGCCGTATCCAGGATCGCGCGGCCCCGTTCGAAGGAGAGCCGGGGGAGGAGGTCGGAGTCGATCACTCCGGCCGCCCAGAGGGCCACGTACTCGCCGTAGCTATGGCCGGCCACGTGGTCGGGGACGACGCCGAAACGCTCCAGCAGGCGATGGACGCCGAGCGCCGCGGCCCCGAGGGCGGGTTGGGCCACGTCGGTGCGCATCAGGGCCTCCTTCTGCCGGTCTCGCTCCTCGGGGGTGAAGGCCGGCGGGGGGAAGGCGAGTGCGGAGAGCGGCCGGTCCCGGCCGTCGCCCCGGTCCCAGATCTCGCGGAGGGCCCGGTCGGCGGCCTCGAAGGCTTCGCGGACCACGGGGAAGTAGACGGCGAGCTCCTGCAGCATGCCGGGGTACTGGGAGCCCTGCCCCGGGTAGAGGAACGCCATGCGGCCGGCACCTGTCCGCGGTGTCGAGGAGAGGGGTGAGAAGAAGACGTCCTCGCGCTCGGCCGCGGGCTCCTCGGCGCCGACCGAGGCGCGGGCGCGGTCGAGCTTCGCCCTGAGCTCGTCGATGCCGTCGGCGACGATCGCCAGGGTTCCGGAGCCTTCGGGGGCGCGGGCCCAGCGCTGGGAGAGGAGCCGGGCGAGCTCCGCCACGGTAGGCCTGGCACCGCGATCGAGGGCGTGGGCGACGCGGGTGAGCTCCGCTTCCAACTCGTCCGGCGGTGCCCGGAAGAGGAAGAGCTCGGCCGGCCAGGTGTCGGTCAGGGCTTCGCGCTCCAGCCCCGGAATGTCGCCCCGGTACTCCTCGAGCGCGACGTGGAAGTTGGTGCCGCCGAAGCCGAACGAGCTGACCCCGGCCCGGCGCGGGTGGTCGGGGTCGGCCTCGATCCAGGGGCGGAGCTCGCTGTTCAGGTAGAGGGGGCCGTCGCCGTCGCCGTCGCCGTCACCGATGCCGGGGCCGGGCCGCTCGACGTGGAGGGTCGGTGGCAGCACCCGGTGGTGGAGGGCGAGGGCGACCTTGGCGAGGCCCGCCCCCCCGGCCGCGCACTTGGTGTGGCCGATCATCGACTTGACCGACCCCAGGGCGCACGAGCTCCTGCGCGCCCCGGCCTCGGTGAAGACCCGGTCGAGCGTCTCTGCCTCGGCCCGGTCGCCGGCCACGGTGCCGGTGCCGTGGGCTTCGACCAGGCCGACCGTCGCCGCCGAGAACCCGGCTTTGTCGTAGGCCCGCCGGAGGGCCAGCGCCTGCCCCGCGGGCCGCGGCGCCGTCAGGCCCTTGGCCCGGCCGTCGCTCGATCCGGCGACGGCCTGGATGAGGGCGTAAATACGGTCGCCGTCGCGCTCGGCATCGTCCAGGCGTTTGAGCACCAGCGCCACCAGGCCCTCGCTGATGGCGATGCCGTCGGCCTTCGCATCGAAGGTCCGGCAGCGACCGCTGGGCGACAGTGCGTGGGTCTTGCTGAAGCAGAGGTAGCCGAAGGGGTTCTGGACCGTATCGACGCCGCCCGCGATGACCACGTCGGAGGACCCGGTCTCGAGCTCCTGGCACGCCATGTAGACGGCGGCGAGCGACGAGGCGCAGGCCGCGTCCAGAGTGCAGTTGACGCCGCCGAAGTCGAAGCGGTTGGCCACCCGTCCGGCGGCCACGTTGAGCAGGATGCCGGCGAAGGAGTCCTCGGTCCACTCGGGTAGCCGCTCGAGAACCCCTTCGGGGACCTCTGCCAGGAGCGACGGGAGGGCGGAGCGGACCGCGTAGGCGTTGCCCAGGTCCGCGACCCCGCCGCCGGCCCCGAGAAGCACCGAGGTCCGCCGGCGCGGCAACGGCCGGTCGGCGTAGCCCGCGTCCCCGAGCGCCCCGCGCACCAGCTCCAGGGTCAGGAGCTGAACCGGCTCGATCGAGCCGAGGCTGGCGGGCGGCAACCCCCAGGAGAGGGGGTCGAAGGGGATCTCCGGGAGAAAGCCGCCCCAGCGCGAGTAGATCTTGTCCCGGGCGGCGCGGTCGTCGTCGAAGTAGCGCGTCCAGTCGAACCGCTCGGGGGGGATCTCGGTCACCGCGTCGTGCTTCGAGAGGACGTTGTGCCAGAAGCTCCGGAGGTCGGGCGCGCCGGGCAGGAGGGTGGCGATGCCGATGATCGCGACGTTCGACGGCCTCGGCGCGGGAGGGCGCGGAACCGGGTGGGCGTCGGGCAACGCCCGGAGCACCTCCCAGCTTCCCGCCGACACCTCGCGGTGGAGCTCCTCCATCGGCCGTACCCGCTGCTCGAGGGCCGCCACCTGGCCGATCATGTAGAGCCCTTCCAGGCGCTGGCGCTCGGGATCGACGCGCACGTAGCGGGGCCCGTCGTCCGTTGGGGTGGCGGCCCGGTCGATCCCCTTGGCGGCGACGCGGAGCCGGCCCAGGTTCAGCCGCTCCAGGGACTCGCGGAGAGTCTCGGGCGTGCTCCCCGCCGCGCGCAGCCGCTCCTTCTCCCGCTGGAAGAGCTCCGCGAACGGGCCGCGCACACACCGGGTGGCGTGGCCGGGGCCGGTCTCGAGCAGCACCGTCTCGCCGCAGGAGAGGGCCTCCCGCTGGAAGCCCTCGACGATCGCCCCGCTCTCGACCGCCTCGCGGGTGAAGAGGTAGGCCGTCCCCATGAGCACCCCGACGCGCATGCCGCGCTCCGCCAGGCGCGCCGCGAGGGCGGCGATCATGGCCGCCGACCGGCCGTCGTGGATGCCGCCGGCGAAGAGCACGTGGCACGAGGCCGCCTCCGAGTCCGGGACCGTTTCGAGCAGCACGTCGACCATCTGGTTCCAGAGCACGAAGCTCGTCCTGGGGCCGACGTGGCCGCCGCACTCGCGCCCCTCGAAGACGAACCGGCGCGCCCCCTCGGCGAGGAAGAGGGAGAGCAGGGCGGGGGATGGGACGTGGAGATAGGTGGGAACCCCCTGGC
>Ga0210123_1000284_pt1 | contig 33407 bp, 29 predicted proteins | sample Muzzi_PWB_D2_FD_185535 | JGI IMG/M metagenome (GOLD analysis project Ga0210123, IMG submission 185535) | Wetland microbial communities from San Francisco Bay, California, USA, that impact long-term carbon sequestration - Muzzi_PWB_D2 (SPAdes) | ecosystem: Environmental > Aquatic > Marine >... | reverse complement strand
GATTGTCCCGCGTAATGCCGGCGTTGTTGACCAGTACGTCGATACGGCCGGCTTCTTCCATGACCTGATCAAAAAAAGAGGCCACCTCGGACGCAGCGGCGACGTTGGCACAAATCCCCTTGGCCGTAACCCCGGCTTTGGCCGCCATATCAATGGTCTCCGCCGCGGCCGCTTCTTCCGCCTCCGGATTGGCAGGCGAAAAATAGTTAAAATAAATTCGGGTCTCCGGTTCGGCCAGAGCCAGGCAAATGGCGCGCCCGATGCCCCTGGAACCGCCTGTCACCACAACAATACGTGCATTGTTTTCAGCCATCAGCATTTCCTATCTTTCAAAAATAAAATCCGCCAATTTATCCATATCCGCCGCCCAATTGCTACGGCCGCCCAGGAGCGCATGATAACCGATATCAGACAAAAATTGGTCAATGGCGTCTTGATCGGTTGCGCCGGTTGCGGTAGCGACCTTCAAGGCATTTTCACCCACCACCTGAGCCACTTCACCGGCAAACACACGTGCCATGGTTTGCAGCTTTTCGGCTTCTCCATCGCCGGACCTGGCCGACTGAACCGCTTTACGCGCCAGGGCCGCGCCCACTTCCACATGGGTCATCATATCCGCCAGGGCAAACATGACCGCCTGTTGACGGGTCAAGCGCTGATCATGCGCAAAGTCGATGGTCCGGTTCAGTGCCTTGGCAGCCTGACCATAGATGGCGCATCCTGCACCTTCGACTTCTCCGTCCAAGGCCGCCATCTCCTCGATAATATTAGCGTAAAACCCTCCCTTGGTCTTGCGGGTGGTTTTCCAGCGGAAAGTCGAAATAATGCTTTGCTGGATTTCACTGGTGCCTTCATAGATGCAGGTAATCTTCACGTCGCGCTTGATCTTCTCGACGCCGAACTCACAAATGTAACCATAGCCACCCAGGGCCTGAATACAATCGTTGGCGGTTTTATCCGCCGACTCGGTGGCAAAGTACTTGGCGATGGCGCCCTCGACTTGCAGATCGTGCGCACTGCCGTCCAGCATATGCGCCACTTCGTCGATATAAGCTGCGGCGGCAGCCATGTGAATCACATTGGGCACGATGAGCTTGTGGGTATACCCTTGCTTCTCGGACAGGGGCGTCCCGAACTGAATCCGTTCCTTGGCGTAAGGGATGGCAATTTCCAGTGCCGCTTCTCCGGCCCCCAAGCCCATGGAAGCGACCATTAAGCGGGTGTATCCAAAAACCTGATTGGCCTGTTTGAGTCCTTTGCCGGTCTCGCCGCCAATCAAGTTCTCAACCGGAACAAACACGTCATCCAAAGTCAATGGCGATGTGTTGGAAGCACGAATGCCGTGTTTCTCCTCGCCCTTATGCTGGGTAAATCCCTCCATGCCCTTTTCCACGACGAAAAAGGAGGGGCCTTCCGGTGTGTTGGCCAATACCGTAATGATGTCGGCATAGCCACCGGTGGAGATAAACTGTTTGGCGCCGGTGATCTTATATCCGGTAACTTTGCCGCTCTCATCGGTAACCGGGTCGGCTTTGGTCTTCAAGGAGGCCAAATTGCTCCCGGCTTCGGGCTCGGTCACCGCATAGGCCACCAGGGTATCACCTTCGGCAATGCGGCCCAGCCACCGTTGCTTTTGTTCTTCGGTGGCCCCCACCAGAATGGGATCGGATCCCAGCTGAATGGCAAAAAAGGCGGTCCCTACGCCCAGGCAAATTTTGGCCATTTCACGCGTCACGGCACAGCAATCCCGGGCGCCGCCATCCATGCCGCCATACGCCTCCGGAATAAAAAGCAGTTGTAGCCCGATTTCAGGCCCCAGCATCTCTCGAACGGCCTCTTCGGGGAATATTTCGTGCTTGTCCCACTCTAATATTTTTTCCTTGGTCAGCAGCTTTTTTGAAAGCTGGCGCACTGTCTCCACGACCATCTGACGGGATTCATCGTCCAAGCCTCTGTATTCAACTTCATTCATGCGTATGCATCCTTTTTCCGGTTGATGTGGTTGAGCGCCACATGCGGTTGCGGCTGAAGCATCTTATCGGGGATATGGGCAGCAAGAACCGGTCGCTGAATGTCCATGATGATCACCAGGTGGTCGATACATGGGCAGCGAACCGCGCGGTTGATCGGAGATCAATCTTCGTCCGAATCCAGAACCGTGCGCCCCTTATAGGTACCACAACTCGGACAGGCATGATGGGGTTCGGTGGCCTCTCCGCATTGCGGACAAGTGGAGAGGTTTAAACCATCGATCTTTTTATGGGTACGGCGCTTATCGCGTTTTGACTTGGATGTCTTATGCTTTGGTACGGCCATGAGTAATCTCCTAAATTTCTGTATTTATTATATTTATTTACTTGATCCCTTCTGGCGTGAGATCGAGGCATCTAGTAAATAAAATCAATCTAATTGTCAAGCGTTTTATGGCCCAGTCACCTTGAAAGGCTTGTTCTGTGAATCGCGATATGCTATTGAGAGGCTCTTTTTGAATGGATGAGGAATATGCACGATATATACCTGTTATAATATAGAATTATGCGCAATCGGCCAAATACTCCCGGTCCAGGTATGAAACGAATGAATCTTGAATCGACGACTCCGAAAATAAATCTGTATTTCAGGAATTCTATTCCCATCCGGGCAATTTGACTAGCTGGATTTTCCTCATTTGGCCCATATGAGTAAACTGTATTAAGCATATCATATTGTATTTTTTGATTATATTTAACAAAATCCAGAAATTCGCCATTGCGCATAGATAATCAGAAAGGAACCTCATGAAAACCGTTCGAACTCGGTTCGCCCCCAGCCCCACAGGCTACCTTCATGTCGGCGGCGCACGCACGGCTTTGTTTAACTGGTTATACGCACGACATACCCAGGGACAATTTATCCTCAGGATCGAAGATACCGACAAAGTCCGTTCCACGGAACAATCGGTGCAGGCCATTTTCGACGCCCTCGCGTGGCTCGACATCGATTGGGATGAAGGGCCTTTCTACCAAAGCGAGCGCAACGATATCTACCATGAATATTTACGAAAACTGGTTTCTGAGGGACATGCCTATTTCTGTACCTGCACCCCGGATGAAGTCGATGCCATGCGGTCGAAAGCTAAAGCGCAGGGGCACAAACCGCGCTACGATGGGTCCTGCCGCGAAAAAGGCCTGGGACCGCAACCCCATGCCGTGGTTCGGTTTAAAACCGACCATGACGGTGTGACCACCATCGAAGATGCCGTCAAGGGTCCGATTGTATTTCAAAACAGCGAAATGGACGACTTTGTGATCTGCCGCAGCGACGGCGTTCCCACGTATAATTTCGCTGTCGTGGTGGATGATATCACCATGGCGATAACCACCATTATTCGCGGTGACGACCACGTGATGAACACGCCTAAACAGATCCTTATATATAGGGCTCTGGGTGCGGAGCTACCGCTCTTTGCCCATGTGCCCATGGTGCTGGGTGACGACCGCGCCCGATTGAGCAAGCGCCATGGCGCCACCTCCGTAACGGCCTACCGCGACATGGGTCTGCTGCCCGACGCCTTCGTCAATTTTCTGGCCCGTCTGGGATGGTCCTTGGGCGATCAGGAGTTCTTCACCCGGGAGGAGTTGGTTCGGCACTTTTCCCTGGAACGCATCGGCAAATCCGCCGGCGTCTTCGACCCGGTCAAACTCCAGGCGCTCAACGCCGACCATATTCAGGCCGCCACGCCGAAAAACCTTGGTCCCCATGTATTGCCCTTCCTGCAAGCCAAGGGCTTGCAGGCAGTGGAAAACGACTACCTGCACCGCATCATTCCCACACTCCAGCCGCGCAGCAAAAACCTGCAGGAGATGGCGGACCAGGCCGGTTTTTATTTTACAGATGAGATCAGTTTTGACGAAAAGGCCGCCAAAAAATTTCTCAAATCAAATGTCCATGCGCCCCTCAAGGCGCTTAAGGATCAACTTGAATCACTTGAAGAATACAGCGAACAAAACCTGGAAAAAGTTTTTATCGACCTGCTGGAGAAGTTCGAACTCAAGCTGGGCAAAATAGCCCAACCGGTACGCGTGGCCCTCACAGGCACCAGCGTCAGCCCGGGCATTTTTGAGATCATCGCCGTATTGGGCAAGGCCAGGGTGCTGCCAAGGCTGCAAAAGGCCATCGATTTTATCGAGGCCCGCATGGCGGCCGCACAACAAACATGAGCTGGCGGGCCGGCAGGGCTATAAAATTCCCTTGACTCGCAATGTGAACTTCAATATGTTTTTCGGCGTCCTAAATGCTGGGGGATCGTCTAGTGGTAGGACTACGGACTCTGACTCCGTCAGCCCAGGTTCGAATCCTGGTCCCTCAGCCAAGCACATCCCAGGAGCTGCCTCGGCAGCTCCTTTTTTATTGAATGAAACCAAACCCATTTGACACTGAGCGGTGCATTAAAGTATTGCTTTCTTATCCCCATAAGACCTTATCCCCTGCGGAGGAAATAAACCCATGGCTGAAAATGAGATTCAGGCGCCATCCAATTTCATCAAAGCGATCATCGAAACGGATTTAAAAAACAACACCCACGACGGCAAGGTGGCCACGCGCTTTCCACCGGAACCCAACGGCTACCTCCATATCGGGCACGCCAAATCGATCTGCCTCAATTTTGGACTGGCCCATGCGTATAATGGCACCTGCAACCTGCGCTTCGACGACACCAATCCCACCAAGGAGGAAGTGGAGTATGTGGATTCCATCAAAACGGATGTCCGCTGGCTGGGGTTTGACTGGCAGGGACGGGAGTTCTTTGCTTCGGATTATTTTGAGCAGCTTTACGATTTTGCAATTCAGTTGATCAAGGACGGCAAAGCCTATGTGGACAGTTTAAATGCCGATGAAATTCGCGCCTACCGCGGTACGCTGACGGAACCGGGCAAGGAGAGCCCCCATCGCAGTCGTTCGGTGGAAGAGAACCTGGACCTGTTTCAACGCATGCGCGACGGAGAATTTGACGACGGCGCCCATGTATTGAGGGCCAAAATCGATATGCGCCATCCCAACCTGCTCATGCGCGATCCGACGCTCTATCGCATTCGCAAAGCGCCCCATCACCGCACCGGCGACAAATGGTGCATCTATCCTATGTACGATTTCACCCATTGCCTCTCCGATGCATTGGAATGCATCACCCATTCCATCTGCACATTGGAATTTGAAAACAACCGCGCCCTCTACGATTGGGTGCTGGATCAACTCCAAACACCGTGCCGGCCCCATCAGTATGAGTTTGCCCGCCTGAATCTGACTTATATGGTATTGAGCAAGCGCAAATTGATCCAATTGGTGGATGAAGGGTTGGTCGAGGGCTGGGACGATCCGCGCATGCCGACCATTTCAGGGTATCGCCGCCGGGGCTATACCCCGGAGGCCATCCGTAATTTTTGCGATCGCATCGGTGTGGCCAAGGCCAACAGCACTGTGGATATCGCCCTGCTCGAGTATAGCCTGCGGGAGGATCTCAACCGGCGCGCACCAAGGGTGATGGGCGTGTTACACCCGCTCAAGGTGGTGATTGAAAACTATCCTGAAGGCCAGGTTGAGGAGCTGGAGGCCGTCAACAACCCCGAAGATGAATCCATGGGCGTCCGCAAGGTGCCGTTTTCCAAAGTGCTTTACATCGAGCAGGACGATTTTATGGAAGCCCCCCCCAAGAAATTCTTTCGCTTGGGACCGGGACGGGAGGTGCGGCTGCGCTATGCCTATTTCATTACCTGCCATGAAGCCATCAAGGACCCTGCCACCGGCAAGATTATCGAACTGCGCTGCTCCTACGACCCGGCCACCAAGGGGGGCAATGCGCCGGATGGCCGTAAAGTAAAAGCGACCCTGCACTGGGTCTCGGCCGAACATGCCGTCGATGGAGAAGTCAGGCTCTACGACCGGCTCTTCAACAAAGAAAACCCGGACGAAAAAATCGAGGGCAAAACCTTCAAGGATTTTATCAACCCCGACTCGCTGACCATCCTCAAGGGCTGCAAGCTGGAACCTGGATTGGCCGGAGCCGCTCCGGGAAGCCTTTATCAGTTCGAGCGCCTGGGATACTTTTGCGCCGATGCCAAAACATGCGGCCCTGACCACCTGGTGTTCAACCGCACCGTGACCCTGCGTGATGCCTGGGCCAAAATCTCAAAAAAAAAGTAGCTCCGGACGCCGATGCCAAGCAAGTGAACTTTTTCCAAGCCCTCAAATACTGCTGAGACCGCATGACGCCTGCCCAATTTGACCAGTGCCCTCTGCCTGTCCTGGGTTTCGGCCCAGGCTGGTTGGTAACCGAGAAACCCAGCGGCATGAGCACGCACAACGATCCGGAGCATGATCTTTGCGCGCTCCTGAAACATTACCTGCGTGAAAATGATCAGGCCGCCTGTTCGGTGGCATTGGATACCAATTATGGCCTGCATCCGGTGCATCGGCTGGACAGGGAAACCAGCGGATTGGTCCTTTTAAGCTGCCGACGGGACGTTTCGGCCGGCCTCGCACAGCAATTTACCCATGGACAAGTGACCAAAACCTATCTGGCGCTGGCGCATGGATCGGTCCCCCCCACCGACGATTGGGCGCCATGGCAATGGCCGCTGACGCCAAAGGCATCCGGGCGTCGGAATCCCCGAGGTTCAGGCCGCAAAACCCCATGTCGCACCTTATATCGCTGCCTTGAGCGGAGCCGGCATTACAGCTTGCTCGAGTGCCGGCTGGTAACCGGTCGAACCCACCAGGTTCGCCGCCATGCTGCATTGGCCGGCCACCCCCTTGTGGGGGACCGGCGCTATGGCTCATTGCGCGCCTGCCGCTATCTGGAAAAACACCATCGATTCAAACGCCTGGGATTGCACGCGGTAAGCCTGAAGTTCAGGCCTCCCGAATTTGAGGTCCCGCATACGTTCAAGTCGGCCCGCCTGCCCATGGCCCTGGCACAACTTCTCGACGACGACATGTAAGGATGGTCTGGTTGAAAAGCATTGAAATTTAAGGGTCAATGCGCACCAAAAGAAAACGGGGCGGCTAATGCCGCCCCGCCGGCTAAAGGAAGATATAAATTAATATATCCTGTAGAGGCTCCCCCGCGAAGCCTCTGTAGACGATATCGGCATATTAGAATCAGGCTTTAGCATTATTTCGCGTGATGATTAAAAATTGCTGACTGTTAATGGTTGCGCATGATTTTAACTAATTTTTCAGCCACTTTAAGCTCTTCGGGCATAAGCAGGCCGGAGGAAATCCACCTTTCAATGGACTCTTTGGAAACGTTGATATCCCGCGCGTAGCCTTCCAGATCGGATTGTCGCGACAAATCGATATCATTGTTCACCACCAGGGGAATCATTTCAGCAGCATGGGGGGCAATGGCTGCGACTTTGGATCCCGCCGGTTCATCTTGAACATACTCCAAAGGCGGCGCGGGGCCGTCGTCGCTGAACAGTTTCCGCAAATATTTTATGATCGCCATTTTGCTGACACCTCTCAAAATGAATTGGCCGGGACTGATTTGACGATGAACGAGCTATCGATCCGGAATCACGCGCTATTGGAATTCACAGCCGCTTAAAAAACAGGCACCTCAGTCCACGCATTGGCATATATATGCATGATATCGGCCAATGTGTTTAGGAAGTTAAACCTTTTCCAATGAACCGCAATAGACCGGAGTAGAAGAATTGGCGGGAAGTGAGGTATGTTTATGATATGTTGATGATTCCGATCATCCGAAAACCTCAAGCCGGAAAGAGGTTGGTGTTTTATTAGGCAAACACAACCCCTACGTACCCGACGAAACTATCGCCGGGGCTCTTGTCATGGGAGGTTGCATACGCCAATTCTTTGGCTTGCCTGGCGCCCATCTCCCGGGCCGTGGCCACAGCCGTTGCCGCCGCACCTGCGCAACACGCATTCTGGCGAGACAAGCCTTCATCGATCACTGTTTCCGGTGACATGGCAAGCATGGCATCGATTACGCGGCGGTCATTCTTATTGCGGACCCATTCAAGGGCATCATCGCCCGTCCCTTGCGGTGTAAAGCCATAGTTTCCGCCGTAATGGGTAAGATCGGTGGAGCCGATGACTTTCAAACGCTGCCCCTTGGACCGGGCCCATGACGCCACCGTCCGACCGATGTCAAGGGAGGTATGGACGGGCGGCACACCAATGGCCAGGATTGATGCCGGATCTATCAGGTATTTTACAAAGGGCAACTGCAGCTCGATGGTATTGTCCCGGGCATATCGGTGGGTGGTCTCCTCGTGAAATTCAAACCGCTGCTTCAGATGGTCGGCCAGCTCATGGGCCACCTTCAGGGGCCCGAACGGGGTCTCCCAGGCCCCCCTGGCCATCATATGGTTGGGGGCGCCGGGATGCAGGTGCATCCCAAAAATCACCACCAGATCGGGTGGTATGTCATCTTTGAGTGCATGAATCACATTGCAGGCAATCCCACCGCTATAGTACCATCCGGCATGGGGAACGATGCCGCCTTTCCATGAATCGGCGCCACCTTCGACGTTTGGTCCCTGGGCTAAGAATTGCTCGATCTCCTGCTCACAAGCCGAAGCGTGTTTGGGATACCAACTGCCGGCAAAAACCGCCTTGCGCACACTCATGGCCTTAACCTCAGAACAATCATGGAGTGAATTCAAAAATGAACGTCAAAGCACCGCCACCTGAACAGCGGATGGTTGAATTGGAGCACTAAGTTGGGTGGCGATCGGAACTTTCCAACTGCAGCCTTCTATTCTTATTACCATTAAAATATCGCACCGAACAAGGTGCAAGGCAACCTTTCCATATGAAAATTCATGATTATAGTTTTAGCGGTTGCAACATTCAGTGAAAACTTAAATAAATGCTCTGCGCAAAAGGATGCATACTCGGGAGGAAGCTATGTGGGAATACACGGACAAGGTCAAGGAGCACTTTATCAATCCACGCAATGTGGGGGAAATTGAAATGCCCGACGGAGTGGGCGAAGTCGGCTCCCTGTCCTGTGGCGACGCCTTGAAACTGACCATCAAGGTAGGCGAGGACCAACGCATTGTGGATGCCAAGTTTCAGACGTTCGGGTGTGCCAGCGCCATTGCCTCATCATCCGCCTTAACCGAAATGGTGATCGGCAAGACGGTCCAGGAAGCCCAGGAAATTACCAACGAACAAATCGCCGAATTCCTCGGCGGCTTGCCCAAGGAAAAGATGCATTGCTCGGTGATGGGTCAGGAGGCCCTTGAAAAAGCCATCGCCTGCTATCTGGGCGAACCCGAAAAAATACCCGAAGGCAACCTGGTATGCGAATGCTTCGGTGTTACCGATGTCCAAATTGAAAGGGCATTGACCGAGCATTCTTTAAAGACCGTTGAAGAAATCACCAATTATATCAAAGCCGGCGGTGGCTGCGGCAAATGCCATGAAAAGATCGAAGAGATCATCGCATCGGTCTATGGCACAAAAACCGACAAGCCCCCCCAACCCAAAGTGTTGACCAATATTCAGAAAATCAAACTGATCGAAGAGACTCTGGAAAGAGAAATCAAGCCAGCCCTGAAACAGGATGGCGGCGACATTCAACTGGTTGATGTGGACGGCGATCGCGTTCTGGTCAAATTGATCGGCACCTGCGCCACCTGCGCCATGTCCCAGGTTACCCTTAAGGATTATGTGGAATCCAAACTCAAGGAGCTGGTTGCGCAAACCATCGTTGTTGAGGAGGTGGCTGCATGAAACCGATATATCTGGACAACAACGCCACCACCCAGGTCGCTCCGGAAGTTGTGGAAGAAATGGTTCCTTATTTAAGCCAGTTCTATGGCAATCCATCCAGCATGCACACCTTCGGTGGCAATGTGGGTATGAAACTCAAAGAAGCCCGCGCCAAGCTGGCGGACCTGCTGGGCGCCCAACCCGAAGAGATCGTCTATACCTCATGCGGTACCGAAAGCGACAGCACCGCCATTTGGGCGGCCTTGCGCAGCAATCCGGACAAACGCCATATTATCACATCCAAGGTAGAACATCCGGCCGTAAAAAACCTGAGCGAATACCTCTCCCAAAACGGTTACCGGACCACCTTTGTGCCGGTGGACGGCAAGGGCAATCTGGACATCGGCTATCTATATGATCATCTGAGCGAAGACACCGCCATTGTCAGCCTGATGTGGGCCAACAATGAAACCGGGGTCATCTTCCCCATTGAAGAGATCGCCGCCAAGGTTCACCGACAAGGTGCCGTCTTCCACACAGACGCGGTCCAGGCGGTGGGCAAGGTGCCCATTAATGTGGCGGAAAACCATGTTGACATGCTGTCCCTGTCCGGACACAAGCTGCATGCCCCCAAGGGGGTGGGAGCCCTCTATGTCCGCAGAGGAACGAAATACGCACCTTTCTTGCTGGGCGGACACCAGGAACATGGCCGTCGCGGCGGTACGGAGAACGTGGCCTCCATTATCGGGCTTGGAAAAGCAGCCGAGCTGGCCGCCGATCATCTGGACGATGAAAACAAGAAGGTTAAAGTTTTAAGGGACAAGCTGGAAAAATTGCTATTGGAGCGGATCCCCAATTCCATGGTCAACGGAGATGTGGCCCATCGACTGCCCAATACCACCAGCATCGCATTTGAATATGTGGAAGGAGAGTCCATATTGCTGATGATGGACGAATTCAATATTTGTGCATCTTCCGGTTCGGCGTGTACATCCGGTTCCCTGGAGCCTTCCCATGTCCTGCGGGCCATGGGCGTTCCCTTTACATCGGCCCATGGATCGATCCGCTTCAGTCTGAGCATTTACAATACAGAAGAAGAGATGGACCTGGTCATTGAAAAACTGCCACCGATCATAGAGCGCCTGAGAAAAATGTCCCCTTTCTGGAGTCAGACCGCAGGGGCTTGTCAAATTTCGGGCTAAGGGTTCAGATTCCAATTCAGCCGGATCTTCCTGCATGCCTTGGCCGAAAGGCCTGCAGGTGATTCTCAAATCCTGCGTAACAATTTTCTAACGTTCTGAAGCCAAAATTTATCTTGACAATTACCGGTGCTTTCTTAATAATACAACCAATTCGGTACATTCACCGGCTTCCAATACTCAAAGAACCTGAATCTCCGACGCATAATCTGTAACACCTCAAACATGTATCTCATTGTGCAGTGGGTTCCATTTCAAATCCTATATCAAGCGGCCACCCCGGGCTGAAAATGCCCCAAAGTGATTTTTTGCTGGTTTAGAATCTCAGGCCTGTTGTTGCAGGTCCAGGGGGCAAATCTTCTCAATCATCAGCTTCACCGGAATTGCCCACGCCCGCCTTAAAGGGGCCGTGGATCCGTATCTCCGGTAGGGCTCAAATAGGTCCATCGAAGGAGAAGCGCGTCATGACAGACATCATCCCACGCTCACACCCAAGAACAACCTGCCAAGTGCCCATTCAATATGCTTTATTGAATAGCGAGCAGTTTGAGGCAACCCGCACATATGATTACAGTCCGGAAGGACTCTGTTATGAAGTCCACCAAAAACTGGCGCCCGAAGCGGAAGTGTGCATTGTGATGCAGAACTATGCCCCCGGGCTTGAAGGCCCTGAAAGCTACCGCTCTTATGTGGCCCGCATTTGCTGGATTCACCTGCTTTCCAAAAACGGCAGCGAACGGTATGCCGCTGGGGCTCAGATTGTGGCCCGCAGCCACGAAGTCCTGGCCACGGAAGAACAAATCCCCAAATTGACCTGCGATATGTGCGGTCAATTAGCACCGGCCCATAAGCTGCATCAATCTGAAACGGGCGTAAGTTTGTGCCACCAATGCTTGAAACATTATTGCAACATCCCGTCGGAAAAAATCCGGACCTGCGTGGCCCGGTTCTTGATGGGCAACGTGGTTTAATATCCGCGCCGGTGATAGATTTAATTTTGGACGGTTCACTACCGCTGTAAAGACATGCTTTATGCCTGGCAGCGGCTATGCAACTCAATAAAAGAGAACACGTCACATGCCCAACGCCGCCATCATAGGCACCGGCCGTTACATTCCGGAAGGTACGATCCATAACGAAGCCTTGGATCAGTTCCCCAAGACCGCCCAACTGATCATCAGCCAAAAAACCGGCGTCTTCTGCCGGCACCATGCCCATCGGGATCAATGTACCTCCGACCTGGCTTTCAAAGCGGCAGAGAAATGTCTGCAGCGTTGCGACTTTTCTCCACAGAAGGTGGATGCCATTATTCTTTCCACCTCGTCCCCCGATCGCATTCAGCCGGCAACCGCAACCCGACTGCAACATCTTCTCCGGGCGACCAAGGCCTTCGCTTTTGATATTAATTCGGTTTGCTCCGGGAGTACTTACGGCATTGCCTTGTCCCAGGCCTTGATCAAATCCGAAACCTGTCAGAATGTGCTGTTTGTGGCCGCCGAGATCTATTCTAAAATATTAAACCCCAAGGATTTTGCCACCTTCCCATACTTCGGCGACGGTGCCGGGGCTATCTTGTTTGGCACCGCCCAAGACAACAGCGGTGTCAAGGCGTCAATTCTCCACACGGACGGCAGCGGCAGCGACACCATATGTATTCCCGGCGGTGGCACCATGATGCCTTACGAGGAGATGCCGGATGCCAAATCCATCTACTTCCAAATGAAAGGCCGGGAGGTTTTTAATTTTGCCGTCGACAAGGGCACGCAAGTCATCCAGGATCTGCTGTCCGAAGCCGATGTACCAATAGAGACCGTAAAATGCTTTATCTGTCACCAGGCCAATGTCAATATCATTCTCAAAATCGCAGAAAATCTCGGCCTGCCCGAGGAGCGATTTTACATGAACATGTTTCGCTATGGCAACACGGCCAGCGCATCGGTCCCCATTGCGCTGGACGAAGCCCTGTGCCGAGGCGTCATCGCACCGAAAGATCTGGTCGTCACGGCCGCCTTCGGGGGCGGATTGTCCTGGGGGGCCAATCTTATTCAATTCTAAAGAAACTGGTTAATCAAGGTTGTTCAAACCATCCCATCGCAAGACCGCATCATATCTGTAAGGAGGAGATCAATATGGAAGTATCGGCCGCACAAATAATTCAAGGATTGGAAGAAGTTTTTCCGGAATGCCGGGGAGCGGAGATATCACTGGATTCGGTATTGGGTGATATGCCCGAGTGGGACTCCATGGCTGCTGTGAATTTTCAGACCTTTTTGCTTCAACAATTTGAGGTTGAAGTGCCTCTGGAACTGCTGGCGGATGAAACCAGCCTTAAGGAAGTCATTGCCTTTTTGGAAAACCCCGATGCCTTCATGTCATAGGATTAAATCAGTTGATACGATAAGAGATTGAAATCCAATGAAAAACCAAATCGACCCATTCGCCATCGGTGATGCTTTCGCCGATCTCAATAGCGCCTGGCAGCAGGATCGCGAGGCCTTTCTGCAATCCTGCCAGGCCTTCAACAAGGCGATGCAGGCCGCCCACGAAAAGGTGATCTCACACCTGCATGCGCCACCCCCAAATGAACCGGCCAATGGTGGTGAACTGTTGGTCCACTGGGCCAATAATCTGTCATGGTCCTCGCGGCAATACCATCAGGTCATGTGCGATTGGTTGACCCGTTATGTGGATGAGGCCCCGGCCTTGAGTGCTGAAACAAGGCAAAAAGCCCACTTCTGGATTCGGCAGATTCAAGCCATGCTGGCGCCGGCCAATTATTTCTGGACTAACCCGAAAGCGGTACAGCGCTTTGTGAAGACCAAAGGGGATAGCTTGCAGCAGGGGCTGCGCAATTGGATGGACGACGTCAAAACCCATCACGGACTCGTGTCGCTGGCCGATCAAAGCAGTTACAAAGTTGGCGAAAACCTGGCGGCTACGCCCGGCAAAGTGATTTTCCGCAATGAGCTCATGGAGTTGATCCAGTATGCCCCCCAGACAGAAAAAGTGTGGGAAGTTCCCATTGTACTGGTCCAGCCCTGGATCAACAAATATTATATTTTTGACCTTTCGCCGCGCAACAGCTTTGTCTCCTTTCTGGTACGCCAGGGATTCAGCGTCTTCATCACCAGTTGGAAGAATCCCGGTCAGGAATTACGCCACATCACCTTTGAAGATTACATGCTGAAAGGCGCATTGCAAGCCGTCAACGTCGCCCGCGAGGTATGTCAAAGCCAAAAGGTACATTTGGCAGGATACTGCATCGGTGGCACTTTAATCACGACTTTAATGGGTTGGCTGGCAAAAAAAGGAGCTGTCTCATCCGTGGCCGATGCAACCCTGTTTTCGGCCCTGGTAGATTTTTCGAATCCTGGTGAGTTGGGCGCCATGATTCATCCCAAGGCCATCGATGCAATCCAGCAAATGGTTGCTGAAAACGGTATCCTGGAGGACCACCATATTGCCACGGCCTTCCGCCTGTTGAACTCCGATGACCTGATCTGGCGCTATGTGGTCAACAACTACTTTTACGGCGAGACGCCGCCCAGATCCGACATGCTTTACTGGAACAGCGACAGCACCAATCTGCCGGAAGCGATGTGTACCTTTTACCTCAAATCGTTTTACCTGGAAAACAGGATTACCCGTCCCAATGCCTTGCAGGTCGGCGGGCACGCCATCAATCTGAATAATGTTCGCACCCCGTTCTATATCGTCGGCGCTGCCAAGGATCATATCTGCCCCTGGCAGGGCACTTTTCAAACCTGCCACCTGCTGGGCGGCAAAGCACGATACGTCCTGGCGGAAGAAGGACACATCACCGGTATCGTCAATCCGCCGTCACCCTGGTCAAAACAGAAGCACTGGGCCGGGGCGGCCACCCGTCTGCGCGATGGGGACAAGTGGCGCCGGAAGATCGAACCGAACAAGGGGTCATGGTGGCCGGACTGGACCCGCTGGCTCGAAGTGCGCAGCGGAAGCCAGATCACGCCGCCGGCCATAGGCAGCAAGACCCATCCCCCGCTCACAGCGGCCCCGGGAACCTACGTGTTTGAATAGGCCCGGTTTCCCCAACGTTGGAAAGGTCGGAGGCCTCAGACCCAAGGCGCCGAGGGCGGAGCAGCCCCGCCATAGCGGGACAATCACGCCGTTGGTGTGACAGGCACAGGATCAGAATACGGCGTCCTCCAGCTTTTGCAACGTTGGGGCTTAATCAATCGTTTCCAATGGTACCGGCAGGCCGGTATTCTCATCCGGGTCAGTTGGAGAATCATTCCCGATGGGACCATACAACGGCACAGTTTCCGGCTCAGGCTGAGCCACCGGCGGCGGCTGGGCAGGGGAATGGGCAGGTCTTTTCTTCAGGGATTTGGACTTCAGATACCCATCCGGCATGGGGTCGCGCTTTTTCACCAGATCCGCGGGAATCTGGATGGTGTCTCCCACACGGATCTTGTTTGGCTGTAGGTTTGGATTGGCATCGACCAGGGAGTGCCAGTTGCTTCCCGATCCGGTATACCATAAGGCAATGGAAAATAGCGTTTCCCCCCGCTGTTTTACCGTATGGATGTATGGTTTGGCCACCGGTTCCAGTTCAGGCGGCGGCGTCTTCTGGGAAGGTTCCGGCGGCGTTCGTACCGGTTCTGCAGTTTCGGCCTGGCGTGTTTCCGGCGGCAACAATGGCTTCTCAGAGGTAAGCGACTGGGTACGGCCGCAACTTCCCATCAACGCCGCGACCACGATCATTAGCCCGCCCGCCAATTGTGATCTTCTCACCAGCACCATCACTTGGTTTGCCTGGGCATGTATTTCCTGCCTACGCCTTTGAGCCGGCCTAAATAGGCCAAGGCCTTTTCATTTTCCGGATCAACGGCCACCGCTTCTTCAAGATTGGCCAGGCTCTCAGCTTTCTTGCCCAGTTTTTGCTGCACCACGGCCAAGTTGAAGAGCGACTTGCCCAAATAAGGCGGTTCCAGTTTAACTGCCTTGGCAAATGCTTGTTCAGCATCGCCGTATTTGCCGAGGGTAGCACTGATAAAACCAAGATTAAAAAAGGCATCCGGCAAAAGGGGGTCCAAATGGACCGCTTTTTGATACGCATCCATGGCCCGGGGGTAATCCTTGATTTGGGTGTAGCGTTTTCCCAGCATCAAAAAGGCTTGGGCGGTGTCCGGAGCAATTTCGACGGCTTTCAATAACATGCTTTCCGCTTCCAAGGGTGCGTCAGCAATAATCTCGCCGGCCCGCCCCACCAACGCTTTGGCATACAGACCGGATGTATTCGAATTCTCTTCCCTTGGGCTGCTTCTATCGGCCTCCAGCAACGCCAGTGCCTTTTGATACTCCTTTTGTTCCAGCGCCGCCGCAGCCAATTCCACCGGGTCCGGCTTCTCTGGAGTAATCGAAGGCGCAACGGCCTCATGCTCCGGTAAAGGCATCGGATCGGATGCGTTGAATTCAGGCGCCGAAGCTCGACTGGCGGATTGAATCCCGACAGTCTCGGCTTTCGCTGCCGGGGTGATCTCTTCCCTTTGCGCTTCGTCTTCAATGGGTGGCACGGATGGAGGTGAAACCGGACCGGCTAAGCTTTCCTGCCGGCTTTGGGCATCGTTGTTGCCGGCCACCTTCAGCGCACCGACCGTCAATGCAAAGGATAGTGAGACCATACCTGCCACCAAAATGATCGGAATAACTTTACGCCGGTATTTTTTGGCCAGGCTGAGAGCTGCAGCCAGTACTTTCTCTGTCAACGCCCCAGTTCTCAAACGCCAAAGCTTCGCAGTTTCCTTTCCTTCCTTGTCAAGCTGTTCGGGACTTGGTCCCAGCCATTGAACAACCGTCCTTGACCGTGTCGCCAACGCGTTAAGAATCTTCTGCCCCCAAGTGGTAATTGTGGAGCCTGCATCTCCTAAAACTATTGATTTTATTTTATAATTCGGTGTTATTTCTCGGGCGCACTCGATGATGATATCCGCATCAATGATTCGGCGGGCCTTTACGTAGCCGGTCAGCAAGGCACGGTCGCACAAGATATTGATCAGGCGCGGATTGCCGTGGGTAACCGCATGAATCTTTTGTATGGCGGACGGGGTAAACAACTGTTCATGCAACCCGGATACTTTCAGGCGATGCCCCACATACTTGGCGGTTTCTTCTTCGGACAACACCTGAATATCATAAAAAAGGGTGATGCGCTGCCGCAAAGCGCGGCACTGTGGGGATGACAGCATGGGTTTGAGTTCGTCTTGCCCGACGAAGATGATGTTGAGCATCCGCATGCCGTCCTGTTCGATATTGGACAGCAGGCGTATCTCCTCGAGCAGCTCGATGGAGAGGCGATGCGCTTCGTCCACAATGAGCAAGGCTACATTCCCTTCGCGGTACACCTGCTTCAGAAAAGCATTGAAAAAGAGCAACAGATCTGATTTTCCGGGGACAACCGCCGTAGGATCAAAGGTTTTGGCCACCAGGGTCAAAAATTCAACTGTTTCGAGGCTTGGATGGTTGATCTTGGCAACAATTACATTATCGCTCAGCATTGCAAGGAGCGCATTTACCAGCGTGGTTTTTCCGGTGCCGATATCGCCGGTCAATACAACGAAGCCGTTGCGTTCCATCACGCCATATTTCAGATTGGCCAGTGCTTCATTATGCTTTTCACCGCACCATAGGAACCGCGGATCGGTGCTGATGGAAAACGGTTTTTCCACCAAGTTGTAGAACGAACCATACATGATTGGCCTTCCTTTCTCCGGGTTCGGCCACCCCGGTTAGGTTCATCATTTCAATATCCGTTCTAGAAGCAGGGAGAGCGTCGCAAGCAGTTGATTATGTTTGGACTATAACCACCATAGGCCGGCTTGCAATGGGCGCTGGATAATTTAGGTTCATATAGCGACGAATGGAGCAAAAGATAGAAGATTTGATTAATCACCGCGGCAGGATCAACTTATGGCTATTTTACTCTGGACCTTGGCGCGCAGCCATGCCAGCCAGGCTTCAAATCCCTCGCCGGTTTTGGCTGAGATACCAAAGATGGGCATTCTCGGATGGACCTGCAGAATACTTTGTTGAATGGTCTCGACATCCAGGTCAAGATAGGGGATCAGATCGATTTTATTTATCAGTGCTCCTTCGCAGACGCGAAACATGAGCGGGTATTTGACGGGTTTGTCTTCACCTTCGGTGACACTGAGCATGACGACCTTTAAATCTTCGCCAATGTCAAATTCCGCCGGACAAACCAGATTCCCGATATTCTCCACAATGAGCAGATCAATTTCGTGAAGATCCATGGCAGCCACTGCCGTATCGATGACATGCGCGGCCAGGTGGCATTCGCCGCCGAACTGGTCGGTATTGATTTGCACGACGGGAGCCCCGCTCTGCGCCAATTTGTCCGCATCATGGGTGGAACAGATATCTCCCACAATCACGGCACAACGCAACTCCGGCATCAGGGCGGCCAAGGTGCGCACCAAGGTGGTGGTTTTGCCCGAACCCGGGGAACTCATGACATTAATCACATAGACACGCTGGTCGGCAAACTTTTGGCGCATCTGATCGGCCACCATCCTATTGGCGTCCAACACATTGCGCACCACCTGAATCTTTCGCGTCCCGGTCCCATGGGATTCAACTACCGCCCCGCTGCCATCGTCATGACGGTGATGGGGCCGTTTGGGATCGTGATGAAAAAACCTATGCTTTCTATAACAAGCAAACATGGTGTCCAATCCATTCGCCAGGCCAGATCAGCTCCAGCCCGCTGCAATACTATGAATAGGCTGCCCATTTTATGCAAGGGCGCCTGAAACCATCATTTGTTAGATCCTATAATCGGCAGAATTCCTCAACTTAAAACTTAACACTTAAAACTTTAAACTGAGTTGGCGGCAGACAATCTAAAAGTATATCACAAACTGCAACGCCGATTTCCGTGTGTTAGGTATGGGTATTATTCCTCCGCCAACTCAATCGATTCGATATCCAGCTCACGCCCGGACAGCATCTCGATGGTGTCCCCGTTGCATTCGGGGCAGATAAATACAGGTTCCGCAACCTGCCAGCGATGTTGACAGGACCGGCAGCGCGCCGAAACGGCTACTTCCTTGATGTTCAGTTCGGCCCCATCAACCGGGCTTTCCTTGGCGGCGATGTCAAAACAGAACCGAAGACTATCGGGAACCACGGCAGCCAGTTGCCCCACCTTCAGATTGATACGCACCACCCTGGGCGCGGTCATATCCGCTGGAATGGACTCGATGGCGATGCGCACAATCTCCGTGGCGATACCCATTTCATGCATATCAACTCTGTTTTTTCCGTATTGAGGTGGTCTGTCTATAGAACAGACAGGATACCTTCACTTTAAACTTAACACCTAAAACTCTAAACTGCGCCGATGCATTTGCTACGCAAATGTCTCGGCGCACACATCTCCCAGATAAGCCAGGTTTTCGCAGACATTGATGCCATTTACCTTCATGGCCGCGACCTTGCTCTGACCCGTTCCGCTGTTCCCGCTGATGATGGCCCCGGCGTGCCCCATACGTCGGCCGGGTGGCGCCGTCAGTCCGGCAATAAAACCCACAACGGGTTTATGGACATGGGCGCTGATAAATTCAGCGGCCTGCTCCTCGGCATTGCCTCCGATTTCACCGATCATCACAATGCCCTGGGTGGCATCATCCGCTTCAAAAGCCTCCAGACAATCGATGAAGTTGGTCCCGTTCACCGGGTCACCACCGATGCCGATGCATGTGGTCTGACCCAGGCCGGCCATGGTAAGGGCATGAACGGCTTCATAGGTCAGGGTGCCGGAGCGCGACACCACGCCGATCTTTCCGGTTTGATGAATATTGCCCGGCATGATACCGATTTTACATTCTCCCGGGGTGATAATCCCCGGACAGTTGGGACCGATGAGGCGCACCGGCTTGTCTTTAAGGTAGTTTTTGACCCGCATCATATCCATCACCGGTATCCCCTCGGTGATGCAAATAATCAGGGGCACTTCGGCATCGGCTGCTTCCATGATGGCATCGGCCGCAAAAGGGGGCGGCACAAATATCATGCTGGCATCTGCCCCGCTGGCCTGAACGGCATCCGCCACGGTGTTGAAGACGGCAATGGCGTCCATCTCCTGGCCCCCTTTGCCGGGGGTTACACCGGCGACCACCTGGGTGCCGTACGCTGCACACGCCCGTGTATGAAACTGCCCTTCTTTTCCCGTGATGCCCTGTACCAGAAGCTTGGTCTCTTTGCTGACGAATATGCTCACTTGTCTATCCTCACTGATCTAAGTGGTTCATGGTTGGATCGCGGCCTTGAGTCTTTCAGCGGCATCTTTCAGATCCTTGGCATTAATGAGCTCCAAGCCGGACGCGGCTAAAATCTTGCGGCCCTCTTCCAGATTGGTGCCCTCCATGCGGATAATGACCGGAACGCGCATGCCCACTTTCTGCGCGGCTTGGACCACGCCGTTGGCCAGTCGGTCACATCGCAGAATGCCGCCAAAAATATTGATCAGAATGGCTTTGACATTGGTATCGCTTTGCAGAATGCGAAAGCCGTTCTCGATCTGCTCGGCACTGGCGCCACCGCCTACATCGAGAAAATTCACTGGCTTGCCGCCGGCAAATTTGATGCAGTCCATGGTGGCCATGGCAAGTCCGGCGCCGTTGACCATGTTGCCGACATTGCCGCCTCCGCCCAGGTGGATATAATTCAAGTCATACTCCGATGCCTCGACTTCGGTGGGATCTTCCTCATCCAGATCGCGGTAGGCTTTGACATCCGGATGCCGGTAAAGGGCATTGTCATCGAAATCCATTTTGCCGTCCAGCGCAATGACCTCGTCATCGGCCGTCAATACCAGGGGATTGATTTCAACCAGTGAGCAGTCATAACTCACGGCGAGTTTGAACAAATTCTTGAGTAATACCATAAAAGGTTTAAGGGTCGCAGGCGGCAAATTCAAACCGTATGCCGCCCTGCGCAGATGATAGCCCTGAATCCCCACATTGGGATCAATGAAGATTTTGATGATTTTTTCTGGCGTCTTGGCCGCCACCTCTTCGATATCCATGCCCCCTGCTTCACTGGCCATAATGATCATTTTGGCCGTTGCCCGATCCGGCAGGATACTCAAGTAGAGCTCCTTGGCAATATTCAGCCCCTGTTCAATGAGCAGTTTTTTGACCAATTTGCCTTCCGGCCCGGTCTGCTTGGTCACCAGCGTCATGCCGAGAATGGCATCGGCATATGCAGAAAAATCATCCGTATTTTTAGCCACCTTGACGCCACCGCCCAAACCTCTGCCGCCGGCATGGATCTGGGCTTTGACCACCACCGGGAAAGCCCCCAAACGGTCCGCGATCGCCTTGGCCTCATCGACGTTGAAGGCCACGGCGCCTTCGGGAACGGCCACTCCGTTCTGTCGAAACAGTTCCTTCGCTTGGTACTCATGAATTTTCATGGACAGGCCTCTTTCTGTTGCGTTGGATACGTTAATATATATCGATATTGAAAGAGCGCTCGGAGGGGGGTCAGCGCGCCTTGGGAGTCTATCGGGTGTTGAAAAGGGCATGGGACGCTCTATCTCAGGCGCTGGCAAGCGCCCCATGCCCTCAGGATTTAATTATTATCGTGAACACATTATCCGATCACGCAAAGAACATCGCCTTTGGCAACGGAGTCACCGCTTTTGTAGTTGATCGCTTGAATCGTCCCGCTGCATGGCGCCGGCAAGGCATTCTCCATCTTCATGGCTTCCAGGATCAGGACCGTTTCACCCTCGCTGATCGCATCACCCACGTTTTTCTCGTAGCTGACGATCATGCCTGGCATGGGCGCGGCCACGGGTGTTCCGGCCACGGCGGCGGCAGGCGCCGCCGGTTCAGCCGCAGGCGCATCAGCGGCCGGAGCGGACGCAGTTGCCGCAACCGGAGCGGACGCCGCAGCCGGCGCCGCCATGGGCATGCCGCCGGCCGGCAGGCTGATCACCGGCGCACCGCCGGTGGGCTCCACTTCGACGTTGAAGTATTCATTGTCCACAAAGACATTGAAGGTGCGCATGGCGTCGCCCTTGGCCGGGGCGCCGGGTTTTTTCTCAACCAGTTCGCCGGCCTTGGCTTTTTTCAAAATATCGTCTCTGGCCTTGACCTCTTCCATGGTGATGGGCTTAACCGCTGCGGGCGGCTCTTCAACACCGTACTTCCACTGCAGGAACTTCTTTCCGGTCACCGGATAGATAGCATAGAGCACCAGGTCGTCCATATCCACGGCCAGATCGCCGATTTCTTCCCTGGCCTTTTCCAGTTCGGGCTCAAGCACCTCGGCCGGGCGCACGGTGATGGGCTCTTCGCCGCGGGCATAGCCCTTGAGGGCTTTTTTCTGCACTTCCGGGTCGATGGGCACGGCGGTCTTGCCATAAAGGCCGTAACACAGGTCTTTGACCTGTCCGGTAATCATCTTGTAGCGCTCTTCCGGGGTATCGTGGAGCACGTTGTTGACGGTCTGAACGCCCACGATCTGGCTGGTGGGGGTCACCAGCGGAATCTGCCCCAGTTCCTTGCGCACCCGCGGCAGTTCTTTGTAAACATCGTCAATTCGGTCCAGCGCATCCATATCGCGCAATTGGTTCACCAGGTTGGAGAGCATGCCGCCCGGGGTCTGATGCAGCAGCACGTTGATATCGATGATGGACATCTTGGAATCGTCCAGCAGGTGCTTGTATTTGGGCAAAACCTTTTTCTCGAAGATCTGGTTGATCTCGGCCAGCAAACGGATGTCGAATCCGGTGTCGCGGTTGGTGCCGATCAGGGCCATGACCAGCGGCTCCACGGCCGCGTGGGAAGTGCGGTAAGCATAAGGCGACATGCAGGTGTCGATGATATCCACGCCGGCCTCGATGGCTTTGAGATGGCTCATGGGCGACATACCGGAAGTAAAATGGCTGTGCAGGTGGATGGGCGGCTTGACGGCAGCCTTGAGGGCTTTGACCAGCTGATAGGCATCATAGGGCGCGATCAGACCGGCCATATCCTTGACGCAGATGGAGTCGGCGCCCATGGCTTCCAGGTCCTTGGCTTTGTTGATGTAATAATCCAGATTGTATACGTCGCCGCCCAGGCGCGGTTCGGTCATGGTATAGCAGATGCAGCCTTGAAAGTGTTTGCCGTATTCCTTGATCTTGGGCACCACGGTCTGAAAGTTGCGGTAGTCGTTCAGGGCGTCGAAGGTGCGGAAGATGTCCATGCCGTTCTCACAGGCGCGATCCATGAAAGCGTTGGCCACGTCGTCGGCATAGTTGCGATAGCCCACCAGGTTCTGCGCCCGCAGCAGCATGGAAAAGGGGGTCTTCTTGAAATAGCGCTTCAGGGTGCGGATGCGCTCCCAGGGATCTTCATTGAGAAAGCGGTGCATGGTGTCGAAGGTGGCGCCGCCCCAGGTCTCCACCGCCCAGTAGCCCACCTGATCCATCAGCTCGGCCACGGGGATCATGTCCTCGGTACGGCCGCGGGTGGCAAAAAGGGATTGATGGCCGTCGCGCAGGCTCAGGTCCATAATTTTAATGGGATTTTCCGCTTGGGGGCGGTCTTTGTCGTAGTTCATGGTGGTCATTTTAACTTGGTCGCTCATCGTTCAGGTCTCCTCTGGCTAATTCGTTAATCTGTAAAATCTATCGGAAGCGATCGAATGCTTTCATTTGCATCAGGCTGCGCATGGTCATCATGCCCTGGCGTCCACTCTGTCCCCAATGATTCAATTCCACCGCCGGCGGCATCGGGGGTTCCATGGCGGCCTTCATCGCTTCGGCGTATGCTTCGTGCTCTTGTTGCATATAGGCACTGACTGCGGCTAAGGCAGCGGCCATCTTTTTTTGCATCTCATCCATTGATTCACCCATTTGTTTAGCGGTTAACGTGATGCCGTTGCTACATCGGAATGTTGCCGTGTTTTTTGGGCGGCCGCAATTCCCGTTTGGTACACATGATCTCCAGGGCTTCAATGAGCCGCGGACGGGTTTCGCTGGGTTGAATCACGGCATCGATGTAACCGCGTCCGGCGGCCACGTATGGGTTGGAGAAAAGGTCCTCATATTCCTGGATCTTCTCCACCCGCTTGGCCTTGGGGTTGTCGGCACCGGAGATCTCCTTGCGATGAATGATATTGGCTGCGCCTGAGGCGCCCATGACCGCGATTTCGGCACTCGGCCAGGCAAAGGCCATATCCGCCCCCAGATGGCGCGAAGACATGGCGATATAAGCCCCGCCGTAATCCTTGCGCGTGATGAGCAACAATTTCGGTACTGTGGCTTCACTGTAACACCACAGCAACTTGGCGCCGTGACGGATGATACCGCCATGCTCCTGCTGGCTGCCGGGCAGATAGCCGGGCACGTCGGCAATGGTCAGCAGCGGAATGTTGAAGGCATCGCAGAAGCGGATAAATCGGGTGGCTTTGTCCGATGCATCGATATCAAGGCAGCCGGCCATGGCGTTGGGCTGGTTGGCTATGATGCCGATGGTGCGACCGTTGAGACGGGCGAAGCAGACCACAATATTTTTGGCAAAATACTGGTGCGGCTCGAAAATCTCGCCCTTATCGACGATGGATGTGATCACCGCCTTGATATCATAGGATTGGTTGGGATTGTCCGGAATAACGCTGTCCAGGGCCGCATCGGTTCTTCGGGGGTCATCGCCGGTATCGACCTTGGGCGGATCCTCCATGTTGTTGGCCGGCAGATAGGACAGCAGCTTCTTGATCTGTTCGATGGCGTCCTTGTCGTTTTCACAGGCGAATTGGGCCACGCCGCTTTTTTCGTTGTGCGCCATGGCACCGCCCAGATTCTCAAAGGAAATCTCTTCGCCGGTGACGGCCTTGATCACCTCCGGCCCGGTGATGAACATATAACTGCTGTTCTTGACCATGAAGACATAGTCGGTCATGGCCGGCGAGTAAACCGCACCGCCGGCGGTGGGGCCCATGATGGCCGAAATTTGAGGAATCACACCGGAAGCCAGGGAGTTGCGATAAAATATCTCCCCATATCCCCGCAGCGCGTCGACACCCTCCTGAATGCGGGCGCCGCCGGAATCGTTCATCCCGACGAAGGGAACGCCGGCTTTCATGGCCAGGTCCATGACCTTGCAGATCTTGGCGGCGTGCATCTCACCCAGACTGCCGGCCCGGGAAGTAAAATCCTGGGCAAAGGCAAACACCGGACGGCCCTCCACCAGGCCGTGGCCGGTGACAACGCCGTCCGAGGGAATCTCCACCGATGTCATGTTAAAATTAGAGCAGCGATGCTTGACAAACATGTCGATCTCGCGAAAGGTTCCCTTATCGAACAGGCGCTGCATCCGTTCGCGGGCCGTCAGCTTGCCTTTTTCCTTTTGCTTGGCGACCAGCTTTTCGCCGCCCAGCTCAAGGATTTTGGCTTCCTTTTCCTTGAGCGCTTTGATTTTTTCTTCCACTTTTCCCATCGTGTATTCCTTTCCCCTCTCCATTTTTATTTATAAATCAAACCATTAAACAGCTTGACCCCCGCTCCTTCGCATCCGCACCCTGGATCAGGACCATACTATTATCCCAGTTTAAAGAAAAAGGTATCTTTTATAATCTGCTCATTCATTGTCAAGCAAAAAAAGTAACCGTTGTGCGGCTGTGGTAGCGGCCAACTCCCCACGCCGAACCATGGCGATGGTGGTGCTTAAATGCCGCTGCACGCCTGGATGACGGTGGAATTTTTCGTTCAACCCCTCACTGATTAACGACCACATCCATTGCAGGGCCTGCTCTTTGCGTTTGGCCGCCAACTCGCCGGTGGCGGTCAATTTCTCATGATGCTCCTGTACTGTCCGCCAGATGTCCACCAGTCCCTCCGTGGTTAACGCACTGCAGGTCAACACGGGAGGGGACCAGGCGGCGGAACTGGGCTGCATCAGATGCATGGCCAGTTCCAGCTCCTTGCGCGTCTTATCCGCCCGCTTGGCATTGTCGCCGTCCGCTTTGTTGACCGCCAGCGCATCGGCCAGTTCCAGGATCCCCTTTTTGATGCCTTGCAGCTCATCACCCGCACCGGTCAGCATCAAAATCAAAAAGAAGTCCACCATCCCGGCCACGGTGGCCTCATTCTGTCCAACCCCCACCGTCTCCACGATAATCACATCAAACCCGGCCGCCTCGCACAGCAACATGGTTTCGCGGGTCATGCGGGCCACGCCGCCAAGGGTTCCGCCCGAGGGGGAGGGGCGGATGAAAGCCCCTTGGGCCGCTGAAAGCCGCTCCATGCGGGTTTTGTCCGCCAGGATACTCCCCCCGGACCGGGAGCTGCTGGGATCGATGGCCAACACCGCCACCTGCAATCCTTGGTCCAGCAGCATCATGCCGAAGCTCTCGATAAAGGTGCTTTTGCCCACCCCGGGAACCCCGGTAATGCCCAGACGAATGGCTTTTCCGGTGCGATCCAGGAGGCTGTCCACCAACTGCTGGGCCTCGTCACGATGGGCGTGCAGCGTACTCTCCACCAGGGTGATGGCTTTGGCCAGGACACGGCGGTCACCGGACAATATGCCCTGGCTGTAATGTTTTAGGGTCTCGGTGTTCATTTGCCGATATAAAATCCAAAACCTCTTCAGATTCATGCGCCCGATGCACCATTTCTGGCAGCACGATGTTTGCTTTGAAGCTACCCACCCATCGACCGAACGCTACGCATTTTTTACGGTCCTATAACCAATGCCATTAACTTAAACTGTCCTCAGGCCGTGGGAGCGGCGTCCCGCCGCGACATGTTCCGCTAGTGGCATGGTAATCGCGGCGAGACGCCGCTCCCACAATACCAGTTAATACCGCCTGCTTTAAGTTAATGACATTGGTGCTGTAACCCAAAACAAGGCTGATTTATACAGACCAATCAGCTCCATCACCGGAGGTCAGCGGGCCAGCCGGCCCGCCGCATCTTACGCTTGCTTGGCCACCTTTGCCGGTGCGCCGGGTTGGCTGGCCCGCTGACCGGCTTTTACGCTCAACACCTTATTATGGGTTATAGGTCCGTTTTTTTTATGAGCTGCGGCTTATCCCTCCAAAGCATTCAAGGTCTCATTGGCCGAGTGAATCAAGGGCGTGCCGGGGCCAAAAATCCGCACTGCGCCCGCCTTTAACAATGCATCGTAATCGGAGGGTGGAATGACGCCCCCCACCACCACGCGAATATCTTCGGCGCCGGCGGCTTTCAAGGCAGCCACCAGTTGGGGCACCAGAGTCTTATGGCCCGCCGCCAGGGAGGACACCCCCACCACGTGAACATCATTTTCCACGGCCATTTTAGCGGCTTCCCCGGGGGTCTGAAACATGGGGCTGATATCCACATCAAAGCCGAAATCGGCATACGCGGTGGACACCACCTTGACGCCGCGGTCATGGCCGTCCTGGCCCATTTTGGTCATCAAAATACGCGGCCGCCGGCCATGCTTTTCCTTGAATTGATCGGTACGTTTGCGCAGGGCGGTGATGATTTCCTGGTCTTTGAATTCCGCCGCATACACCCCTGAAATACATTGGGTGGTGGCCACAAAGCGGCCAAAAGTTTTTTCCATGGCATCGGAGATCTCGCCCACCGTTGCCCGGGCGCGGACCGCTTCCAAAGCGGCGGCCAGCAAGTTACCTCCGTTCTCCGTCGCCTGACTGACGCCTTTGAGCGCCTGTTCCACCTTGGCGCTGTCGCGTTGCGCACGGATCTCTTTGAGCCTGGCCACCTGCTCGTCGCGCACGGATTCAGGCACCTCCAGCACCTCATCCAGCGGGCGGTCTTCGATGCGGTATTTGTTGACGCCTACGATCACATCCAAGCCCTGGTCGATGCGAGCCTGGCGTCGCGCAGCCGACTCCTCGATGCGCATTTTGGGCATGCCGGTCTCAATGGCTTTGGCCATCCCGCCCAGCGCTTCGACTTCGTCGATGATCTTACGGGCCTCCTGAATCACGGCCCCGGTGAGGGCCTCGACATAGTAAGACCCGCCCAGGGGGTCCACCACATGGCACACCTGGGACTCTTCCTGAATGACCAGCTGGGTGTTGCGGGCGATGCGGGCGGAGAAATCGGTGGGCAGCCCCACGGCTTCATCAAAGGAGTTGGTATGCAGCGACTGGGTGCCCCCCAGGACGGCGGCCATGGCCTCGATGGTGGTGCGGATAATGTTATTGTACGGATCCTGTTCGGTCAGGCTCCACCCCGAAGTCTGGACGTGGGTGCGCAGCATGCTGGATTTGGGATTGGCGGGATTGAATTGGCTCGTCAACTCGCTCCACAGGAACCGGGCGGCTCGCAGCATTGCGATTTCCATGAAAAAATTCATGCCAACGCCGAAGAAGAAAGAGAGCCGCGGTGCAAATTCGTCGATTTTCAAACCGGCGCTCAATGCGGCGCGAATGTACTCCAGTCCATCGGCCAGCGTGAAAGCGCACTGCAGCACGGAATTGGCGCCTGCCTCCATCATATGGTATCCGCTGATGCTCACGGTGTTGAATTTGGGCATGTTCTGGGAACAAAAGGCGATGATATCGGATACGATCCGCATGGACGGCACCGGCGGATAAATATAAGTATTGCGGGTCAAATACTCCTTGAGAATATCGTTTTGGATCGTTCCCGTGAGCTGCTCGTGCTTTACGCCCTGCTCTTCCGCTGCCACGATATACATGGCCAGGATGGGAATAACCGCGCCGTTCATGGTCATGGAAACCGACATCTGGTCCAGGGGAATCTGATCAAAGAGAATCTTCATATCCTCGATGGAATCAATGGCCACGCCGGCCTTGCCCACATCGCCCATCACCCTGGGATGATCTGAATCATAGCCGCGATGGGTGGCCAGATCAAATGCCACGGAAAGACCCTTTTGCCCGGCCGCCAGGTTGCGGCGGTAAAAAGCGTTGGATTCCTTGGCCGTGGAGAACCCGGCATATTGACGAATGGTCCAGGGCCGCCCGGCATACATGGTGGCCATGGGGCCGCGCACGTAAGGCTGGATACCCGGCAGGCTGTCCAGGTGGTCAAGCCCTTCCAGGTCCAGGTCGGTAAACAGGGGCGGTATGGCGATCCCCTCTGGGCAGTCCCAGGTGAGGTCTTCCAAGTCACGCCCCCGCAGTTGTTTGGCGGCAAGTTCTTTCCATTGATCGATAGTAGGCTTTTCTTTCATGGCTAACTCCTTTATCACACCTTATCAACCGGGTATCCCGGATGGGTAATACCACGCCAGACCATTTCAAACAGATCATTGGCCTCTGCCGCCAGGCTCCCCATCTGACCACGTTGAATCCACATGGCGAAGGAACGCTGGACCAAACCCAACATAAAATCCAACAAAACCCCGGCGCGCACTTTGGGGTTCAGAATACCGTCAGCCTGACCCTTTTTAAGCACTTCCAGATATAGATTAATCATCTTCTTTTGCCGGAAGGTATCATCAGCCATCCAGGTGGCCATGGGCAGGGTCATGAACAGAATGCGCCCCAGATGTGGATTGCGTTCGTAGTAATCCAACTGCAACCACAAGACTTTGCGTAATTTCTCTTTCAGATTCTCGATGCCTTGGAGGTGGTCGACAATCCTTTCGGTGAGCTTGCCCAACCAGATATCCACGAAAGCAAAGACCAGGCGTTCCTTACTGCCGTAATGCTTATAAATGGTGCTGAAGCTCACACCGGCCATCTTGGCCACATCGCGGATGTTGGCTTTATGAAAATCGGAATGGGAAAAGATGTCCAAAACAGCCTTTTCCAATCGTTCACTGACTTCGGGGCGCAATGGCGGTAACATTGTTCTCATCTATAATTTTCGATTAAAATGGACAATAAGGCCTGGCTAACATGGGAATCCCGGTCATGAATGAAGCGGGGCATGGCGCCACACCTGCAACTATGGTTACATCTATGGCTGGCAATAAGAAGCGCTAACAGAATGAAACATACCAGGACTGCAGCGAAACGTTGTCACAGGAACCGGTGCTTGTGGGTTACGCATCCTGCAGAGGGGGCCTAACTGCGAAGGTCGTAATATGGTTTCGCTACTAAACTAAATTCAAGCACCTTAAATTAATAAATAAATATATTTAATCCAACTGCGCTCGACTCAATATATGTAACATTGTTATGCTTTTACTCTCTATATCGCCCAGCACCTGGGCTGTCAAGCCAAAAACATGGCCAGTGTTTTCTATTGCCCATCCAGAATTGACAGATTTTGCTTCAGGCCAAGACCGCAGCGAGCTTGGAACCGTCCCGCCGTCGGTGGGATGGCGGCGCTACGCCGCAAAAAAATTGACGGCCCCGCCATTATTCCAAAGGAGCGGGAACGCCGGCCTGGGTCAAAAGATGCTTTTTCTGGATAGGCATTATCTATGGTGTGCGCGAAGGTGATGGGTGGTGGTCAAGCAGATCTTTCGCAAAGCTCCACCAACACACCGTTGGTGGCCTTTGGATGCAGAAATGCGATTTTGCCTCCGCCGGCGCCGATACGGGGAGTCTCATCAATCAGTCGAATACCCTTGGCTTTCAGTTCAGCCAGCGCATCTTCGATATTTTCCACGCGGAAAGCCACATGTTGAATGCCCTGGCCTCTTTTTTCGATATACTTGGCCACGGGCCCATCCGGGGCCGTTGATTCGAGCAGTTCCACTTCGCTTTCGCCCACGGGATAGAAAGCGGTGGTCACTTTCTGGGCCGCAACGGTTTCGCTGCCTCCAAACGGCAATCCCAAAACGTCCGTCCAAAACGACTGGGCCTCATCAATGCTGTTCACAGCGATGCCGAGGTGGTCAATCTTCAGAATCTTCATAATTCCCCCCCTTGAATAAAAATTACAGCCTTGGATCATCATAAACCAGTTTTAAGTGTTAAGTGTTAAGCAAATGTATCCTGCATGCTTCGGCGCATTGAAGCGATAATCACTTTTCAATCAAACCGATATAATCGGCAGAATTCCACCACTTAAAACTTAACACTTTCTTTCACCTATATTTCTCCATTGCCCGCTTAAACCCAGGCAGGGCATTGGTTATCGTCGCATCATCGACACAATAGGCGATCCGGAAATATCCCGGTCCCATGAATCCGCTCCCGGGAACCGTCAGGATCAGCTCCTTTTGCAGATCCCGCACAAAAGCCACGTCGTCTTCGATGGGCGTTTTCGGAAAAAGGTAGAAGGCTCCCGGGGGCGTATCGAAAATATAACCTGCCTCCGCCAGACCCTTGCATAGCAAATCCCGCCTGCGACGATATATATCGATATCCACGCTCAATCCCTGAAGATCCGCCACCACGCGCTGCATCAGAGAGGGTGCGTTGACAAACCCCAGGATGCGAATGGTCAGCGCCATGGCAGCCATGATGGCCGATTTATGCGTTGCTCCCGGGTGGACCGCGGCAAACCCGATACGCTCTCCCGGGATGGAAAGGTCCTTGGAATAGGAGCTGGCAATGATGCTCTGCGCATAGGCTTGAAAAACACTGGGGACCGTGCGGCCGTCAAATGCAATTTTGCGGTAAGGCTCGTCCGATAGCAGATAGATGATACGGTCCAGTTCCCGGCTTTTTGCGGCAAGCAGTTCACCAAGCCGCGCCAGGCTCTCCGCAGAATAGATCTGTCCCGTGGGATTGTTGGGTGAATTGATCAGCACCGCTTTGGTCTTGGCATTGATGGCGGCGGCAATGGCATCCAGGTCAAGGGTAAAATCCGCCTGACTGGAGACCGTGCGAAGCACACCGCCGTGGTTATCCACATAGAAGCGATACTCCACAAAACACGGCGTGGACACAATGATCTCATCACCCGGGTCGAGAAGTGCCTTGAGCATAATGTTCAGCGCGCCGGCCGCGCCGCAGGTCATGATCACGTCCTGGGCCGCCAACGCCACCCCTTGCTCTTCGGCAAGAAAGGACGCCACGGATTGGCACACAGCAGGATGTCCGGGTTGCGGCATGTAACAATGGCTGCCGGGGCCGCATGTAGTAACCGTGTCCAGCAATGCCTGCCCGAATTCATCCGGCGGCGGTATATCGGGATTGCCCAGACTGAAGTCAAACACGTTTTCGGCCCCGTGCCGGGCCTTCAGCCGCGCCCCCTCCTCGAACATCTTGCGAATCCAGGATGACTGTTCCATAACGGCTTGAACCTTACGGGCAATGGTCATAACGATGATCTCCTTATGCGGTAGATGGGAACACGCGGGCATGCGTGCAACCGATCACCATATAATCCCATACCTGCCAAACAATCAACCGTGGCTTGAATATCAACTATCTAAACGACTGGTATTGGCATTACATATCCCGATAAATGGTATACTCCGTGCGCCCCGCCAGGAAAGCGTCCATCTCATGCTGCAGTTTGGATCGCACCGGATGTTCAAACCATGAATTCCAATCTTCGATGGATTGCCATGACGTAATCACTAAAATTTCTCTGCTTTGCGGCAGCGGTCCGAGCGTTTCGCCGATGATATAGCCGGGCTGACCTGAAGCCTCTCGCCGCATGGATTTTATTAGTGCCAGCACGGCATGCATGCCGCCGTTGGCAACCTGGCGCGCCACCATTATTTTAACCGCCATATGACCTGCCTGTGCACTCTTAAAGAAGTGTTCATATCGGGGGAGATCGATCCATGGGGACATAAGGGGGGAGTAATGCAGAAAAATTGATTGCCCGGCCAATTCCGATACGGATAACTTACCGATGACCACTATATCGATCTAACCTTGCTGTGAATGTCAACTGACCTCCGGATCCGAGTCCCTTGTTGTTAAATAAAGCGCAGCACCTAGGCATGCGAATTCCGAATATACACAGCACTATCACTCTGCATACCGCAAACCGAGATCAATTCTCTTTCCATCTGCCGGGAAGGTGCGCTCCGGGCCCACTCATCAAACGCCTTCACAGATCGCCAGGTGCCGATGCACAAGTATTCGCCCGGTCGATCTAAATCTTCAAGATGTTCGCCATAAAAATAGCCTGCTTGTTTGCATGCCCAGCTTTCAAGGGCGCACAGCAGTGCTTTAATCCTTGTGGCATATCTGTCATCGGCGCGACGTCGAATTAATACTTTAACGGCCATTGCACACCTCGCTCACAGGGGATTACCTGATGCAGCAGCCGGTTTTTGTACCAGTCTCTGCCCGTGCTGCCGGTTGTGGTATGGTGGGAGCAGGCTGCGCCAGCCGATGACTGTCGCAGCAACCACGGCCGCAGCCTGCTCCATTGTTTAAGGAAAAAGCCCCCATCCCACATCGACTAACCTGTCCTGCGGGATGGAGGGGTAACCCAAGCGCATCAGGACCTGGACCGAGCCAGACCGATGCTGTTCAGGGCTTCCTCCATTTCGTCCAGGATGGTCGGGTCATCGATGGTGGCCGGCATTTTCCACTCTTTGTTGTCGGCAATTTTCTGAATGGTGCCCCGCAGGATTTTTCCCG
>Ga0210123_1000283_pt1 | contig 33509 bp, 30 predicted proteins | sample Muzzi_PWB_D2_FD_185535 | JGI IMG/M metagenome (GOLD analysis project Ga0210123, IMG submission 185535) | Wetland microbial communities from San Francisco Bay, California, USA, that impact long-term carbon sequestration - Muzzi_PWB_D2 (SPAdes) | ecosystem: Environmental > Aquatic > Marine >... | reverse complement strand
GGGGGTCCTTCGGCGGGCGCGGCCGGGGTAGCCTCACCGGGGTCCGCCCCCGCCCGCGGGCCTTGACAAACCTCCGGTTTTCTCTATTGTTATGTGGCTTTGTGAGGCTCGCCGGGCCTCCGGCCGGGGCCCTTCGGGGAAGGGGGCCCGCCCTGGCGTCCGGCTCCCGCCACCACGCCGGCAGGCACGCCCGTTGTGTGGGTGCCCCACGCCCCCGGGGCGCCGGGCGGCCGGGGGGACGGCGGGCCGGCCGGGCCCGGCCCGAAGGGAACGCGCTTGCCCAGACCGGCGATCAACCTGCTCAGCCCCCGCTCCCCGCGGGGCCGGCGGCTCGCCGCGAACGCCGCCGCCGGCCTGGCGCTGCTCGCGGCGGCGCTGATGCTCCTGCATGCCACTGGCCTCCTGGTCCTGGTGTGGGAGACCCGCGGCCTCCCCCCCGACCGGTTCTTCCCCGACGGCGGCCATGCCTTCTCGGTGGACCTGGGCGTGGACTGGATGGCCGACGCCGACGTGCCCCTGCCCAACGCCGCCGTGGTCCGGGAGGACGGACGGCCCCTTCCCCTGCCCGCGACGTCGAAGCGGCTGACCGGGACCTACGGGGCCGGACGATACATCATCGAGCGGGGCACCCTCCACCTCTCCTCCCGCGACGGCGACGATCCCCGTTCCGGGCTGCACGCCTACACCCTGCGCTGGCCCCGCCCGGTGCCGACCTGGGCGCGGTACCTCGTCTACGGCGCCGGGCTCGCGGGGCTGGTGGCGCTGCTGCGCCTCAACCGGCTCGTCCTGCGGCGCTTCTGGCCGTCCCGCGCCGCCCTGTGGACCGGCCTGGGGGCGATCCTGGGGGCGGCCGCGCTCACCCGCCTGCCGTTCTTCCTCTTCTACCGCCTGCCGGGGGTGGAGCCGGACACCTTCACCTACCTGAACTACCTGAAGGAAGGCGGCGGGGCGCCGGTGTTCGCGTTCCGCAGCCCCGGGTATCCCCTGTTCCTGATGGCGGCCTGGCCCCTCGGGGGCCCGACGGCGGCGATCGCGCTCCAGACCGGCCTGTCGGTGGGCGCCCTGTGCCTGCTGGCCTGGGCCGTGCACCGGGCCTTTCCGGCCCTGACCCTGCCGGCCGCCCTGGTGCTGGCGGGGGTGGCCGCGGGCCCGGAGACGGTCTTCTACGAGACCTCCATCCTGAGCGACTCCCTGTTCGCCACCCTCGTGCTGGCGGCCTCCGCCGGGCTGATGGCGGGCCTGGCCACCCGCTCGCCGGGGTGGCTCGCCCTGGCCTCGGCGGCCATGGCGGGGGCGGTGCTGGTGCGGCCGGCGGGGCTGTTCTACGCGGTGATCTACGTGCTGGCGCTGGCCTTCCTGGCCTGGAACCGGGCGCCGCGCCGGGCCCTGGCGGCGTTCGCGGCGCCGTTCGCGGGGCTGCTGCTGGTCGCCGCCACCTACAACGCGGCCACCTTCGGGCGCTTCACGGTGACCGCCGTGGGGGGCGCGAACCTGGCCGCCGCCACCGCCCCCTACTGGGAGCCGAGCCCCGACTTCGCGCCGGAGGTCAACCGGGTGATCGCGGCCGTGACCGCGGGCTACCCGGAGGCCGAGCGGCGCGCCTTCGTCGAGGCCCGCACCCTGGACGAGATGGCGGCGGCGGTGGACCGGAGCTACGGCTACTCGGTCCACGTCGCGCCCCACCTGCCGGGGTCCCTGGAGGCGTGGGACGTGCCCTTGAGGGCCGTGGCCCTGCGCGCGATCCGCGACCACCCGGAGGTGTACGCCCGTTTCGTGCTCTCCGGGGCGCGGCGCTTCTTCGTGGACAACGTCGGCTACCCCTTCGACCTGCCCAACCTGCTGCTGAAGCGTTACGGCACGATCCTCCAGCGGCTGAACCGCCTGGGCGGGCGCGCCGACCCCCGGGGGGAGCGGGCCTACGGCCGCTTCTACCGCAACCCCCACACCCCCGGCTACCGGCAGGTGCCGGCCGGCGGCCTGATCGGGCTGAAGGTGGTGTTCCACCCCACCGGCAAGCCGGGCATGGCGCTGACCCTGCTGGGCAACCGGGTCCGGGAGGCGGTGCCGTGGGGCCACGTCCTGGCGGCGGCCTGGGTGCTGGCGGCCGGGGTCCTGCTGGCGCGGCGGGGCCGCGACCCGCGGGCCGCCGCCGTGGTGCTGCTGGGCCTGACGGTGGCGGGGGGCGGCCTGGTGGTGGCCCTGTCGGAGGAGCCCCACCTGCGCTACAGCTTCCCGTTCTACTTCCTGTTCTTCCTGGTGCCGCTGCTGACGGCCGGGCTGTGGACCCGGCGGCCGGGGAACGGGGGCTGACGGCGTGGCCGGGCGCCCGATCGCGGCCCTGCTCAGGCCGTTGCCGCCCCGCTGGCGGGGTCCGGTCCAGGGGGTCGCGGCCGTGGCCGTGGCGGCGGCCGCCCTGCTCTACCTGCACGCAACGGGCCTGGCGCCCCTGGCGTGGCAGACGGTGCCCCTGGCCCCGGAGGCGTTCCGGCCGGGGGGCGGGCACCTGTTCACGGCGGAGCTGCCCGCCCGCTGGATGGCGGATGCCGACACGCCGCAGCCGAATCCCGCCGTGGTGCGGGAGGACGGCCGCCCCCTGCCGCTGCCCCGCTCCCTGAAGGCCGCGATCCGCGGGGGGGGAGGGGGGCGTTACACGCTGGAGCCCGGACGGGTGCGGCTCTCCTCCACGGACGGCAGCGACCCGCGGGCGGGGCGGCACGCCTACGTCCTGCGCTGGCCGCGCCCGGTGCCCGGGGGGGCGCGGGCCCTGCTGTACGCCGCCGGGCTGGCGGGCCTGGCGGCGCTGGCGTGGCTCCAGCGGGAGCGCCTGGGGCGCCTCGGGCGCGGGAGGCGGGCGCTGTGGACGGGGCTCGGCATCCTTGCGGCCGTGTGGGCGGCCACCCGGCTGCCGTTTTTCCTGCTGCACCCGTTCCCGGGGGTGCTGCAGGACACCTTCGACTACCTCAGGCCGGTGATGGAGGCGGAGGCGGGACGCTGGCCCATGTTCGGGTTCCGCACCCCCGGCTACTCCCTGCTGCTGATGGGGGTGGGCCTTCTCACCGACCGGGTGCTGCCGCTGCTGGTGGCGCAGTCGCTCCTCTCCCTGGGGGCCTTCTGCCTGCTCCTCCACGCGGTGCACCGGAGCCTTCCGCGTCTGACCCTGCCCGCGGCGCTGCTGCTGGCGGGGGTCATGGCGGTGCCGGACTACCTCGACCAGGAGACCTCGGTCCTGAGCGACTCGGCCTATGCCAGCGGCATCCTGGCGGCCTCGGCCTGCCTGCTGGCGGGCCTGCGCCTCCGGTCGGCGGGGTGGCTGGGGGCGGCGTCGGCGCTCATGGCGGCGGCCATCCTGGTGCGGCCGGCGGGGTTGTTCTACGCGGTGATCTATGTGCTGGTGCTGGCGTTCCTGGCCTGGAACCGGGCGCCCGGGCGGGTGCTGGCGGCCTTCGCCCTGCCGTTCGCCGCCCTGCTGACCCTGGCGGCGGCCTACAACGCCGCCACCCGGGGGGCGTTCACGGTCACCACCATGGCGGGGGACTACCTGGCCAACGCCACCGCCCTGTTCTGGGAGCCGGACCCTGCCTTCGCGCCCGAGACGAACGCGATGATCGCGGCCGTCACCGCCAGCTTCCCGGAGGCGGACCGACGCCTGGTGCGGACCTCGTGGGACCTGAAGGCCCTGGCCCGCACCTTCCGGCTCGACTACGCCGACTACGTCCATATCACCCCGTTCGTGCCCGCCCCCTTGGGGGACCCGGTGTGGGACCGGCGCCTGCGGCGGATCTCCCTGCACGCGATCCGGAAGCACCCGGACGCGTACGCCCGCTTCGTGCTCTCCATGGGGCGGCTGTACTTCTTCGACAACCTGGGCACGACCTTCTCGATCCACAACGCCCTGGTGCGCCGCTACTACGACATGCTTGGCGGCACGTTCCAGGCAAAGGGGTACCCGGAGGCCGAGGTGCGCCGCGCCTACGCGGAGTTCTACCGCGCCCCGGCGCGGGGCTACGCCCTGGTGCCGGTGGGGGGCGCCACCGCCCTGCGCCTGGAGTTCACGCCCGCCTCCAAGCCGCAGCAGCTGCTGATCGGCTGGAGCCAGGGCCTGCTCCAGCACGCCTTCTGGGGCTGGCTGCCGTGGGCGGCGCTGGCGGTGGCCGCCACCGTGCTGGCCCGCCGCCGGGGGCGGGACGCGGCGGCCTTCGCGGTGGTGGTCCTGGGCCTCACTTGGCTGGGCTCCGGGCTGCTCACCTCCATGACGGTCGAGGCCTCGGTCCGTTACAGCTACCCGGTGCTGTTCCTCGTGTTCCTGACCCCCCTGCTGGCCGCGGGGCTGTTCCTGCGGGACGGCGCGGGGGAGCGGGGCGGAGGCTGAGGCGGCGTGTGCGGGATCTGCGGCATCGTGGCGTTCGGGGAGGCGCCGGACCGGGACGTGGTGGCGGCCATGGCCGAGCGCCTGGTCCACCGGGGGCCGGACGCCGGGGGGCTGCACGCCGACGGGCCGGCGGTGCTGGGGCACCGGCGCCTGGCGATCCTGGACGTGTCGGACGCCTCGGCCCAGCCGATGCTGGACGTCTCGGGGCGTTGGTGCATCGTATTCAACGGCGAGATCTACAACTTCCGGGAGCTGCGCCGGGAGCTGGAGGCCGAGGGCGCCGCGTTCCGCAGCACCGGCGACACGGAGGTGCTGCTGGAGGCCTACCGCCGCTGGGGACCCGAGTGCCTGGAGCGGCTCAACGGGATGTTCGCCTTCGCGGTGTGGGACCGGCGGGCGCGCACCCTGTTCCTGGCGCGGGACCGGCTGGGAGAGAAGCCCCTGTTCTACCGCCCCCTGCCGGACGGCGGCGTGGCCTTCGCCTCCGAGCTGAAGGCCCTCAGGGCCTGCCCACAGGCCTCCGGCGCCGTGAACCCGCGGGCCGTCCGGCAGTACCTGGCCCTGAACTACGTGCTGACCTCGGAGTGCATCGTCGAGGGGGTGAGGAAGCTGCCGCCGGGGCACTTCCTGCTGGCGGCCGAGGGGCGGCGGGCCGAGCCGGTGCCCTACTGGGACGTGGCGGCGGCGTTCCGCGACAAGCGCCGGTTCCGCTCCGAGGGCGAGGCCGCCGAGGCGTTCGCCGCGCTGCTGGACGACGCGGTGCGCATCCGCATGGTCAGCGACGTGCCCCTGGGGGCGTTCCTGTCGGGGGGGGTGGACTCCTCGGCGGTGGTGGCCGCCATGTGCCGCCACGAGCCGCCCCACCAGGTGCGCACCTTCAGCATGGGGTTCGCGGAGAAGAGCTACAGCGAGCTGGACGAGGCCGAGGCGGTGGCGCGCTTCCTGGGCACGGACCACCACGCCCACGTGGCGGGGGACGACCTGGCCGGGCGCCTGGCCGAGATCGTGCGGGCCGCCGACGAGCCGTTCGCCGACACCTCCATGATCCCCATGTACGCCCTGGCCGCCTTCACCCGGCGGCACGTGACGGTGAGCCTGTCGGGGGACGGCTGCGACGAGATCATGGCGGGCTACGAGACCTACGCGGCCGACCGGCTGTGCCACCTCACCCGCGGGGTGCCGCGGGGGGTGGTGCGGGCCACGGCGCGGGCCTTCGACCGGCTCTGGCCGGTCACGTTCCACAAGGTGAGCCTGGACTACAAGCTGCGCCAGTTCCTGGCCGAGCACGACCGGGACGTGCTCAAGGCCCACTACGGCTGGCGCCGGATCTTCACCGCCCCCGAGGCGGCGGCCCTGGGGGGAGGCGCCCTGACCGCGGCGGGGGACGCGGGGGACCCCCTGGAGGCGTTCCGCCGCTTCGAGGGGGAGGTGGCGGGGTGCCACTACCTGGACCGCATGATGTACGTGGATTTGAAGACCTGGCTCGCCGACGATATCCTCGTCAAGGTCGATCGGACCACCATGGCCCACTCCCTGGAGGTCCGGCCGCCGTTCCTGGACCACCGGCTGGTCGAGTTCGCGGCGTCCCTGCCGGTGGACCTCAAGATGAAGCGTTTCCAGAAGAAGTACCTGTTCAAGCGCAGCCAGCGGGGGCGCCTGCCGGAGGCCACCCTCCGGCGCCCCAAGGCGGGCTTCAACGCCCCCGTCTCCCACTGGCTGGGGACCACCATCGGCGAGCTGTTCGACCGGGTGGTGCGGGGCGGCACGCTGGGCGGGGCCCTGGACCGGAAGCGGGTGGACGCGCTGTGGGAGGACCACGTGGAGCGGCGGCGCGACAACGGCCTCAAGCTGTTCGGCCTGGTGTGCCTGGGGCTGTGGCTGGACGACGCGTAGGAAGGCCCGCCCCGGGTCAACGCCGGGGCGCCCCGCGCCGATACGGGGTGGGGCCCGGGGCGCGGGCGTGGAGGCGGTTCCCATGATCTCGGTGGTGATCCCGGCGTACAACGAGGAGGAGGGCCTGCCCGAGACCCTGCGGCGGGTGCGGGAGACCCTGGAGCGGGCCGGGTACGTGGACCCCGAGGTGATCGTGGTGGACGACGGCTCGTCCGACGCCACGGCGCGGGTGGCCCAGGAGGGGGGCGCGCGGGTGCTGTCCCACCCCCACAACCTGGGCTACGGCTACTCGGTCAAGGACGGCATCGAGGCGGCCCGGCACGACGTGATCGCCCTGACCGACGCCGACGGCACCTACCCGGTGGAGGAGATCCCGGCCCTGGTGGAGCAGCTCGAGGCGGGCTACCACATGGTGGTGGGGGCCCGCACCGGCAAGCACTACCGCCAGTCCAACCTGAAGGCGCCCTTGAGGATGGTGCTCAAGTGGCTGGTGGAGTTCACCGCCGGGCGGCGCATCCCGGACATCAACTCGGGGCTCAGGGTGTTCCGGCGGGGCGAGGCGATGGGGTACTTCGACCACCTGTGCAACACCTTCAGCTTCACCACGTCGTTGACCCTGGCCTTCATGATGACCGGCAAGTTCGTGGCCTACCGGCCGATCGCCTACGCCGCCCGGATCGGCGCCACCAAGGTGCGGCTGTTCAAGGACTCGCTGCGCACGCTCCAGTACATCGTGCAGGCGATCCTCTACTACAACCCCTTGAAGATCTTCCTGGTGCTGTGCCTGGTGAACCTGGCCTTCGCGGTGCTGTGCGCGGTGATCGCGTTCCTGTTCCACCTGCGCAGCGCGTTCCTGCTGGGGATCGGGGCGATCCTGATGTCGGTGCTGGTGTTCGCCCTGGGGCTGCTGGCCGACCTGCTCAAGCAGATCATGGACACCCAGCGGCGGGCCCAGACGTGAGCGGCCCGGCGCTCAAGGCGGCAAGGCGATGAACAAGGCGTTCTTCTACTGGAAGGCGACCACCTCCAAGCTGTCGCTGTTCGCCCGGCATCCGTCGGCGCTGTACTTCTACGTCCGGTACTACCTGGAGGACCTGAGGCGGCCGCCGGTGGACGTGTCGGTGGTGTCGTTCCCCAAGTCGGGGCGCACCTGGCTGGAGGCGATGCTGGTGGAGGTCGCCCGCCTGCACCTGGGAGAGCCGCGGGAGTACAAGACCTGGCGCGAGATGCGCCACGACCACCCGGAGCTGCCGGTGATCTGGTTCACCCACGCCGGCAGCTCGTGGGAGAGCTGGATCAACGACGAGGACGACATCCGCCGCATCCCGCTGGAGCCGTTCGCCAAGGGGAGGGTGCTGTTCGTGCACCGCGACCCCCGCGACGTGCTGGTCAGCGCCTATCACCACATGCGCCACCGCACCGGCGTGGCGAAGGCCCTGCCGGAGGACATGATCACCAACAAGGTGGTGGGCCTGCGCAAGCTGCTGCGCTTCATGAACCGCTGGCGGACTTACGTGGAGGCCCACCCGGAAGGGGCGGCCCGGATGAGCTACGAGGCGATGCGGGCCGACCCCGAGGCGGCCCTCACGCAGGTCTGCGCCTTCGCCGGGCTGGAGGTGCCTCCTGAGGTGGTGGCCCAGGCGGTGGAGCGCACCCGCTTCGAGCGCATGCAGCAGAAGGAGCGCTCCGGGGGCGGCGGCAACCCGTGGATGATGCCGCGCGACCCCAAGAACATCGGCTCCTACAAGGTCCGCAGCGGGAAGGTGGGCGAGTACCGCTCCCTGTTCGAGCCCGAGCAGATCGACCGCATCGACGCCATCCTCACCGAGGAGCTGGACCCCGCCTTCGGCTACGAGCCGTCCCCCCGCGACGACTGATCCGCCCCGGGCCGGTGTCCGGGCCTTGTGGCCGGATGGGACGCGGCCTGCTAAAATTGTTTACATTGTGGACGGGGGACGCCCCGGGGGCGTCCATGGCAAACGGGGGACCGCCCGGCGTTCAGGCGGGTACGCGGGCGACGGGGTCGGGTCCCGACAGGGGTGGAAGGGAAAGATCCGATGAAAACAAGACGCGCGATGACGGCGCTCGTCGCGGCCGGGGTGGCGTTCACCCTGGCGGGCGGGGCGCAGGCGGCGGAGCTCGACTTCGAGGGGCTGCTGCCGGGGACGGTCCTCTACACGATCACGCCGGGCCTGGGGGCGACCCCCGACCTGCCGGGGCCGGTGCAGGTGTTCGGCTACAACCCGAAGTTCGGGGCGAATACCAACGCGGCCGTGGTGTTCGACTCCTCGGACAACTACGTGATGCCCTCCCTGGGCTCCGAGTTCCTGGACCTGGGGACGCCCAACGAGGTGTTCGGCGGGCCCGGCGTGGGCGAGGGCGGCGAGACCACCAACGACACGCCGCTCTACAACGTGCTGGTGGTGGACAAGTACCTCACCGACTCCGACAGCGACGGCCTGGTGGACCAGCCGGACGACGACGACCGGCTCGGGATGTACTTCGACTACGACTTCTCCACGGTCAAGCACAACGGCAAGGGCACGGTGACGGTCAACAGCGTCACCGTGATGGACGTGGAGCGGGAGGAGGGCGAGGACGGCACCTACGTGGTGCTCTCCGGCCCCGGCATGCCGCCCAGCCTGATCGCCATCCCCCCCACGGGCAACAACGGGGTGGTGACGATCGACGGCATCGGCCTGGGCGGGGTGGACCATATGCGGGTGCAGATGAACGGCTCCGGCGCCATGGCCTCGGCGATCATCGAGGAGGGCGACCAGCGGCCCTGCTGGATCACCACCGGCGGCTTCCACAACGCCGGGGTCCAGAGCGGGAGCAAGGACTTCACCTTCGGCGGCAACGTCGGCCCGCCCCCCTCGGGGAGCTGGGAGGTGAACGACCACAACACCGGGGACAAGTTCCACTCCCATGACGTGCACATCACCAGCTGCACCACCGTCGAGCGCACCGGCCCGGACCAGCCGGGCGGCAAGAAGGGGCTCACCGTCAACCGGGCCGACTTCGAGGGCACGGGCCGGCTCAACGGCGTGGACGGCTACCCCTTCACCGGCTACGTGCTCGACGGCGGCGAGCCGGCCGGCAAGAAGGGCAAGGACCCGGACTACTTCGAGCTGATCGCCGTCGACCCGGTGACCAGCGCCGTGGTGTTCGCGGCCAGCGGGAACCTGGACGGAGGCAACGTCCAGATCCACCCCGCCAAGTAGACCCGGAACGGCGGGGCCCCGCCCGTAAGGGGCCCCGCCCGTTCACGCCCCCCGCTCGGGCCCCGTTTGCGGCACCCGGGCCGCCCGGCTACCATACGCAGCCGATCGATTCGCAGCCGATCGATTCGCGGCCGATTGACGGGCGGAGGGACGCATGCACATCGCCGAGCAGAGCGACGACCGGCTGGTCGTCACCCACGGGGCCGCCTGGCTGCTGGTGGCCTTCGGGCTGACCAGCGCCCTGCTGCTGTGGGGGCTGGTGTTCCTGGCCAGCCGCCTGGGGGTGGACAACGAGCCGGTGGCGTACACGGCCGTGTTCCTGGCGATCTGCCTGTACGGCCTGTTCAACACCCGCCTGACCCGCTTCGAGTTCGACCGCCCGGCCGGGGTGCTGCGGTGGCGCCGCCGGGGGGTGGTGCCCGCCTCCGGCGAGGTGCCGTTCGGCGCCATCGACCGGCCGGTCCTGGAGGCGCGCACGGACCGCAAGGGCACGGCCTACTACCGCGTCGCCCTGGCCCTGGGGCGGGATCAGGCGCTGCCCGTGGTGCCGGGGCGGACCCGGGACCTGTTCGCGTGCCTGGACCTGCTCGACGGGGTGAGCCGCATCCTGGGGCAGCCCAACCTGGCCGACCTGGTCGCCGCCGGACAGGACGGCGAGGCCGTGCGCCTGGCGGAGAACCGGTACGGCATCCCGCGGGAGCGGGTGGAGACCTACCTGGAGCGCCGCGCCCGCCGCCGGGCGGCCGCCGGGCCGTCCTGCGCAGTCTGAGACCCGCCTCTGCGGGCCCTCCAAAAACCTCTCTGAAATCCGCACGTTGCGGACCCCCGCGGGCCGCGGGGCCGCGCGGCGTAAGGCGCGGGGGAAAAAAATCCACGAAATCCGTTCATTTTGTGCTGGGGTTCCGGCCGATCCTGCCGATAAGGGCATCGTGCTCCTGCAAGTTGCCGCTTGCGCGCGCAACCTGCGGCGGTACACGAGAGGGGAGGGAAAACGAGGGGCCCGGGATCGGCCCGGCGTGGTTTCGCTACCGGCCCGGCACCGCCAACAGAGTTCCTCTTTGATTGGAAGGGAGGGCACATGAAAACCGCGAAAAAGCCGGCCGCCCGCAAGCCCGCGGCCAGGAAGACCGTGGCTCGCAAGAGCACGGCGAAGAAGACCACGGCGAAGCGCGCCACGGCCAAGAAGACCACCGCGCGTCCGAGCCGCACCAAGAGCCGCACCGTGCGCGCCTCGAGCCGCCGCACCACGGCCGCCAAGGCTTCCACCCGGAAGTCCACGGCCAAGAAGACGGCCCGCAAGCCGGCCGCGAAGAAGACGACGGCCAAGAAGCCGGCCGCCCGCAAGCCGGCCGCCAAGGCTTCCACCCGGAAGTCCACGGCCCGGAAGACGGCCCGCAAGCCGGCCGCCAAGAAGACGACCGCACGCAAGCCGGCCGCCAAGAAGGCCACGACCCGCAAGGTCGCGGCGAAGAAGGTGACGGTCAAGAAGACCGCCGCCAAGAAGACCACCCGCAAGCCGGCCGCCAAGAAGGCATCGGTGCGCAAGCCCGCCGCGCGGAAGACCGTGGCCAAGAAGGCCGTCGCGAAGAAGCGGGTCGTCAAGAAGGCGGCCGCCAAGAAGCCGGCCGCCCGCCGTTCGTCCGTCCGCAAGGCGGCGTAGGCGACCCCGACCGAACCGGAAGGCGGGGCGCCCCCGGGCGCCCCGTCGCCCGGCACGCCCTCCCGGCGCGAACCGCAGTCCCAGCGACCCGCGGCCGGGGGGGCGTCGCGTTTCCGAAGGCCGTTGGCGCATCCCGTCCGGGCCGTGCCATCATCGGCCGGTGCCCAACCCCCTCGCCACCGTCCTGGCCTACCACGAGGCCACCAAGCACCACCTGACCGGCTACGCCCGGGGCCCCGGCTACCTGGACTGGGCCACCCAGCCGGACCCGTTCCGGCGCTACGCGGGCGCCCCCCTGGTGCCCCTGGCGCGGGAGGCCCTTGGGGACGACCCGCCCTACGGGGCCGTGTGGACCGAGGGGGCGCTGCCCCCCCGCAAGGTGGACGCGGACGCCGTGGGGCGGCTGCTGTTCGACAGCCTGGCCCTGTCGGCCTGGAAGGAGGCCGGGGGGAACCGCTGGGCCCTGCGGGTGAACCCCTCCAGCGGCAACCTGCACCCCACCGAGGGGTACGTCGCCTGCGGCCCGGAGGCGGGCCTGGCGGACGCCCCGGCGGTGTTCCACTACGCCCCGGCGGTCCACGCCCTGGAGCTGCGGCACCGCGTCGCGCCGGAGGCCTGGGACGCGGTCGCCCGCGCCCTGCCGCCGGGGGCGCTGCTGGTGGGGCTGGCCGCCATCCCCTGGCGCGAGGCGTGGAAGTACGGCGAGCGGGCCTTCCGGTACTGCCAGCACGACGCCGGCCACGCCGTCGCGGCCGTGGCCCTGGCGGCGGCCGCCCTGGGGTGGCGCTGCCGCCTGCTGGACGGCGCCGGGGACGACGCGATCACGGCCCTGCTGGGCCTGGACCCGGCGGGGCCGGAGGGGGAGCACCCGGACGCCCTGCTGGCGGTGTTCCCCCCGCCGCCGGAGGGCACCCCCCTGCCCGCCCCCCACGCCCTGCCCGAGGGCGCGGCGGGGGCGGCGGCGGCCGGGGAATGGCTCGGCACGCCCAACGTACTGAGCCCCTCCCACGTCGCGTGGAGCGCGGTGGACCGGGCCGTGGCGGCCACCGCCAAGCCCCGCACGCCGGAAGCGGCCGAAGCCGCGCCCGGGCCCGCGCCGGAAGGCGCCGCCGCGCCCCCCCGGCCGGAGGCGGACGCGGGCTTCCGGGTGCTGGCGCACCGGCGCCGCAGCGCGGTGGCGATGGACGGGGTGACCGGGATGACGGCGGCGGCCTTCTACGGCGTGTTGGGGCGGACGCTGCCGGGGCCGGGGCGGGTGCCGTTCGCGGCCCTGCCGGGGCCCGCGGCGGTCCACCTGGGGCTGTTCGTGCACCGGGTGGCGGGGGTGGCGCCGGGGCTCTACGTGCTGGCGCGGGATGGGGCGCGGGTGCCGCTGCTGCGAGCCGCCCTGGCCGAGCCGGACTTCGCGTGGCGGCGCCCGCCGGGATGCCCGGAGGAGCTGGCGCTGTTCGCCCTGGTGGAGGAGGACGTGACCCGCCTGGCGGGGGTGCTGGCCTGCCGCCAGCAGATCGCCAGCCACGGGACCTTCGCCGTGGCGATGCTGGCGGAGTTCGAGGGGCCCTTGACCGAGCGCGGGGCGTGGATGTACCGGCGCCTGTTCTGGGAGGCGGGGGCCGTGGGGCAGGTGCTCTACCTGGAGGCGGAGGCGGCGGGGCTGAAGGGCACGGGGATCGGCTGCTACTTCGACGACCCCGTGCACCGGGCGTTCGGCCTGAGGGACCGGACGCTCCAGTGCCTGTACGAATTCACGATGGGGGGCCCGGTGGAGGACCCGCGCCTGGGGGACCTGCCCGCCTACCCGGAGGCCGAGGGGGTCTGAGAGGCCGGCTGCTCGCTTAAGTACCCGGACTTCTTGAGCACCCGCACCGCCAGGGCGGCCAGCCCCACGGCGGCCATGGCCGCCCCCACCACCGCCAGGCGCGGGCCCGCCTCGCCGGGGCCGGCGGCGTAGTAGGCCCGCTCCCCCAGCACCGCCAGGACCATCAGGAGCGTGGTGGCGAGGGTGGTGTACTCCTTGACCACCACCCGGCGCCAGTTGAAGGCGAAGCCCTTCAGGGTGTCGCCCAGGCCACCGGGGCGGATCCACCAGCGCGGCACGTCGCGGCAGTAGGCCTGGTAGGCGTCGCCGAACTCGGCCGCGAGGAAACGCTCCTCGGCGGCGACGATGGCGATGTAGGAGAGCAGGAAGAAGGCGCCCCCCAGGCCGAGCACCCAGGGGCTGCCGTGCACCGCCAGGATGCCCGCCAGGACCAGCAGGTTGCCCACGTAGAGGGGGTTGCGGCCGTGGGCGAACATGCCCTCGGTGACCAGGTCGGCGGCGTAGACCTTCTTGTTGCGTCCGCCGCGCTTGATGTAGGCCATGCCCACCACCAGCACCCGCAAGGCCGAGCCCGCCAGCAGCAGGGCGAACCCCGCCCCCAGTAGCCACCCCGCCCACGGCCCCCGGGCGGCCGAGAGGGGCTCGAAGGCCAGGAACAGGGCCAGCATCACCAGCGGGAACACGTTGTTGCGCCACTTGAACAGGAAGTCGCCCCACGCCACCAGGGGGGCCGGGGCCTGTCCCACGGGACCGGCCATCACTTCACCGCGACCATGCAGCAGAAGTTGTACCAGCGGAACACCTCGTCCACCTGGCTGAAGCCGACCTCCTTGAGGAGGGCCTCGTTCTCGTCGTAGCGGTAGGGGATGAGGACGTTCTCCAGGGCCTCGCGCTTCTGGGAGATCTCCACCTGGGAATAGCCCATGCGGCGCTTGTACTCGTAGTAGTTCTTGATGAACAGGCGGTTGAGCATGGTGTGGGGGCTGGTGATCTTCTCGGTGAGGATCAGGGCGCCGTCCTTGCGCAGCCCGGCGTGGATGCGGCTCAGCAGGCGCTCGCGGTAGAGGGGGCGGACGAACTGGAGGGTGAGGATCATCGTCACCACGCTGGCGTCCTCGATGTCCACCCCCCGGTTCAGGTCGCCGTTGACCAGGTCGAGGCGGCGGCGGCCCTCCAGGCCGGACAGCTTGGTCCGGGCCTTGTCGAGCATGTCGTCCGAGTTGTCGATGCCGACGAAGTGGACGTCGTCGTCGACCACCGGGTCGAGGGCCTCCAGGGTGGTGCCGGTGGAGCACCCCAAGTCGTAGAGGTTGGTGCCCGGCACGCCGAAGTCGGCCGCCAGCTCCCCCACGATGCGCTGGATCTCGGCGTAGAAGGGCACCGAGCGGCTGACCATGTCGTCGAACACGGCCGCCGTGGAGGCGTTGAACTCGAAGTCGTCGACCCGCTCCCGGGGCTCGGCGAAGATGCGGTCCATCGGCTCCTTCGCGCCCCGCGGGGCGTCACCGGAGGCGGGCTTGGCGGGCGCGCCGGAGGCGGATTCGGGGGATGCTGCCATGGTGGCCTCGCGTGCGTCGGGGTGGGTCCGCCGTGGGGGGCGGCGGTGGCGTGATTGTACCAGAACCCCCGGGACGCCGGGGAGGGGCCGCGCCGCCGCGCCCCGCGCGGGCGGCGGCGCCCCCCGGAGGTTCGGCGCGGGACGGTCCGGAGGCCGGAACCCCTCTTTCGGGGGGACAGGTTGGCCCCGATCGTGCACAATTTACGGGTGGGGCGCCGGGAACCGGTCCGGGTGGGTACGGGACTCCCCTTTCCGGACCGTCGGCTTGCCGATGTTGGCGCCCCGCGTTCCTTTCCGTCCGGAGTCCCTTGCGGGTCTCGACTGCCATGCGCCACGCCCTCCATCCCCATACCGCTTCATCGGCAACGAGTTCGTCGGCATCGACTTCGGGGCGCCGCCGTGCCGGCCGGCGGGCCCTGTCGCTCCTGCTGCCGGCCCTGATGCTGCTGGCCGGCTGCGGCGGCGCGGCGGGGGGCGGGGCCGCGTGCCTGGCGCCGGTGGACGCCGCCCCCGACCCGACGGCCGCGGGCGCCGACAGCCACCTGGCGATCGTGAACGACGGCGCCTCCCTGTCCGGCCTGGTGACCTGCGTGGAGGAGCCCGTGGCGGTGGAGGCCAAGGCCCTCGGCAAGGGCTACGACAGCTATCCGGACCCGGAGAAGAGCCGCCTGACCCTGACCCTGGTGTCCGAGGTGCGGCCCCCCGCCGTGGTGGGGACGCCCCGCTTCGTGGGCTCAGGGCCCGACGACCTGGCGGCGGGCGGCACCTTCGAGGGCGACGCCACCGTGGCCTTCGTGGTGGAGATCGACGGCGCCGGGGAGCCGGACACCTTCCGCTGGTCCGACGACGGCAGCGCCACCTGGGCCGCCGAGGGCGTGGCCGTCGGCGGGGAGGCACAGGCCCTGAGCCACGGGGTCACCGTGACCTTCGGCGCCGACACCGGCCACGCCGCGGGGGACCGGTGGTACCTGGACGCCGCGCGACTGCAGGCGACCTCGGTGCGGATGAAGGGCAGCGAAGCCGTGGTGAGCTACGCCGTGGCCGGGGCGCCCCACCTGGGGGGCATCCTGGTGTTCCACAAGTTCACCCACGACCCGGTGCTCACCTCCGGCGCCCTGTTCAAGGACACGGACGTGCACGCGGTGGAGGTCTCCAACGGCATCGTGTACGGCGCCGGGGCGGCGGAGCCCGGGAGCTTCACCGACCGGGCCGTGCTGGAGCGGATCAGGCTGAAGGGCCTGTACCTGGAGTTCGACGGCTACAAGCGCCTGGGCCTGCCCGGCTTCGCCGCCACCTCGGTGACCCGCACGGGCGACACCGTGTACGCCACCTCCGGCACGGGCGGGGGCCTGACGGCGATCGCGGACGGCGATTTCTCCATCGAGACCGACGTGCCCCTGGACGACGCCCGCTGGGTGGACGTGGAGAAGAAGACCGTGGCCGTGGCCCGGGGTGGGAGCCCGGGGGGCACCCTGAGCCTGCTGGACGGCGCCCAGAGCGACCTGCCCCCGATCGGGGACCTGCCCTTCGACGGGGCCGACGTGCCGGAGGCCAAGACCACGGTGCAGCTGGTGGGGGGCAAGGCCTACGTGGCCGCCGGGCGGGCCGGGTTGCAGGTCATCTCCCTGGCGACGGGCAAGGTGCTGGCCCACCTGCCGGCGCCCACCGACACGGGGCTCGATCCGGCCGACGTGGCGGCCAACGCGGTGGCGGTGGAGGGGCACCTGGTGTTCATCTCGTTCGGCGGCGCCGGGGTCTACGTGGCCGAGGCGGAGCGGCCCTGCACCGACCCGGACGACGGCAAGGCGCTGGCGCTGACCATCCTGGGGCGGCTACGGTTCGGCGACTTCCAGTCCACCAACCACGTGGCCCTGCACGACGGGCACCTGTTCGTGGCCTCGGGGCTGGGGGGCCTGAAGATCGTTCGGGTCGCCTACACCTACGGGCAGAAGTAGGGACGGCCGCCAGCCCTCCCCGAGGCCCCTGGGGAAGCCACGTAGGGGCTTTCCCCGATTGTTGCCCCCCCGGAGGCGCCCTAGATTCAAGACATTGCCAGGTTTCCGGAACCCTCCCGGCGGCGCTTGGGCGCCCGGCGGAGGCTTCCGGAGGAGAGGGTCGGTGTGATGGCGAACCCGATGCAGCGGCACGGGGCGTGGACGGTGGTGCTGTGGATCGCGACGGCGGTCCTGGTCTGGGCCTTCATGCCCGCCCACCACTGACGCGCCCCCCGAGGCGTCCGCGAAATCACCCCCACGGGGCCCCTCGCAACGGGCACCGCGTCCGGGTATGCTGAAACCGGCGGGACCGCCCTTCGGGCGGCCCCGAGCCACGGACACCCGGAGGCGCGCGAGCCGAAGCGATGACCCATCCCCGCAAACCGACCGACGACCGCCACCCCGGACGCAGGGACCGCCTGATCCGGGAGCGGGAGCACGACCCCTACCGGCAGGGGGAAAAGCCCCCGGAGCCGACCCGCTGCCCCGACTGCGGGGCCGTGTTCCACGCGGGACGCTGGCAGTGGATCCCGGCCCCGGACGGGGCCCACGAGGCGGCGTGCCCGGCCTGCCGCCGGGTGCGGGAGAAGCTGCCCGCCGGGGAGCTGACCCTGGCGGGGCCGTTCCTGGCCGCCCACCGGGACGAGATTCTGCACCTGGTGCGCAACGTGGAGGCGCGCCAGAAGGCGGAGCACCCCCTGGACCGGATCATGGACGTGCTCCCCGAGGGGGAGGACGCCCTGCGGGTGACCTTCACCGAGGCCCACCTGGCCCGGGGCGCGGGGGAGGCGGTCCACAACGCCTACCAGGGGGAGCTGGACTTTCAGTACACCGACGAGGACTGCGCCCTGCGGGTGCACTGGCGGCGCTAGGGGCCCCCTGGCGCGGGGCCTTTCGCGGGGGGCGGGTCGGTGGCGCGGCGCGCGGGGCGGCCGGCGTCCAGGGTGCGGCCCAGGGTGAACAGGAAGCCCGTCTCCCCGTCGGCCCTGGCCTCCACCCAGAGCGTGCCGCCGTGGCGGCCGACCACCTTCTTGCAGATGGCCAGGCCCACGTCGCCCTGCCGGAACGGGGCCGCGCGGGCCCCGCTGCCGGCCCCCAGGACGGCCGCCGCCGCCTCCATGCCGGTGCCGCCGTCGTTGGCGTAGACGGCCAAGACCGGGTGCCCGTCGCGCGCCTCGACCGTGACCCGCACGCGGGGACGCGGGGTCCGGGCCGCCATCGCCAGGGCGGCGCCGATCAGGTTGCGGAACAGCTCCATGAGCATGGGCTCGTCGCCGGTGACGTGGGGCAGCGGATCGACGACGATCTCGGCCTCCATCGCCGGGACGCGGGACTTCAGGGCCACCAGGGCGTCCCGCACGCAGACGCCCAGGTCCACCGGGGCCTGGGCCATGAGGGGTTGCGTATAGCGGGCGAAGGTGGCCAGGTCCTCCAGCAGGCCCGCCACCTGGTCGGCGGAGTGGACGATGCCCTTGAGGCTGTCGCCGGCCCGCTCCAGCAGGCCGTGGTCCAGGTCGTGGCGCAGGCGGCGGCCGAAGCCGATCACCTCCCCCAGGGGCCCCTTCAGGCCGTACATGAGGTGGCGGGCCTGGCTGTCCAGCTCGGCGTTGCGGGCCTCGAGCTCGCCCCGGATGCTGCGCAGGTGCTCGTTGGTCCACTCCAGGGCCGACATGTAGGTCTCCACCTGCTCCTCCCACTGCTTGCGCTCGGTAATGTCGCGCACCCCGGCGAAGAACACCGGGGGGTCCTCCCGGTCGGTGTAGTGGACGTGGGCCTCGGCGGGAAAGGCCGTCTCGCCGGCCTGGAACAGGGTCTCGACCCGGACCCACTCGCGCTGTCCGGCGCGCACCGGCTCGATCAGGCGGCGCAGCTCGGCCTCGGCCAGCTCGGGCAGCAGGTCGGCCACCGCCCGCTCCCCGATCCGCTCGGCGGGCAGGCCCAGCAGCTCCAGGGTGGCGCGGTTGGCCTGCACCAGGGCCAGGGTCTCGGCGTCGAACACCCAGAACTGGTCGGCGCTGATGTCCAGCAGGCGGCCCATGCGGGCGTTGACCGCCAGGAGGCGGTGGCGCTCGTCGTCCAGGCGCTTGCGCTCCAGGGCGTGGCGCACCATCAGGTAGACGTCGTGGTCCTCCCACGGCTTGGCGATGTAGCCGTAGACGTGGCCGCGGTTGATGGCGGCCATGGTCTCCTCGCGGTTGCCGTAGGCGGTCAGGACCATGCGCACCGGCTCGGGCCAGCGCTCGGCCACCTGGGCCAGGAACTCGACGCCCCCCATGCCGGGCATGCGGATGTCGGAGATCACCAGGTCCACCCGCTCCCGCTCCAGGACCTCCAGGCCCTCCCGACCCCCTAAGGCGGTCAGGACGCGGTAGTCGAAGGGGCGAAACAGCCGGGTGAGGGCGCGCAGGATGGAGGGCTCGTCGTCCACCACCAGGAGGGTGGCGGCCGGGGCGGTGTCGGGCGCCGGGGCGTGGCCGGGCGCAGGGGTGCGTGGCATGGGTCCGTCTCCCATTCGGCAAAAGTGTCCCTGTGGCGGGGTGCACGTCCAAGCGCCAGCCTCGCGCCCTTCGTCCGCAAGGGGTGCTCGGTCGCCGAATGTGCCGGAGGACGGATGGATCGGTCCCCCCACCTGTCGCGTCCCGTATCGGCCGGGACGGCGGGAAACTTCAGGGAGCGGCCGGAGGCCCCCCCGGCGGGCGCGGGCGTCCGGGTCCGTGGTATAACGCCCCCGGACCCCAGGCAATCCCCGATCCCACGCCGACGGAAGGAGCACCCATGGCCAGCGACATCCGGGCCGTCATCAATACGTCCCGCGGAACGATCCACGTCAACCTGTTCGCCGACGCGGCGCCGGTCACGGTGGCCAACTTCGTGAACCTCGCCCGGCGGGGCTTCTACGACGGCCTCGCCTTCCACCGGGTGATCGAGGACTTCATGGTCCAGGGCGGCTGCCCGGAGGGCTCGGGCCGGGGCGGCCCCGGCTACCGCTTCGAGGACGAGTGCCGCCCGGACCGCACCCACGACGGCCCCGGGGTGCTCTCCATGGCGAACGCCGGGCCAGGCACCAACGGCAGCCAGTTCTTCATCACCCACGTCCCCTGCCCGTGGCTGGACGGCCGCCATACGGTGTTCGGCAAGGTGGCCGGCGACCCCGACCAGCAGGTGGTCAACGCCATCCACCAGGGGGACAAGATGGAGTCCGTGACGATCGAGGGCGACACGGGAGGGCTTTTCGCCCGGCCGGACGTGGCCGGGCACGTGGAGAAGTGGAACGAGGCGCTGGACAAGGGGTTCCCGGACCTCAAGCCGGCCTGACAGGGGCGCGGGCCCGGTACGTCCAGGGCCGTCAGGCCGTCGCAAGGCCCTCGCGCCCCTCCCGCACCAGCCAGGGGACCATGAGCAGGGCCGCCACGGGGTCGGCCCACCACCAGCCGGCGGCGGCGTTGGCGACCAGGCCCACGAGCAGGGTGGCCGACAGGTAGGTGCAGGCCAGGGTCTCCCGGGCCTCGGCCCGCAGGGCGGCGCTGCCGACTTCCCGCGCGGCGCGGAGCTTGCCCCACGCCACCAGGGGCATGATCCCCAGGGAGGCCACGGCCAGGACGATGCCCACGAGGCTCTCCCCGGGGGCCTCGCCGCGCCACAGGAGCCAGGCCGCCTCCAGGGCCACGTAGAGCGCGAGCAGCAGGAAGGTGACCCCCACGAAGCGGCGGGCCCGGCGCCCGGAGCGCGCCACCCGCTCCGGCGCGGCGCCCCGGGCGGCGGCCCGCAGGTGCCACAGGACCACCGCGGCGGCGGCCCACTCGATCACGCTGTCCAGGCCGAAGCCCACCAGGGCGATGCTGCCGGCGGCGATCCCCGACCCCAGGGCCACCCCGGCCTCGACCGTGTTGTAGGCCATGGTGACGACGACGAGGCGCAGCGCCAGGCGCCGGTAGCGGTCGCGCCGCGGCTCGGGCTGCGGGGGGGCGTCCATCACCCCCAGCATACGGCGATTGCGGCGGCCCGGCGGACTCCCTCGCCCCCGTGGTAAAATGCTCGATTCCCTTGGGGCCCCCTCGGGAGGCACCCCCTTTACGCCACGGAACCGGACATGCGCGCCCTTCGCAACATCGCCATCATCGCCCACGTGGACCACGGCAAGACCACGCTCGTGGACCAGCTCTTGAAGCAATCCGGCACCTTCGCGGCCCACGAGCAGGTGGCCGAGCGGGTGCTGGACACGGGGCTGGAGCGGGAACGGGGCATCACGATCCTGGCCAAGAACACGGCGGTGAAGCACGGCGACACGGTGATCAACATCGTGGACACGCCGGGGCACGCCGACTTCGGCGGCGAGGTGGAGCGGGTGCTCAACATGGTGGACGGGGCCCTGCTGGTGGTGGACGCCTGCGAGGGGCCCATGCCCCAGACCAAGTTCGTCACCGCCAAGGCCCTGGCCCTGGGGCTCAAGCCCATCGTGGTGGTCAACAAGATCGACCGGCCGGGGGCCGACCCCCACGGCGTCGTGAACCGCACCTTCGACCTGTTCTGCGCCCTGGGGGCCACGGACGAGCAGCTCGACTTCCCCGTGGTCTACGCCTCGGCCAAGCAGGGCTACGCCATGCTGGACCCGGAGGGGCCGCCGAAGGACCTGGCGCCCCTGTTCGCCACCATCCTGGAGCGGGTGGCGCCCCCCGCCGGGGACGCCGAGGCGCCCCTCCAGATGCTGGCCACCACCCTGGACTGGGACGACTACATCGGCCGCATCGTCATCGGCCGCGTCGCCCACGGCCGCATCCGCCAGGGGCAGGAGGTGGCGGTGGTGCGGCGGGGCGGCGCCGTGGAGAAGGGCCGGATCAGCAAGCTGCTGGGCTTCGTGGGGCTGGAGCGGGTCCCGGTGGAGGCGGCGGCGGCCGGGGACATCGTGGCCCTGGCGGGGATCGAGCAGGTGACCATCGGCGACACCGTGGCGGACCCCGAGCGGCCGGAGGCGCTGCCCCCGATTCACGTGGACGAGCCCACCTTGAGCATGGAGGTGCGGGTAAACGACTCGCCCTTCGCCGGGCGGGAGGGGAAGTTCGTCACCAGCCGCCAGATCCGCGACCGCCTGTTCAAGGAGGTGCGCACCAACGTCGCCATGCGGGTGGAGGAGACCGACCGGGCCGAGGCCTTCAAGGTGTCGGGCCGGGGCGAGCTGCACATCGCGGTGCTGCTGGAGACCATGCGGCGGGAGGGCTTCGAGCTGGCGGTGTCGCGCCCCACGGTGATCACCCGGGAGGTGGAGGGCGCGCCCCAGGAGCCCTACGAGCACGTGACCGTGGACGTGGACGACGGCTACCAGGGCACGGTGATCGAGAAGCTCGCCCGCCGGGGCGCCCAGATGGAGGGGCTCACCCCCACCGGCGACGGGCGGGTGCGGCTGGAGTTCCTGTGCCCGACCCGGGGGCTGATCGGCTACGCGTCGGAGTTCCTCACCGACACCCGGGGGACGGGGCTGCTCAACCACCTGTTCCACGGCTACGGCCCGGTGGTGAAGGACCTGCCGGGGCGGGCCAACGGGGTGCTGGTGAGCATGATCGGGGGCGACGCCATCGCCTACGCCCTGTGGAACCTGGAGGAGCGGGGGCGCCTGTTCGTCGCCCCGGGGACGCCGGTGTACGAGGGCATGATCATCGGCATCCACAGCCGGGACAACGACCTGGCCGTCAACCCCATCAAGGGCAAGAAGCTCACCAACATCCGCGCCGCCGGCAGCGACGCCAACGTGACCCTGACCCCGCCGTTGGAGCTGACCCTGGAGCGGGCCATCGAGTTCATCGAGGCCGACGAGCTGGTGGAGATCACCCCCAAGAGCATCCGCCTGCGCAAGCGCCTGCTGACCGAGGGCGAGCGCCGCCGGGCCCGCTGACCGGGGCCCTTCCGGGCCCCATCGGGGGCGCGGCGCCGGGTTGCCTTCGGGGCGCCCGGGCGCTAGGGTCGTACCCGACGGGGGCCGGGCGGGAGGGGGGCCGACCGTGGCTGTCCCGTGGCTGTCGCCGACGCCTGGAGGGGGAAGCGGGCATGACGCGGAACGTGGTGTTCCTGGTCCACGGCGTGGGCCGACAGGGGGCGGGATGGGCGACGGCGCCGGGGGGACCGGTGCCGGTGCTGACCGAGGCGGCGCGGGGCTACGGGGTGCTCGACGGCACCGCCCTGGCCGAGCGGCTGGACCTCGTGGAGGTCCGCTACGACGACATCTTCGACACGGTCCTGGACCGGTGGGGCGAGCTGGCGGACGGCCTGCAAGGCGGGGCCGGGGTGCTGCCCGGCGGGTTCGAGCGGGCCCGGCGGCTGCTGGCCGAGGCCGGCGACGACCGCAACGTCTTCTACCGCTACGGCGGCGACGCGGTGCTCTACAAGGCCTTCGGCCTGGTGGCGCGGGCGGTGCGGCTGCGGGTGATGGCGCGGCTCGCCTCCACCGTGGCCACGTGCCGCACCGCGGCCAAGGACGCGGGGGAGCCCGAGCCCCGATACGCGGTGGTGGCCCACTCCCTGGGGACCGCCGTGGCCCACGACAGCCTGCACGAGCTGGCGGTGAACCGCTGGACCGACCCGGACGACCCGGCCGGGGGACTGGCCGCCGTGCCCCCGGGGCAACGGGACGCCTTCGCGGCGGCCGTGGCGCGGGCCGCCGACAACCCCTTCGCGCCGTCGGCCGGGTTCCGCTGGAACTGCGTGTTCATGCTGGCCAACACCAGCCCCCTGCTGCACCAGATCCCGGAGGGGCCCCTCGCCTCGGTGGTCCACCCGGGGGGCGACGGCTGCTGCCAGACCTTCTTCAACGTGCAGCACGCCCTGGACCCGGTGGGGCGCTTCCCGCCCTTCGAGATGCCCGCCGACTGGGAGCGGGCGGGGGTGGGCTACCGCCTGAAGGTGGACCACATCCACGCCCCGAACGTCCACGGCTTCGGCCACTACCTGGCCCACCCGGAGGTGCACCGGCACCTGTTTTTGCGCATGGTGCCGGGCTTCGGGATGCCGGGCTACGGCGAGGGGGCCGAGCTGGCCGCCGCCTTCCCCCGGGACACGGTCACCCCGGCCCTGGCGGCCGAGGTGCGGGCGCGCCTGGGGGCCCTGGCGGTCTCCGCCGACCTGGACGGCTGGGAGGCCGCGCTAAAGGCCGTAGCGGGCCTTTCGGATCTGGCGGGCGCCGGCGCGGGGCCGACGTGAGGCGCGTGAGAGGCTCGGGGCGCCTGCCGGCCGCCCTGGCCGTCGCCTGCCTGCTGGCGCTGGCCGCCGCCCCGGCCCCGGCGCTCGCCCAGACGCGGGAGGACCTGGTGTGCGGCTGGCCCGCCGACCGGGCGGACGCCTTCTACCCGGACCGGCTGAAGGCGGAGCTGGACCTGAACGCCCTGGCCAACGAGGGGCGCTACGAGGCGGCCTACACCGCGCTGCGGGACCGCTTCGAGGCCTGGGCCGACACCCACGGCCGCCTGGAGGACCCGGCGGTGTCGCCGTTCCTGGCGGGCCTGGGCCGGTTCCTCGGCGGCGATTTCACCTACAAGCCGGTGATCGACCCGACGCCCCGGGGCTACTTCGTGGAGTGGGGCCACGGCGACCGCATCCAGATCGCGTGCGACGCGGACACCCGGGAGCAGGCGAAGAACATCGCCTACACGGCCTTCGCCTGGCAGGTGCTCTACACCCACCAGCACGCCGCCGACGCCGAGGCGCGAGCGGCCTTCATCCGCAAGCGGGCGGACCAGTACCACGACCTGCTGGCCAACGGCCTGCCCATGTGGCCGTGGGAGGCCCTCGTCAACGGCTGGTTCCTGGGCCCGGGGGACGCCGCCGCGCCGCCGGGCAACCAGCTCGTGCTGCTGCGCCCCTCGGGCGGGCTCGAGGCCGACACGGCGGGCCAGCGGGAGGCGCGGGTGCGGCCCGCCCTGGCGCTGGAGCCCCTGGGGTTCGCCCACTACACGGCGGGGGACTTCACCCGCTGGTGGGGCCTGTCGCTGCTGGTCACCCTGCGCTCCGACATGGGGGCCGGCTTCGGCGGCCTGGCGCGCTATAACCAGTGGACCCTGGGGGCCACCTGGCACAACGAGCACGACCTCAGGGACGACGACCTGTTCGTGTTCATCGGGGTGGACCTGTACGACTACCTGAAGAAGCGCGGCGACGACAGCGGGGGCTACCTGGGCAGGGCCCGGGACGTGCTGGTGGAGCGCTACGGCGCGCCCCTGGGGGGGCTCTAGGCCCCGCCCCGCCGTCGGGGCGTCACCCCAGGGTCAGGTCGTAGGCGGCCACGAGGCGGGCCAGGGCGTCGGCGGCCTCGGGGGAGAGGTCGGCGAAGGCGAGGCCCATGCCGTCCTCGCCGCTCCGGGCCACGGTGGCGGCGGTCTCCAGGCGGCCGCCGCCGGCCTCGGGCGGCAGGCTGAGGCGCACGGTGCAGGCCGTCCCGACCGGGAGGGCGCGGTCACAGGCCACGAAGCACCCCCCTTCCGACACGTTGCGGGCCCAGCCGTACACCGGCTCCCCGCCCGCGCCCAGCACGGCCACGGCCAGCTTCACCTCGGCCCGGGGCAGGCGCTGGTCGTGGGGCCCCGGAGCGGCCTTGCGCTCCCGCACGGCCTCCTCGGCCCGGTGCATGCGCTTGGCCCGGGCGGCGTCCAGGGCCTTGAGGGCCTCGGCGGCCTGGCGGGCGTCTTTCCAGCGGGAATCCATCTCTCTCTTATCGGCCGATCCGCCCTTGCACCTGGGGCCCGCGGGGGGTAGCCTGCGGCGCCGTTCTTCGCGCCTTTCCGGGGAGGGCCCGCGACGTGTTCCGACTCGACGACCGGCTGGCGGCCGACACGGTGGTGCTGGGGCGGTTTCCGCTGTCCCTGCTGCTGCTGATGAACGACGCCCGCTTCCCGTGGTGCATCCTGGTGCCGCGGCGGGAGGGGGTCACGGAGATCCACCGGCTGGGGGCGGACGACCGGGCGGCGCTGCTGGCCGAGTCGTGCCGTCTGGCGGAGCGGATGCAGGCGGCATTCGGGGCGGACAAGATGAACGTGGCGGCGCTGGGCAACGTCGTGCCCCAGCTGCACCTGCACCACGTCGCGCGCTTCCGGGGGGACGCGGCCTGGCCGCACCCGGTGTGGGGCCGGGGCCCGGCCGTGCCCTACGCCCCGGAGGCCCTGGCGGCGGCCCGCCGCACGGTGGCGGAGGGGCTCGGAGGGGGGTTCGAGGCGGCCTCATAAGGGGCCCCGCGCCGCCGGGGCCGGGCGGGGTCGGCTATGATGGACCCGGGCATGGGCGACCGATCCGGGCATCCGCACCCCCCGTCCCGCGCCGCGGGGCGCAACCTGCCCCTGGTGGTGGTCCTGACCGCCCTCTACATGGTGGCGGAGGTGGCGGGGGGCCTGGTGTCGGGCTCCCTGGCCCTGCTGGCGGACGCGGGGCACATGCTGTCGGACGTGGCGGCCCTGGGGCTCTCGGTGTTCGCCCTGTGGATCGCGCGCCGGCCGCCGACCGCCACCCGCACCTACGGCTATCACCGCGTGGAGATCCTGGCCGCCCTGGTCAACGGGGCGGCCCTGGTGGCGATCGCCGGGTGGGTGCTGGTGGAGGCGGCCCGGCGCCTGGCGGAACCGCCTCCGGTGGGGGGGGCCGTGGTGCTGGCCGTGGCCACCGGGGGCCTCGCGGTGAACCTGCTGGGGATGGCCCTGCTGGCGGCGGGGCGCAACGAGAGCCTGAACGTGCGGGGGGCGTGGCTGCACCTGGCGGCGGACGCCCTGGGGAGCGTGGCCGTGATGGTTTCCGGGGCCCTGGTGTGGGGCCTCGGCTGGCGCTGGGCGGACCCCCTGGCCTCGGCGGTGGTGGCCCTGCTGGTGGTGCACGCGGCGTGGTCCCTGGTGAAGGAGGCCGCCGCCGTGCTCATGGAGTGGGCCCCCGGCCACCTGGACGTGGACGCGGTGCGGGAGGCCATGGCCGGGGTGGACGGCGTGGTGGACGTGCACGACCTGCACGTGTGGACCATCACCTCCGGCATGGAGTGCCTCTCCGGCCACGTCGTCGCCGCCCGGGGACGGGACCCCCACCACCTGCTGGACGCCGTGCGCCAGGTGCTCAAGCGCCGCTTCGGCATCGCCCACGCCACCATCCAGGTGGAGCCCGAGGGGTTCGCCGAGCCGGACGTCTGCCCCTGACCGGGCGGGAGGGGGGCCGACCCCATGCCCTGGGCCCTGCTGGCCGACCTCGTGGCCCTGGCGCACCTGGGCTTCGTGCTGTTCGCGGTGGTGGGGGGGCTGCTGGTGCTCAAGTGGCCCCGGGCGGCGTGGGCGCACCTGCCGTGCGCGGCGTGGGCGGCCGCCATCGAGCTGATGGCCTGGCCCTGCCCCCTCACCCCGTTGGAGAACCTCCTGCTGCGCCTTTCCGGCGAATCCGGCTACGCCGGGGGCTTTCTGGAGCACTACCTGTTCGCCGCCCTCTACCCGGCGGGCCTCACCCGGGCCCACCAGGCGGTGCTGGGCCTCTTCGTGCTGGCGGTGAACGGCGCCGTGTACGCGTGGGCGTGGCGGGGGCGGGGGCGGGGGCGGAGGCGGGGGCGGCCGGTACAATAGGCCGTAAGACTCCGTCAGCACCCCCCACGCGGAGGCCGCGGCGCCCGACGTGAAGCCCCTGTTCCACCCACGCCTCGTGAACGGCCCGTTCGGGGACCCGGCGCTGTACGTGGAGTTCCTGTTCGAGCGGCGGGCGCTGCTGGTGGACCTGGGGGACATCGCGGCGCTGGCGCCGCGCCACATCCTGCGGATCGGGCACGTGTTCGTGAGCCACACCCACATGGACCACTTCGTGGGGTTCGACCGGCTGCTGCGCATCTGCCTGGGGCGGGGCCACACGGTGCGGCTGTTCGGGCCGCCGGGGTTCGCGGCCCAGGTGGAGGCCAAGCTGCGGGCCTACACCTGGAACCTCGTTCACAACTACGACACCGACTTCACCCTGCTGGCCACCGAGTTCCACCCGGACGGGACGTACCACTCCGCCCGCTTCCGCTGCCGGGAGGCCTTCGCCCGCGAGGACGGCTGGGAGGGCACGGCGCGGAGCGGCATCCTGCTGGACGAGCCGGCCTTCCGGGTGCTGGGCTGGCACCTGGACCACAAGATCCCGTCCCTGGCCTTCCGCTTCGAGGAGAAGGCCCACGTGAACGTGTGGAAGAACCGCCTGGTGGAGCTGGGCCTGCCCACGGGACCGTGGCTGAAGGACCTGAAGGCCGCCGTCCTGAAGGGCGAGCCGGACGACACGGCGTTCCGGGTACGCTGGAGCGACCGGCACGGGCCCCACGAGCGGCTCTACCGCCTGGGGGAGCTGAAGGCGGAGGTGATCCGGGTGGTGCGAGGCCAGCACGTGGCCTACGTGGTGGACGCCGCCCCCACGGACGAAAACGCCGAGCGCATCGTGGCCCTGGCCAAGGACGCCGACGTGCTCTACATCGAGACCCCGTTCCTGGAGCAGCATGCCGACCGGGCCCGCGCCACCAGCCACCTGACCGCCGCCCTGGCGGGCCGCCTGGCGCGGGAGGCGGGGGTGGGGCGCATGGTGCCGTTCCACTTCTCGGCCCGCTACGGGACCGACGAGGGGCCCCTGGTGGCCGAGGCGGAGGCGGCGTTCGGGGGATGAGGGGGCCGGGCGGGCGGCCGCTGGCGCTGCTGGGGCTGCTGCTGGTGGCGGCCCTGCTCCACGCCCGCGGGGCGGGGGCGGCGGCGGCGCGGGTGACGCGGCTGGACGACGGGGTGATGCGCTACGACCTGGGGACCCACGGGGACTACCTGTACCGGCGCCCGGCCTGGTATGACTGGATCGCCAAGCCGGTGCCGGACATCGGGACCTGGACGCGGCGGACCTTCCGGCGGGAGAACGCCCTGCCGGTTTTGGGGGTGGCGGCGCTGACCGTGGTGCTGTTCCGGGTGGACCAGCCCCTGGTGGACGCGGTGCAGGACGGGGGCGACAAGGTGGGCGTCCCGCCCCGGCAGGACAAGACGCGCACCGTGTTCAGCATCGGGCGGGCCCAGTTTCGGGTGCCGTCGGACCTGGGCTCGGCCATCTACTTCTTCGGCGACGGCTGGACCCACCTGTCCATCGGCGGCGTGGTGCTGGGGTGGGGGCTGCTGCACGCCGACAACCGGGCCGTCCAAACGGGCAGCCAGGTGTTCGAGGCGGTGCTCTCGTCGGGCGCCGTGACCCAGGTGCTCAAGCACCTGACGGGCCACGAGAGCCCGAGCCGCGCCACCCGGCCGGGGGGCGACTGGCACTTCCTGCCCGACATGCGGGACTACTTCAAGGACGTGCCGTCCTACGACGCCTTCCCCTCCGGCCACCTGGCCACCGCCACGGCCACCTATACCGTGCTGGTGGAGAACTATCCCGAGAAGCCCTGGATCCGGCCCGTGGGCCTTTCCATGCTCACCCTGCTCGGCCTCCAGATGATGAACAACGGCGTCCACTGGGCGGGCGACTATCCCGTGGCCGTGGCCCTGGGGTACGGCCTGGGGAGGATCGCCGTGGAGGACGGGCGGGAGCCCGCGCCGACGGGCGGGGCCGACCCGGCGGCGAACGGCACGGGCCGCAGGTGGCACCCGGCCGTCCTGGTGGCCGGGGACGGCACGGTGCTGGCGGGGGTGCGGGTGGCGTTCGGGGGCTGAGGGGCCGCGCCGGGCCGGTTGATCCCCGGGCGCGCGGAACGGTATGTTGGCACGCGGTACGGGCCCCCTGGAGCCGGGCCCGGCCGTTCGCCGGTATGAGGACCCGCCATGTCCCCCACCCCCCGCCCCCGCGCTCGCGCCGTGCTCCTCGTCGTCGCCGTGCTGGCCCTGGCCGGGCCGCCGCTCCTGGCGCCGGGGGCGGCCCAAGCGGGCTGCGCGCTCCTGGAGGCGGCCGGACGGGGGGACCTGGCCGCCGTGCGGGCGGGGATCGCGGCCGGAGGGGACGTGAACTGCCGGGACGGGCACGGCGCCACGCCCCTGTGGGAGGCGGCCCGCCACGGCCGGCCGGCGGCCTTCGACGCCCTGATCGCGCTGGGGGCCGACCCGAACGCCACCGACCACCGGGGCTGGACGGTGCTGATGCGCGCCGTGTACGAGAAACGCCTGGAGATGGTGCACGCGCTGCTGGACCGCGGCGCCGACCCCGACCGGGTCGGCCCGGAGGGCGCCACCGCCTACAGGATCGCCACCGCCACCCACCAGCACCACATGATCTTCGCCCTGCGCAACGCCCGGGCCCGGCAGGGCCGCTGAGGCCCCCGCGCCGGGCGGGGCGGCGGGGCGGACCCTCGGGAGTGAGCGCGCGGGGGTGAACCCATGAGCGACCAGGCGGCCCCGGGCGGGGGCGGGGGCGCAGCCGCCACCGGGCGGTACTACGTGCCGCAGCTGGACGGGCTGCGGTTTCTCGCCTTCTTCCTGGTGTTCATCCGCCACCTGCCGCCCACGGACCGCTACGTCGAGGGGATTCCGGTCCTGCACGGGGCGTCCGTCACCCTGACGGCGCTCGGGGGGTTCGGGGTGGACCTGTTCCTGGTGCTCAGCAGCTTCCTGATCACCACCCTGCTGCTGCTGGAGTACCGCCGCGAGGGCCGGGTGTCCCTGAGGGACTTCTACCTGCGGCGCACCTTGCGGATCTGGCCGCTCTACTACTTCGCCCTGCTCCTGGGCTTTCTGGTGCTGCCCGGGCTCGGCCTGCACCAGGCGCCCATCGGCAGCGACGCGTTCAAGGCGCTCATCCGGGACCACCTGGTGCCGTTCATGACCTTCCTGGGGAACTACTCCACCGGGCTGCTGGGCTATCCCCTGTCCCGGGCGCTGGTCCACATGTGGACGATCTCGCTGGAGGAGCAGTTCTACATCCTCTGGCCGATGATGTTCGTCCTGCTGCTGCCGCACCGGCGCCTGATGATGGGCACCATGGCGGCGCTGATGGTCTTCACCGTGGTGATGCGGGGGTACTTCGTGACGGCGCCGTTCCACCACCCGGTGGTGTGGACCATCCTGCCGACCCGCCTGGACCCGCTGGTGCTGGGGGCGGCCCTGGGGGTGCTGCGGGTGTACCTGCCGGCCGACCGGCGCTGGGAGCTGCTCAAGCTCGCGGCCGGTATCGGGATCCTGGTGGCGACGACCCTGGCGCCGCCCTACCGGGAGCAGACGGTCCACATCCTGTGGCAGTACCTGGCCGTCGCCGCCGGCTTCTGCCTGATCCTGGACGCCGCCGTCTCGGGGGGCCTGGTGGGGAAGGTGCTGGCGGCGCGCCCCCTGGTGGCGGCCGGGAAGATCTCCTACGGGCTGTACGTGTACCACTTCATGACCACCGGCCTGGCCCGCTACCTGGTCACCGGCGAGGTGGCGAACATGCGGCCCATCGAGGGCGGGGGGTTCCTACGCTGGGCCCTGGTCGCCGGGCTCGCCCTGGTCCTCACGCTGGCGGTGGCGGCGGCCTCGTACCGCCTGCTGGAGCGGCCGTTCCTCAAGCTGCGGCTGCGCTTCTCCCATGTCCCGTCCCGGCCCGTCTAGGGGCCCCGGGGGCGGCGTCCGGGTGGCGCTGCTGCGGGGGGTCAACATGGGGGGGCACGACAAGCTGCCCATGAAGGACCTGGCGGCGCGGTTCACGGACGCCGGGTGCCGGGACGTGCGGACCTGCATCCAGAGCGGCAACGTGGTGTTCGGCGCCCCGCGGGGCCAAGCGGAGCGGGCCGTCGGGGCTGTGCCGGGGTACGGCCTGGGGAAGATCGCCGTGGAGGACGGGCGGGGAGCCCGCCCCGACGGGCGGGGCCGACCCGGCGGCGGCGTGCGCGCCACGGAGGTGGCGCCCGGCGGTGCGGGTGGCCGGGGCCGGCCCGGTGCTGGCGGGGGCGCGGGTGGCGTTCGGGGAGTGAGGGGCCACGCCGGGCCGGTTGATCCCCGGGCGCGCGGAACGGTATGTTGACACGCGGTACGGGCCCCTTGGAGCCGGGCCCGGCCGTTCGCCGGTATGAGGACCCGCCATGCCCCCCACCCCCCGCCTTCGCGCCGCGCTCCTCGTCGTCGCCGTGCTGGCCCTGGCCGGGCCGCCGCTTTTGGCGCCGGGGGCGGCCCACGCCGGCTGCGCGCTGCTGGAGGCGGCCGGACAGGGGGACCTGGCCGCCGTGCGGGCGGGGATCACGGCGGGAGGGGACGTGAACTGCCGGGACGGGCACGGCGCCACGCCCCTGTGGGAGGCGGCCCGCCACGGCCACCCGGAGGTGATCCGGGCCCTGGCCGCGGCGGGGGCCGACCCGAACGCCACGGACCACCGGGGCTGGACGGTGCTGATGCGCCCCATGTACGAGAAACGCCTGGAGACGGTGCACGCGCTGCTGCACCACGGCGCCGACCCCGACCGGATCGGCCCGGAGGGCGCCACCGCCTACAGGATCGCCACCGCCACCCACCAGCAGCACATGATCTTCGCCCTGCGCAACGCCCGGGCCCGGCAGGGACGCTGAGGCCCCCGCCACCGTGCACGGTGACAAGCCGGACGCGCCGCCCCCGACGGCGGGGTCGGGGGAACCCGTGAGCGGCTTGCCCGGGCCCGGCGGGGACGCGCGCCGCGCGGGCGGCGGACGGTACTACGTCCCACAGCTGGACGGCCTGCGGTTCCTCGCCTTCTTCCTCGTCTTCACCCACCACCTGCCGGCCACGGCCCCCTTTTTCGAGCCCGGGACCTTCCTTCACGGGGCGTCCGCCACGTTCCGGGTGATTGGAAGCTTCGGCGTGGACCTGTTCCTGGTGCTCAGCGGTTTCCTGATCACCACCCTGCTGGTTCTCGAGCACCATCGGGAAGGCCGGGTCTCGCTGAAGGACTTCTACCTGCGCCGGACGCTCCGGATCTGGCCCCTGTACTACTTCGCGCTGCTCCTCGGGTTCCTGGTGCTCCCGCTCTTCGGGCTCATGCAGGCGCCGATCGGAACCGCGCAGTACTCGCAGATGGTGGCCCTCCACCTGTTCCCCTTCGTCACGTTCCTGGGCAACTACTCCATCGGACTGCTCGGCTACCCCCCTTCGTGGATGCTCGGCCACCTCTGGACCATCTCCCTGGAGGAGCAGTTCTACCTGCTGTGGCCGGTGCTGTTCTTCTTCCTGTTCGCCCGGGGCAAGGTGCTGGCCGTCACGCTGGGTCTCCTGCTGGTGTTCACCGTCGTGTCGCGCGGGTACTTCGTCCTGAGCCCGTTTCCCCATCCGTTCGTCTGGACCGCGTTCCTGACGCGCCTGGACCCGTTCATCCTGGGCTCGGCCCTGGGCATCCTGCGGGTCGCCGTTCCGGCGGACCCGCGCTGGGGGCTGCCGAAGGTGGCCGTCGGGGTCGGCCTCGTGCTTGCCGTCACCCTGGCGCCCCCCTATCAGGCCCAGACGGGCCACGTCCTGTGGCAATACCTGGCGGTGGCCGCCGGCTTCTGCCTGATCCTGGACGCCGCCGTCTCCGGCGGACTCGTCGGCCGGGCGTTGGCGGTGCGTCCGCTGGTGGAGGCCGGCAAGCTCTGCTACGGCCTGTACGTGTACCACCACATCGTCATCGGCGTGTCCGAGCAGGCGGTCTCCGGGCTCCTGGGACCCGGGCTCAAGTCGGCCTGGGGTGGCTGGCTGACCTGGCTCACGCAGTTCTGCATCGCGCTGGCCGCCACGGGGCTCCTCGCGTACGTCTCGTACCACGCGCTCGAGCGCCCCTTCCTGCGGTTGCGTCTGCGCTTCTCCCATGTCCCGTCCCGGCCCGTCTAGGGGCGCCCGGGTGGCCCTCCTGCGGGGGGTCAACATGGGGGGGCACAACAAGCTGCCCATGAAGGACCTGGCGGCGCGGTTCACGGACGCCGGGTGCCGGGACGTGCGGACCTACATCCAGAGCGGCAACGTGGTGTTCACCCCTCCGCCGGGGAAGGCGGAGCAAGTCGTCGGGGTCGTATTGGACGGCGTCGCGGCGCGCTTCGGGTTCCGCCCGGCGGTGGTGCTGCGCACGGCCGGGGAGCTGGCCGCCGTGGTGGCCGGCAAC
>Ga0210123_1000279_pt1 | contig 33787 bp, 26 predicted proteins | sample Muzzi_PWB_D2_FD_185535 | JGI IMG/M metagenome (GOLD analysis project Ga0210123, IMG submission 185535) | Wetland microbial communities from San Francisco Bay, California, USA, that impact long-term carbon sequestration - Muzzi_PWB_D2 (SPAdes) | ecosystem: Environmental > Aquatic > Marine >... | reverse complement strand
GTTGTGGCAGACGTCGTAGACCACCGAGATGCCGGTCTCCTCGGGCGAGAGCCCCAGGGCGGCGGCGAAGCTCTCCCGCGCCCAGTGGCTCATCACCTGGCGGTTGGCGAACGCGTAGTTGGCCGCGGCGGCCATGGCGGCGAGGTACTTGCGCCCCTCGGGCGAGCGGATCGGCGCGCAGCAGAGCTGGCGGTCCGGCAGCTCGATGCCGTACTTCTCGGCGGCGCGGACCATCACCTTCAGATGATCGGTACAGACCTGATGACCGAGCCCGCGGGAGCCCGAGTGGATGAGCACGGTCACCTGATCGCGCTCGAGGCCGAACGCCCGCGCCGCCTTCTCGTCGAAAATCTCGGCCACGTACTGGATCTCGGCGAAGTGATTGCCGGAGCCCAGAGTGCCCACCTGCTTCTTGCCCCGCTCGTAGGCGCGCTCCGAGACCGCCTCCGGGTCCGCGCCCGGCAGGCAGCCCCCCTCCTCCAGGTGCTCGAGATCTGCCCGGTCGCCGAACCCCTCGGCCACCGCCCAGGCGGCCCCCTGCTCGAGCACTTTCACCAGGTCGCGCTTCGAGAGCTTCAAATCGCGCCGGCCCACACCGACGCCCGTCGGGATGTTGTTGAAGAACTGGGCGACGATGTTGCGAAGATCGCCCTCGATGTCGGTGCGGCTCAGACCTGAGCGCAGAAGCCGCACGCCTCAATTGATGTCGTAGCCGACCCCCCCGGGCGAGATCACCCCCTCGTGGGCATCCATGGCGGCGACCCCACCGATCGGAAAGCCATACCCCCAGTGAATGTCCGGCATGGCGATCGAGGCCCCCACGATCCCCGGCAAATGAGCCACGTTCGCCACCTGCTGAAGGCTCTGATCCTCCCGGATCTCCTCCATCATCTTCGAGCTGGCGAACACCAGCCCATCGACCCGCATCCCCCCGGTCCGCGGAATCCGCCAGCGCACGTCATCGACCCGCTCCACCTTCGGCATATCAAACCTCCTCGTGGACCATCTCTGTCGAAGATTACGAACGCAAGATGCCTGCCGGGGGAGCCGTCAAGGGAAGGGAGGCGTCCGGGGCCAAGCCCCGGACCTACGCTGCATCCGGCCACGAGCTCTTGCCGTCATCGCCCCGCAGTCCGTGGAGCCCGGGGCGTGGTGGTGGGCCACCACAGGGGCCCAGCCGCCTCTTCTCTCCCTCCCCCCAACATTCAGCTCGTGCCACCCGACACCTCGGAGTCCGTGGAGGCCGGGGCGCGGGGGACGCCGCCGAAGGGCGTCAGAACCCGGGCTCGCGAGAGCGTCGGCAGGGCAACCGCGGTCCGGCCCGGGTGATGCCGAGGCGCGAGATGACCACCGACATGGCAACGGACTCGCGCCGTCCCGCAGGCGGCGTCCCCCGCGCCCCGGCCGGCGCCCACTACTACGCAAACAAAGGCACGAGCTCGAACCGCTCCACGTCCACCAACCCCCGGTCCGTGATCTTCAACGAAGGAATCACCTCCAGGGTCACGAAGCTCATCGCCATGAACGGATCATGGAGCTCCGACCCCAGCTCCCGGGCCGCCGCCAACAACCGGTCCATCGTCCCCCGCACCACCTCCACCGGCGCCTCCGACATCAACCCGGCGATCGGCAGCGCGAGAAGCTCCAACACCTGGTCGCCGTCGGCCACCGCCAGCCCGCCCCCCGCCTCCGCCACCGCCCGGGCCGCTGTCTCCATCGACTGGTGATCGGCGCCGATCACCACCAGGTTGTGGTGGTCGTGGGCAAAGGTGCCGGCCATGGCGCCCCGCTTCAGACCGAACCCCCGAATGAACCCGAGACCGCTGCGCCGCGACCCCGTGTGGCGCTCGATGACCGCGATCTCCAGCAGATCGCGCTCCGGATCGGGCACCGCCAGACCGCCCTCGACCTTCGGCTCCTCCACCAGGTGCTCGGTCAGGAGCTGATCCGGAATGGCGCCGATCACCCGCACCTGCCCACCGGCCTCCGGCACCGGAATGCCGAAGTCGAACGGCTCGTCGCCCACGGTCACCGTGCCGCGGGCCGTCACCACGTCCCCGGTCGGCGCATCGAACAGAGCGGTCCCGCCCTCCGCCACTTTGACCCCGCCGACCCAGACCTCCTCGGCCCGGAAATCGAGCAGGTCGGAGAACACCACCAGGTCCGCCCGCCGGCCCGGAGCGATCGCCCCGCGGTCACCCAGGTGGTAGTGGCGCGCCGGGTTGAGGGTCGCCATGCGCAGCGCCGCGATCGGCTCGACGCCCTCGGCCACCGCCACCCGCACCATGTGGTCGATCGACCCCTGGTCGAGCAGGTCCGCCGGCACCCGGTCATCGGTGGCGAAGCAGAGCGACGGCTCGGTCCAGGGATCGACCAGATCCAGCAGGTCGCGGAGGTTGTGGGCGTTGGTCGCCTCGCGCAGGAAGACCGTGATTCCGAGCCGGAGCTTCTCCAAGGCTTCGTCGATGGTGGTCGCCTCGTGGTCGGACGAGATCCCCGTCGACGCGTAGGCGTTGAGCGGCTTTCCCGAGAGCCCCGGGGCGTGACCGTCGAGCACCCGCCCCTCGAAGGCGCGGAGCTTGGCGAGAACCCCGGGATCGCCGTAGATCACGCCGGGGAAGTTCATCACCTCGGCGAGACCGAGCACCCGCGGCTCCGAGAGGAGCGACGCCAGCTCCTCGGCCCCCAGGGCGGCCCCGGCCGTCGCCAGGTCGGTGGCCGGCACGCAGGACGAGGCGTTGACGAACACCTCCAGCGGCACCCCCTCGGAGTCCCGCAGCATGTAGCGGATGCCGGTCAGGCCGCTGACGTTGGCGATCTCGTGGGGATCGGTGACGACCGTCGTCACGCCGGCGGGCACCACCGCCCGGGCGAACTCGGCCGGGCGCACCATGGAGCTCTCGATGTGGACGTGAGCGTCAATCAGCCCGGGGGCGACGTAGCGCCCGCCGAGATCGATCGTCTCGGTGCCCTCGTAGTCGGGACCGACCCCCGCCACGAGGCCGCCGGCCAGGGCGATTCCGGTGTCCAGAACCTCGCCGGTGAAGACGTTCACGAGACGCAGGTTGGTGAGAACGGTCTCCGCGGGGTGGTCCCCGCGGGCTACTTTGAGCAGGTCTTCGAGCTTCATGATCATCTCCTCCAACGGCGAAGTGTCTCACGCCTGCAGTCATCAAGGGAGGGCGAGACAACGGTAGAATCTCCGGGACGACCCATGGCCTACGACTTCCTCGATCACACCGCCGACGTCGCCGTCGAGCTCAGCGCCGAGAGCCGGGAGGATCTCTTCGCCGAAGCCCTCTCGGCCTTCACCGACACAGTCACCGAGGTCGACCACGTGCACGCCGACCAGGAGCGCGAGCTCGAGGTCGTGGCCGACAACCTGGAAGAGCTGATGGTCGAGTGGCTGGGGGAGCTGGTCTACCGGTTCGACGTCGATGGCTTCCTCTTCTCCGAGGTGAGCGACCTCGCGATCGAGGAGACCGACGACGGCAGCCTCCTGCTCACGGCGAGCGCCCACGGCGAGCCGTACGACGAGGAGCGCCACCCCCTGAAGGTCGAGATCAAGGGCGTGACCTACCACGAGCTGACGGTCGAGAAGACCGACGGGAGCTGGCGGGGGCGGGTGATCTTCGACGTTTGACCCGGCCTAGCCTGAACTATTCATGAGGCGCCGTAGCGAGAGCCGCAAGTGTGTGTGAAATCGGGGCGCACACAGCGATGCGCGACGCAGGCGTACTGGACAGTACGTTGAGGAGCAAAGAGCGAGTACGCCCTGAGATTGCATGCAATTGCGGCTCGCAGTAGGTGACTCTTGAATAGTCCAGGCTAGGAGTCTGCGCGGCAGAACCGCGCGGCCGCGCGCACGGGGGTTGCGGGCGTCTCCTTCGTTGCTCGTCGTCGATGATAGCTCGGCATCAATCTCCTCCTCGTGCCTCGGATCCGCACGCGCAAGACCCGTACGCGCGGTCACGTGGTTCTGCCGCGCAGACTCCTAGAACTGGAAGTAGATGAACGGATCGCTCCGGAGCGGCACGAAGAGGAGCGCCACCGCCGCCGCCGCTCCGTAGGCACCGGCGAAGGCCCAGTCCGGCATCTCTTCGACCGCACCCTCGGCCCGCCGCCGGGAGCTCACCCAGTGGAGCGCGCCGAGGGCGGCCACGAAGGCGAGCCAGGCCGGGTCCACGCTCAGCTCTCCGGCCCCCCGGAACAGGGCGAAGGCCCGCACCAGCAGCCAGGCGTCCGCGAAGCTCCGGGCGCGGAAGAAGATCCAGGCGAGGCAGACCCAGAACAGCGTCAGGCACCAGGACAGCGCTCCCCCGACGGCCGCCGGCGAGGTCCATGACCCGATGATCGCCGAACGGCGTCGCGTCCACTCCTTGTGGGCCACCAGCGCCACCCCGTGGAGCGCGCCCCAGATGACGAAGGTCCAGGCGGCGCCGTGCCAGAGACCTCCGAGAAGCATCGTCACCATCAAGTTCCTGTAGGTCGCAAGCCTCACGCCCCGGCTCCCTCCCAGAGGGATGTAGAGGTAGTCGCGCAGCCAGCCGGAGAGCGAGATGTGCCAGCGGCGCCAGAATTCGGTCACGCTCCGGGCAACGTACGGGAAGTCGAAGTTCCTCTCCAGCCGGAAGCCCAGCAGCCCGGCGCACGCGATCGCCATGTCGGTGTAGCCGGAGAAATCGCAGTAGATCTGGACCGCGTAGAGGAGCACCGCGGTCCAGACCGCCGACGAGGTCCAGAGACTCGGATCCGCGAACACCCGGTCGACCACCGGGGCCACGTTGTCCGCGAGGCACGCCTTCTTGACGAAGCCGATCAGGAAGAGCGCCAGGTGGCGGCGTACCGCGACGTCCGCCCAGCGCGGACGCCGGTCGAGCTGGGGCAGAAAGTCGCTTGCGCGAACGATCGGCCCCGCCACCAGTTGGGGGAAGAACGAGACGAAGAGGGCGAAGTCGGGCAGGCTGCGGACCGGCTCCAGCCGCCCACGGTAGAGGTCGATCGTGTAACTCAGGGTCTGGAAGGTGTAGAAGCTGATCCCCACCGGCAGGACGATCTCCGGCACGCGGGTGGCGACGCTCAAGCCGAGAACGGCGAGGAGCCCCCTGGCCGACTCGACGAAGAAGCCGTAGTACTTGAAGACCCCGAGGAGGCCCAGGTTGAGCGCCAGGCTCGTGACCAGCAGAGCGCGGCGCCCGCGGGACGCTTCGACCCGTTCCAGGGCCCGTCCCACCCAGTAGTCGACCAGGGTCGAGGCGGCGATGAGCGACAGGAAGCGCCAGTCCCAGGCGGCGTAGAAGAGGTAGCTCGCGGCCAGCAACCAGAGCTTCCTGAGCCGGTCCGACGACAGCCACCAGGCGCCGGCGAGGACCACCGGAAAGAAGAGGAAGAAGAGCGGCTCGGTGAAGAGCATTCAGTTCCTCTCGGCGATCCGGAGAGGGCTGGCCGGGTGCTGACCCTCCGCGCCGTCTTCCATGATGCACGCGAGCCGCTCGGCGAGGAGCCCGGTGAAGCGCTCGGCGCCCGCGGTCGTCAGGTGCTCGGCATCGAACCGGTTCTCGACGGCGAAGAGCTCCGGGTAGCGCTCAGAATCGTTGAAGGCGAGCATCCGGGGAACCTTCCCCGCCGCCGCCAGCCGGTAGAGCTCCGGCGTCGGCCGCGCGGTGGGCGTGATCAGGTACACCGGCTCGGCCCCGGCGCGGCGGATCATCGCCACCTGGTCCTCGACCGCCTGGACGTTGTAGGTCGCGAGGGACGCCTCCGCCCGGTTGGCCACGGGCAGCCGGGCCACGGCGATCTGGTACGCGGGGATCATCCGGAGGAACCGGCGGCGGAAGGGGTGAGTGCTCGGAGTCCCGTACGCGGACTCGCTGAACGGCTCGAAGCCCTGGCCGTCGGTGTAGTCGGGCGGAGGTCGTCTCGAGGACTCGGGACGCCGGAGCGCCACCAACCAGTCGCGGGCTCGGCCGGCGCCGGTGCTCCGGGCCCCCAGGTGCAGCAGATGGCTCCAGGTGAGCTCGAGGCGGTCGAGCGGACGCTCCTGGGTGAGCAGCACCGTGCGCAACGCCGCCGCGGTTTCGGCCGGGTCGTGCCAGGCGATGATCCGTCGCTTGAAGCGGTTCTCCGGACGGGGTGCGGCGCTCCAGCGGTCGAGCTCCACCACCACCCAGCGCAGCCTCCGGGGCTCCATCCGCAGAACCCGCCGGACGAGCGCCGAGGTCTCGTGCGATCCCATCCCCGCGACTCCGAAGTTGAAGGAGCGAACCGGCCGCCCGAGCCGTTGCAGCTCCCGGTCGAAGAGGGAAGCGACAACACCCTGGTGGATCCGGCTCGAGCCGAAGAAGAGGACGTCGTACTCGTCCCGGTGCGTCTCGAACCACTCGAGCTTGTCGCTCACGTCCCCCAGATCGGGAGGGGGAAGAAGCCGGCCCAGGACCGCCGTGGTCACGACGAAACCGGCGACGGCGCAGACCAGGGCCGTGGCACGGGAGCGGCGGGAAGGGCTCCGGTGGGCCGAGCGGCGCGGACGAAGGGATCGACGGGACATGGATGTCGAAGACAGACCGGACAGCGGAGGCCGACCACCGTGCGGGAAGGGCGCGCCCCGCACGGTGGTCGACAGATCACCTCAGCAGTTCGCGATACAGGCGTTGAATCTCGCCACGCACTGGTCCAGACAGATCTGATCGCCGATGGCGCACTCGTCCTTGCACGTGATCTTTTCGGAGAAGCACCGGCCCCGGCAGCAGGCCCCGGTGTCCTGGTCGATCGGATCGACGAACAGACCCTCGATCTCGGCCGGCGCGACGGTCCCGGCCTCGGCCGGCGCGACGGTCCCGATCTCGGCCGGTGCGGGTGCCTGGGCGGCGGGCTGGTCGACGGCGGGCTGGGCGGCCCAGACGATGCCGGCGGTGCCGGCCACGACGAGGGCGATGAGCAAGTAGGCGGTGTGACGCTTCATGGAGGGTCTCCTTGATGTCGTGCGACGCGGCCATCGATGACCGATCGCGAAGTGGAACGTCTGGGATCCGGCCGCGGCTCGAAGCGGCCCCGCGCGCCCCGGAGCGCCACGGCCTCGGTCGGATCCTCTGTCCCCCCTTCACGCGTCGAAACCGGGAACCGATCCTCATCACGCCTCTCGGCGAGCGAGCGCGCGGGGCCGCCGAGCCCAACCATTCGAGCTTTGATGTCAACTGAAATATCCATTTCTGTTCCGTCGACGTGCAATGATCACTTCTGATGAACGAACGCCCACAGAGCACCCAAAGCCCCCCGAGCGATCTCACGAAGCTGTTGCAGGACTGGAGCGCCGGCAGCGACGCCGCCGGCGAGCGGCTGATGGGCCGCATCTACGGTGAGCTCCGGACCATGGCCGCCGCCCGCCTGCGCCGGGAGCGCTCCGACCACACGTTGCAGCCGACGGCCCTGGTCCACGAAGCCTTCCTCCGCCTGGTCGATCAGCGGCAGATCGACTGGCGCTGCCGCGCCCAGTTCTTCGACCTGGCCGGGCGGATGATGCGCCGCGTCCTGGTCGACCACGCCCGCCGCCGAGCCCGCTCCAAGCGTGGCGCCGACGCGGTCGTCGTCAGCCTGAGCGGCATCGAGACGCCCGACGGCGGCGAGCCGGAGTCGTTCGAAGACGTGCTCGCCCTCGACGAGGCTCTGCGCCGGCTGGCCGCGATCGACGACCGTAAAACGCGGATCGTCGAGCTCCACTTCTTCTCCGGCCTGTCGGTGATCGAGACCGCCGAGGTGCTCGACTGCTCGAAGGCGACGGTGAGTCGGGACTGGCGGTTCGCCAAGGCCTGGCTCGCCAAGGAGCTCGCGGCGCGGCCCGGGCCGGACATGGGTGGCACCGAACCGCCGGGAGAGCCCGTCCGTGGAGCCTGAGCGCTGGCGCAGGATCGAGGGGCTGTTCGAGCGGGCGGCCGACCTCCCCGCGGAGGAGTGCCGGGAGCTCCTCGACGCCGAGTGCCCGGACGACCCGGAGCTCCGTCTCGAGGTCGAAGCCCTCCTCGCCGCCGATCGCGAGGCCGACGGGGTGGCGGATCGGTTGCGGGCGGCGGTCGTCGACGTCGGCAGCAAAGAGACCACGGAGCGGCAGGACCGTCCACCGCTCCAGGAGCCGGACCTGGACGAGCCCGCCGCCGGCGCCGGCGACCGCGTCGGCGCTTACGCCGTCGAGCGGGAGATCGGCCGGGGCGGCATGGGCCGCGTCTACCTCGCCCACCGCGCCGACCAGACCTACGAAGCCCGGGTGGCGATCAAGCTCCTGCCCCGAGGCTCCGCGGACCGCGAGCACCTGGACCGCTTCCTGCGGGAACGGCAGATCCTCGCCACCCTCGACCACCCGAACATCGCCCGCCTGCTCGACGCCGGAGCCACGGCGGACGGCCTGCCCTACCTGGTCATGGAGCACATCGAGGGGGAGCGCCTGGACACCTTCTGCGACGGCCGCCGAGCCTCGGTACGTGAGCGCCTCGAGCTCTTCCTCGCCATCTGCGCGGCGGTCCAGCAAGCCCACCAGAGCCTGGTCATCCACCGGGACCTGAAGCCGGACAACGTGCTGGTCGACCGCGACGGAGTACCGAAGCTCCTCGACTTCGGCATCGCCAAGCTGCTGGAGGGATCGGCCGTGCCCGGAGAGTCGCGGGCGACCCGCACCGCCCAGCTTCCGATGACCCCGGCGTACGCCAGCCCGGAGCAGATCCGCGGCGGGCCGATCACGACGGCGACCGACGTCTACGCCCTGGGGGTGATGCTGTTCGAGCTCCTGACCGGCCGGAGGCCCCACGACCCGAACTCCGACCAGGACATGGCCCCGGGGGAACCGGCCGAGCCCCTCGAGCCTGCGGAGCCCCTTGATCCGTTACCGCTCCGGGTCCTCCGGGACGAGCCGCCGCGGCCGAGCCGCAGGGTAACCCCGGAGGCCGCCACCAACCGGAGGACCACCCCGCAGGGCCTCCGCCGGCAGCTCGAAGGGGACCTGGACACGATCACCCTCACCGCCCTCGCCCGGAACCCCGCGGAGCGCTACGCCACGGTCGGCGCCCTGGCGGACGACCTCCGACGACACCTGGACGGGCTGCCGGTGAGCGCCCGACCGGCCACCTTCGGCTACCGGCTGGGAAAGCTCGTCCGGCGCAACCCGGTGTCGACCGGCCTCGCCACGGCGCTCCTCGTGGCGCTCGTCGTGTTCGCGGGCTCGATGGCCCTGCTGGCGGGCCTCCTCGCCGACGAGCGGGACCGGGCGCTGCGCGAGCAGCACGAGGCGGACCAGGTCTCCGAGCTCCTGGTCGACCTGTTCACGGTGTCGGACCCGGCACGCTCGCGGGGCGAGACCGTCACCGCCCGGGAGATCCTCGACGACGGCGCCGAGCGCATCCGCACCGAGCTCGCCGACCAGCCCGAGCTCCGCGCCACCCTGCTCGACACCATCGGCCGCGTGTACCGGAACCTGGGGCTCTACGACCGCGCCCTGCCGTTGATCGAAGAGGGCCTCGAGGTTCGCAGGCAGGCCCTCGGCCCCGAGCAGCCGGAGAGCGTCGCCTCGCTCATCCATCTCGCCCGGGTCACCCAGCAGAGCGGCGACTTCGACGGCGCCGAGGCCCTGTACCGGCAAGCGCTCGACCTCCAGACGCGGATGCTCGGTCCGGACGCCCCCGCGCTCGCGGAGACCCTGGACGGGCTGGCCATCCTCGCCCAGTTCCACGGCCGCTACGACGAAGCGGAGGGCTACCTCACTCGAGCGCTGGCGATCCTCCGAGAGGACGGCGAGAGCCAGCCCCGGAGGATCAGCGAAGTCCTGGAGCGCCGCGGGTCGCTCCGCTCCGACCGACAACAGCTCGACGCCTCGGAGGCCGACTTCCGGGAAGCGATCGACGTCGACCGGCGGGCGCTGGGGCCGGACCACCCGGAGGTGTTGGACAAGCAGAACGCCCTCGCCAACACGCTCCGCTACCACGGCAAGCTGGCGGCCGCCGAGGCGCTCTTCCGGGAGACGCTCGCGGCCCAGAGGCGGGTCCTGGGGACCGAGCACCCGGACATTCCCTACGCGCTCAACGGGCTCGGGCTCTGCCTGAGGGAGGAGGGCCGGCCGAAGGAGGCCGAGCCGTTCGTTCGCGAGGCGCTCGAGATGCGCCAGCGGCTCCTGGGCGCGAGCCACCCGGCCGTCGGCGTCAGCCTGAACAACCTGGCCAACGTGCTCCTCGACCTCGGGGAGCTCGACGAAGCCGAGCGCTATGCCCGCGAGAGTCTGCGCTTCGCCCGCGAGCACTTCTCCGGCAGCCCCCACGAGGCCTACCCCCTGACCTGCCTGGCGGAGATCCTGCTCGCTCGGGGCGAGGCGGACGACGCCCTGCTGCTTCTCGAGCAGTCGCTCGCCCTCCGGCGGAAGGTGGTGGGACCGGACGCTCCGCTCCTCGCCCGGACGGAGAGCATCCTCGGCGAGTGCCTCACCGACCTCGGGCGCTACGAGGAAGCGGAGCCCCTCCTGGTCCACGCCGAGAAGGTCCTGGACGCCGACCCGGGAACGGCCGACCTCTACCGCGAGCGGGCCCACCGGCGTCTCGAGCGCCTGCGCTCGGCCCGGGGCCCACGGGGCTCGTCCCCGCCGCTATAATCACCTCCCGTGTCCGACCGCCGCACCTTTCGCCGCATCTCCGACGCGGTCGGGTGGACCCCCCTGGTACAGCTCGACCGCTCCGTGGCAGGCCTGCCGTGCGCGGCCTTCGCCAAGATCGAGCTCATGAACCCGATGGGGAGCGTCAAGGACCGGATCGCCCGCTACATCATCGAGAAGGCTCTGGCCGACGGACGCCTCCGACCGGGCGACGTGATCGTCGAGAGCTCCTCCGGCAACACGGCCATGGGCCTCGCCATGATGGCCAACCTCTACGGCCTCGGCTGCAAGATGATCGTACGGCGCCAGACCAGCCCGGAGAAGCTCAACTCGCTTCGCGCCATGGGCGTCGAGCTGGTGCTGGTCGACGGCACACTGCCGCCCGAGCACCCGGAGAGCTACAACCAGAAGGCCAAGCAGGTGGCGGCCGAGACCCCCCGCGCCTTCTGCCCCGACCAGCACAACAACCGGGAGAACAACGAGGCCCACTACGCCACCACCGGCCCCGAGATCTGGCAGCAGATGGAGGGGCGGATCGACGTCTTCGTGGCCGGCATGGGCACCGGCGGCACGATCTCCGGCGCGGGCCGCTACCTCAAGGAGCAGGACCGGTCGATCCGTGTGGTGGCGGTCGACGTGGAAGGCTCGGTCTTCACCGAGCACTTCAAGAGCGGCACACTCGTCCAGCCAAGGCCCTACCTGCTCGAAGGCCTCGGCGACGAGGAGCTGATCGGTTGCCCGGAATTCGAGGTCCTCGACGACGTGATCCAGGTGTCGGACGCCGAAGCGTTCCGGGCCACCCGCGAGCTCGCCGGCGAGGAGGCGATCTTCGCCGGCGGCTCGAGCGGCGCCGCCCTCTGGGGCGTGCGCCAGGAGGCCCGCCGCTGGGCCGAGCTCCACGCCGAGTCGGGCGGCGCCGACCGTCGGCCGGCGCGCATCGTCACCCTCTTCCCCGACTCCGGCCACCGCTACCTCTCGACCATCTTCAACGACGACTGGATGCACCAGAAGGGCCTCATGCCCTCCGACTCGTAGCGCTCGGTCAAAGCGCGGCTTCCCATCGGCAGGAGATCCCGATCCCGCCCATCGCCCGGAGGATCTGCTCGAGGGCCTCGAAACCCGCCGATTCGGGACGTGGGCAGATCCGTGGCTGCAACCGAACCACCGCAACCATTCGGGTTGCGATCACGCGACAGAGAGCACACGTCAATTTCTGGCCTTCTGTTAATGTTAAGGTTCGACACCGATGGATGCACGAAACGTCTCTTGCCATCACGATGCGACAGACGGTTGCCCGGAACCGTGGAGAACGCCCGTGCCCACCCCGATGACGCGGCGCGCCCACGACGACCGTGGCGGGGAGGTCGGTCATCCACCCAGGAGCTTGCGATGAAACGATTGCAGAACTTCGTTCTCAGAACGTTCCTCCTCGCCATGGCGACCGGCATCGTCCTGGCCGGGGCACCGGTCGCCGGACAGTACGTCGAGTTTCGCCAGATCCTCACCAACAACCCCGGGATGGATCAGGTGACCGCGGTCGCCGTCAGCCCCGACGGCCGGCACGTCTACGCCGCCGCCATCGACCGTGACTACGGCACACGGACGATCGCCGCGCTGGCGAACCGGCCCGAGGAAGGGAAGCTGGACCTCATCGAGCTCTACCACGCCGGCGTCGACGGCTGGGGAGGGATGGGGCTGGTCCTCTCCCTCCAGGTCTCACCGGACGGGCGGAACCTCTACGCCCTCGACAACCGGTTCGACCGCCCCATGGTGCTGGTGATGGAACGACGAAACGACGGGACCCTGGCGTACCTGGAGTCCCACGAGATCGGCACCCGGACCTCCGAGAGGGAGGAGGGGTGGGGGCTGCGGGTGAGCGGAGACGGCAGTGCCGTGTACGTGGTCGCCAATCAGGGCTTCTTCGACCCTGCGCGTCTCGTGGCATTCACCCGGGAGGCCTCGGGAGGACTGCGGCGGGTGCAGGATCTCGAGCTCGGAAGGGTCGGCCGCGGCCTGGCGTTCAGCCCTGACGACCGCTACGTCTATGTAGCGGTGAGCGGCTCCGGAGGCAACGCGGGAGAGTCCGAGATCAGAGCGTACGAACGGCAGAGCGGAGGCGCTCGCCTGACGCTCAGGCAGACGTTCCTCTCATCGGCGGAAGTGCCCGAGCTGAGGAACCCCACGGGACTCCTTGCCAGCCACGACGGCCATTTCCTCTACGTCTCGTTCCATTCCGGATCGGAGATCGGCTTCATCGCCCTGGGGAAGGACTTTGCAGGCACGCTCCACTACGTGACGCGAATGGCGGCGCCGGCGAGCAGTGGATTGAACCCCTTCTCCGCGCACCCGTCCGCGGTCAGTCCGGACGACCATTTCCTCTATCTCTGCGACTACCACCCTCAGGTGTTCGTCAGGAACCCGGTCACCGACTCCTTCGACCACGGCGGATCGTACCCAGCAGCCGAGTGCCGGTCCTCCCTCGCCGTCAGCCCCCGCGGCAATGGCGACTTTCACCTCCTCGGTCACACGAACTTCGAGGAGGGAGTCTCCTTCCTGGCCCGCGACCCCGGGACCGGGGCGATCACCGAAGAGCTCAGGGTCCGACAGCCCGAGGGCACTCCGATGGGTGCGGAGCGGATCGCAGACTTCGCGATCCCCGCCGACGGCCGGTACCTTTACGCGGCCCGCGTGGAGCTCGGCCTGTCGACCTTCGAGCGGACCGCGGACGACGGTGGGGCTCTCCGGCTGCTTCGCTCGATGAGCCTCGAGGAGCTGGGGATCGAGGCACTCGAGTATCTCCAAAGGTTGGCTCTGAGCCCCGACGGACGCCACCTCTACGGCTCGGGCAACCGACCGGGGATTGCGGTCTTCACCAGGAACGCCGAGACCGGCGCGCTCGCCCTGGTGGAGCTGATGGCGACCAGCCAGCCGGTCGGCTCGATGCTCTTCTCCCCGGACGGCCGCTTCCTCTACGCGCAACTCCGCGACGAGGGAGGCCCGGGGGTCCTGCGCCGCGATCCGGCCACGGGTCGGCTCTCGTGGCTCGAGAGACCGGCCCTGCCCAGGTCGCTCAGGGTCTCCGACCTCGCGCTCAGCCCGGACGCCCGCCATCTCTACGCGCTCACCGGACCGAGCCTGCTCGCGAAAGACTCCATCCAGGTCTTCGAGCGTTCCGCGACCGACGGCGGCCTGTCCCTCATCAGCGAGCTGACGGAGAGCCCGAATTGCGTCGGGACCGAGCTCGGACGAGCGGCGCGCATCGCGGTCAGCCCCGACGGGCTCCTGGTCTTCGCGGGAAGCGGCACCTCCGGCTCCGAGACGTACCACCGGGACCCGGCCACCGGTGCTCTGAGCGTGGCGAACCCGTTGGCCTGCCGTGGACAAGCCCTGGGGGGACCTGCTCTCATCGGGACCCCCGACGGAGTCCTGCTGCTCACGAGCGACGCGGATGGGGCTGGAAGCGTCCACCTCTGGAGACCCGACTCCGCCACCGGAGCTCTCCACCTGGAGACATCGTTCGACGTGCGCGTCGGGCTCTCCACCATGGAGGTCACCCCGGACAACCGGACCCTCTACGCGGGCGGCCCGCGCGGTATTGCGGTCCTCCCCATCACCTACTTGCGGTCGGAGGCCATTCCGGGCTTCCTGTTCCACGTCGAGATGAGCGATCGTGACGGCCACCGCGTTGCGGTGGGACAGTCGGTCGCACCCTGCCCGGCAGAGACCCTCTGCGTGGCGGGAGCGGTCCCGGGGCGATCCGAAATCCTCCTGCGCATCGTCGGCCCCAAGCCGAACGGCCATCTGTGGACGAACTTCGTCGCGTTCACCACGTCGGCGGTCGATCTCTGGGTGCTCCAGACCGCCAGGGGTGCCACGAGGACCTACCACCTCGATCCTCCGACTCCGACCTCGGACCGCCTCGGCGGAGGGTTCGACCGCACGGCGTTCTTCCCCTTCCCGGCCCCCGGAAGCAGTGTCGTGCTCCGGGCCGTCGAGGCGCCGGAGCCCGGCGCGGCGCCACCGCCTCCGGACGGCGCGGCTCCGTTCGTCACGCCGGAGCTGCCGGGTTTCCGGTTCTGGGTGCGACTCTCCGCTCAATCGGGTGCCCTGCCGGCTCGCATGGAATCGGACTGCCTCCCGGAGACCCTCTGCGTCAGCGGCTCGCTGCCGGGCCGGCCGGAGGTCTTCGTCCGCGTCGTGGGCCCCAAGCCGAACGGCTACCTCTGGCCGACCATCGTCCGGTTCACCACGTCGGACGTGGAGGTCTGGGTCGAGCAGGAGGCCACGGGGGAGCGCCGCTACTACCAGCTCGACGCTGCCTCCCCCGGCAGCGATCTCCTGGACGGCCTGTTCGACCGTCTCGGATTCCTCCCCTGAACCCATGCTTGCTCCGGGCGCCAGGGGCGCCGGCACCTCGCCCGGATCACCGGGACGATGGCGAGCGGGGAGCCGCCGCCGCCCGCCCGGCGCGCCTCGTTCCTCTTTCCCCCGGCTTCGCGCGCCGCGATCTCTTCGCCCTCTCGATCGACGACCGGAGACGCCGGAAGGGCTTCCCTGGACCTGACCCTCTACGAAACTCCCGAAACGCGCCTTGACACCCCCGTAGCGCGTCGCTATCCTCGCCCCACTCATTTGGGTAGGTAACAAGTTGATCGGCTGCGGAGCGGCCGGAGAGGGCTTCCGGCGCACCGAAGTCGTGGGTTGTGAAGAGCTCCCGTGGCGCAGATCTTCCCAGAGCGATCGAATCGCGTCCCCCTGCTCCTGGCAGCGGGGGGCGTCGTCATCGGTGCGCTCCTGACGGCTTTCGCCGGGTACTACTTCTCACCCGAGTACACCGACGTCGGCTACCGGCCCGAGCAGCCGGTCCCCTACAGCCACCGGCTCCACGCCGGCGACCTGCGGCTCGACTGCCGCTACTGCCACGTGGCGGTCGAGGTCTCGCCGGTCGCCTCGGTGCCGCCGACCAGCGTGTGCATGAACTGCCACCGGCTGGTGGGCCGGGACAAGGCGACCCTCGAGGCGGTGCGCCGGAGCGCCGCGGACGGCGAGCCGCTCCGCTGGGTACGGGTCCACGACCTGCCCGACTACGCCTACTTCGACCACAGCGTGCACCTGGCTGCCGGTGTCGGCTGCTCGAGCTGCCACGGCGACGTGGCCTCCATGGAGGTCGTGACCCAGATGAAGCCGCTGTCGATGAGCTGGTGCCTCGAGTGCCACCGCGACCCGGGGCCCTATCTGAGACCCCGGGACGAGCTCACCAACACGGCGTGGCAACCACCCGCCGACCAGCGGGAGATCGGCCGACGGTTGATCGAAGAGCGCGAGATCCACCCACCGGAGGCCTGTTCAGCCTGTCATCGATGAGGAAGCCATGAGCGACGCGGAGCCAGAGGGGGGACGGACGGTGGACCGACAGGAGCCCACACCGGGCGATGTAGGCGGCGCCGGGACCGCTCCCGGCGATCGCTCTCCCGACCGGACGACCCCGACCTACTGGCGAAGCGTCGAACGGCTGCTCGAGTCGCCCGCGCTCCCCGGCTCCCTCTCGGCCAACTCCCTCTCGGCCGGCTCCCTGTCTGACAGCCCCGCTCCGGAGCCCGAGTTTCCACCCGGCGCCGACCAGCCGCCGGACGGTGTCACGCGGCGCGCCATGCTGGGCCTCATGGGGGCCTCCTTCGGCCTCGCCGGCCTCACCGCCTGCCGGCGCCCGGTGGAGCACATCGTGCCCTACGTCGAAGGGCCGGAGGGGCTGCTGCCCGGGGTGCCCGAGCGCTACGCCACCACCCTCGCCTTCGGCACCGACGTCTACGGCGTGGTGGTCGAAAGCCACGAGGGCCGGCCGACGAAGGTGGAGGGCAACCGCCTCCACCCGGCGTCACGCGGGGCGTCGTCGGCCTGGTTGCAGGCGTCGATCCTCGACCTCTACGATCCGGACCGCTCCCGCTCGGTGCTCCGCCGGGGGGCGACCCCAGGGACGGAGAACGGAGCGGCCCCAGGCCACGAGCCGTCCACCTGGGAGGCGTTCGCCGGCTTCTGGGCCGAGCTGGCGGCCGAGGGGGCGGCGCCCGGGGGCCGCGGCCTCGCGGTGCTCTCGGAGAGCTTCGCCTCGCCGACCACGGCGCGGCTCGCCCGGCGCTTCGCCGAGCGCTTCCCGGAGGCCCGCCTGGCGATCTGGGAGCCGGCCGGCGACGAGACCCTGTTCGCCGGCATCGAGAAGGCGACCGGCACGGCCCGGCGTCCGGTGCTCCACCTGGAGCGGGCGAAGACCGTCCTGGCCCTTGACGCCGATCTGCTCCTGACGGAGGGCGGCGCCCTCGCCTCGGCCCGGGGGTTCGCCGCCGGGCGGAGGGCCGGCCTGAGCGACGGAGACGGAGCGGCGGGCGCGGAGATGAACCGCCTCTACGCGGTCGAGAGCGCCCTCAGCGTCACCGGCGCCAACGCCGACCACCGGATCGCCCTGCCGAGCCACCGGATCGGCGCTTTCGCCGCCGCCCTCGCCCGGCGGCTCGGGGTGAGCCCCACGTCGTCCAACGTCCCAGAAGGTGGCGGCGAGGATCTGCCGGAGCCGGTCCGCGCCCGGCTCGACCTGATCGCCCGCGACCTCGAAGAGACCGGCCCGGACGCCCTGGTCACCGCGGGGCGGCGCCAGCCGCCGGAGGTCCACGCTCTGGTCCACCGCATCAACGACCACCTGGGCGCGGTCGGCCGCACGGTCACCCTCCACGACCCGGCCGACGTCGGCTGGGGCCGGACCACCGAGCTGGCGGAGCTGGCCGCGGCGCTTCGCGCCGGCACCGTCCAGACCCTGGTGATCCTCGGCGGCAACCCGGCCTACGACGCCCCGGGCGCCGTCGACTTCGCCGGTGCCATGGCGGCGGCGACCCACACCGTCCACCTCTCCGACCGGCTGGACGAAACGTCTCGCCTCGCCGAGTGGCACCTGCCCCGCGCCCACGCCCTCGAGGCCTGGGGCGACGCCCGCGCGGCCGACGGCACGGCGAGTGTCGCCCAGCCGCTCGTCGCGCCCCTCTTCGGCGGCCGGAGCACCCTCGAGCTGCTGGCGATGCTCGCCGGCGAGGAGGAGTGGCAGGGGGCGGCCCAGGTGCGGCGGACCTGGGGGGCAGAGGCCCCCGGGCCGGCCTGGCGCCGGGTGCTCCATGACGGCGTCGCCGGCGAGGCGGTGGGTCCCGCCCCCGGCGCTCCGATCACCGTCCACCGTCCGGAGACGATCGCCACCCTCGCCCCCGGGACCGATCCGGCCAACCCCACGGCGGCCTCCAGGACAGGGGCGACTTCGGCGCCCTTCGCCCAGGCCGCGGAGACCGCCGGCGGCCTGGAGCTGGTGCTCCTGGTCTCGCCCTCGGTCCGGGCGGGCCGCTACGCCAACAACGCCTGGCTCCAGGAGCAGCCCGACCCGCTCACCCGGCTCACCTGGGACAACGCGGCCCTCGTCTCGCCGGCCACCGCCCGGGAGCTGAACGTCGAGACCGGAGACGTGGTCCGGCTGACGGTCGAGAACCGCTCCCTGGACGCCCCGGTCTGGGTCGCCCCCGGCCAGGCGGACGGCTCGGTGGCGATCGAGCTCGGCTTCGGGCGCACCGCCGCCGGCCGGGTGGGCGACGGCGTCGGCGTCGACGCCAACCCGCTCCGCCCCTCCTCCGGCGTCCTCTTCATGACCGGCGTCGCCGCGGAGCCCACCGGCCGCCGGGCGGAGCTCGCCCAGACCCAGGAGCACTGGTCCATGGAGGGCCGGGAGCTGGTTCGGGAGGCGAGCCTCGCCGAGTACCGCGAGCGCCCCGACTTCGCCCACCACGAGCACGACCCGCCGATCGCCGTCGCCGGCCCGGCGCCTCTGCCCGGCGAGGGCGGCAGCCTCTGGCAGGAGCCGAGCTACGACGCCGGCCACCAGTGGGGCATGGCGATCGACCTCGCCTCCTGCATCGGCTGCGGCGCCTGCGCAACCGCCTGCCAGGCGGAGAACAACGTGCCGGTGGTGGGCAAGGAGCAGGTCTCCCGGGGGCGCGAGATGCACTGGCTGCGGGTCGACCGCTACTACGCGGGCGACCTCGAAACGCCCCAGGTCGTCTTCCAGGCGGTGCCCTGCATGCACTGCGAGAACGCCCCCTGCGAGCAGGTCTGCCCGGTGGCGGCCACGGTCCACGACGACGAAGGCCTGAACGCCATGGTCTACAACCGGTGCATCGGCACCCGCTACTGCTCGAACAACTGCCCCTACAAGGTCCGCCGGTTCAACTTCTTCAACTACACCAAGAACACCCCGGAGCTGGTGAAGCTGGCGATGAACCCGGACGTCACCGTGCGCTCCCGAGGGGTGATGGAGAAGTGCACCTACTGCGTGCAGCGGATCAACCGGGGGAAGGTCGGCGCCAAGCTCGAAGGCCGCGCCCTCGCGGACGGCGAGATCGAGACCGCCTGCCAGCAAGCCTGCCCGGCCGAGGCGATCGTCTTCGGCGACCTGGCCGACCCGGAGAGCCGGGTGAGCCGGGCCAAGCGGGGCCCACGCAGCTATGCCCTCCTGGCCGAGCTCAACAACCAGCCACGGACGACCTACCTCGCCAAGGTGAGGAACCCGAACCCGGCCTGGCCCCACTTCGGGGCCGACGCCAGAGGCGGCTCGGAGGACGCGAGCGGATCGCACACCGGGGAGGGCGCGTGAGGCTCTCCGCTCTGGTTCTCTGCCTGGCGGCGGCCGGCGCCGTCGTCTGCGGCGGCTTGACCGGCTGCACCCGGGGCTCCACCTCGAAGCGGCCCCCCATTCATCTCAACCCGAACATGGACGACCAGCCGAAGGCCCAGGCCCAGGAGGCGAGCGCCTTCTTCGCCGACGGCGCCGCCATGCGTCGGCCGGTGGAGGGGACGGTCGCCCGGGGCAGTCTGATCGAGGATCCGGCTCTCGCCACCGGCCGGGACGCCGGGGGCGAGCTGGTGACGGCCTCGCCGCTCCGGGTCGACCACGCCGTCCTCGCGCGGGGCGCCGAGCGCTACGCCATCTACTGCTCCCCCTGCCACGGCGCGACCGGCGACGGCCAGAGCATGCTCCGGGAGCGCGCCGGGGTGAACACGGCGAACCTCCTCCAGGAGCGGCTACGGGCGGCCGGGGACGGCTACCTCTTCGACGTCGTCACCAACGGCTTCGGCCTCATGCCCTCCTACGCCTACCAGATCCCGGTCCGGGACCGCTGGGCGATCGTCGCCCACGTGCGGGAGCTCCAGGCCGCGGCTCCGGCGCCGCCCCCGGCTCCGGCCCAGCCCTCCACGGAGGAAGCACCGTGAGCACCAAACGGATCGTCGTCCTCATCCTCGCCGGTGCCATCGCTCTCGTGGCCGCCGCCGAGGGTGCCCGCTGGCTCGAGCAGCGGCTGGCCTACCGCTCGCCGGTGGCGGTCGAGCAGCAGCAGCCGACGCCCCGGGACCAGGCCGTCGAGGAGCGCCAGGCGCGGGAGCTCGAGGAGGCGAAGAGCCGCCCCTACGAGGAGGCCGAGTACCGGGAGTTTCCGGTGATCGGCAGCCGCACGGCGATCTGGGTGGTCGCCCAGGTCAAGCTCCTCTTCGCCGCCTTCGTGCTGGCGGTGCCGATGTTCGCGCTGATCATCGAGCTCATCGGGTACTGGTCGAAGGACGATCGCTACGACCGGCTGGCTTACGAGTTCACCAGCCTGCTGTCGCCGGCGTTCGCCATGACCGCCGCCTTCGGCGGGGTGCTCACCTTCATGCTGATCATCCTGTACCCGAAGTTCACCAACTACCTGATGTCGGTCTTCTCGCCGACCTTCCTGCCCTACGTGCTGCTGCTCTTCGCCGAGGCGGCCCTCTTCTACACCTACTACTACTCGTGGGGAAAGATCGGCAAGCGCGTCCACCTGACCCTCGGCGTGATGCTCAACCTCGTCGGCACCGGCATCATGTTCATCGCCAACGCCTGGCTCACCTTCATGATGACGCCGGCCGGCATCTCGGAGAAGGGCGCCGTGCTCTCGGTGTGGGACGCGGTCCACAACTACACCTGGATGCCGATCAACATCCACCGCTTCATCGCCAACATCGCCTTCGGCGGCTCGATCGCGGCGGCCTACGCCGCCTACCAGTTCCTCCAGGCGAAGACCGACGCCGAGCGGGCCCACTACGACTGGATGGGCTACGTGGCGAACCTGGTGGCGGTGGCCGGGTTCCTGCCGCTCCCCTTCGCCGGCTACTGGCTGGCCTCGGAGATCTACGCCTACTCCCAGACCCTGGGCCTGACGATGATGGGCGGCGCCTTCTCCTGGCTGTTCATCATCCAGGCGGTGCTGATCGGCAACCTCTTCCTGGCGATCAACTACTACCTGTGGCTCGGCATGGGCCGGGTGGGCGACGCGGCGGCCCGCCGGTCGAAGGCCCTGGTGCCGGTGCTCCTGGGGCTCATCACCCTCTGCTTCGCCGTCTGGGCGACGCCCCGCTCGATCATCGCCACGGTCGAGGAGACCCAGGCCATGGGCGGCTCGTTCCACCCGCTCTTGGGCTTCCTCGGGGTGATGAGCGCCAAGAACACCGCGGTCAACATCATGATCCTGGCGACCTTCGTCTCGTTCGTCCTCTACCGGCGGACCGGCCGCACGCCGACTGTGGGCTGGGCCCGGCTGGGGACGATGGTCCAGACCGGCATCCTGCTTCTGGCGGGCGGCACCGTCCTCTTCTTCGGCATCTACGGCTACTTCGTCCCCGCCGAGGTGCGGATCAAGTTCTCGATCCCCCAGGTGCTCTCGGTCCTCCTCGCCATGACCCTGGTGACGGTCATCGACGTGGTGCTGCTGCGTAGCGCGCGCAAGGAGGGCGAGACCCGGTGGGGCGACATGCCGGAGCGCTCCCAGTACGTGCTCATCTTCCTCGCCGTGACGTTCACCTGGCTCATGGGCCTGATGGGGTACCTCCGTTCCGGCCTGCGCCAGCACTGGCACGTCTACGGCGTGATCCGTGACACCTCGCCCGGGGCCTACACGCCGACCCTCGGCTACGCCACCAAGGTGGTGTCGGTGACGGTGCTCCTCTTCTTCCTCCTGATCGGCTTCATCTTCTGGCTCTCGGCGCTGGCACACCGGGAGAAGCCGGGCGAGGCCGCCGAGGTGGACGAAGGGGGCGGCGAGGCGGAGCAGACCGGGGAGCTCGCGTCATGAAGGTCCCGGTCACCATCCGGCTCGTCGCGCTCACCGTCGGCGCCACCGCCTTCTACACCTACGTGGGCCAGCTCGTGCCCCAGAAGGAGGTGCAGCCGCCGGTGGTCACCGAGATCGCCGAGGACGTGACCACCGAGCAGATGGTCGAGATCGGCCGGCAGATCTTCAACGGCAAGGGGATCTGCTCGACCTGCCACACCATCGGCCGCTCCGGGGCGCTCCGGTTCCCCGACCTCGACGGCGTCGCCACCCGCGCCGCCGACCGGGTGAGCGGCCTGGGGCAGGTGGAGTACCTGGCCCAGTCGCTCTACCAGCCGAATGCGTTCATCGTGCCCGGCTTCAACCCGGGCATGCCGCAGATCAACCGGCCGCCGGTCGATCTCTCGGACGCAGAGATCAAGGCGGTCATCGCCTACCTCCAGACCCTGGGCGGCGAGGCGACCATGACCATGGACACGCCGCTCCGCTATCAAGCGGGGGGGGAGGGTGCCCAGGCGGCCCAGGCGGCTGACGGCGCGGGCGGCGGAGATAGCGCCGAGACGACCGAGGGGGACGCGCCATGAACCTGCTGGTCCTCGTCCCGGTGGTCCTGGTCCTGCTGGCCCTGCGCCTGGCGCCGATCCGGGTCAACATGCTCGGCTGGTTCTTCGCCTGGATCGCGGCGATCTACACCGTCCTCCAGTGGGGCTTCGCGGTGCCGATCCCCCAGTCGGTGGTGAAGCTTTACATAGGCATCGTGACGCTCGCGCTCCTCGCCTACGTCACCTCGGACCGGGAGCGGCTCCGGGGGTTCTGGGACCCGCTCCGGGCGTTTCTCACCGAGAAACGGTTCGTGCCGCTCCTGGTGCTCGTGGCGCTCGCCATCCCGGCGGCGGTCGCGGTCAAGATCTACCTCGACGTGACCGCCGAGCCGGTGCCGCCGGCCTTCGGCCGGACGGTGCACCCCGCGCCCCCGGAGCAGATCACCGTCCACGACCAGCCGGTCGACCTGGTGACCATCACCAACCCCTACCGGCGCCTCCGGGAGAGCGACCCGGCGGCGTTCGCCGAGCACGTGGCCGAGGGCCGGCGGGTCTACTACCAGAACTGCTTCTACTGCCACGGCGACCTGATGCGCGGCGAGGGCATGTTCGCCCACGGCTTGAACCCGATCCCGACCAACTTCCAGGACCCGGGGACCATCGCCCAGCTCCAGGAGTCCTTCCTGTTCTGGCGCATCTCCAAGGGCGGCCCCGGGCTGCCGAAGGAGGGCGGCCCCTGGGCCTCGGCCATGCCCGCCTGGGAGAAGTTCCTGTCGGAGGAGGAGATGTGGGACGTGATCCTGTTCCTCTACGACTTCACCGGCCAGTCGCCCCGGGCGCGCGCACATCAAGAGTCGACGCGCCAGGAAGCGGAGGGGGGCGAGTGAGATGAGGAGACGACGGGTCACGCTCACTGTCACGCTCGCCGGGGCCCTCACCGCCGGGCTCGCCTGCCTGGTGGGGATGGTCTTGCCTCTGGGCGCCCAGCCCGCGCCGGAGCTGGGGACGGACGACGAACGCCAGGCCGGCAAGGTGGTGTACGACAAGTACTGCGCCCAGTGCCACGGCGAGGACGGCTCCGGCCAGGGCATCGCCGCGCCTCGCCTTCACCCGGAGCCGCGGGACTTCACCAGCGGCAAGTACAAGATCCGCTCGACGCCGACCGGCTACCTGCCGACGGACGACGATCTCCGACACTCGATCCGCCAGGGCCTGCCCTACACCGCCATGCCCGCCTTCCGGCAGCTCTCGGACCAGCAGGTGGACGACGTCATCGTCTACTTGAAGAGCCTCGCCCCCGACTTCGCCGACCCGGCCGCTTACGCCGAGCCGATCGAGCTCCCCGACCCGCCCGCCTTCTCCGAAGACTCGCTCGAGGTCGGCTTCGAAACCTACGTCCAGATCGGCTGCGCCCGCTGCCACGGCGACAAGGGCCGGGGCGACGGGCGCTCGGCGCCGACGCTCCGGGACGACTGGGGACGGTTCATCCGCCCGGCGGACCTCTCCATGCCCTGGACGTTCCGCGGCGGCGCGACGCGGGAGGACATCTTCCGCTCGATCTCGACCGGCCTCGCCGGCACGCCGATGGCCGGCTTCGCCGACGGCTTGAGCGTCGAACAGCGCTGGCAGATCGTCGACTGGATCGTGGCCCAGGCCGGGGGCCACACCGAGGCGCCCTACGCCGACCTGGTCAAGGCGGTCGCGGCGGCCGAGGACCTGGCGAGCCTCGACGGCACGACGGCGATCGACCAGGCCCGCGAGCTCTTCGCCGATGCCCCGCCGGCCCTCTTCCCGGTCGTCGGGCAGGTCATGGAGCCGGGGCGGGAGTTCCAGCCCGCCGCGACGGCGGTCGAGGTGCGGGCGGTCTACGACCCGGACGAAATCGCCTTCCTGGTGACCTGGCACGACATCGTCGCCGACACCTCCGGCGAGAGCGGCCCCGATCTCGAGGTGCCGCCCTTCGAGGAGCAGGTCGACCCGCTGGCCGCCGCAGCCGGGGAGATCGAAGAGAGCCGCGAGCCCGCGGGCAGCGGGGACTTCTGGGGCACCGGAGGGGAAGAGGACGAAGGCGGAGCCTCGGGGGCCGCCGACGACTTCTGGGGCACCGGAGGGACGGACACCGAGGCGGAGCCCGAGGTCGAAAGCTCGGGGGGTGGCGACTTCTGGGGCACTGGAGGGGAGACCCCCGAACCGGCCGGTCAGGCCGCCGCCGGCTCCGCGCCCCAGAGCCCCTGGGCCGACGCCGTGGCGATCCAGCTCCCGATCGAGCTCCGCGACGACATCGCCGACCCCTACTTCCTGTTCGGCGACCCCCAGTACCCGGTCGACCTCTGGTTCGCCGATCTGGCGGCGGCAGCCGGCAACCAGGGCCGGCTCTACGAAGGCCGGGGCGGGGCCAGCGTGGCCGCCGGCGAGGGCGCCGCACCGATCGTCGTCTCCGGCTACCGGGACGGCGAGTGGGCGGTGGTCATGAAGCGCGACCGCTTCCCGTCCCGGGGCGTCCAGTTCACCGAGCAGACCTACATCCCCGTCGCCTTTTCCGTCTGGGACGGCTTCTACCACGAGCGGGGCTCGAAGCGGGGCCTCACGAGCTGGCACCACGTCTACGTCGAACCGATGGAGGCCCCGCCGGTCGTCGTCCCCATGGCCAAGGCCGCCGTCGGGGTGCTGGTCTTGGAGCTTCTGGTGATCGGCCTGGTGCGACGCAAGTACTCCCCATGATCCACACTGGAGACACCTGATGTACGACACGATCTACGTCCCCGTCGACAACTCCGGTCACTCCAACCGGGCGGCCGACTGCGCCGTCGCCCTCGGCAAGGAGTACGGCTCGAAGCTGGTGGGCTGCCACGTCTACGCGGCGCGCATGCACGACTACCGCTTCAAGCAGATGGAGTTCACCCTGCCCGACGAGTACCTGGTCGAGTCGGAGCTCGCGCGCCAGAGGAAGATCCACGACTCGCTGATCACCATGGGGCTCGAGCTGATCTCGGACTGCTACCTGGAGCGCCTCGACGACCTGGCCCAGGAGGCCGGGCTCGAGCTCGAGCGGCGGATGATGGACGGCAAGCACTCGACCGAGCTGCTCAAGGACCTCGCCTCCGACGAGGACGTGGACCTGGTCGTCCTCGGCGCGGTCGGCATCGGCCGCACCAAGGACAGCCAGATCGGCTCGGTCTGCGGCCGGGTGGCCCGGGAGACCACCAAGGACACCTGGGTGGTCAAGCACGTGCCCGAGGAGGGCGAGGCGGAGCGCGACACGATCCTGGTGGCGGTCGACGGCAGCCCGGAGTCCTTCGGCGCCCTCCAGGTGGGCCTCGAGCTCGCCAAGCGCTTCGGCAAGAAGCTGGAGCTGGTGGCGGTCTACGACCCCTACCTCCACTACGCGGCGTTCCGCGGCATCGCCGAGGTGCTGACCGACAAGGCGGCCAAGGTCTTCCGCTTCGAGGAGCAGAACCAGCTCCACGAGGAGATCATCGACACCGGCCTGGCCGAGATCTACCAGAGCCATCTGAACGTGGCCGGCACCATGGCCCGGGAGGCCGGGGTCGAGCCGATCAAGACGCTGCTCGACGGCAAGGCCTATCAGAAGGTGCTCGACCACGCACGGAAGACCGAGCCCTGGGTGCTGATCCTCGGGCGCCTCGGCATCCACGCCGGCGACGACGAGGAGGCCCTCGGCTCGAACGCCGAGAACCTGCTGCGCCTCGCCCCCTGCGACCTGCTCCTGACCAACCGGCGGGTGGTGCCGGAGCTCGATCTCAAGGCCTCGGAGTCGATCCACTGGACCCCGGAGGCCGAGGAGCGGATGGGCCGGGTGCCGGAGCAGGTCAAGGGGATCGCCCGCACCGCGATCCTGCGGCTCGCGATCGAGAAGGGCCACAGCGTGGTCTCGTCCGACCTCGTGACCGAGGCCATGGACCGGTTCATGCCGAAGGGCACCGCCCAGGCGACCGAGAAGCTGGCCGAGGCCCTGGCCTTCGAGAAGGCGCGTCGCCGGGAGGTGGCCCTCTGCAAGGCCTGCGGCATCGCCGCCCGGGTACCCGACCCGGTGCGCTGCACGGTCTGCGGCGGCACCGAGTTCGAGGTCGTGGCGCCCGAGGTGGTGGACGAGATCATCGCCGCCGAGGGGGGCGCCTCCGAGGAGCGGACCTACGACGGCCGCAAGCTCGCCTGGACCCAGGACGCGCGCAAGGCGCTCCGCACCATCGGTGACCGCTACCAGCGGCGCCGGGCCAAGGCGCGGATCGAGAAGAACGCCCACGGCCAGGGGCTCGAGACGATCACCCTCGAGCTGGCGCAGCGGTTCATCGAGGAGGAGACGGGAATCGTCTATGACCCCTCGGACGAGCCCCTCGTGGCGAACGAGCTGGCCGAGGACGACGCCCCCGAGGCCGCGGACGAGGCGGCCGACGACGGGCTCCGCCTGATCGCACGCGACCCCGCCAACAACCCCCTGATGTCGCGCTTCGACTGGACCGACGACGCGGTCGCGAGGCTGCTCCGGGTGCCGGCCGGCTTCATGCGCGACCGGACCCAGAGGCGGGTCGAGGAGCTGGCCGAGGAGACGGGAATCGGCGACGGAGATGGGCCGGACGAGACGCCCATCGACCTCGCCCTGGTGGAGGAGGGGATCCAGCACGGGCTCCGGATGATGGCCGAGATGATGGGCCAGCAGGAGGCGGCGAAGAAGAAGGCCGCCGCCCAAGGAGATGGAGCGAACGGGGGCAACGGCGCCGCGCCGGAGGAGTGCCCTGTGGAGCACGACGGGGAGGCCGGCCAGACGACGGGCCCGCGGCACGAGGAGCCGGCTCGCCTGGCGCTCAACGAGGTCTCGGTGATGAGCGAGATGGAGAAAAAGCGCCGCTCGTTCTCCGGCGACCGGGCGGCCGACCAGCCGGGCGACGAGTAGCGTCCGTTGCCGTCGTACCGTTTCTGCCGCCCGGACGACGTCCCGTTCCTCGTGCGGGCGGTCAACGAGTGCTTCGACGTCCACTTCCCGGGCCGCCCGCCGCTCACGGTGGACGGATTCCGCCGGGAGATGAAGCACCTCGACCTCTGGCCGTCGAGCTCCATGGTGGCGGCGGACGACGACGTACCGGTGGCGGTCCTGACCGGCACCAAGCGCGACGACGAGGTCCTGGTCTCCCGGATCGGCGTGCGGCCGGGTGACGAGCGCCAGGGCCACTGCGGCCACCTGCTCACCTCCCTCGGCCAGAAGCAGGCGGTCCTCGGACCACCCCGGCTGGCGGTCGAGGTGCCGGCGTCGCGGCCCGGCGTGCTCGCCTTCTTCCACGCCCTCGGCTGGAAGGATGAGGCCGTCTACACCGACCGGGTATGTGAGATGGAAGGCGGCGACAGAGTGGAGCCGGTGCCCGACGGCTTGGCCGCCCTGATCGGACCGGCCACCGTGGCCCAGCTCGACGCCGCCGGCGCCCTCGCTAGCCAGGCCGGAGCGAACGGCACGGGCGCCCCGCCGGCCTGGGAGCGCAGGATCGAGAGCCTCCGGGGCCGGAGCGAGGCGTTGCAGGGAACCGCCCTGGCCTCGCCGGACCGGATCGAAGGTTGGGTGCTCTGGGAGGACGTGGAGGGCACGCAGGAAGTGGCCGCCTGGGGCACGGCAGGCCCTGAGCGCCGGGGCACGGTGCTGGAGCTCCTGCTCCGCCACCTGGTGACGGCCAGGCCCGCCTCCGTGCTCCGCCTGGTCAAGGCCGGCGAAGACGAAGTACCGGACGAGGTGGCCCGGGCCGTCGGCCTCCACCCGGCCGAGCGGTACCATCGGCTGACGAGGAAGGCGGAGGCGCTGTGACCTCTCATCGTCCCGGAAGACGGCACGGGCGGGGGCGCCAAGGCGCACCCTACGCGCACCCTTGTTCGATGAGGTGACCGGATGAAGACCTACCACGACATCATCGGCGACGGCGGCTCCGACGTCCTCGGCCAGATCACCACCCGGGCCCGGGCCATCGACCGCGCCCTCGCCGGCGTCGCCCGCCTGGTGGCCGTCGGCTCCGGCAAGGGAGGCGTGGGCAAGAGCACCGTCACCATGGCCCTGGCCCGCGCCCTGGCCGAGGCCGGCGGTCGCGTCACCATTCTGGACGCCGACCTGAACGGCCCGAGCCAGGCGCGGCTGGCGGGGCTCGAGGGCCGGCCCTGGATCCCGAGCGACCGGGGCCTGGTGCCCCCCCGGCGCGACGACGGGATCGCAGTGATCTCCATGGGAAGTCTCCTCCCCGCCGCAGCCCCGCTCGAGTTCGAGACGGTCTCCTCGGGCGAGCAGCAGACCTGGCGCGCCACCCGCGAGCTCACCATGTTCGCCGAGATCCTCGCCGGCACCGACTGGGGAGAGCTCGACGTGCTGCTCCTCGACCTGCCCCCCGGAACAGAGCGGACGGTGCAGTTCGCAGAGATGTTGTCCGCGCTCGGGCGGGTCGGCTTCGTCATGGTCACCCTGCCCTCGGCGGTCTCCCGTGGGGTCGTCGCCCGCACCCTCTCCGCGCTCGCCCCCTTGGCCGGCCCCTTGGCCGAAAACGGCCTCGAGCTCCTCGGCACGGTCGAGAACATGGCCGGCTACTACTGCAAGGACTGCGGCCAGGTGAAGCCGCTCTTCCCCGAAGCGGCTCCCGGCGAGGAGATCCCCCTGGCCGCCGAGTGCCTGGCGCGCATCCCGTTCGACCCGGACCTGGCCGCCCTCTGCGACCAGGGCTGGCCGGCCGGGCCGCTCCCCGAGGCGCTCCGCGACCTGGAAACGCTGGCCCGGCGGTTGCTCACGTCGACGGTGACCGAGAAGGAGGAGGTTCCCCGATGAAGTTCCTGTGCGTCTCCTGCGACGAGCCGATGAAGCTCCAGGCGGTCGACAACAGCGGTGGCGGCTCCCTCTCCGTCGTCTACGGCTGCCCCCGGTGCGACCACCAGATCGCCATGCTCACCAACCCGCTCGAGACCGAGATGGTCCAGTCCCTGGGCGTCAAGATCGGCCCGGGGGAGGGGGGCGCCGGAACGGTCGACTCTCCCGCGACCGCACACGTGGCCGGCGACGGAGCCGCGGCGGCTGCGAGCGGCAGCGGCTGCCCGTTCAGCGGCATGGTGGCCCAGATGGAGGCCGAAGGCGCCCCCGACGGCCCCCGCTGGACCACCGAAGCCCTCTCCCGCCTCGACAACATCCCCGAGCTCGTCCGCCCCATGGCCAAGCAGGGCATCGAGCACTACGCCCGTACCGAAGGCCTGGCCGAGATCGACGAAGAGGTCCTGGAGCACGCCCGGGGCCGGTTCGGCATGTGATCGTGCCAGCCCATGACCCAGTTGAACAGCTCGAGCAACGAGACGCGCTTGCCATGCGCCAGATGAACAGATCATTCGACCGCCGCTCATCCGGACGTTCCCAGAAGCCGCGCCGGCCATGACGATGCCCGCGGGCCTCGACGACTTCGTCCGGCCCGGGCCCGGCCGGGCACCGACCGGGGAGGCCGCCCCCCCCTTCGAGACGATCGAGACGATCGAGGCGATCCCCCACGTGGTCGCCTGGAACCTGACCGAGCGCTGCAACCTGGCCTGTGCCCACTGCTACATCGCGGCGGGCCCCTGGCACGGCTCGGGCGGCGAGCTCACGACGAGCGAAGTCCGCCGGATCGCCGACGAGATCCTGGAGCTCAACCCGGCGCCGCTCTTCGTCCTCTCGGGCGGCGAGCCGCTGCTGCGCGAGGACCTCGAGACGATCGCCGCCCACGCGACGGCCGCCGGTGCGACGGTAGTGGTGGGCACCAACGGCACCGGGCTGACGGCGGAGCGGATCGACTCGCTCCAGGAGGCGGGGGTCACCGGGGTCGCCGTGTCGGTCGACTCGCTGACCGAGCGCTACCACGACCGGTTCCGCCACGGCACCGGGGCCCTCGGCGACACGCTCGCCGCCGTCGAACGCCTCCGGGAGGCGGAGCTCGACTTCGTCGTCCAGACCTCGCTCACCCGGGGCAACCGGGGCGAGATCGGCACCCTCGCCGCCTGGGCCGCGGAGGCCGGGGCGGTCTGCTTCAACGTCTACTTCCTGGTCGAAACCGGCCGGGGCTCGGGCATGGGCGGCCTCGCGCCGGAAGAGAACGACGCCGTGCTGGCCGAGCTCGTCGCCCTCCAGAAGGAGTACCGGGGCCGCATGATGGTCCGCTCCAAGTGCCAGCCCCAGATCATGCGCCACGTCCACGAGGCGGACCCCGAGTCCCCGCTCCTCCAGTACGCCACCCGCTGCCCCTGCGGCGTCCAGTACTGCCGCATCACGCCGGAGGGCAAGGTCACCCCCTGCCCCTACACGCCCGCGGTGGCGGGGGACCTGCGGAAGCAGAGCTTCGGCGAAGTCTGGCGGGAGTCGGAGGTCTTCCGCTCGATCCGGAGAGCCCCCGGCGGAGAAGGTGAGGCGAACCTGGGCGGCAAGTGCGGCCGGTGCGAGTACCGCGTAGTCTGCGGCGGCTGCCGCGCCCGGGCCTACGCCGCCACCGGAAACCTCCTGGCGGCGGACGACTCCTGCGCCTACGAGCCGACCGGCGAGGTGCCCGTCATCCTCCCGGCGGCCCCCACCACCTACGGCGCCGCCGCCCAGCCCACCCTCACCTGGTCCCCCGAGGCCAAGCAGCGGATCGAGCGCATCCCCTCCTTCGTCCGCGGCGTGGTCACGAAGAGGGTCGAGACCTTCGCCGAGCGCGAAGGCATCCGGGAGATCACCCCCGAGCTCCTCGACCGCATTCGCCAAGAAATGCCGGTCGACTTCTCCAAGAAGCTCCCCTTCTTCGCCAAGAAGGACACGTAGACCCCGCCGAGCCCCGCACAGCAGCCGGAGCCAGCCCCTCAAGTCGAAGCCCCCGGAACCAGCCCCTCGTGTCGAAGCGGCCGGTCTCCGCGCCGGCCGGAGTGCGAGCGCAGCGAGCGGCCTTTCCCTTCCTCTCCTCCCTCCTCGACTGGCGAGGAGGCCGGGGCGCGGAACCGGGGAGGGGCGGCCGGGCCGTCCTCAGCCGAAGAAACCGCCTCCTCTCTCAGCAATGCACCTCCATGCTATCCTTACTCATGAGAGGAGTAAGGCGCATGCAACGAGCCCGGATCACCAGCAAAGGTCAGATCACCATCCCGGTCGAGGTGCGGAAGGCCCTCGGCCTGAAAAGGGGTGACTACCTCCTCTTCGAGCTACCACAAGGTGAAGCGACCTCGATCCGTGTGGTCAAAGGGAAGAGCCTCAGCGCGCTCTACGGAGCCCTGCCGGTGACGCGCCCCTATCCTGGGAAGGAGGAGGTCCGTAAGGAAGTCGGTCGGGCGCTGGCACGAGAGATCTCCGGATCGGACGACGCGTGACCCGGGCCTGGCTGGATGCCAACGTCGTCCTCCGGTTCCTCACCGGAGATCCTGAAGAGATGGCCCGGGAGGCCAAAGGCCTGATGGCCCGGGCCGAACGGGGTGAGCTGACCCTGTTCCTCACCGACCTTGTGGTAGCCGAAACCGTCTGGGTCCTTCGCTCCTTCTACGACCATCCCATGGAGCGAATCCGCGACACCCTCTCCGCCTTCGTCTCCGCGCCCGGAATCGAGGTTGAGAACCTGGATGTCCTGCTCGAGTCCCTCGACCTTGCGGCCGACAAAAACGTGGACTTCGTCGACGCCTACCTCGCGTCCCGCGCACACCGCGCCCAAGAGCTGGTCTGCACCTTCGACACGTCCGACTTCAAACGCCTCCCGGTCTCCTGGTCCCGCCCGGGAACGGTGGCCACAAACTGAGCGCCGCGGCCCGTCGATCAGCGATCTCCCGGACGCAGTAGTCGCACTCCCCCTCAGGATCAGAACCGGGATGTCGGTCTTCGCCAAGAAGAGCGGATAGGACGGAAGCCTCCAGGCGCCCCATCCCCCTGGCAGAAACAGCCGGAACCAGCCCCTCGAGTCGAAGCAGCCGAAACCAGCTCCTCGAGTCGAAGCGGCCGGTCTCCGCGCCGGCCGGAGTGCGAGCGCAGCGAGCGTCCTCCATCGGTGGGTGACACTGGCCGAGGGGCTCGTCGGCACCGGGGGAACCACCAGGGGGCGCAGTGTCCCCGCTTCGTAGCGACCCTCCGGAGGCACCGCGGGTGTCTCGCAAAACTGCATTATCGCACTTAAGAAATGGCACTCCTTACGAATCACCATCTCGAGCGACAAAAGGAGACGACACCGTGATCAGGATGACCAGAACCTCCATCCGCTTCGCCCTTCCCCTTCTGGCTTTGTCGGCCCTATTGTTCGCCTTCGGGACCCCGGCAGCCGCCGCGCCCGCCGGATCAGGAAACTGTGGCCCGAGCCTCGCGTTCCTCGGCGCCGAGAGCGCGGAGGCCGTCCTCTTCGGGGCCGTTCCGATGGCCAGAGGAGGCGGCTCGCTCCCCGACCCCGGTGCGGAGACCGTGTGCACCGCGTACTGCGCGAACGGCACCACCCGCACCTGCTACGGCACCTCGTGCAACGCCCAGGACACGATCTGCTCCTCGAACGTCCGGGGCTACTGCTGGGGATCCTCGACAGGGACCCTGTACTGTCCCCTCGTCTACCAAGATTGCCCTCAGTGCCAAGACCCAACCCTGTGCGTCGACAAGGACCACACGTCGTGCAGCGGATCGCCAAGGACTTCCGACTGCGCGTTCGAAGATGGAAGCTGCGGCTCCTGCTTCTGCAACGGTGGCCTCTGGACCTGCACGCTCTGAGCTCACGCCGCCCGGCGCCCTATCCGGACCCTCCGGAGAGAAACGCCCCCCCGACCTCGGCCAGGACATCGGGCTTCTCCAGCCACAGCAGGTGGCCCGCGTCTTCGACATGGACGAGCGTCGAGCTCGGAAGCACCGCGGCCCATCGATCGGCGATCTCCGGGACGCAGTAGTCGCACTCCCCCCTCAGGATCAGAACCGGGATGTCGATCGTCGCCAAGGGCTCGTGCAGCCGGACCTCTGTCCCATCGTGGTCCTCGTCGGTCATGAGGCCCCCCCAGAAGCCGAACCCGAAGTCCTCGCCAGCGGGAAGCGGATTGGTTCGAAGGCCTCCTTCTCGAACACTAGCGCTCGATCAGAGTCTTCCTCCCCGAGATCGTGGACTACGAGGTCCGCCGGGGCTTGCTACATATCGCGCTCAAAAGTGGCCGTTCAACGACGAGGAGCCTGCTGCGGCTGGATCGTCTGAGCGAGATGCTCGACTATCTCCCGCTCGATACCCGGACTATGAGAAAGGCAGCGGGCCTCTGGGCGGAGGCGAGGAACAGCGGCCAACCGACCGCCGGAAACGAAGCCTTGGACGGTGACGCCATCCTGGCTGCGCAAGCTCTGCTGGTCGGAGGGTTGGTCGTCACCCAAAATGTCCGCCACCTAGCCTGGACTATTCATGAGACGCCGTCGCGAGAGCCGCAAGTGGGTGTGAGATCAGGGCGCACACAGCGATGCGCGACGCAGGCGTACTGGGCAGTACGTCGAGGAGCAAAGAGCGAGTACGCCC
>Ga0210123_1000275_pt1 | contig 33859 bp, 31 predicted proteins | sample Muzzi_PWB_D2_FD_185535 | JGI IMG/M metagenome (GOLD analysis project Ga0210123, IMG submission 185535) | Wetland microbial communities from San Francisco Bay, California, USA, that impact long-term carbon sequestration - Muzzi_PWB_D2 (SPAdes) | ecosystem: Environmental > Aquatic > Marine >... | reverse complement strand
GGCTCCAGTATGAAACTGGATATAGGCAAGGACGGCGGTCTTAGCGGAAGTATCGAGAAAAATTAGACTTATCGGGCTATCAACCGGGGGCAGGAGTAATCCCCCGGTAATCTGAACAAGCTTTCAGGCAGATTCAATGGCCGCAGCCGGGGAACCAGTTCTGCCAGGCGGGCAATGTACTACGTGAATGGGTTCAGTACACATACGCCGGTTTTAACGAAGTCCTTGTGGTTCCGTGTAACAACCGTCAATTCATAAATCAGCGCTGTTGCAGCAATTTGCTTATCCAGTACGTTCTCAGGGTGGGGCGCGCGGAGCCGCCCCCAAAGCTGTGCAATATCCTGGTTGATATCGAGTATGTGGTCCTGGTATTCGGTTAGTAAGTCCACCAGCCACTTCTCCAATTGATTAGCCTGGCGCACATCACCGCGGTTCCGGATCGACTCGACACCGCGCCGCAACTCACCGACGGTGACAACCGAAATAAATATCCTTGTCTCGTCCTCAATGGCTTGCTTGAAGAACTCTCGCACCCCTTTATTCGCTTTTGACTTTTTGCGCGCCTCGCTGATGACGTTGGTATCAACCAAATACATGATCGTTTCCAACCTCGTCCTCTACCCGCTCGAAATCCTCATCCTGCCCCACGTTGGGCATAGCTGCGAGTGCTTCCACGAAGCTCTTCCCTTTCGGCCGTAACAATAACTCTTCGAGCAAGGCGCGATGTTCCGCCTCGGCACTTCGTCCGTGCAGTGCCGCACGTTGTTTGAGTACATCAACAATACGTTGATCGAGATTTCTGACCACGAGATTTGCCATAACAGCACCCCATTTGTATCAGTAAAGAAGTGATTGCAATGATAGCAATCGATCGACAGGAATGCAATCATTGATAGCACTCGTGTAAACGGGGACAGACCACGATTTCCGGGAACGATTTGCGTTATGTTTTCAGAATCGTGGCCCGTACCCGCTTGTCGTGCAGTGGCTCACTTCCCGGTCAGCGCCCGTATTACCAGAAGGCCACGACCAGCCACAGGGTCAGCAGCAGCAGTACCGCGGCCTGGGCACGATAATCCTTCCACCACGGACCCGGCACGGTGCGCGCCAGGATCTCCGGCCGGTAGGTGAAGCGGGCAACCTGCTGCGCTGACGGCGGCGCCGTCAGCCGCCCGGTCAACCAGAACAGCACGCTGCTTACCGCAAAGATCAGGCCCGCGATCAGGGTAAAGTGCAAATCCAGCCAGCCCGTCAACGTGGCGACAAAGCACGCCAGGGAGACGGCATGCCCGCCCAGCAAGGTTGCCAGCGCGGCCCGCGCCCCCGCACGCGGCCAGAACAGGCCGAGCAGGAAGATCACCACCACCGGCGGCACCAGGAACGCCAGCGCCGTCTGCAGGTAGTGGAACAAGCCCTCGAAGCCGCCGATGGCCGGCGCGACCAGTGCGGACAGCACCATGAACACCACGATGGCCGCGCGCCCGATCCAGAGCATCTGGCGGGATGTGAGTTGCGGCCACAGTGGCTTGACAAAATCCAGGGTCACCAGGGTGGCGGCCGAATTCAGCGTCGAGTCGATACTGGACATCAACGCCGCAACCAGCGCCGCAAGCACCAGCCCGGCCAGGCCCGGCGGCAGCAGCGTACCGATCAACGCGGGGAACACCTGGTCCCCCTGCTCCAGACCGGGAAGGAAAACGCTTGCCATCACGCCCGGCAAGACCATCAGGAACAGCACCGGCAGTTTCAGCAGGCCGGCGAACAAGGCGCCACGGCGGGCATCGGCGATGCTGCGCGCGCCCAGCACCCGTTGCACGATGAACTGGTTGGTGCACCAGAAGTAAAACCCCAGTATCGGTACGCCCACCAGCGTACCCAGCCACGGCAGGTTCTCATCCGCGAGCGGCAGCATCAGGGACAGGTGCCCCGGCGGCGTTTGCGCCACCAGGGATGCCCAGGAAAAATCCAGCTGCGCAAACGCGAATACCGTAATCACCATTGACCCGGCCAGCAGGATGATCGCCTGCAGGACATCGGTATAGACCACCGCGGCAAGCCCGCCGGCTGCCGTGTAGAATCCTGCAATGGCAGCCAGCAGCAGCGCGGCGCTGAACAGGTCCAAGCCCGGGATGAACAGGGTAAGCACGATGGCGCCGGCAAACAGCGTGCCTGCCGTGTCCACCACGATATTCGCGAAGATGGTCAGCAGGGAGAAATAGCGACGCACATGCCGGTCGTAGCGGTATTCCAGGAATTCCGGGACCGTGCCAATGCGCGCATCGAGGTACAGCGGCACCAGGAACAGCGCAAACACCACCAGTACAGGGGCCGCCATCCATTCGTAATTCGCAACGGCAATACCCCAGGTGTAGGCCGCGCCGGCCAGGCCGATCATTGTCGTGCTGGAGATGTTCGAGGCAAACAAGGACAGGCCAATCGGGAACCAGCCCAGGCGCCGCCCGGCGAGGAACAGGTCCTCGGTGTTATGCGTACGGGTCGCCATGCGAAAGCCGATGAAAAACACCAGCAGGAAATAGACGGCAACGATCACGAGATCGACCGTGCCCAGTGTAATATTCTGCATGTTTACGGCCCGCCCCCTGTGTGCGGAGAATTCATAGCTGTCGCCTCAAGACGATAACGTAAAAAGCCCTGCTCTTGAAGGCCGGCTGCCGCAGTTTTACTTTCTTGCCACGGTGATTCGATGGGTCAGAGTGATAAATGCCCGGCGTTTTAGACCCCTTGAGTACATGCAGCGCTGAATTGATTGAACTCGCCACGCGTGTTCACGGTCGAACTGTCGGTTTTATACGCTCACTACTCACTCGGAAATGCCCCAACCATCAACGCCACGAGGTCACTATGACAGCCCGAACATTACTCTGCTCTCTGCCGCTGCTGTGCCTGACGATCATCCCCCTGCCCACCACGGCGAGCGCCCGGGAGGACACACCTCCAGTACCCAGCTACGCGGATGCAGTCGTTGAGTTCGAAGCGAGCCGCAAAACGGGCACGCTCAGTGCGGAGGATCAGGCCGTCATGCAGCGCAGCGCCGTCGAGCTGGCCGCGCGGCTTCCGGATCCCGGCCTCAAGGTCGGCGAGCGTGCACCGGACTTCACCCTGCCCAATGCCTTCGGCAAGCCGGTATCGCTCTCCGCTCAGCTTGCCAACGGACCGGTGGTGCTCGCCTTCTATCGTGGCGCCTGGTGTCCCTACTGCAACCTGGAACTCAAGTCCCTGTATGGCGCACTGCCGCACATCGAAAAACTTGGCGCCCGCCTGATCGCGGTCACACCGCAACAACCGGGCAAGTCCCTGGAACAGGTAAAAAAGGACGGCTACCCGTTTGAGATCCTCAGCGACCTGGACAGCACCGTGATGCGTGACTACCGCCTCTACTTCGAGGTCCCCGGGGAACTGAGCGATCTCTACCGGGAGCGCTTCGGACTGGACCTGGCGGCCTACAACGGCCCGGGACGCTACGTGCTGCCGGTGCCTGGCACCTTCGTGATCGACCGCCACGGCATCGTCCGCGCGGCCTTCGCGGACACCGACTACAAGCGCCGCATGGAACCCGCGGACATCATCGCCGCCCTGCGCACACTGCAAGACCAGGATGCCGGACGCGAACGGGAATAACCGGAGTCACACGGAATTCGGGAGTGGTTTACGGCATAGCTGCAAGGCCGTGCCTGGACCCTGACGGGTGACGGGTGCCCATCAGCCTTGAAGCAGCACGAACATTGAAAACCCGGGTGCGTGTTTAGATAACCGGCATTCATACGCCTTGATGCGGGTCATCAGGGGATTGCCAGGGCACTTGAGCGGAGACGGCTAATGGGCGGCCCCTTGATAGTCACTCGACCTTCTTGACATCTTCGGCCCGGTCCCCGCCGAGTTCGGCCGCGAGAAAGGCTGCGTCGGTCGGCAATTCAATGTGAAAATTCGAGGTATCGTCGATAGCGAGCCGGCCGCTCTCGAGTTCCAGCGCGAGCACATGCCCGCCGGCCCGGCGGTCCTCACTCAGGAAATGCAGGTGGTAACCGGGCACGTTCATGCCCTCCGCAAACTCGGGAAAGCGGAAGCCCGCCAGCGTCCCGGATACCTCGTGCAGATCGAAGCACGGCTGGCCTTCGGCAACGGCAGTGAGTGATGGATAGGGTTTCGATTGCCGGGGCACGCTGCGGGTGCGCACGTGGCGAAACCGGCCGTCAACGCGGATTGCATAGAACAGGTTGGCGCTTGCGAGTTCGCCGTCCAGGAATGAACACAGGCCGGCATAATCGAGCGGACCTGCAAGCGTTTCCTGAATGCGCGGGTTGAAGTACAGTACGGTGGCGAAGGGCGTTTGATAGTCGTCCGGCACGGGATGGACGTGCCCGTCCCCGGTGATCTGCCAGAAACAGCCGTCGAAGCCGATCATCTCTCCATCAAGGGCATTGAAGGTTCCGATGCCGAAGTCACCGTGCCGCCTGAGCTGGCCGTAGCTCATGTCGCCGTCGTAGACCCCCTCCAGCAGGGCGTTGATCGTCGACGACTGGTAGACCTCGTGGATAGGTCTTTGCGGGGCATGCAGGCGGTGATGCCGCAGGGCGTGCAGCGCTTGAATGAATCGTTGCTCAAGCTGCATCATGGTCCGTCCCTCCCGCTGGCATCGAAATCCGGATGATAAGGACGCCAGAACACAATTACCGTTACTATAAGCCAATCATGCGCACTGACAACCGTTATTCCGCCACGGGGTTTCGGCGCGTGGCAGTCCGGGCAGATGGCACTTACACCACTAGCATTGTGGTAATGCACGGATTGCCTGTACTCGCCGGCTTACTTCCGTCTTGCCATCTGACACCTCCCATGGCCACAATGTGCCTGTTCACAAGGTGTCCGGAAAAACAGTGTCTGACCCGCCTGGTAAGCGGAGATTGATAGACAGGCAGGGAAGATTGACGTGGTCGGGTAATGGAAATTATGTTTTTTCATAACAGAAGGTGATATCAATGAAATCCAGCTCAATGCGTAAAGTAGTCATAATCGGTGGTGGATTCGGGAGCATCACACTTGCCAACCAGTTGCGGCGAGCGAGTGCACACAGTGACGTATCAATCAAGATTTCGGTGATTGGTAATTCTGATACCGTCATGTATCAGCCTGGTCTGCTGTTTGTGCCATTCAATAAACCCGGGTATCGGGATTTATCACAATTGCAGTGGCCGGTTAAACGTTTTCTGCATCGTGATATTGAGTATATTCACGATTCGGTGGTTGAGGTCGACCCGGAACACAATGTCGTTACCACAAAAAGCCTGCAGCGTTGGGAGTACGATAATCTCGTTGTCGCGCTCGGCGCAACGCTTGTTACAGATGATAATGAGATTCCCGGGATCGAAACAGAATTTGCGCGTGGCCAGCATGTGTTCGGGTTTTATAGCCCTGATGAGGCCTTCGCCCTGCGCGGTGCGCTGGACCGGTTTGCAGGTGGAGACTTTGTCATAGACGTTGCATCTCTTCCCTACAAGTGTCCTGTTGCACCCCTTGAATTTGCCTGTCTGGCTGACGAGTACTTTACGAAAAAAGGTATACGAGACAGGGTGAATATCACAGTTGTGACACCGCTTAGCGGTGCTTTCACAAAACCCGTATGCAACGATATGCTGACCGATCTGCTGGTGGCAAAGGGAATTTCAATTGTGCCAAACTTTGAACTCCTGGAGGTAGACGCAACCGGGCAAACACTCATTTGTCCGGATCATACGACCGTGCACTATGATATGGCGGTTATCGTTCCACCACACAATGGCTCCGATATTGTCGAGGATGCCGGACTGGGTAACGGTCTGGGGTTTGGCCGGTGTAACAAGAACACGCTTCAGTCGCCGGATTACGACAATATATATTTCCTTGGTGATGTTGCCGATGTGCCAACTTCAAAAGCGGGCAGTGTCGCGCACTTTCAGGCAGAAGTCGTTGCCGAAAGTATTATCGCACGTTGCCATGGACATAAACCGGAACTGGAAAGTGACGGCCATGCCAACTGCTTTATCGAGACGGGATTCGGGAAAGCAATACTCATCGACTTTAACTACGATATACAGCCAACACCGGGTATGTTTCCTCTGCCAGTGGTAGGGCCAATGTCGCTGTTGAAGGAAACGCGCCTCAACCATGCAGGAAAACTCATGTTCAAGTATGTGTACCAGATGTTACTCAGGGGATTGCCGATACCTTTGGTTGGTTCAAGGATGAGCACCCGGGGAAAAGATCTGCGTGTCATCAATCGGTATGCCTGATATGTCCATGCGGTTCAAACAGGGAAAAGGTCAAGCGCCGGAAAAAATACCGGCAAGGCCGGTATGGGCAACATGCTTCAAAGGACTGGATGCTGGATGGTGTCAACCGGGACACCATTCCCGATATCACCGGCCCCGTCTACTTGATAATGAACCGCAGATTGACGAGGTCATGGAAATCCAGGTGCGTCTTGTGCGCTGATTTGTCCTGGCATACCGTCTGGCAGAATTCATGCATCGCCTTCAGCACGTCATGGCGGCTGATGACTCCCAGCAGGTGTTTGTCCTCGACGACCGGCAGATGCCGGTAGACATGCTGGGTAAAGATGGTGGCCATTACGAAGATGTCGCTTTCCGGTGAGGCACACAGCGGAAACTTGTGCATCATCGAGCGGACGTTGATGTCCGGATTGTTGTAAAAGAGTTCATTGGAAAGATACCCCAGACAGTCCATCTCGGAGATCAGACCGACCAGTTCGTCACCATCCTCGCGCCTTTCCACCACCGGCGCGAAGGGTATTTTCTTTTTCACCAGAAAGGTAATCGCCTCGTCCAGACTCATGTCCGGCCTGACCGTATGCACGTCCCGGATCATCAAATCCGCCACTGTTGGTGGCTGCAGTAACTCGCCCATCCGCTTGTACCTCCGCGATTGCCGCACCCTGTACCGGCAGAACCGGCACGCCGGACGCGGGCGCCGTCAGGAAATAGCCGCCAGCGCCTTCAGAACATCCCTGCGACTGATCTGTCCGACCAGCCTGCCGTCCTTGATCACCGGGTAACGGCGATACTCGTCCTTGATGAACATCATAGCCACGTCCACGATATTCGTATCCGCGTCCACCGTCTTGACCTCGGAATGCATGTATTCCGCCACCGTACCCGCCGCTTCACTATGGTAGCCCGCGTGCAGGGCGACGCGCATGCAGTCCTTTTCGGACAGCAGGCCTACGAGATTACCCGTCTTGTCCACCACCGGCGCCCCGGAGATGCGATGCTCCACCAGCTGGCGCGCTGCATCCAGGATGGGGGTGGACGGTGACAGGGTTACCAGGCTTGCCGACATATAATCCTTGACCTTGGCCATCTTCGCATCCTCAGGCTTGACCACCCTCTCCATTATGCTCGCAGCGTCTTGCGCAGTGGCCGTCGCAGCTACCCTCGCTGCGGCCGCAACCGCCCTTGATCGGGCCGCGACCGGCCAGCACGCCAATGGCCATACCGCCGAAGGCAAGCAGCACGACGATAACGGTGCAGAGGAATTCTATCATCGTCCTCCTACCCCGAAATCATCCAGCATGATGTTCTCCGGTTCGACACCAAGTTCGTTGAGCATATGAATCACCGCGGTATTCATCATGGGCGGCCCGCAGAGGTAATACTCGCATGCCTCCGGTGCCGGGTGGTCCTTCAGGTAGTGATCATACAGGGACTGGTGAATAAATCCGCGATAACCGGTCCAGTTATCCTCCGGTTTCGGGTCCGAGAGGGTGACAGACCAGCGAAAGTTTGCATGTTCATGCTGCAGGCGGTCGAACTCCTCGACATAGAACATTTCCCGGCTGCTGCGGGCACCGTACCAGAAACTCATCAGACGGGCGCTGCCGAGCCGCTGCAGCTGGTCGAAGATGTGCGAGCGCATGGGCGCCATGCCCGCGCCACCGCCCACGAACACCATCTCCTGGTCGGTATCCCTTGCAAAGAATTCCCCGAAGGGCCCCGATACCCGGATCCTGTCACCCGGTTTCAGTCCGAACAGGTAAGAGGACATTACACCCGGCGGCACCGACGGAGAGGCACCCGGCGGCGGCGTGGCGATACGCACGTTCAGCATGATGATATCGTTTTCTTCCGGATAACTGGCCATGGAATAGGCACGGGTCGCTGGCTCTTTGGTTCCGGCGACGTATTTCCACAGGCCATAGCGCTCCCACTCGTCCCGGAATTCCTCTTCCACGTCGATATCCGAATATTTCAGGGTATAGGGTGGGCACTCCACCTGTACATAGCCGCCGGCCCGGAAGTCCATGCGTTCGCCCTGAGGCAGTTCCAGGATCAGTTCCCTGATGAAGGTCGCCACGTTGCGGTTGGAGCGCACCGTGCAGTCCCAGCGCTTGACGCCGAAGACCTCGCTGGCTACCTGCACCGACAGGTCGTGGCGAACGGTCACCTGGCAGGACAGCCGTTCCCCGGCGGCGGCCTGGCGGCGGTTGATATGTGTCGCTTCAGTGGGCAGGATGTTGTCGTTTCCCTCCAGCACCTTGACCTTGCACTGCCCGCAGGTACCACCGCCACCGCAGGCGGTGGGAACGAACAAACCGGCACGCGCCAGGGCATCGGCGAGTTTGGTCCCTAACGGTGTCCGGAAGGTCTTCTCTTCGTTCACCGTGATGGCCGCCTCTCCAACCGGCTCGAGCCAGGCGCGGGCAAGCAGGATGATGGCGACCAGCGCCAGTACGACGGTTGTGAACATTCCCACACCGAGACCGATCACGATCATGCCGCCTTCCCCGCCGCCCGTCTCATGGTAGCTGCTGCCTGCGGTGAACGTCGCGGCATCATAGCTGCATACCCGAGAAGGCCATGAAGCCCAGGGACATCAGCCCCGCTGTGATGAAGGTGATGCCCAGTCCCTGCAGGCCCTCCGGCACATCGCTGTACTTCAGCTTCTCGCGAATCCCCGCCAGCGCGGTAATGGCCAGGGCCCAGCCCAGGCCGCTGCCGAAACCGAATACCAGGGACTCGCCGAAGGCGTATTCCCGCTCCACCATGAACAGGGTACCGCCCAGAATGGCGCAGTTCACGGTGATCAGGGGAAGAAAGATCCCGAGTGCGCTGTAGAGCCATGGAAAGAAACGGTCCAGGGCCATCTCCAGGATCTGCACCATCGCGGCGATGACGCCGATGTAGCTGATCAGTCCGAGGAAACGCAGATCCACGTCCGCAAAACCCAGCCACTCGAGGGCGCCGGGTTTTAGCAGGTAATGGTAGATGAGATTGTTCACGGGCACGGTGATGGTCTGCACCAGCGTCACCGCCAGGCCGAGGCCGATGGCCGTGCTGATCTTCTTGGAGATGGCCAGAAAGGTGCACATGCCCAGAAAAAAGCTCAGGGCCAGGTTTTCGATGAAGGTCGCCCGAATGAAGAGATTCAGATACTCGCTCATCACAGGGCCTCGGTGCGGTGTACCTGGCGGATCTGGAACTCGTGCTGCTCCACCTGTGCCGGTTTCCAGGTGCGCACGGCCCAGACCAGCAGCCCGATCAGGAAGAACGCGGTGGGTGCGAGCAGCATCATGCCATTGGCCTGGTACCAGCCGCCATCCCGCGCCAGGGGCAGAACGGTCTGGCCAAACAGTTTGCCCGATCCCAGCAGTTCCCTGACCGTCCCCACGATCATCAATACCAGACTGAAACCGAGACCGTGGCCGATGCCGTCGAGAAAACTCAGGACCGGCGGCTGCTTCGAGGCAAAGGCCTCGGCGCGGCCGAGCACGATACAGTTGGTGATAATCAGGCCGACGAACACCGAGAGCTGCTTGCTGATCGAATAGGCGAAGGCCTTGATGAACTGGTCCACCACGATCACCAGCGAGGCGATCACGACCATGTAGACGATGATGCGGATGCGGTTGGGGATGTGCCGCCGGATCAGGCTGATGGACAGGTTGGAAAACGCCAGCACCGTCGTCAGTGCGATGGCCATGGTCATGGCCGTGGCCAGCGAGGTTGTTACCGCCAGCGTGGGGCAGATGCCGAGGATCTGCAGGGCAACGGGGTTGTTGTCCACCAGCGGGTCGAACAGTGCCTTCTTTGCTTCTGCTTGCATCACACCTCTCCCTTGCGCAGGCCCGCGAGGAACGGGCCGTAACCGTCTTCCCCGAACCAGTATTGAAACATCCGGCTGACCCCCCGGCTGGTGAGCGTGGCGCCGCTCAGGGCATCGACCTCATAGGCGGCATCGCTGGAGTCCGGATCGACACCACCCTTCACCACCCTCAGGCGCGGTTCACTGCCGCCATCGTAAATGCGTTTGCCCGGCCATAAAGCCAGCCAGCGGGGGTTATCCACTTCACCACCCAGACCGGGTGTCTCACCATGCTCGTAAAAGCGGATTCCCTGCACGGTGTTGCCGTCGCCCGCCAGGGCGACGAAGCCGTGCAGCGTCGAATACAGGCCAAGCCCCTGGATCGGCAGGATGATCGTGTGCAGCTCATCGCCCTCATGCACCACATATACCTCGACGTAGCGCGGGCGGGTCTTGATTCCGGCAATGTCCCGTGATTTGGGAATGCTGATCTGCTCCTCCCGCGCATCCCGGTCCGGGGTCTTGACGAAACGCCCGCTCGACAGATCCACCCAGCGTGACTCGACCCGGCCGAAAAGATCGGCCACCTTGCGCTCCGGGATATACAGTCCCGCGGCAAGCAGGATATTGCGCTGCCGGTCCAGTGCGCGATTGGCCTCCTGGAGCGGGTGCAGAGCCACCGCCGCCACCGACACCACAAGCGAGCAGACGATGCAGAGCACCAGCGCCACCATCAGAGTGTAGCCCACCCCGTCGCTGGCGGCAGCGGTGCCCGCCTCAGCCGGCCTGTCGTGCTCTGGTTCTGACATGGATCCGTACCACCGCGTAGTCAATGAGTGGGGCGAAGACGTTGGCAAACAGGATGGCGAGCATCATGCCTTCGGGGAAGGCGGGGTTGGCAACCCGGATCAGCGTCACCATGACGCCGATGAGCAGGCCGTAAACCCAGCGTCCGGCCTCGGTCATGGCGGCGGTTACCGGGTCGGTGGCCATGAATACCATGCCGAAGGCATATCCCCCGAGTACGAAGTGCCAGTACCAGGGCAGGGAGTTCATGGGATTGGTGTCGCTCCCGAAGGTGTTGAACAGCAGCACTGTTCCAACCATGCCGAAGATGACGCCTGCCATGATCCGCCAGGAGGCAATGCGGGTAAACACCAGGAAAGCCGCGCCCAGCAGGCAGGCCAGGGTCGAGGTCTCACCCAGGGAACCGGAGATCTGGCCCAGAAAGGCCTGTGCCCAGGTGATGCCCTGGGTATGGAGTTCCGGCAGGCCCCCGGCGGCGGCCATTGCAAGTGGCGTGGCGCCGGTATAGCCGTCCAGCGCCGTCCACACCGCAGCACCGCTCATATTCCCCGGATAGGCAAAAAACAGAAAGGCCCGGGCGGTGAGCGCCGGGTTCAGGAAATTCTTGCCCGTGCCGCCGAACACCTCCTTGCCGATTACCACACCGAAGGAAATACCGATGGCCACCTGCCATAGCGGTATGGTCGGTGGCAGGGTCAGGGAAAACAGCATGGAGGTAACCAGGAAACCCTCATTGACCTCGTGGTTGCGCACCGCCGCGAACAACACCTCCCACAGCCCCCCGGCAATCAGGGTGACCAGGTAGATGGGCAGGAAGTAAAACAGGCCGTGCAGAAAGCAGGCCCAGACGCTGCCGGCCGAGAAGCCGATGCCAAGCAGGTCGAGCAGGTCGCCGCGCCAGCCCGGCGCTATGGCCAGACCAAGCTGCCCCATGGCCAGGTTTGCCTGGTAGCCGGTGTTGTACATGCCGACCAGGGCAGCGGGGGTAACCGCCAGCACCACGAAGATCATCAGGCGCTTGAGGTCCATGGCGTCGCGCACATGGGGGGCGTCGCGGGTGACATCTGCAGGCGTGTAGAGCAGCGTGTCCACCATTTCGAACACGGCACTGAATTGCTCGAAACGGCCGCCACGCTGGAACAGCGGCTGCAGTCGATCGAGGTAACGGCGTAATGCGCGCATCAGCCTTCTTTCTCAATGCGGTTGAGCGTTTCCCGAAGGGCGGGACCGTAGTCATACTTGCTCGGGCAAACGAAGGAACACAGGGACAGGTCTTCCTCATCAAGCTCAAGGCAGCCAAGCTCCCGGGCCGTGAGCGTATCCCCGACCAGGATCGCTCGCAGCAACAAGGTAGGCAGCAGGCGCAGGGGCATCACACGCTGATAGGCTTCCACGGGGATCAACGCCCGGGGGCTGCCGTGTTGCGAAGTCGTCAGTGGCATTTTGCGATTGGGAAACAGGGCGGACGCAAAGGCATTGGAGGCAGAGAACTTGTTCAGCCCCGGCCCCAGCCAGCCGAGGAATTCCCTTTCGCGACCTTCGCGCAACACCGATACCTGCAGGTGATACCGGCCAAGAAAGGCGCTGGCATTGGCGGCCCGGCGGCCGGAAAGGATCGAGCCGGAGATCACCCGGACCTCGGCTTCTATGAGTTCGTCCCGCAACAATTCTCCCAGGCTGGCCCCGAGCCGTGTACGGATCAGCCTGGGTCGCTTGACTGCAGGCCCGGCCAGGGCCACCACCCGCTCAACCCAGAGCCGGCCGCTTGTGAACAGGCGCCCGATGGCAATGACATCCTGGTAATTCAGGTACCAGACTGTCCGCTCCGCTCCCACCGGGTGCAGATAATGAATATGGGTGCCGGGCAGGCCGGCAGGGTGCGGGCCCTCGAATACCGCCGTTTTAAAGCGTGTTCCGTTCGGCACCGGGATATCCGCAGCGGCTCCTGTGCAGATCCACACACTGCCCTCGGTGAGTTGCTGGATGATTTGCAGGCCGTGCAGAAAATCCTGTCGATAGGCGGAAATGACGACACCGGGGTCGGCTGCCAGGGGATTGCTGTCCATTGCAGTAACGAAGATGGCCTGCGGCATCCCGTCCGCCGGTGGTACCCGGCTGAACGGTCGGGTGCGCAGAGCGGTCCACAGGCCGCTGCGCTGCAGGAGGTCGCGAACCTGGGCGGCGGTAATGCTGTTCAGCTCCTCGGGCAAGTAGCTGTCGAAGCGCAGCTCGTCGTCGCCGCCGATGTGAATCTCTATGCCTTCGAGGACCCTCCGGTAACCACGCACGACCCGGGTGACGACACCGCTCGCCGGAGAGGTGTAGGAGATATCCGGCTGGTCCTTGTCGGTGAACAGGGTCTGGCCGAGTGCTACCCGGTTACCTTCCTCGACTGCCAGTACCGGTTTCAGACCCTGATAGTCAGTCCCAAGCAGGGACACCCGGGATACCTCCGCGCCCGCCTCCACCACCTGCTCGGGTGCTCCCTCGATGGGGATGTCCAGTCCTTGCTTCAGTTTGAATTGCATGGGCGGGTGATGAACCCTCTTGGGTCTTCGTACAGGACGCGCGCAACATGTTGGCACAATTTCAGGGCATTGACCATAGATCAACAAAGAAAGGCCGGGGTCGTTCCGCGCTCCTCGAATTACAGCCAGCAATCCCCTTTCAGTCACGACCGCATGTCGGCAGTGAACGTGCCTTCTCCTGACGCATTCAGCGGGTGCCGGGGTGTGCAGTTGTTACTAAGGAGTACGAAAGTATCCCGACATTCCGGCCTGCGTCCCCTTCGAAGGGAGCGGGACAGGGTGGGGGTAGTGTTATTGAACTTTTTTACTAACGGGGGGCAAGGTAAGCGGTGTCGGCTTAGCTTGTTCCTCATTAGTACATGAATGTTGCCGCTCACTGCTGCCAGGTACTGGCTGGTGCTTCCCAGAGACTGCACTGCAGTCTATCTTGCACGGAAGGTTCGAGGCATATAGCCTAGTGCCGCGATAGCCTTCTTCCCGCTTGCAGGAGCCGCCTCGATGACCCGGATTACAGAGGATATGAGGTATTCGTGTTTTGCAGCAGCACACCGGGGGGTGAGTCCGGGTGATGCCGCCGAATCGTTCGTCGATGTCGAGGAGGCATGCTCGCCTGTCTCCTCGGCGTGCTTGTCTCCTCGGCGCGCTTGTCTCCGGGCTGGCGGTACTGTTGTCCCGACCGTCCCCGCGTCGCATCCTCACCGATGCCACCGTGATGATATTCACCACCCTGCTGCTACGGATGACGGCGTCTTTGGCACCCGGGTAATGGCCCTCGGGCGCATGGGCAGAACCGTTCTCAAAAAGGTATCCGGCCCATTTTATTGCGTGTTTTTTCTGCTGGCCGTTTCCGCAGGCGCCGCAGCGGCCGGCGGGCTGCCTGCCGGGTTTGCCTATGTAGACGAGGTGATTCCGGATATCGTCCTGGAGATCCGCTATTACTCGGAGGACAACTTCACCGGCCGGCGCGTCAAGGGTTACGAGCGGCCGGTGGGCATCCTCACGGAACAGGCCGCGGCGGCCTTGCAGCAGGTTGCGGCGGAACTGGAAAGATTCGGCCTCGGGCTGAAAATCTACGATGCCTACCGGCCACAGCGGGCCGTCGACGACTTCGTGCAATGGGCGAAGGATCCCGGCGAGCAGCGCATGAAGTCGCGCTACTACCCGCATGTCGACAAGGCGAATCTGATCGGTGAGGGCTACATTGCCGAACGCTCCGGCCATTCACGCGGCAGCACGGTGGACCTGACCCTGGTTTCCCCGGGACCGGAAGGACCGCAGGAACTGGACATGGGCACCGGGTGGGATTACTTCGGCCCGGAATCCTGGCCCGACAGCCGGGCCGTCATGCCGGTTCAGCGCGCCCACCGCATGCTGCTGCGATTGCTGATGGAGAAGCACGGCTTCGCGCCCCTGCAGCAGGAATGGTGGCATTTCACACTCCGGGACGAGCCGTTCCCGGACAGGTATTTCGATTTTCCGGTCCGCTAGAAACTCATGAAAAAACATAAAGATACACGCATTTTTCCGGTGCCGGCCCGCGTCGGCCTGTTCCTGCTCGCACTCTGTGCCGGCATCGGCGCGGGCGCCGCAGAGCCCGGCAGTGACACCGCTGCGCTGCTGGTCCATTACCGGCACCTGCACCGGAATCCGGAACTCTCTCTGCAGGAACGCAACACCTCGGCCTACCTCGCCGGGCAGCTGGAAGCGGCGGGCTTCGAGGTGGCGACCGGCGTGGGCGGTTACGGACTCGTCGCCACGCTCCGCAATGGCAACGGGCCCGTCATCCTGTTTCGTGCCGACATGGACGCCCTGCCGGTCGAGGAACAGACCGGCCTGCCCTTCAGCAGCACGGCCAGGGTCGTCAACACGGCTGGCGAGGAAGTCCCGGTGATGCATGCCTGCGGCCACGACATCCACATGACGGTCCAGCTCGGCGTCGCCCGGCAGATGGCCGCAGACAGGGACGCCTGGCATGGCACCCTGCTGCTGATCAGCCAGCCGGCCGAGGAAATCGGCGCCGGCGCCAGGGCGATGCTGGCCGACGGGCTCTACGAGCGCTTCCCCGCACCCGACTACAACCTCGCCTTTCACGTAAGCCCGGACCTGCCCGCAGGATCTATCGGCTATGTGAGCGGCTATGCGCTCGCGAACGTTGACTCCGTGGACATCACGATCTACGGGGTGGGCGGTCACGGCGCCTACCCGCAAAAGACCAAAGACCCGATCGTCATCGCGGCGCGCACCGTGCTGGCCCTGCAAACCATCGTCAGCCGCGAACTCCCGCCCCTGGAATCCGCGGTGGTCACGGTCGGTTCCATCCACGGCGGCAGCACGCACAACATCATCCCCGATGAGGTCAGGCTGCAGCTTACCGTCAGAAGCTACAGCGACGCGACCCGCGATTTCCTGCTGCGCCGCATCCGGGAAATCAGCCGGGGCATTGCACAATCCGCCGGCCTGCCCGACGAACGACTGCCCCGGGTCACGGTAAAGGACGAGTACACCCCGGCGGTTTACAATGATCCCGACCTGCTCAGCCGGATCGTACCGGTCCTTGAATCGACGCTCGGCGAAACGGCTGTAACGGCCGTCGATCCCGTCATGGCGGGTGAAGACTTCGCCCGCTACGGACGCACGCAAGCGCATATTCCCGGTGCGCTGCTCTGGCTTGGCGCCGTCGATGCTACGCAGTATCAGGAGATCCGGAAAAGCGGGGAAACCCTGCCGGGCCTGCACTCGGCCCGGTTCGCGCCCGCTGCGGGTCCGACGATAGCAACGGGTGTGCGAGCGATGCACGCGGTGCTGCTTGAACTGTTCGGGGGACGCTAGATGCTACAAAAAACGGACCGGATAGAATCACTCAGGCCGGCGTGTAACGATCACTGCATCCGGCCCCTTGATTAGCCTGATGACCCGGAAACTACCGCCCTTTCATCTTGCCATCCCCGTACACGATCTGGCCGAGGCGCGTGCCTTCTACGGCGGCCTGCTGGCCTGCCCGGAAGGACGCAGCGCACCGCGTTGGGTCGATTTCGATCTCTATGGACACCAGTTGGTCTGCCACCTCACTCCCCCGCAGCCCGGCCCCGCCGGCAGCGTGCAGCACAACCCGGTGGACGGCCATGATGTGCCGGTGCCGCACTTCGGCGTGGTGCTCGACCGGGAAACCTGGGATGCACTGGCCACACGGCTGCAGGCCGCCGGCATCGAGTTCCTGATCGAGCCTCACGTCCGCTTTCGCGGGCTCGCGGGTGAACAGGCCACGATGTTTTTCCTCGACCCGAGCGGCAACGCACTTGAATTCAAGTCCTTCGACGATAATGCCTGCGGGTTGTTCGCCACCTGAACCACTGGATGGAGGTACAGGATTATTACGACACTGAAGACATCCCCGGTTGAACATAGAGTTCGGTTGACGAATCGATCGAGTCTGAAGCACCCTGAGTTCATTCCCGGTGGAAATTGACCACAGCTACGTGTCCGGGATGTGCTGTGGCACCATTTCCTCATGAACACCACCACCCTCAGCTTCTGGGGCTACACGCTGATGATCATGGGTATCGGCGTCTACAGTGCCCGTTTCGGCCGCACCGGCTCCACGGATTTCTATCTCGCCGGCCGCGGCATCGGCGCCTGGGTGGCGGCCCTGTCTTCTTCCGCCTCGGCCGAGAGCGGCTGGGTCACCCTGGGGCTGGTCGGCATGGCCTTCCAGACAGGCATCGGCGCCCTGTGGATCATTCCAGGCACCGTGCTGGCCTTCCTGTTCAACTGGCTGGTGCTTGCCGAACGCCTGCGAAGGACCTCGCTTGCCCGGGACGCCATCACCCTTCCGGATGTGCTCGCAGGCAATTTCTCCGGGTGGCAGGCGTCTCTCATCCGGCTGCTCGCGGTACTCATCATCCTCGCCATGCTCGGTACCTACGTGGCCGCGCAGTTCAGCGCCGCAGGCAAGATGTTCGTTGCCATGCTGGGCTGGCCGTACCATGCCGGGGTGATCGCGGGCACCCTGATCGTTCTGGTTTATACCGTGAGCGGCGGATTTCGTGCCGTGGCCTGGACCGATGTCGTTCAGGCCCTGTTCATGATTGGCGCGGTCGTTGTCCTGCCGGCCGTCCTGCTGGTCGAACTCGGCAGTGTGCATGCCATGTGGCAGCGTCTCGTCGAGCTTGACACAGCCGGCACGCTCACCCATCCCCTGGCCGGCAAGACCGGTATGGCGCTGACGGGCTTTCTGGCCGTATGGCTGGGCATCCCGCTGGGATACTGCGGTCAGCCGCACATCCTGATCCGGTTCATGGCAACACGGGATGAAAAAGCCATCCGGCGCGGCGCACTCATCTCGACGGTCTGGGTGTTCCTGCTGTTTAGCGGGGCCGTCCTGCTGGGTATTTTTGCCCGTGCCTATTACGGTGTGCTCGACGACCCGGAGACGGTGCTGCCACGGGTTGCAGCGGAATTGCTGCCCGGCGTGTTCGGGGGAATGATGATTGCCGCCGTACTGGCCGCCATCTGCTCGACGGCCGATTCGCAGCTGCTGGTCAGCGCCTCGGCGGTCAGCCACGACCTGTACGTGCGTCTGCTGGGCCGGCGCCTCGATGATCGCAGCGTCCTGCTGCTCAACCGCCTGACCGTACTGGCGGTCGGCCTGATCGCCATGGGGGTTGCCCTTGGGCAAGTGCGGGTCATCTTCGAGTTCGTGCTCTACGCGTGGGCGGGCCTTGGAGCCGCCTTCGGGCCGGCGCTGATCCTGGTCCTGCTGTGGAGGCGCACCAGTGCAGCAGGCGTCATCGCCGGCATGCTGACGGGTTTCATCACCGCCATCGCCTGGCGTCAGACCCTGCATGACCGGCTCTACGAACTGGTGCCGGCCTTCCTGCTGGCGTTCATCGTCATTGTCGTGGTGAGCCGGCTGTGGCCGGACACAGCATCACAACTGAAACACTGAGCGGTATCAACAAAAGGATGCTCAGAGATATTTTCTGTTTATTGAAGCGTATCGAGATAATCGATAATCCGCTCAATGACCTGTATCCGCTCCTGCTTGTCGAGATGCACATTAAGTGGCGGCATGGTGGTCCCGGGGCGCAGTGAGCCCGGACTACTGATCCAGGCGTGCAACTCGTCCCTGGACTTCCCCTTGACCAGTTCTCGCAAATCGATCGGGTTCTTCCTGCCGCCTACACCATCGATCTGGTGACAACCCATGCAGTACTCTTTCCAGTCCCTGAAACCTTCCCGAATCGCGGGAGGTGCGTCGGCCGGCAGCAACTTGTCATAGACCGGGGTCGGCAGCAGTTCAATACGTACCACCTGATAGGGCCATCCATAGCCACCCTGCTTCTGTAATTCCTGATCCCGAAGGTTATCCCAGACCAGGTAAAAAGGTCCAAGGGGCAGGTTTTTTTCATTCTGTTGCTGATTGTCGACGACAAACGGCCTGCCATCCGCACGTTCGAAGGTCAGGTAAGCATCCTGTTTGCGCACCCTGTTTGTGTCGATCGCGGCCAGGTAGCCATCACTCGCATAAAAATGGATGATGCCGTTAAAACCTTCCCAGGTATCCGGAAAGTAATACTGCATCACCTTCCCAAGCGGAATCCCTACGTAGGTAACCTTGCAATCTGCCTCGCCGCATTGCATGTGCGGTTCGATCACCGATATCCTGACGGCCTCGGCTCCAAGGTCCTTCCTGACCTGATCGACGTGCAACTCACGCATCGCAGCATTCGCAGAGACGGCCTGCAGCATGAGTAAACCAGCAGTGAGTACCCGCAAGTAATACTCCAGGATGTTCGCAATCAATAAACGATTAACCGGCATCTTTTATGCGGCCCCGTTTCGAATTTGTACGTCAAACAATTTACTCGCCTTGTGTATCCTGGTATGCCTTGCAGGCTTTTTCACGCTCCGCCACCAACGCAGTATAATGAAGTATTAATTGGTTATTCCCTGATAATTTACCTGCTGATGACGACCGGGTCCTCGATGCAGGCCATCACTTTCACGGCGCCACCGCAAGCGTGACAGTTCTCGATGTCGATGCTGAACACCCGCTTGAAGCGCTGCGCCCGCCCATTGTTGCCGGGCGTTCGGCAGTGGTCGGATCTTCTGTTTCTCTGGAGGTCTTCAGCGAGTTCCCCTGGCCACGCCTGCCCGGGGTTTGCAGGGCACGGTGTTTGCTGTTGGGGGCGAACACACCAGGGGATCGCTTCGGATTCACCCCGGGCCCGGGCATCGGGGCGGCCAGCCGGGCCGTGAAGTCCAGCGGCTCGAAGATGATGTGCGTGGTGCCGTCGCGCTATGGCGTCTTGAGCGAATGGCGGATGTTTCCCGCGGCAGTGACTGGCCGCCGTTTTTCCGGGACCGCCGGACTGATCATGTGCACTTTGTGGCTGCACCGCGGCAAAGACATGTCTGCAAGCTGTGCAGCGAGGTCTATACTCAACACCGGCAAGGGCACCTATCGCGAATGGAGGAAGCTGTCATGTTTAGCCACCTGATTGACAGACTGCGTGGCAGGTATGCCCGGCTGGACGAGCAGGACATCGAGCGGGCAATCGACATCGTGGTCGAGCAGACCGACCCGCGGCTGCGCTTCGTGCGCGGATTTCGCAGGAAACTCAGAAAGCCCGTTGTCAGGTCGCTGGCGTATGTCGACGACCTGGTAACGCGGATTCCCGGCCCGTTTGAAATCAGCCGCAAGGCCTACGGCCGCGACCCGCAGGTCAATGCCCTGTTCGGCTCGCCCGACGACGTCGAAACCCTGTTTGCCAGGAGCAAAATGCTGCAGGACTTCTTCCGGGACAACCCCGGCTGCGACCGGGTCTGCGTCCCGTTCGCCATGCACCGCCAGGAAAAGCGAATTCTTGCCATGGCGCTCAGCGGGGACATCGTACGCCGGGATGTCGCCCGCACGGCGGTGAATTTCTCCGGGCATCGGCTCGGTATCGTCTGCGCGGAAAGCGAGGCCGAACTGCGCAGCAAGCTGAGGTGGCGCGGCATTCAAACCCTTGCCGTTACGGCGCTGGAGAACATCACCCGCCTGAAGACAAGGACTGCGGAACTCGAGGAACAGCGCGCCCTGCTGAAGATGAAGCTGGGCGACGTCCAGGCGCAGCACAGTGGTCTCGAAGCAATTGCCGGCGTACCGTCTGAAGACTCGCAGGAAGAGCAGGTGCTCGAACAGCGACTGAAGGACACCGGGGAAAAACTGAAGGAGGCGCGCACCGGCGTTGCAACGCTGGTCGATTACCTGGACCAGGTATGCCAGGTGCTCAACCACCCGTCACGCTACCTGCGGGTGAGACGCAATTCGGTGACGGTAGACCGGATGGGAATCAAACTGGACGGGATGTCACAGGGGAAAGGCGGGGAGGTGTTCAGCGCAACGCTCACCATCGGCACACATCCCGATTTCGAATTAATCCTGGCGGCCTTCCAGCGCAGCGGCATGGCAGCAACACCCTGAGGCGCTTAATGTACGAGCAGGCTTCCCGCAGGTTGACTCCTCCCCGGGAGAAGTGGCTTTTACCAGGAAAAGATGTCAGAGCACATTTTTCCCTTATATTTTTTGGCCGGTCCCGTTATGCTTCTTCGGCCAGGTACAGACGTACAGGCCGGGACAACCCGCGCAGCGCAACCTCGCCGACCTCCAGAAACACGACCCCGCTGCCTTCCCATTCCTTGACGACCGTCCCGGTGACCAGCACTTCCCCGGGGCCCGCGTGTGACGAGGCGCGCGACGCGAGGTTTACCACGGTTCCGAAGACATCGCCGTCGCGGCGCACCAATGGCCCTGAGTCGATTCCTGCGTGTATGTCAGGCAGGCCCACCTGAACGACCCGGTGGCGCAGTTCGAGCATGGTCCTGACCGCATGCGCGGGGTCCGGGAAGCGGACCATGGCCCCGTCGCCGAGCAGTTTCACGACCCTTCCCTGGTAGACCGCCGCGACTTCCTGGACAATCCCCGCAAAGCGGCTGGCGAGTTCGGCGGCAACCGCACCACCCTGCTCTTCGGTCATGCGGGTAAAACCGCTCACGTCGACGAATGCGATTGCCGGCATGACGTCGGCTGCCGGCGGCGAAAGCCCCTCGTGGGCCAGCCCGAGCTGGATCATCTCCACCAAACTCTGGAATATGGCGACGTCGACCGTACGACTGTAGAGCACATCGAACATCTCCTTACCAAGGGCCCGGTACTCGCGCCGCAGCGATGCGGTATTGCGAATCGCCTCCAGCTCTGAGTCGTATTCGCGCATTGCAGGCGCAATCACCACCTCATCGATGAAATCGCGCTGCGCCTCCACCAGGCGCAGCGCGGTATCCGCGGTGACCCTCATGATGCGCGCGATCTGCTCTTCCGAGCCGCCCAACTCCATCGCATGCGCGATGATCTCCATCACCCGCGCATCGTCGGAGCGAACCTGATCTTCTTCGTGCGCGCTGATGGTACCGAGCACCGCCCGCACGGCCTGGTGCAGCCTGGATGGCAATCGCGTACGCTCCGCAAGCTGGCCCTGGGTCTCGTCCAGCAGCGGAATTGTGTCCTGCATCAGCTGATCAACGAAGTCGAATGTGGCCGGGCCATGCCGCCTGGCCTTCGCAAGCCATTCGCACCTGACGCCCACCGCTTCCAGTGCCCGGATCAGGCGGACGCGGGCGACATCGGACAGCTCGTATTCCCCGGTATCCCTGATGAGCCCGGCAGCGGCGAGACGTTCGATCTCACCCGTGGTGGTCCCGGCTGCCGTTGCCAGCCTGCCGCATGTCAGTGGCATTGCATCCCCCGTTTCTCCTGCCTCCGCCCTCTACGGTGCGTGCACCCCCCTTGCGGAAATTTCAGGGTGTGCGTGCCCATTATAATAGGGAACATCACTCTGACACCCTAAATACCCATACGTGGTCTGGACGCCATGGCGAGGGAACTACAACTGCCCGGGCCAATGGCACCCCGGTGTTTCTGGCCAGTGCTGGTCGGTGGCGACATCTTCCCCGGCGCCCGGGTCTACAAGCTGTTACAGAAAATGTATCCGGCCTCTTTATCGGGCGCCGGGTAAGGATCGCTTCAAGCGGAAATCGAAAACCTCAGTGAGAGGCGGGTAACAGAACTGAAGCGCGGACCGATGCGGAAAGAGTTTTTACCCTGACCCCAAAAATTCGAACACCACGCGTCACAACCCGCACTTCATCGCGGGGACGATGGCCTCGCATCCGCGCACCTTCATCGTCATCGGACTGCTGCGTTCGCCGCTCGACCCGGCGGAGGTCGTTAAACAGCAGCAGTTGTTTTGACCATCAAGAAGCAACAAGCCCCGCAATGCGGGGCTTGGGTGGGGTATTCATTTTTAGACAAGCAAGTACTCTGACCCCTTGAACTCACCAAATAGTGCAACTTATTTTGGAATGCTGGCCGGGTCTCTGCAGATATAGGAGAAGTGGTTGCCACCCTCAACCTGTAAACCCTGCACAACAAAAGGTGATGTACAGGTCGCAATTCCGCTTATACATTTGTAACCATACGCATGTGGCGCCCGGCTAAAACCGTTCATGCACTTCTGGACCGGCATTGCCTGGATCTTCGGCATACCCTGTGGCATGGAAGGCTGCATGCGCACCCCGCCACCCTCAGCCGCACTTGTAACGGTTGCTGTCAGGCAAAGGCCGGCAGTAACTCCGATCATCATTACTACCCTCTTCCATTCTGGATGTTTTTTATTCATCTCAAATCCTCCATTGTTGGCACCTCTTCACAGACTCTCAGAATTCCACTTTTCCCTTTGAATATGGAAAAAGTTTAGACCATGAATATCAAAATTAACAATGATCGGGTGCAATTGATAAAATGTATCCAAACCGGCGGGCACTTCTCTTTAGGGTATTTACCCTATAAACTGGCCCAAAAGCACTAGAACATCCTAATAAACTCATAGAAAACAGTCAATTCAGAATAAGCTGTCCACAAGCTGGCGGGGGTGACGATATGCTGGCAACAGGCATTTCGGGATTTGGTCGGATCAGGCTATTGTCGGTGTTAGCATTTCTGGTGCCGACTCTGGCCTTTGCTGATACCGGTGACTGGTCCCCTGAACTCCTCGATATAGACACCGGACCCTACCGAACCCCTGACGCAACCATTCGAATCCAGTTGCCGGAAGATGTTTCTTCAGAGTCACTTCAGCAACTCGTTCTCGAAGTAGATGCAATCGATGTCACCGCTATGGCATTCGTTAAAGATGGTGTCATGATCTACACGCCCGCAACACCAATGCCATATGGCCGCCGTATCATCCGCCTGGTCGAGCATGCCCCGGATGGCAGTATTCTCGAGCGTGGTTTCTGGAATATGGAAATTCGCCAGTCAGAAAACTTCAGCGAGGCGTCATTCAATGCCGACATCAGCCTGACTGCGAGCCAACGTGCGGGAGAAAAGAATGTCGACACGAAACCCGACCGACTGCAGGGCCAGGGTAGTGCCAGCCTGACCGGGGTACTCTCGAATGATGACTGGAAAGTGGATTCACGGGCCAGCATTATTTACAACTCGCAGCATGAGCAAACAGCTTATGGCCACCAGACCGAACTTGGCGAATATTTGATTACAGCCAGCAGGCAGTCGGACGAACTGCGTGTGGGCCATCATGCGGTGCCGCACAACAATCTCATCATGGATAATTTCTACCGCAGAGGTATTTCCGGCGATGTCGGGATCAGCCCGTTGCGCAGCACGGTTACCGGCTTTGCGATGCGGACTGACCAGATCACCGGGTTCCGGGACGGACTGGGAACCGGTGATTCAAGAAACCGGGTCGATGGTGTTGCAATTCAGACGCAACCACTGGACAAGGATCCTGAACGCCTGAGCCTGTTGTTCTCCTACCTCGATGGCGAAGGGCCCAGTGACGGAATTAATGTTGGCGGTGAAGACATCACGAATAACGGCAGCGCCTGGAGCGCGGCTGTTGACTCATCCCTGTATTCACAACAGCTGCGGTTGCGTGGTGAATATGCAGGAACCGGCTATGACTTCGATGGCAGAGATACCGGGTATGGCGAGGAAAATGACAAGGCCTGGTCCTTGCTTGCCCAGTACACACCCTCACCTGCAGGTGATCAGGAAATCCCCGTCAACTGGAACATCGGTGCCGAACACACCTATACAGGCACCCTCTTCCGCAGCCTGGCAAATCCCGAACTCGCCGCAGACAAGCAGATGTCACGCCTGTTCGGCGGGCTGAGCCGGAATACCTGGGCAATCGAAACCTCGTTTGCACGGGAAGAGGATAACCTGGATAACAATCGGCTGTTGCCGACTACGCGGACTTACCTGGGTTATCTGAACCTGAACATCACCCAGGCCGAGCCGGTTTCAGAGGACAGTTTTTTCTCCTGGCTGGGTACGCCCTACCACACCATTGCAGTCAGTTACCAGGACCAGGAGGAAACGGATACACCTTTTGGCTCTACCAGGCTCCCAACCGATAACCGGACAGATAATGTCCAATGGCAAGCCGCCTTCGCGAATACCGGCTGGGACTGGGGCATGGGGCTGGGCTGGAGCCGTTTCCAGGACTACTCAGACCAGACCCCGGACCAGCGTACGCTGCTCGCCAACCTGAATTCAAACTTCCCGCTGGGTGATCGCATCAGCCTCTCACCTTCTGTGCAATTCCAGACTACAAAGGATGAGGACTCCGGTCTGAAACAATATTCCACTGTTCTCGGGTTGCTGGCAAACCTGGTACTGATCCCGGAAAAACTGGATGCCAATCTGAACTTCAGTCTGAGCGAGAACAAGGTCACCAACAGCCCGGACCTCAGGCAGGACGACTACACGATCCTGGTCAGCGGCGACATAATCTGGCACTGGATTGCGGCCAGGACCAACCGACCGGGATTCGATGTTTCTCTCAACGGGACCTGGCAAAACGTTAACGATCAGGTCAATACCGCGTTAGATGAGACAAGCAACCAGGTTTTTCTGAACCTGATCATGACCCTGCCCCTGGCTGTGCCGGGGGGTTAGCCGTGATATGCCGGTTTTCGGAGACTATTTTATGAGTAGATACACTGATTCTTCTGCACGGACAATGATCGCAGTCCTGCTATGGCTCTTCGCGGCATCCGGAGCACAGGCATACGTCGCCTCTGTCACTGGCACGGCAACTCCCGGTACGGTCAGTTATAACCAGGCTTCCAGCGTCACGATTACCTGGCGACTCTCTCTGCGCGGTGGATCAACGATCATATCTCCATCGGGTACCTTTCTGGGCCCCGGGGTGATCGGAACGAACAACAAGAGTATTGCTCAAGCCCCATCATTTATTGTAAACCCCAATATCGTAACCGAGGTGCTCCTTGTTCCCTCCAATGTAACGTATGCTGCCAATAAAAATGGACAAACGCAGATAACATACAAGCGACAGTTCAGTAATGGCAGCGGGGCACCCGTAACGGGGACAGTGACACTGGACATTGGCGGATCAGCAGGTACGGGCTTCCTGAATCTGTCGCGCGTGGAGCTGAAATTCGACACCAACGAAATTGTACATGTCGCGGCCCGGGAGGAAACACTCAGGGCGGTCGCGGAAATCAATTATTCAGGTTCAGGCCTGCTCGATGCAATATGGGAAGTTGCCGACCCAGCGAGCACCCTGGGTACCCCTGTGTTTTTCCCACTGAGGACAATTCGTCAGTATCTGGGCGCAGGCCGTACCGCGATCCTGCAAAGCCCACCCTTGCCGACGACAATACCCGGTAACCACATTGTGCAGCTGAAAATAAGGCGGCCGACTGTGGCTTATGAACTCCCGGCACTGCAATACAATGTGAATGCTGCACTGAATTCAATATCACCCGGCAATCTGCAGGTAATCACGTTGCAGGCCCCCGGACCTTTTGCGTTGCTGCGCGAGGACACGGAGTTTCGCTGGCAGGAAATACCCGGCGCCAGGGCCTATCAGCTGGAAATCTATATACCTGGCAATCAGGACAGCAGGGATATCCCGCCGGAATCCCTGGAGACCCAAACGGGCAGTACCGCACCCAGGACAGGAACTCCGCCGGTGACCGGCATCCTGATACCGGCGGACCGGACCTATGCGCAGCTTTCCATGCCCTCCCTGAAGTATCTCGATCCGGCCCGCCCTTATCTCTGGCGCGTGATAGCGATTGGTGAAAACGGTTCGGTCCTGGGTGTCAGTGAATTGCAGGAACTGCGCACGCCCTGAGATATTGGAAAAAGTGTCAGAGCACATTTTTCTCTAATATAAGCAGAATATGTGCTCTGACACCCTTTAATTGCAGGTACGGCGTAAATCCAGGCAGTAGTCACTGACGGCTTCGTCCGGCGGGTTGACTGCATCGGGCGCCTGGTCCGGTGAGATCTCCTCGACCACGAAGCGCTCGGCGATGCGTCTTCGCGCCTCGTCGAGATTCTCCGGCAGGCCGTCATAGGCTTTGCCCTCGGGCTGCCAGTCGTGCAGGGTGCAGCGCAGACCGTTTCCACCGCCGGGCGGCAGCAGGCAAAGCACGATGGGTGTTTGCGCACCGAGCCCCGGGTGCAGCCCCACCCAGGGCACGAACGCGCGATAGCGCAGGCCGGTGATCAAGACCACGCCGGTACCGTCCTGCTCCCTGCGCAGCGGCACCCGGTAGTTGCCGGCCAGCAGGCGCCAGCCGTCGAGGTCCGTGTCCTGACTTCCGCAAGTCCGTACTGTCAGCTGCAGGCGCTTGGTGCTGGCGTCGACCAGGCGCGAACCACCCGCCTGCTCGGTGGCGTCGCCCAGCAGCGGCCAGAATTCGATCGCCAGGTCTACATCGAGCCGGCATCCGGCCAGCTCGGCAGAGCCGACATGGCGCCAGTGATCGGCGCAGAGTCGCCGGGTGATCGGCTCACCCAGGCCCAGGCCGGCACACTGGAGATCATCGAACACCGTGCGCAGGTCCTGCAACAGGTAGAAGGGCAATGCGAAGCGGTCGTGCAGGCGGCTGCCCCACTCGATCAGTGCATGGTGCGATTCCTGCCTGGCCAGCATCACCGCCAGCGCGCGCAGCATGGCGGCGATGGCCGCCGCGGAATCCGCCTCCATCGCCATGCGAAAGGCGCGGAACTCGACCAGGCCGAGGCGGCCGCGGCCAGGCAGGTACGGGTTCCACAGCTTTTCGATGTTGATCTCGCTGCGATGCGCGTTGCCCGATGTGTCGACAAGGAACGGGCTCAGGCTGCGCCAGATGAATTCGGGCGCCGGCTCGGCCAAGGCGGCCAGATGCTGCAACGCGACCTGCAGTTCACTGAAGGACTCGCGCACGTTTTCATCGCTGCGCGGCGACTGGCTGTGGCTGCCGATGTATACCGGCGCGAACCAGTACGACAGCGACGGGTGATGATTGAGATACATGATCAGGCGCGGGAGCAGTTGCGGCGCGACGAAAAACGGGCTGCGTTCAGGACTGGGACCACCGAGCGTGAACTGCCCGCCCCCTCCGCTTCCCGAAATGTTGCCGTTGTAGTCCAGCCGGTAGGTCGCAAGTCCGCTGGATTGAACTACATCGAACAGCCTGCGGCTCATGTCGAGGAACCCGGTGATGCTGGCGGCGGGCGCTTCGTTGACCTCGAGCACCGCCGGGTCGGGCGTCAGCGTCATCCAGGCGACGCTTGCATCCACCGGGGGCGGGAAACCCCGCCATACCAGGCTGGTGATACCGGCTGCGGTCGCGGCGCTGGCGACGCGTTGCACAAAGTACGTGAACAGTTCGACGTCGGCGAAGCCCGGCAGTACGATGCAGGGCTGCAGGCTGTTTTCCGGCCCGCTGGGCGCACAACCGATCGCAACCAGGTACAGGCCTTCGGCTGCGAGATCGTCTTCAAGACCCTCGGGCGGGATCGCCTGCGACTGCACCGGCGCCCGCACAAGGCGCGGGTCCGCGGCCGGGTCTGCACTGATCGTTTGCACGCCTGCGGTAAACAGTATTCGCAGGCCCATTTCGACGTCGACCTGGAAGCCGGTCGCGGACCAGCCGTTGCGATTGAGTTGCACGGCCAGCGATTGCCAGAACGCAATCATGTCCTGCATTTCGCAGGCGCATGCCGCGCTCAGCGGGTCGACCGGCAGACCGTCGGCCAGCGTGCGGCCGTCACGACGCAGGTACAGGCCCAGGCTCCAGCGCGGCTGTGGCTCGCCCGCGTACTGGCGTCCGAGGGTGCGCAGGATGATCGAACCGGGGTAACGGTCGCGCAGTTCCCTGATGATGCGGCTGGCGAATGCCTGCTTGGTCTCACCCAGCGCCTCGCTAAGCCATTCGGGAGATTCCGACTGTCGATTGGTGAAGGTCGGTTCCGCGCCTATCCACACATCGAGCCCACTGGCCGCCACGGCTTCATCGTGGGCGCGAATCGCCGCATCAAAACTGTCGTTGTCAGATTCCACGGTATCGAGTGTTTCGCAGTTCCGCCAGGCTGTCAAAATCCTTCCGGCATGTTGCCGGTGTCAAGCCTGTTTGCACTGGTGACGTAGTGTATAGCCACGCACCGGCCGTTACACTAAAATTCGTAGCGTGCGTCGTATTCATATCCATCACCTGACCCGCTACCACTATGCAGAAACAGTAACCCTGTTGCCGCATAAACTGCACCTGCGCCCACGCGACGGCCACGATATACGCGTGCAGTCCTCGAAGCTGAATATCAGCCCGGAGTTTCGCATCCACTGGACGCGCGATGTCTACGGCAACTCGGTCGCGGTCGTGACCTTCCTGCAGGCCGCCAAAGAACTCTCCATCGCAAGCGAGGTGGTTGTGGAGCACTACGAAGAACAGCCGCTCGATTTTGTACTGGAAGATTACGCCCGGTTTTTCCCGTTCGACTACGACCCCGGGGAACAGATCGACCTGGCACCCTACAAAAGCCCGGTATACGAACAGGACCAGGCGATGGTGGGTGCATGGATAGCGGATGTCTGTAATCCGGGCAACAGGGCCGACACCATCACCATGCTGACCATGCTGAACACGAATATCGCCAACGGGTACCGCTACCAGGTGCGCGAGGAACCCGGTGTGCAGTCACCGTCACAGACCCTGTCTTCGGGAACGGGCTCGTGCCGGGACTTCGCAACCCTGTTCATCGAAAGCTGTCGTCATTGCGGCCTCGCCAGCCGCTTCATCAGCGGCTACGCACTGAATGAAACCGCGGCCCCCTGGAATACTGCAACCCACGCCTGGGCGGAAGTCTATCTGCCGGGTTCCGGCTGGCGCGGCTTTGATCCGACCAGCGGTCTGCTGGTCAGCGGCGACCACATCGCGGTGGCGGTGCACCGTCACCCGGAAGCCATACCGCCGGTGTCGGGATCTTTCGTCGGAACCGGGAACGCGCAGCCAAAACTGACAGTCGAGGTAAGTGTTGCACCTGTTGCAAAGTAATCGAACCGCGCGTGGAAAAAGTGTCAGAGCACATTTTTTTCCAATATAAGCAGAATATGTGCTCTGACATTCTTTAATTTGTTTGCCATACTTAACAGGCAGAAAACCGGAGCGCCACCATGAACCGATTGATTGCAAGCGATTCCCCCTTATTTATCCTGCTGGTAGTCATGTTGTTCGCAGGGAACGCTGTGAATCCCCCTGAACTGCTGGCGGCGACGCCTGCACGCAATATCACACTCAAGTTGGGGGACTACCGGTTTAACCCCGACACAATCACGGTACAGGCGGGGGAAACCGTTCAGCTGCAGCTCACCAATACAGACGGCGTGACGCCCCACAATTTCACCCTGAAGGCCGAAAATGCCGGACTGGATGTGGATACCGATGTCAGCGCAGGCAAGACTCAAGTGGTCGACATAACACCATTGGCGCCGGGTACGTACAAGTTCTACTGCAACAAGAAGCTGCTCTTCTTCAAAAATCATCGTGACCGGGGTATGGAGGGCATCCTTGTAGTAGTGCCGGCCGATCTGGAATAAAGGGAAAAAGTGTCAGAGCACATTTTTTTCCAATATAAGCAGAATATGTGCTCTGACACCCTTTAATTCGCTTTAATTCGTTTTGAGATAACTTTTAATCAGAAGCGGGCTGTTATGCCGATAAACGGCGCAAGGCTGCGCTGCAGGAAGACGTTGCCATCCTCATTGCTTTCCTCGTCGATCTTCAGGTAGTCGTAGCGCAGTCCGCCGTTGAGCTGCCACGTCCGACCGAGTTGATATCGAACCCCGACGTTTGCTTCGGCGTTGTCCTGCGAGAGATAAACGGTGCCGCCTTCCTTGCGCAGCGAGTTCCAATGGTTGACGCTAAAGCCGAAGAGTTCGGCGTAGAACTCCCCCTTGTCGCGAATCGGATAACGAACACGTAACCCGAGTGACGGCAGCGGCAGGGCCTGGGCATAGAAATGCTCGCTGGTGTCGCCGCTGCTGACCTGCGGGCCATCGACCGTGAAATCGAGGTAGGTGAAATTGGCACCGACAAGCCCCTGGAGGCGTCCCCCGTCACCGAAGCTCAGCAGATCGCGCTGCCAGTGGAAGACAAAGTCGGCAAGCTGCACGGTGGAGTCCAGGGTAGCACCAGCCTGGTAGATGCCGCCGTTGAAGTTGATCTCCCCCGGGAAGCTACCCTGACCCGACTCGTCGTACCAACGCAGGCGGAACCGCAGCGAAGAAACTTCGTTTAAACGCCGCTCGTACCCGAGCGCTGCGACCACGGCATGGTCGATGCCGAGATCGTTGAGACCCAGGCGCGTGCCCTTCAGGATGTATTCGTCTACCTGGGCGTAGCCGCTGACATCGGTGTATTGCATATCGAAGGTGAAGGCTTGCTTGCGCGCATCCGGATCAGGCGCGGTCGTGCCCTCACCGTTCTCCGTTGCCCCGACAACACCGGAGCAAATCGAGAGCCCGCACGCAAGGACAAGGCAGACGACCTGTTTGCTGAATCTGGACATGATTGCTAATCGGTGCTCACAGCGTTCATCCCATGATCTCGTGGAGTCGATGGGTAAGCAGCTTTGCATCCGGTGAACATGGCGCGTACAAGTTCTCCTCGTGCATGAAACTGCCGAGCAGCATGGCAGTGATGTGCAGCAAGAGGGATTCCGTCGAAATCATCGATCTTTCTCGCACATAATGCATTACTCTAGTTGACCTACCTTAAGAAAAACTTAAGAAAAGCTGAACTTTCAAAATGGTGTCAGCAATAACAGGGGGCAGACCACGATTTCCATTGCACTGACCGTTAAGATAAATAAGAAAACGTGGCCTGTCCCTTATTAAAAACCTATTAAAAATAAGTAAAATACCATGCCATCGGGGGACCCGTTGCAAGCCAGGCTCAGGACACCATGAGGCAATCCGTCGCAGTAGCGATTCGCAGCGCTGATCCAGAGTTAGCGCGAACAAGCATTGTTTCAGAGGATTCATATATGCGAACAAAAAACTGCCTGACGGTCGCCATCCTGACTCTCTGCCTGCTTGCACCGGCTGCAGATGCAACCAACGGTTATATGTCTCACGGTCACGGAATCACGTCCAAGGGTATGGCGGGTGCCGGCTCGGCGCTGCCCCAGGATACTCTGTCCGTTTTCAACAATCCCGCCGGCCTGAAGGGTGAGCGTAGCGAATAATCCGGAATGTGCGGGATTTATACAGACTGGATTCCGGTTCTACGCTGCGCTCCGCCCGGAATGACGATGCTTTTGGCTTGAGTAAGTGCCATTCGTGTCAGAGCACCTATTTTCTGTAATCTAATATAAGCAGAATATGTGCTCTGACACCCTTTAATTTAGCTAGTCCTGACCCCTTGCGCTTTGTATCAGGAAACCAGTTCCCACTGCCATCTATCTATCCTATACTCGACCATGCCTCAAAATTGCGTGAGTAATCCTCTGATCAGTCGTACTGATATTTCGTCGGTCTTTCTCTGTCTCTTGATCACGTTGACGGCGCTGGTCGCCGGCTGCAGCTCCTCCAGCAATAATTACGACGAGGAACTCCCACCGAATATTCTGTTTATTATTATGGACGATGTGGGTATCGACCAGATGACTGTATTTGGCTATGGCGGCATCGGCCCCTTTGAGCAACTTCCTGACCCACCGGAGCAACCGGATCTCCGCGCGCCCCAGCTGCCGAATATCGACGCAATTGCCCAACAGGGGATTCTCTTTCGCAACACCTGGTCCATGCCTGCGTGCTCTACCAGTCGCGCGGTTTTTTTCACGGGGCGCTACCCGTTGCGCACGCAGGTGCTGGGCGCCCTGGGCCAGTATGACCTCGCCAATTATCAGGTTTCGCCCTACGAACTCACGCTGCCGAAATTGCTGAAACAGCGCGACTACGAGAGTGCGATATTCGGCAAATTCCACATTGGGTTGCAGCAAAACAATCCTTTCCAGTACACCATGCCAGGCGCTCTGGGCTGGGACTACTTCTATGGCTGGCTCGACGACACAGGCGACCCTTCTTCGATTGACACCTCGGCCGGACTGGGCGATGCCTTCCTGGGTCGATACCTGTGCGGCTTTGTACCCGGCGAAGACCAGGACCCATTATACGGTGCAGATACAGGTGCCTGTTACACCGCCGATGGACAATGCTCGGACATGGGTACCGAGGGCGGTATCCCCCCGGGACGTGCCTGCCGTGACAATGGCGGAATTCTGGACCCGGGACAGCCGTGCAATACAACAGTACCCGCAAATATCGAGGAAGGTTTCAGCAGCTACAGTGCACATTATGTATCCCCACTGTGGATCAATTATGAAAATGGCGAGGCGGAGCAGGTGCCGACCACGGATATTCGCGCGCGTACTTACCGTGGCATCGTCCCTGTTGACGGAGCCATCGATTGGATAACGAGCCGGCCGATGGATAAACCCTGGGCGGCGACTGTCAGTTTCGCTTCCGCACACACCCCGGTCATGCAGCCGCCCCAGGCACTGCTGTCTGCGGAATCCGTGCAACCCGCGGCAGTCAGTAGTCTGTTATGCGCCGCACCGGCCGGTGCGGGACAGGACGTAGTGGCCCAGGTTTCAGTCGACCAGCGAGAACTCACCACGCTGATGATTGAAGCGCTTGATTCCGAACTGTCCAGGCTGCTGGTCTCCATTGGAGCGGCGACGCTTAACGATGATCAATCCCTGTCCCTCAATCCGGACAGTAATACCGTGATCGTAATTCTCGGTGACAACGGCACACTCGGGTATTCCGTAAAGTTGCCATTCGATCCAAACCGCGCCAAGGGCACGACTTACCAAACGGGCGTATGGGTGCCGCTGATCGTGGCGGGGCCGATGGTGAATACGCCAAATCGCACGGTTGGGAATATGGTGAATATCGCCGATCTCTACGAGTTGTTTGCCGAAATAGCCGGCATCGAAAATGTGCACGACATTGTTCCTCGCGCGCTGGATTCCGCGCCTATGCTGACCTACCTCACCACGCCCG
>Ga0210123_1000270_pt1 | contig 34282 bp, 32 predicted proteins | sample Muzzi_PWB_D2_FD_185535 | JGI IMG/M metagenome (GOLD analysis project Ga0210123, IMG submission 185535) | Wetland microbial communities from San Francisco Bay, California, USA, that impact long-term carbon sequestration - Muzzi_PWB_D2 (SPAdes) | ecosystem: Environmental > Aquatic > Marine >... | reverse complement strand
CACAGCGACTCAATGTCGAATTGTTCGAAAAGCACAAAATCAACATCCCTGCGATCAGCAATTACCTGTGCCATAATTCCCTCCCCTTGATTTAAGCAGCGCCGGATATCACCCGGCGACGTGATTTGCCCCTTTGTTGTTTGACGTCCCAATACCGCGAATAAACAGATCGACCAGCGGATCGGCCATGGAAACCAGGTCATAGTTCCCGCCGGCATGAATCCAGGCATTGATCACCTCGTCCACCGCGCCGGTAATCATCCGCATCACCAACCCCATATATAAATTACGGTGCATGGTGCCTTCCTGCTGGCCAAGTTCCACGACTTCGGTGATAATATCCCGATACCACTTGGATATCTCCTTGATGACATCTTGAGCCAGGCGCCGGTGTTGATGGGTTTCAGCCTGGTAAACGATGGCCATATTGATATCCTTTTGGAATTCCTCCAAATGGGTACGAACCAGGTTGCGCAGCTTCAGTTCGGCCTGGTCGGTGGAATCCACGGCTTTTCTAAATTTATCGAACACCTGCCTGGTTTTGTATTCATAGAACTGAATTAAGATGTCGTCTTTATTCTTGAAATAGAGATAGATGGTGCCATCGGCCACACCGGCTTGCTTGGCCACCTGGGCCACCGTGGACTGAAAAAATCCCTGCTCGGCAAACACTTTTACGGCAGCTTCCAATATCTGATGGTATTTCTCGGTATTCCGTTTCATGGCGATGGTGTCGGCCTCCTGAGTTTTAAGCGTAAATTATGAATGAATACTCATTCATTTATCAGCGCAGCCCTCCGCTGTCAAGTATAATTCTGCCACCCTGCTTTTTTACCGGTCGGCATCCTGGAATGCGCTGCAATTGTTCATGCGTTCATCCTGCAGCGCTGCTACCCGACCGGTCGCATAGGCGCCAAGCAACCCACCTCATGGCCGGTGAGGTTCAATTCATCGACAACACATCAGTGGCCTACCTATTATATAGCTTTTTATTGACACCAAGGGGGGAATTTGATTTATATGGCACCTTTGCCTTCCGCTGGAATTTCGCTGGCAGCTTTTAGAATAAGGCAGGGCAATTGGCGATCCGGCTGACGACTGAGATATGGCCTGCTGACTGTTATACAATCGCAACAGTAGCCACTTGCTAATTCAGGCGGCCCATTTTTTTCCTTGTATTTTAAGCCCGGGTTTGCCTTTATGATAAATCGTCAACTCAATTGAGAGGGTGGTAATAATTACACGGAGGACTTAAATGGCTGAACAAGCAATCAAACTTGGCGGCAAAAAACAAAGCACCTTCATAGACAAGGTCAAGGAGCTGCTTCCCGAAGGCGGGAACCTGAACCTTTGCCTGACCTGTGGGGCGTGTTCGTCGGGATGCCCGGCCACCGGCCTGGACGGCATGGACGCGCGCAAATTTCTGCGCATGGCCGCCTTGGGTATGGACGAAGAGATCAAAAAATCCAAGTGGCCCTGGATGTGCAGCATGTGCACGCGCTGCATGTATGTTTGCCCCATGAAAATCAACATTCCCCAGCTGGTATACAATGCACGCAAATTAACGCCGCGCGAAGAGCGCCCCAAAGGTATCCTGGGTTCCTGCGATATGGCCCTGCGCAACGACACCTGCAGCGCCATGGGCGCCACCGAGGAGGATTTCCAGTTTGTGGTGGAAGATGTGCTGGAAGAGTACCGCGAATCCCAACCTGAATTCTCCGAAATGAAGGCACAGGTCAATAAGCAAGGCGCGCACTATTTTCTCAACCAGAATTCCCGCGAACCGGTTACCGAACCGGATGAGATGGTGCCCCTGTGGAAGATCATGCATCTTGCCGGCGCCGACTGGACTTACGGCACAAAAGGCTGGGCAGCCGAAAACTACTGCATGTTCCTGGCGGACGATGAAAATTGGAAACACATCGTCGAGACCAAGGTTAAGGCGGTGGAGGATTTGGGCTGCAAAGTCTGGCTCAATACGGAGTGAGGGCACGAACTGTTCGCAGTCCGGTTCGGACTGCAAAAATTCGGCATCAAAGCCAATTTCGAAATTGAGAGCATCATCCGCCTTTACGCCAAGTGGATCCGCGAAGGAACACTCAAACCCAGCTCCGAGTGGAACAAGGAGCGCAAAATAAAATTCACATGCCAGGACCCGTGCCAACTGGTGCGCAAAACCTTCGGCGACCCCGTGGCCGAAGACCTGCGCCTGGTGGTCAAATCCATCGTGGGAGAAGAGAACTTCATCGACATGTATCCCAACAGGTCGAACAACTTCTGCTGCGGCGGCGGCGGAGGATACTTGCAGTCGGGTTATGCCGATGAGCGGCGCAAATACGGTGAGCTCAAAGCCAATCAAATCCTGGCCACCGGCGCCGACTATTGTATCACGCCCTGCCACAACTGCCACGCCCAGATCCATGATTTGAGCGAGTTGCGCCACCACGCCTGGGAGACGGTCCATATCTGGACCCTGCTGTGCCTCGCCTTGGGCGTGCTGGGCCCCAACGAAAGAACCTACCTGGGAGAAAGCTTAAAGCAAGTGGATGTTTTTCATCCCGAAAGCGAGATGTAAGCCACAGGTTTTGCACTGTATTGTAAATCAAAAGCCCGGCGGCCCAAATTGGGTGGCTGGGCTTTTTTTATGATAGCCCGGAATCACTTCTCAAGGGATTTTGGAAATTGACGATAATATTTGAACGACAATAGATCAGAAGCTATCTCAAAAAACATATTTTGAGGTCGTTTCTACTGAAATCCGTGTGCCGATTATGTGGAAATTGATATGTTCCCGTCCTTAATTTACAATGCCTGGAAGAGATTGATACTTGCTTATGTGCTTTCCTTCGCTGTGAGCTTTCTGATAGGCGCATTACTGTTGTATGTGATCGACATTGCACCGGAAACCTTATTCGAGATATCGACCAAACGACTGGCCTATGCTTTGCCGGTGATGGATCTGGGCATCGAAGCGGGTATGGACGGCGGTATCTTGCTTTTCTTCTGGAACTCGATGGGCGCCCTGGTGACCATATCGTTCATCTACACGGCAGCGCTTTTCAATCCGCTGAATATCAAAAGATCCCCTCAAGTGATCCGCAAAATCTTTTGCAGCCGGGGCCGAATGAAATTACTCTGTTTTCTGCCGGGCTGTTTGAAAATAGAATCTGAATCTTTGCGCCGTTTATACGTATGGCTCATGGTTCCTTTAATAGGAATGATACTGCTCGGCGTAGAGACAGGCTTGTCCGCCTCCACGGCCAGGAACATTTTCGGCTCCTATCTTGCCGGATTCATCTCACTGTTGCCCCACGGTATTATTGAAATTCCGGCCATTGCACTGGCCGGCGCCGTGACCTTCTCCGCCCACATGCTGATCAAACCCAAGGTACATCGAAACCGCATCGAGGAAGTATTCAAGGATATCGATGCGCACAGAAATACGTTGCCGATCAAAAAAATAGCCCTCATCGTGGTATTTTGCCTGTTGATCGCAGGACTCGTTGAAGCGCATTACACCCAGCCCCTGGTCACTCGATTGGTCAATGCTGCATAAAAGCGGCTTCAGCTACCTTTCCGCCACCAATGCACATCGTTCAGCCAAACTCTCCCGCCGCTTTGCGCATCAAGCCGGCAATGGGCATCTTCTGGGGACAGCGGCGTTCGGCTTCGCGATAGTCGATTTCGGATAACCCTGCGACGACGTGCGACGGTAGCGCTTTAAAATGCATCCTGGCCCAATCGAGCTGGCCGTAGGATTGACTGTACATATGGTAGCGCATGATATCGCTGATGGGGATCGCGCCTCCGATGGCATCTTCGCAGATACGACTGCAGCCGGTGCAATACTGGCTTGTGGTTGCCTGCGCATATTGCCGGAGCAATCGCATCTCTTCCGATGTCAGGGAGCTGTGGTCCGCGGCAGCGGCCACATTGGCTTTGAGGATGGTCATATTGGGCATCTGGGAACAGATCGAGGCGATATGGGGATTGGTCCAGACCGCCATGAGGTTGGCCTGCTCCTCGGTGATGCCTTTTTTAAGCAGCGCCGCCATCAGTTCCTCTCCGGCCTTGCTGGCCTTGCCCGGGGCCAACCAGGAGCGTCCGGCCTGGGTCTTCATGGCGGTGAGCCCTATGCCGGCTTTGACGCAGGCATCCACCGCCGCCTGCATACCGGGTGAATCCATAATACGGAAATTATAGGTCATCATGATTCCGTCGATATAACCCAATCCGGGCGCTGCGGATAGAAGTTCTTCCATATTGCGATGGGAGCTGAAGCCGAAGAACTTGATCTTCTTGTCGGCCTTGGCTTTTTGGGCCCAACGGCGGGTGGCATCGCTAAGCTCGTCGATGTCACGGACGCCATGAAGAAAATATAGATCGACATACGAAGTATTCATCCGTCTAAGTGTGCGTTGGAGCAATTCGCTCATGCCGTCCGGGTCGCGGGCATCGGACTTGGAGACCAGAAATACCTTCTGCCGGTCTTGAGGGTACTTGGCGAAATATTTGCCGATGCCGGCCTCACTGCCGCTATGGTAGCAGTCCGCCGTATCCCAATAGGTCACGCCCCATTGCAGGGCTTGCCGCAGCATCAATTGATTGGCGCCGATATCGAACATGCCGCCCAATGAAAGTATGGAAACCTGCACGCCGGTATTACCGAACGGCCGGGTGGGCACCTTGGCCCGGCCGGCGGCCAGCAAGCGCTCAAAGCCCCCTTCCCGGCTGCGGGCAGTGGCCGCCAGGGGACTCAACAGCGTCCCCACGCCAACCGCTCCGGTGGTTTTAAGGAAATTTCTACGGGAACAGCCCTTTGATGGTACGGCCATGGTCAATCCTCCCTGTTTGACGTTATCGTTGCAGCACCATCCGGTGCCGGGCCTGTCGGGTTTCATTCTCGGCCGTCACGCGAATGGCGCGCCGCCCCTGTACCGGGCATTCATGCTCGCACACGCCGCAGCCAATGCAATGGCGCGGGTCCACATAAGGCTTCTGCAGCCGGACCACGACTTGAATGGCATGGCCGGGCGCCGGCAACACCATGCCCTCCGGGGCTGATTTCAAGAAAAGCATATTGCCGGTGTTCCCTCGTATCGGAATGGGCTCCTGATCTTTCCAGACAACGAAAAAGTCTCCACTGCCAAAGGTGTTGGCAGGCCAATCCGATCCCGTGATGGTGATGCGGTCGGCTTCCACGGTCCCGGCCCTGACCGCACCGTTGCGGACGACACGGTATTCCGTGCGCGTAAAGATCGCCTTGGGGCTCACCGGGCAATTCTCCTGGCAAACAATGCAAGGCGTATCCATGGCCCAGGGCAGACAGCGCCCGTGGTCCACGAAAGCCATGCCCGTGCGCAAGGGGCCGGCATCGGCAAAGGCCTTGCGTCCCATGCGCTCGTCCACGCTGATGGGGCGCAGGGCCGCCGTGGGACAGACATAGCTGCAGGCCACGCAGTTATGCTGGCAGCCGCTGGTGCCGATACGGAAATTGAGCACCGGCGTCCATAAAGCTTCGGGGCCGGCCTGCCATCCGGCCGGATGGATGACATTGGTGGGGCACACACGCATGCACTGGCCACACTTGATGCAGCGGGTCAGAAATTCCGCTTCTTCCAGGGCGCCCGGCGGCCGAATGATGTGCGGATGCCAGTTGCCCGCCAGGCTGCCGTCGATGCGCAGCATCGGTGCTGCGAGAAGGCCGGCGGCCATGGCCGATACCACATGTCGCCGGGAAAGATCCGGTCCCGGTACTTCCCCTGCGGCCGATGGTTGCTGATGATAGCCCATCAGTCCATGCCGGCAGCGGTCCATGCAATTTAAGCACAACACGCACTCGCTGATCTCAATGACCTGGCTGGGGGCACACCCGCCCTCGCAATGGGCCTCACATTGGTGGCACTGGCGACACTGGTCTTCGGACTTTCCCATGCGCCAGAGGGACCAGCGGCTGAGCAGCCCGAAAAGGGCGCCCAAGGGGCAGATAAATCGGCAATAGAATCGCGGCACGCGCAGGCAGAGAAAAATCACCGATAAAAAAAGCACACCGATCAAACCGCTCCCCTGATAAAAGCGCGGGACGGCCGCTGTGACCTGTGCGGTTCGGTCCGCCAGGGGCAACAGAACGAGGTTCAACGCCCGATGCATGAATGGCATAGGATCAAGCAGACCTGATTGCAGGGAAGCCGCCCACCACGGGGTCTGGGGCAAGCACCAATTCACAATCATGCCGCTGATCAACAGTACGACGAAAAGAAAAACAGCCCTACGGCTCCAGCGCACTACTCCATTGGTGTGCAACAAGACCAGTGCAGCGACCAGCACAGCGACTATAACCATGGCCGGAAACGGATGCCGCACCGGAGCAGCCAGCAGGAAGGCCAACAATTCTATCATTGCGGCGGAAAGCAGAAATAGCAGCAGCCAGTATTTGATACGCTGGGCCGGATGGGGCTGATTGCGCTGAACCCTGAGATTCGTCTTCAGTTTTCGCAAGGCCAGGTAGCCCACGAACTGCTGCAAGGCACCCATGGGACAGACCCACCCGCAGAAGAAACGGCCCAGAAAAAGCGTCAATACCAGGGTCAGCACCCCCCAAAGCAGGCCGGCATAAAGGGTATGGGTGGCCAGCAGCACCCCCAGCCCGGTGAGAGGGTCAAGCTGCAGGAACCAGTTGACGGGCCAGCCGCGCAACTGCCACCACTGCTCACCCAGGGTAGCCACAACACAAAACCACACAAACAGGGCAAAGAAAAATATTTGGGAGATGCGGCGGCTGGTAATTATTTTTAGCATGGCGTCATTTTTAGTTTTATTGAAAAGCGTTTTCTTACCGGCATCCTTGTGCGACGCCGCAGTTTTAAGTTTAAAGTGTTAAGTTTTATGTTGATGTATTCTGCCGATTTTAGAAATAACGATACTCATGCCCAAAGTGTTTTCCACCCCAATTGCCGAACTGCCCTTTATGAATCGGTCCCATCCTTCACTTGAAACTTAACACTTTAAACTTAAAACTATTTAATGCCTACCCCGATACATTGACCTCGATAGGAGATAACGATTCAAATTTCACGGTTCCGGCACCCAGTTCCTCCGCCATCTCTAAATGGGGCAGATCCTGAAATGTTTTGTCCAGCAAGGTGGCCCCGAAGGCATCCACGGCCACCGGGTCCGTGCCGGCGATTACGGTTTGGGTCGCCTTTAAATCATTCAAGGAACCGCCGGTGGGACCGTTGGCCATCATGCTCACGGTGCCGTCCAGGATCACCAGGGTGGGTTTAACCATGAGGGCCAGCTCGGCAATGATGGCATGAATCCGCTGGTGAAATATATTGCGCCGCCCCCCCAGCAGGCCGTACCAGTTTTTAATGCTCAGGGAGGCCCCACTGCGATGGTGATCCTTGACCGGCGCCAGGCCGATCACCTTGTCGGCCCTGCGCAACGGGTCGCCCAGCACCGGCCAATTCTGAATCAGCCGCCCGCCGGGCAATGAGTAAACTCCAAATCGGTCCGGATGGGGCAGCAGGACCTGGGCGCCGGCGCTGCGGGCGGCCGGCCCGATACCGGTCAGATTAAAACAACTGGCCGGGTCGTTGATGGGGTTGTCCGTCACCATCACCCGGGCAGCACCGGCTGCAAAACACAATTCCGCTGTCTGCCGCACCACTTCGGGATGGGTGGTGGCGCCCAGCAACGGGGGGGTGGCGAATGCGGCGTTGACTTTGAGCAGCACATTGTCCCCCGGCCTGATAAATGCCGTCATGCCCCCCAGGGCTTCGACGGCCGCTTTCACATTCCGTCCCCGATCCGATCCATGAGCCACGGACAGCTTGGCTGCCATCCCGGCAATGGCGTAAGAGGGTATGTCTAAACCGTGTGCAATGTGCTCCTTGCCCGAGGGCCCTTTGCGGTCCCAAAAAGCGAGCCCCAGCGCGGCCGTGCCCGCAGCCATAAGCGTGGCGCGCCAGAGCCGGCGAACAAAAGCCCTGCGCTCGGTATTTGGCTTCCGGTTCATTGGTCGATCTTCCCGATGGCCTGCTGAAGTTTGGCGACCAGCGACAAACCCATCTCCAGGCGCATGGCTTCATGCACACCGAAGAAATAGTCGCCCTGCACCATGGCAATCTCATAATTGTCCAGAATAAAGACGATGCGGGCGCCCTTGGCGTGGTCCGGCGTTTGCGTCATCTGCCCGCCGTATTCTTCCCAATAGGCGACAAAAGTATCGGCCAGGGCGCGGGCCTCTTCCGATGAGGCCCGCCTGGACACAAAAGCGATGGCCTCAGCCTGATCCTCTGCATAGGTCGCGGCAAAGATCCGGTTCAAGTCCTGAATACCGAACGCCGAGTCGGCAATCAGCTTCGTGGTGTGGGGCACCTGGTGATCCGCCGGAAAGAGACCCAACTCAGGGATCGTCCCGGATCGCACTGCATGGGATGCCACGAACGCGGCGCCCAGATCCGCCATCCGGGCTTGCAACGCTTCGGATGTTTCGGAGGCAATGATCTCCACATAGTAGGGTCCATGGACCAAAAAGAGGCCGTTGGCCGACACGTAGGCGTCGGTAGTCAAACTGCTGGGTTGTATATCATTTCGAAGCTGGGCGCTGTAAACGGCATAGGCGTTCAAATGGCCGCCCATGTCGTAGACATAGCGTTCCAACCAGTAACGATTATCGGACGTCAGCGCAAAGCGTCGGCTCTCCAGGCTTTGAAATCCGGCGCTCAGATATAGATCGGCTTTGCCGTCGATTTTATCTGAAAGCGTATCGGCATTGTATTTTTCGGTTGCCGACAGGGGGACCAGGCCTTGCGGGGCCTCGGCAGGCGTTTCAAGCGACGGCGAAGAATGCCCGGCAACCTGGTGCCACGATCCAGGATCGAATTGGTTTTGGATCCACAGTATGACGCCGCCGATGGTCACCAGCAGCGCAATCAAAAACAGGCTCAAGCGGCGCTGAAACGCCGGCGAAGCGGTTTTTATGCGGGGATCTGGGGTCATGGCGTCCTTGGGGAAGAGATGAATTGGAACTCACGCAAACATCGCATGCAACCTGTGACGTCAATCCGATGGCCTGCCCGGAATCAAGGGAGGGTGTGCTATTCAAAGAGGATCAGAGTTTGTGCGTGGCCGGCGGCTATGTTCGGGTTGTACGTATTACTTGGATTTGGTGGCAAAAAGGCACGATACGCGGTTTCTGCCCGACTGCTTGGAGAGATACATGGCCTTGTCGGCGCGTTGTACAAAAATGGCCACTTCTTCCTCCATGATAAATTCGGTCACCCCGATGCTGATGGTGATGGAACAGGGTTCATCATGGCTGCGGGGGTAAAACCTTTCCGCCGCCACCATGGATCGAATGCGCTCCGCCACTGTGGCGGCTTCATCGCCCTCGGTCTCCGGCAGGATGACGGTAAACTCTTCACCGCCGTAACGGTAGGCCGAATCCATCTTCCGCAGGCAGGATTTAATCACCCGCCCCAGGCTCACCAGGATTTTATCCCCTTCCAGATGCCCGTAACTGTCATTGTACTCTTTGAACTGGTCGATATCCAGCAGCAGCAGGCTCAAGGGGCGCTGATACCGTGATGTACGATCGATCTCCGCCCTGATCTGGTTATAGAAATAGCGGGAATTATAGAGTTTGGTCAGCCCGTCGGTGATGGAAAGACGCTTGAGCTTATCGAGCATGTGGACCCGTTCCTGGGTCAGCAAACGCTCCTTGAGCACCCGCCGCAGCCGCAGTAAAAGCTCTTCGAAGCGCACCGGTTTAAAAACAAAATCGCTGGCACCCTTGCTGATGGCCTCCTCATAGGAATAGTCGCCGCTGTAACCAGTCATGACGATGACCTCGATATCATATTCTTTTTTAATGCGGTCCGTTAATTCCAGACCGTCCATACCGGGCAGCATGATGTCGGTGATCACCACATCGATATTGTCCAGGGAGAGCTTTTCCAGGGCTTCTTCCGCGCTCGCGGCCGTGGTGGACTGATACCCAGACATATCCACGAATTCATTCATGGACTCCCGGATGGCGGCATCGTCATCCACGATGAGGACATGGGCCTCCGTCAAAGATTGAGGCTTGCTGTTTTTGGACGCTTCTTTATCGGTTGACACTTTTCCAACCAATCTGATATTAAGGTAAATTTCATTAATTATGGGGTTTTATATCGCTTTGGAGACGCTAAGTCAACCGGCTTTTCCCAGCCCCAAAACGGTAATTGCCGGAAGAAAAGACTAACTGGCAGGCTTTTGCTTTATGCGGCTTGTTGCGGTATTGTGAGTTTTATGGAACATATTCGTAATTTCAGTATCATCGCCCATATCGATCACGGCAAATCCACCTTGTCCGACCGGATGATTCAGGTGGCGGAGATTGTTTCCGCACGCGATTTTAAAAACCAGATTCTGGACAGCATGGACATCGAACGCGAACGCGGCATCACCATTAAAAGCCAGACGGTTTGCCTGCCGTATAAAGCCTCGGACGGCCGGACTTACGCCCTCAATCTCATCGACACCCCCGGCCACGTGGATTTCACCTATGAGGTTTCGCGCGCTTTGGCCTCCTGCGAAGGCGCCTTGCTGCTCATCGACGCCAGCCAGGGCGTTGAAGCCCAGACCCTGGCCAACTTTCTATTGGCCATGGAGCATGACCTGGAGATCATTCCGGTGATCAACAAAATCGACCTGCCGTCGGCCGATATCGAACGGGTCAAGCAGCAGATCGAGGAGGACCTGGGCCTCGATCCCGAGGACGCCATTTTAGCCTCTGCCAAAGAGGGCACCGGTATCGATGATGTGATGGCGGCCGTGGTGACCAAGCTGCCGGCGCCCACAGGGGACCCGGACGCGCCGCTGCGGGCGCTGATCTTTGATTCGCATTACGATCCGTTCCGCGGCACCATCGTCCATTTTAGAGTAGTGGACGGCCGCATCAAAGCACGCGACCGCATCCGCTTCATGTCCAACAATGCGACCTATAAAGTGGAAGAGGTGGGGTTGTTTCAAATCGTTCGCAATCCTCAGAAAGAACTCTGCGCCGGTCAGGTGGGCTACATGATCGCCGGTATCAAGACGGTCAGCGACACCCGTTGCGGGGACACCATCACCTTGGATGAAAATCCCTGCGAAGCGCCGGTACCGGGCTTTAAAGATGCCAAACCGGTGGTCTTTGCTTCCATCTACCCGGTGGCGGCCGACGACTACGAAGAGCTTGTGGTGGCCCTGGAGAAGCTCAAGCTCAACGATGCGTCCCTGATTTATGAAAAGGACACCTCCGCCGCCCTGGGTTTCGGATTTCGATGCGGGTTTCTGGGACTGCTCCACCTGGAAGTGGTACAGGAACGCCTGGAACGCGAATACGATCAATCCATTATTCTCACCGTACCGTCGGTGCAGTATAAATTGATGCTCAATAGCGGCGAAGAGATGATCATTGACAACCCGGCCCTCTATCCCGATCCCACCGACATCGCAGAATCTATGGAGCCTTTTATTCGGGCCAGCATCATCATTCCCGACCGCTATATGGGCGCGGTGATGAAACTGTGCCTGGATCGCCGTGGTCTCAATAAAAATTACCAGTACCTCACCAGCAACCGGCTGGAGATGATCTTTGAGCTGCCCCTGTCCGAAGTGATCTTCGATTTTTACGACAAGCTGAAAACCGTCACCCAGGGCTACGGCTCCTTTGACTATGAGATCATCGAATACCGGCCCGCCAAGCTGGATAAACTGGACATCCTGATCAACGGCGAGCGGGTGGACGCCTTATCGCAATTGGTCCACGAGGAGAGGGCCTATATGCGCGCCCGACTGGCCTGCGACAAACTCAAGGATGAGATTCCCCGCCAGCAGTTCAAGATCGCCATTCAAGGGGCCGTGGGCGGCAAAATTATTTCCCGCTCCACGGTCAATGCCTATCGCAAGGACGTCACCGCCAAATGCTACGGCGGCGACATCAGCCGCAAGCGTAAACTCCTGGAAAAGCAAAAAAAGGGCAAAAAACGCATGAAGATGGTGGGCAAGGTGATGCTGCCCCAGTCGGCATTTCTGGCGGTGCTGAAAACGGATAGCGACTGATGGCCTATTTAGGTGTGTGCTGGCCATTGAGGCGTGTGGAGTTATGTGTGTTGGCGTAGTTGCCGGCTTGGGTGATGGCCATCAGAGTTTTAAGTTTTATACTTGCTTCCAATTGCCCTGACATTGACGGTTGCGCGCAGACCATGTAATTTGGAGCGCTGGACGTAGAACGATATTAATTTTCGAGGTGTATTCATGGGAAAAACCATTGCTGAGAAGATATTCGATACCCATCTGGTGGATCGGCCGACCCCGGATACCTGTGTGATCCGGCTGGACGCGGTCTTCTGCCACGAAATCACCACCCCGGTGGCGATCAACGACCTGATTGCGCGGGGCAAGGACCGGGTTTTCGACCCCGCCAGAATCAAAGCGGTCATCGATCATGTTACGCCGGCCAAGGACGGCAAGACCGCCGAACAGGGCAAAATCCTGCGCGAGTGGGCCCGCAGACATCAAATTAAAGACTTTTTCGACATCGGCCGCAACGGCGTCTGCCATGCCATCTTCCCGGAAAAGGGGTTTGCACGTCCCGGCTATACCATCATCATGGGCGACTCCCATACCTGCACCCACGGCGCCTTCGGGGCCTTTGCCGCCGGTGTGGGCACCACCGACCTGGAGGTGGGCATCCTCAAAGGGGTTTGCGCCTTTCGCTACCCATCCACCATGAAAATCACCATCAACGGCAAATTGTCGCCCGGCGTCTTTGCCAAGGACGTGATCCTGGCGGTGATCGGCGCCATCGGCGTCAACGGCGCCACCAACAAAGTGGTGGAGTTCGACGGTCGCGTGGTCGAAGCCATGAGCATGGAAGCGCGCATGACCCTGTGCAACATGGCGGTGGAAGCCGGCGCGACCTGCGGGATCTGCGCCCCCGATCAAATCACGGTGGACTACCTGTGGCCCTTTATCAAAGATGAATTTGCAACGCCCCAGGCGGCATTGGAACACTACGGTCAATTCTGCGCCGACGCGGATGCCGGGTACGTCGAAAGCATGGCCCTGGACATCAGCGATCTGACGCCCCGGATGACTTTCGGATTTAAACCCGACCAGGTCAAACCGGTGGCGGAGATGGCCGGTACACCCATCGACCAGGTCTATATCGGCTCCTGCACCAACGGCCGCATCGAGGACCTGCGCATCGCCGCCCAAGTCCTCGAGGGCAAGACCATCAGTGGCGGGGTCCGGGCCATTGTTTCGCCGGCCACACCGCATATTTATGCCCAGGCGTTGAAAGAAGGCATCATCCAAACCTTTATGGATGCCGGCTTCTGTGTCACCAACCCCACCTGCGGGGCCTGTTTGGGCATGAGCAACGGTGTGCTGGCCGAAGGTGAAGTCTGCGCCTCCACCACCAACCGCAATTTTAACGGCCGCATGGGCAAAGGCGGCATGGTGCACCTGATGAGCCCGGCCACGGCCGCCGCCAGCGCCGTTGCCGGCAGCATTGCCAATTCTGAGCTCTACAAAGGATAAGCAGATGAAAAACTTTGACGGAAAAGTGCTGTTTCTCGACCGCAGCGATATCAATACCGATGAAATCATTCCGGCCCGCTACCTGACGGAAATCACCAAAGAGGCCTTGACGCCGCACCTGCTCGAAGATCTCAACCTGGAAGAGTTCGACCCATGCGCGGATATTGAAGGCAAAAACGTGGTCATCACCCGGGCCAACTTCGGCTGCGGCTCAAGCCGCGAGCACGCCCCCTGGGCTCTGGAGATGAACGGCATCCATGTGGTCATCGCCGAGAGCTTCGCCCGTATTTTTCGGCAGAACATGTTCAACTGCGGCATGATCGCCATCGAGCTGCCGGCTGAAACCATCGATCTGCTTTTTCAACGCTTCGGCGGCAAACCGGCCGAAGTACGGACCGATTTTGAAAACAAGCAGCTGGTCATCCGCGCCGGAGAAGATGAGGAGCGCATTCCCTTTGCTATTTCGGAATTTGACCACCAACTGGTCAAGGCCGGCGGGTGGGTGGATTTTGCCGATCAGCACTATTAAAAAATAAGATAAATCGCATTCGAGATTTCGGCTTCGGGGAAAGAGATTACATGTAAACATCTGCGGCTTGCCCGCATATTGTTTTTGTTGGGTCTTTATCTCCTAAAAGCATGTTTTAGGGGTCCAAACGGTTCTTTTAAGACGATAACGTATAATATTTTTCGCACATTTTGAAGAAGTTGCCCTCAATCTGGCATGGTTGGGTTGCCTAAAACTCAAACTTTCACCACCCGTGAAATTTCGGCAACGGGATCCCTGTTGTCCGCGACATTGCCGCCGACGTTCTCGTCGAGGCTGCGGATAAGGCTGAAGCATCCTCTGGTCGGGGCAATAAATGGAAATTGTAATAGAGAAGAAAGTTAAAAATAAGGGTTTACTTGCTTGGGCTTTGGCTTTCCTTTTGCTCCCACTTTTTCCGGCGTGCCTCCCGCCACTGGCGCTGGATTTCGGTTAATTTTTGGAAACGCTCGTACCCGATAATTTTGCGCGACATTAATAGAAAATTGAACCGCTCAGCAGCCAGGTCGGAGCGCGCATCTTCCATTCTGCGGTTTTGCTCCCGAACGGTGGCCTCATCAATTTCGGGGCGGACCAACATTTCTTCCAATTTATAGCGCTCTGCATCCACCCGGCCTTTATATTCGATCATGCGGGTGCGCGATGCAACATAGGCGTCATCCAATTGATTGATCTCGTCCGGGGAAAGATTGAGCGCTTCGATAATCTTGGGGCTCTGCCGCCACTTCGAAGAGCTGTGGGCCATGCCCGTCCCTGCTGTCAAGACCACTAAAATTGCCGCCATAAAGCTGAGTGCTCGTTTTAACATCACACCATCCCTTCTTCTGCATTGATCTTCATACCCGACCGGGCCAAGGGTCTTTCCAAAAATTCCGGGTCCGAGGTGCGGGGTTCGGTATCATCATCATCTTCCAGCGTGGGAACAACCCAATCGATCAACTCATCCAAATCCTCAACGGATTGATTTTCCGACAGCGACGCCAATTGCTGGTAAACCCCTGGCAGGGCATCGTCTACCAGGGCGTCGATCTCTTCCATGAGGCGATCATCATCTTCAAAGTTCCGCGACACCATGGGAGCGGGAGTGCCGGCGTGCTCGGTGAATCGCGGCAACCACAGTGTGAACACAAAAATCAGCGCACCCACGATGCCCAATGCCACGGCCGGTTTGAATTGCCACCGTCTTGCGGGCTGGGTACCGGACGCCAGGCGAAAGGGGCGCGACGGTTCGGGAGCCGTATTGCGTGCCATGCGGCCCAAACGGTTATACCTCATGGACAATTTATCGGCTTCACGCCGGCAGCGATAACAGGATTTCAGGTGTGCCTGCCGCCCGGCATCGAGATCGGACAAGTCCACCAGGGTATGCATCAAATCGTCATAGGTCAGGTGTTGTTCGGGGCTGTGGTCCATCATATGCCCTCCATCAGGCCATCCAGATCGCCGGCCATGGCTTTGACTTTGTTTAAAGCGCGATAAAGATGGGTTTTTATGGTGCTTTCGTTTTTCTTTAACGCCGCACTCATTTCATTTATGGTCAGTTCGTCCAAAAACCTTAGCATAAAGACCTCTTTTTCCATGCGCGACAGTGTCGAGAGCATCTGCTCGATCTGATGCCAAAATTCCTTGCGCGAGATCCCCCCTTCGGCTTCGGGGGCAACGGCCAGTTCAGGTGATTGTGATTCATAAAAATTCTCATCATCCGTGGACACGAAGCCGAACAGGGAGCGAAACTGTTTCTTGCGATAGTAGTCCCTGACGCGGTTGACCGCGATGCGGTAAAGCCAGCTGCGGAAAACTTCCGGGGATTTCAGCCGCCCGATGGCCTTATACGCCTGCAGCATGACATCCTGCAGCAGGTCTTCGGCATCCATTTGGGATCGTGTACGGTAAAATATCATGCGGTATATCTCCGGTTGATAATGATCCACCAGCCGGTGGAAAGCCGTCTGATCTCCTGCCTGGGCTTTTTCAACCAATTCAACGGTCGGAAATTCACTGCCGTTGGACCGCTCATTTGATGCAACAGGTTTCGCCACCATAATATCGGGATACTAACCGCCTCTCCATGGGCCTGTCCACCCCTTTGTGCAATTTTCAAAAGGCGGATGTTGATCTTTTCCATACTCCCGGGCCTTCGACCATATTCATCAGTCATTCAAAATGGTTAAGCTGGCATTTCCAACTTCGTTCTTGCCTTGCCGACCGTATCGGCGCTGTCGGAAATTGACGGGTCCGATCTTACCGTCCGACCCTCACCGGACTAGAGCGCCATTTCAGGCATTTAACTGCATAGACGTCTGTGGCGGGGATATTGTTTACAAGATCAGCTATTTTTTAAGAAATAAGTGTGGACAAACCGGATGGACGAATATTGATCATATGCACTGAGGAAGGGGAGCAAACTTTACCCCCTTCACATGACAATAGTGCGCCATGGGAAGGGGGTGTCGGGAAAGCCAGGGCCCCGGCAATTATCGACTGGCCCGCCGATTGTTGCGGCGATCGATTCGGTCGCCTCTGCGGTCCAACCGGCGGTCGATACGGTCGCCTTTGCGGTCCAGGCGGCGATCCACGCGGTCGCCCCGGCGGTCCAATCTGCGATCAATGCGGTCGCCTCTACGGTCCAGACGCCGGTCGATGCGATCGCCCTTGCGGTCCAGTTGGTTGGCCAGCCTGTCGTGGCCATTGTCACGGGCACGATCGGCCCTGCGATCCAGGCGCGCATCGACGCGGTCGCCTTTGCGATCCAGGCGCCGGTCGAAGCGATCGCCCCTGCGGTCCAGGCGCTGATCAATCCGATCTCCCCGACGGTCCAGGCGCTGTTCGATACGGTCGCCCCTGCGGTCCAGGCGATCGCCGATGGTCCCCCGGGTGTCGCCATCGTCTGCCCACAGTGTGCCTGTAAAACCGAATGCGATTATCAGCATCATACCCATCAACTGTTTTTTCATGGTGCAACCTCCATATGTGTTTCGATTATTTTTTCCGGCTTTTGAGGATGCAAACCCATGAAAACCAAAAAAGTGACACTTTTTTTATCGCGGGTCGAGTTAGGGCCCAAATCCCAGGTGGACGGACAATAAATATAAAATGGGGCATCGTTTAAAACGATGCCCCTTGGGGGGAGGTATTCTGCCGTGCTGCCGGTTTCAACCGCTGTTGTCAGGCCACCCGGCGCTCTTCGAGAATCTGACCGCGGGTGCTGACCACGATCTGGTTGATGGGCATCTGGCTGCCCGCTTTTTCCCTGCCTTTTCTGACCATCATGGGCAGCGCGGAACAACACGGCACTTCCATCACCACCGTGGTGAGGCTTTTGATGCCCGAGGTTTCGAAGATGGCCGCAAACTTTGCGACGTATTCATCGGCATCATCAAATTTGGGGCACCCGATCATGATGGCTTTGCCCTGCAACAACTCCTGATGCAGGCTGGGGAAGGCCACCGGCACACAATCGGCCACCACCAGCAAATCGGCACCTTTTAAAAAGGGTGCGTGGGGCGGTATCAGGCGAATCTGCACCGGCCAGTGGGAGAGGGCTGACGCCTGGTCCCCGGCGGGCTGGGTTTTGATCTGGGTTGAGGGGCAGGGGCCGAAACTTTGAATCTGCGCTGAAGGGCAGCCACAGGCTATGGATTTTTCCGGCGACTTGGGCTGGTCTTCCCGGGTGGCCAGATGGGCCTCGACGGCCTCTTCATCATAGGCTTCGGCCTCCCTTTCCACGATCTGCAGGGCATCTTCGGGGCATTCGCCAATACAGGCGCCCAATCCGTCGCATAAATTGTCGGAGATCACTTTGGCTTTGCCGTCCACGATGGCCATGGCGCCTTCGGCGCATCCGATGACACATTGCCCGCAGCCGGTACATTTCTCTTCATCGATTTCGATTATTTTTCGCTTTTGTTTCATTTGTTCACCTTTAAAATCATTTGCAGTTCAACTTTCATGCTTCCGCAGCGGCCGTTTCCTCCACCAGGGCCTGCTGTTCGGCTTCGGCCACGATGTTGAATTCGGTTTCGACGGTCCCGCCTTTGGAGGAGGACCGCAGGGCAATCATTGCGCAGACCTGTTCGATCAATGGCGGCGGCGCCTTGAGTTCGGTCAAGATCGCCCTGGCCGCAGGTGCTTCGCCGGCGCTGGTCAAAGGATCCAGGTCCCAGAGATAGGCAGTGATCAGCACCACCGGCAGATTTGCCTTGCCATCGCTGTTTTTGGCAATCGCTTCGGCATGCCGCGCCCGGCGCGTGATGTGGCCGATGCGTTTGAAATCGGTTTTTAAGTGGCGTTTTACGGCGACGGCCACGCGGTCTTTGAGCAGGTCCTCTTGCTGGGCCACCAGTTCAGGGGGCAGGTCGCCCATGCATTGTTCGGCGTACTGGCAATAGGCGGCACAGCCGAAATCCATTTTGGGATTGACGAAGCGGTGCCCGCAACGGCCGCATCTGCGGGTGGTGTCGTCTTTGAAGAATTCCACCGGGCCCTTGCACTGGGGACAGGTGACTTCAAAAATGGCGTCCTCGTTCCAGTATTGGGTATCTTGTCCCGGGCATTTCATGGTTGATCTCCTGCTGAATCGATTTACCGGTGCGACCCCAGTGGGGCCGCACCTTTTTTGGGCGCCACTATGGCAGTGGACGTACGGACTATCCCAAAATAGCCTTCAGATCCGCTTCCGGCGAACCTATGGGCATGATGTTGAAGTTCTCCACCAGCACATTCAGCACGTTGGGGCTGATAAACGCCGGCAGGCTCGGCCCCAGGCGAATGTCCTTGATGCCCAGGTAAAGCAGGGTCAGCAGAATGACACATGCTTTTTGCTCGTACCAGGACAGAATCATGGACAGTGGCAGATCGTTTACACCGCACTCAAAGGCTTCGGCCAGGGCCACGGCGATTTCGATGGCCGAATAGGCATCGTTGCACTGGCCCACATCCAGCAGGCGCGGAATGCCGCCGATGTCGCCGAGGTCTTTGTCGAAAAAGCGGAACTTGCCGCAGGCCAGGGTGAGAATCACGCAATCGTCGGGGACTTGTTCCACGAAGTTGGTATAGTAGTCACGGCCCGGCTTGGCGCCGTCGCAGCCGCCCACCAGAAAGAAGTGGCGAATGGCTTTGGCCTTGACGGCATCGATCACCTGACCGGCCACGCCCATGACCGCATTGCGGGCAAACCCCACCATGACGGACTTGCCAGCTTCATCGCTTTCAAAACCCGGCATGGCCAAAGCCTTTTCGATGGCCGGGGTGAAATCCTTGTCGGCGATGTGCTGAACGCCCGGCCAACCGACCAGCCCGGTGGTATAAATGTTGTCTTTATAGCTGTCTCGGGGCTTTTGGATACAATTGGTGGTCATGACAATGGCTCCGGGAAAGGCGTCGAACTCTTTGGCCTGGTTCTGCCAGGCTGTGCCGTAATGGCCGTAGAAGTGCGCATATTTCTTCAGTTCGGGATACCCGTGGGTGGGCAGCATTTCACCATGGGTGTAGACATTGATGCCCTTGCCTTCGGTCTGCTTCAGAATGATATCGAGGTCTTTGAGGTCGTGGCCGGAAACCAGAATGGCCTTGCCTTTTTTCGCGCCCAGGGGAACTTTGGTGGGCACCGGGTGACCGTAGGTGCCGGTATTGCCGGCATCGAGCAATTCCATGGCCCGCAGGTTGATCTCGCCGCACTTGAGCGCCAGGCCGACGAGTTCCTCAACGCCCAGGGTATCATCCAGGGTGGCGGCCATGGCCTCATGGATGAAGGCGTAGATTTTTTCATCTTCCTGGCCCAGAATGCGGGCATGGTCGGCATAGGCCGCCAATCCCTTTACGCCATAGATGAGCAATTCATGCAGGCTGCGAATATCGGCATTGAGGCTTTCATCCGCCATAACCCCCACGCTCTCACCCTGGGAGACCATGCCGGCCCGATCGGCGGCCGGTGCAAAATTTGCCGGACCGTCCGGTATTTGAGCGCAGTTGATCCTGGCCTTGAGTTGATCCCGGTATTGGATCCCCTGTTTGATCAAGGTCACAAAACGATCCGGGTCGAAATCCACATTGGTCAGCGTGGAAAAAATCGCTTCACAGGTGTATTTGTTGATTTCCGCATCACTGACGCCGGTCTTTTGGGCTGCCACGGCCACCTGAGAGAGGCCTTTGACCGTATAAATCAATAGATCCTGAAGGACGGCCGTATCGGGTTGTTTGCCGCATACGCCGATTTTGGTGCACCCTTCGCCCTTAGCCGTTTGTTCACATTGGTAACAGAACATCTTTTTGCCTCCTTTAGAGATAGTAAGTTTTATGGTTGAAAAGCCAAGCTCTTGCTGTCACTTTTAAATGCATCCTAAATGTTTGGGTCGCTTTGGGCATTGACCTAAGTCAAAGGCATCTTTTTTTCAGCAACCTGCGGAGAAAATAATAAATTTTTAAGGGCTACGCATTGACTTGGATCAAATCTTAAACAAAATATGGCCTCGCCATGCAAATCGCAGCCGGACCCAAGCAAAGCCAATCCCATGCAAAGGAATTGATAGTGAAAACGATTGAAATTATGGCCAACACGCCCCTCTTTGGCGGTCTGTCCGAAGATCAACTTGCGCAAGTCGGCGGCATTGCCCAGGACAAGCAGTACAAACGCGGTGAAGCCGTTTTTTGGGAAGGCGACCCCGGCATCGGTTTTTATGTGGTGGTGGACGGCAAAGTCAAAGTCTACAAAACCTCCTCGGAAGGCAAGGAGCAAATCCTGCATATTTACGGCCCGGGCCATCCCATCGGAGAGGTACCGGTATTTTCAGGCCATCGATTTCCCGCCAATGCCATGGCCCTTGAAAAAAGCCGTATGCTGTTTTTCCCCCGCCAGGATTTTGTCGATCTGATTTCGCTACAACCGTCGCTGGCGCTCAATATGCTGGCTGTCCTCAGCATGCGGCTGCGCCAGTTCACGCTTCAGGTGGAAAACCTTTCCCTGAAGGAGGTTCCCGCCCGGCTGGCCTCCTACTTGATTTATCTGACCAGGGAACAGGAGAACGCCGATGTCGTCACGCTGCCCATTTCAAAAGGGCAATTGGCCAGCTTGCTGGGCACCATTCCCGAGACGCTATCGCGAATATTCAGCAAGATGACCCAACAGGGGCTCATTGCCGTGAAAGCAAGTGAGATAACGCTGATCGACAGCGAAGGCATCGAGGATCTGTCGGTGGGCGGGCGCCTGGGTGAGTGAACCCTATCGTTGCAAAATCCGGTCCCAAGAACCGGACTTTGCAGGTCAAGGTGCTTGAAAAGTGTTGGTTTCTTCTGGAACGGCCTTGCCAGCTTATCCTTTGAGCGCCTTCAGCTCATTGCTGAGCAGGCGAATATGGCCCATCTCTTCTTTAATGATGCCGTCCAATCGGGCGCGTCCCATATTCTCGGGGACCGCATCGCGCATGCCCAGATAAAAAACGATGGAGTCTTTTTCAGCGGTAATGGCATCCTTTAAGATGGCCTCCATGGAAGAGGTATCCATCTCTTTTTCGAAGAAAACGCGGGTATCGGCCAGAACACGCAAATAATGCACGCTTTCGCCTTCGGGATCAAAAACCGTGGAGGACTTTTCATCGGCCGTGAGCGCTGATCGCATCTGGGTAAAGGTCTTTTCGTGATCGTCCTCCATGGCCGCCAGCTTCTGCAGAAAAGCCTTGGCATCCTGATCGCTGACGGATTCGGCGGCTTGCCGATAAAATCTGGCGCCGTTGCGTTCCAGTTGCTCAGCAACCTCAAAAATATCATCCGCGTTAAAATCGTACATCATTCAATCGTGCTCCTTTCCTTGCTGATGGATATCTTCATTTTTTATATAATCTTGGGGTATCACTGCGGCTATTCGCCTTTTAACTTACACTCTTTGTCCCACTCGGGGCAAGCCTCTTCCATGGAAGTGGTGTAATGCACCATGCATTCACCGCACTCCATTTCGATATTGGGCACATCACCGTAACGCTTTTTCAGCTCATCAGCCGTCAGGTTGGTTGCAAAACTGCAACCGCATTGGGGACACGCAGTTGCGACTTGAAATCTTTTCTTCGCCATCTTCATCCTCCTGTATCTGTTAAGTATACGATTCGATTGCCCGCAGCTTTGCAAGGCCCATCGATTATCCCAATAACTTATCGATCTGGTCTTCCGGCAGCACCGCTTCGTCTTTCGCCACCTGGCGCACCGATAATCCGCCGGCATAGGCTTTTTTGGCCAAATCAGCGGCGCGGTCATAGCCGATATGGGGAACCAGGGCCGTCACCAGCGCCAGACTTCTCTCGATATAGGCCTCACACCTGGCCTGGTCGGCGAGCAGATCCCCGATGCATTTGTCGGCCAGCAGGCGTGCGGCACCGGCCAGCAGACCGATGGACTCCAATAAATTGTGCGCCAGCAGCGGCAGGGTCACATTCAACTCAAAATTGCCCGACTGACCGGCCAACATAATGGTGGTGTCGTTGCCCATCACCTGGTAGGCGACTTGAACCACCGCTTCCGGGATTACGGGATTGACCTTGCCGGGCATGATGCTCGATCCGGGCTGCAGCGCCGGCAGTTTGAGCTCGCCGATCCCGCATCGCGGCCCCGATCCAAGCAGCCGGATATCATTGGCTATCTTGACCAGGCTGACCGCAATGGTTTTTAAGGCCCCGCTGGTTTCCACAACGGCATCCTGGGCGGCCTGGGCTTCAAAATGGTTGGCTGCCTCGTGGAATTGAACGCCGCTTTGCCGGGACAACCCTGCGATCACCAGGCCTGGAAACTTGGCGTGGGTATTCAAACCGCTGCCCACGGCCGTCCCCCCCAGGGCCAGCTCGGTCAAGCGCGGCATAGCCGCCATAATTCTCTCTAGCCCCAACTCAATTTGGCGGGTAAATCCGGAAAAGGCGTTTCCCAAGGTCATGGGTACGGCATCCTGCAGATGGGTGCGCCCGATTTTGCGTATCGTATCGAAGGCGTTCGCTTTTTCCTGCAAATGGCTGTGCAGATGGGTCAAAGCCGGCTGCAGCTCGTCCGCAATCCGTATGGCCGCCGCCACATGCAGTGCCGTGGGCATGACATCATTGCTCGATTGGCCTAAATTGACATGGTCATTGGGGTGAACGGGCGACCGCCCGCCTTTGGTGCCGGTGAGCAATTCGTTGGCGCGGGAGGCCAGCACCTCGTTCACGTTCATGTTGGTGGAGGTGCCGGAGCCGGTTTGAAACAGATCCACCACAAATTGATCGTCCCACCGGCCATCCATAACTTCCCGGGCGGCTTTTTGAATGGCTTCGGCCGCCCCGGCATCGACCAGGGATAACTCCTGGTTGGCTCGGGCGGCGTGATATTTGATCATGGCCAAGGCATGGATCAATGCCTCCGGCGGCTTGATGCCGCTGTCGAAGAAATTATCCACCGCCCGCTGGGTTTGAGAACCGTAATGGGCATCGATGGGCACATTCACTGTGCCCATGCTGTCCTGTTCCTGGCGAAAAAGGCCTTCATTTGAAGACTGGTTCATTGCCTCGTTTCCGTTCCCATCGCACAGTGTTTTTAAGCCGCGGCCATCGTTCAATCAAGCCGAACTATCCGGATAGCGTTCCACTGTATCACGTAGTTGATTGATTTCAATCCCCAAGCTCACACATTGCTTGCCCATCAGGCAGAGCTCGGCATCTCCAGTTTCAAGAAATGTCTTAACGCTATGGTGGTCCTTTTCAAGACCGACCACCCAACGTTCCTGCGCTTCGTCATATTCCACGTTGACATCGATGCCGCACTGTCCGATATCCGGATATATTTCGGTTATCTTTTTACATAATTCTGCTTTGCTGATCATAACGTCCTCCTCCACCATTGGGTGCGTCGTTTGGATCCCGGGGCACTGTTACCCGCTCAATGCCAATACTGCGGAAACCTGCAGCCCCTTCCCTGATCGGTGACAAATTTTTATGTCCCACTATAATCATTTTTCCCCGATTTCAAAGGAAACAGACCCCCGCCAGGCGACCAGGCAGCACTTTTTTTTGAGCGCACAGGTGAAACCAGCGTTGGTCCATTGCATCGCCCGCCCACAGCAGCCGAACCGATAATCCTTTTGACAACAGAACCTTATAAATCTATAGTAGCTGTGAAGTTTGCCCGGAGGGCGCTGGCCCGAAATATGGCATTTATCGGGAATGAAAAATGACCGATAGATAGTAATAACTGGAATCCATACTGGAAGATTGAACCATTCTTCAATGAAATTCTCCATTGCATCCCTGCGAAAGGGGCTACACAATTTCTACAGCCGATTTCGACGCGGTAAGATCACCCGCGACGATCTGTTTATCGGGGAAGTATTAAAGCGCAGCGGGATCATCACCGAGCTTCAATTGAAGACGGCCCTGGATGCCCAACGGCAGACCCTGATCAAGGAGGGCCGCGCCGTTAGACTGGGGCGCATCATCGTGGACCTGGGCTATACTCCGGAAGAGGATATCATTCGTGCCATCAATGCCGAATATCAGATTGAGGTCACATCCCTGTCCGATGACATTCGCGACCTGCTTTCACGAAAATACGGCACCCAGTTCGAACGGCTCCCCCGTGCCCGCATCCCCATGTGGATGCAGTTGGCGGTCGCCACCACCTTTGTGTCCGTGGTTACGGTCATCAGCTTGAGCCTGGTGGTGCTCGACAAACAAAAAGATCGCCTGTATGAACAAACGGTGCGCATGGGCACCGTCAGCTTGAATTATTTTGCCAATAACGCAAAATTCCCCCTGCTGGAAGAGGATATTCTACGGCTCAATACGCTGATCAAAGAAGCCGCCAGGGTTGAAGGTCTGCGCTATGCCCTGATCACCGACACCAATGACAAGATCAAGGCGCATACCGATGTCAACCTGATCGGCCTGCCCTTTAAACATTTTGTGGACAACCCCCAGCTCACCCGTAAGGACGAAGTAATTTACTACACATACCGGCAACCCGGCGGCGCCCGGATTCTCAACCTCTACCGGGCCATCAATTTGAAAGACAAAAACCTGGGCCAGGTTCACGTGGGCATCTCCCTCGATTTCATTGAGCAGCTGATCCAGGACGAGCGCGTCTCCGTGATCCTGGTGACCTTGGCCGTGATCCTGTTGGGCCTGGCCGTCGCCATCCTCTATGGGTTTCGGTTCTCCCGTCCCATATCCCAGATCGTCAAAGCCACCGATGAAATCGGCCGGGGCAATTACCAATACCGGGTGCCTTTGAGACGCAATGACGAACTGGGCAACCTCGCCATTGCCTTCAACCGCATGGGGCAGGAGTTGTGGAAAAATGCCATGACCCAAAAGTCATTTGGCAAGTATGTGGGTACCGAAGTGCTGGATTTGATTCTGGCCAACCCGGAAACAGACTGGCTCAAAGGCACGCGCAATGAGGCCACCATCGTTTTCGGAGATATCCGCGGTTTTACTTCCTTTTCCACAGATAGAACCCCGGAGGAGGTGGTGGAAGCCCTCAATGCCTATCTGGAGATCTCGACATCCATCATTCTCAAATTCGGCGGCTATATTGACAAGTTTATCGGGGATGCGGTCATGGGGGTATTCGGAGTCCCCGTCTTCAGGCAGGATCATGTCGAGCGCGCCGTGCGGGCCGCCATGCAAATACAGGAAGAGTTGCACAAACAGAGCCACCATGGTAACCCATTATTGGCCGCGGTGGGCGTCAGTATCCACACCGGGATGGTGGTGGCGGGCAACGTGGGATCACAATCGAAAATGGAATATACGGTGATTGGAGACACGGTGAATGTGGCCGCCCGCTTGAATGCGCTGGCCGGTCCCGGAGAAGTGGTTGTCAGCCAACACGTCAAAAAGATTCTCGACAAACTCATGATCACCAGGCCCCTCGGGCCCCAACGGATAAAAGGCAAGACTGAACCGGTGGAGGCCTTTAAAGTTCTGCGGATGCAATATAAGACCCATGCGATTAATTAAAATGCATCGCTGCTTCACGTTGATCCTGCTTTGGGCGCTCCTGGGGACCGGCTGTAACTTACAATTCCTGGCTGGTCCGCCGGCACCGGCTGCCATCGAGAGCGAAGGGTTCGTCATGGTCACCGCCGGGGCGCACGACACCCTGGCTTCATTGGCACGCACTTACCTCGACGATGACGAAAAAGCATGGCAAATCGCAGCCTTTAACAGCATCACCGCAATAACACCCGGCCAGCGCGTCATCATTCCGCGGACGCCTTTTAACTATGGCGGGATTCAGCCCGATGGATTCCAGACTGTCCCGGTGCTGCTTTACCCTGAATTGTCGAATGATGCATCGAAATCCAAAGCGGTTAATGCCAGGGACTTCGATGAACACATGCAGTATTTAAATGAAAACGGATATACCACTGTAACCCTCGATCAATTCCACGCTTTCCTCTCGTTTGAAGATCAACTGCCGCCCGATGCCGTCCTCATCTCCTTTGATACCACCCATCGTTGGGTACACGACATCGCCTTTCCCATTCTCAGGCGTCGCGGCATGCACGCCGCCATCTTTATCCGGTTGAATGAAATCGGCGCCAGAGACAGGATGACCTGGTCGCAGCTGGCGGAAATGTCCGCAGATGGGATGGATATTGGTGTCCGCGGCCCCAGAATCAAACTCCCTGCCAAGGATAATCCCAATCCCTATTCAGAGGCCCTTGAAAGGGAGTTCATGGCGCCCAAGAGCGCTTTCAAGGTGAACTTGAAAAGACCCTGCCGCTATTTCGCCTATGACAGCGGCGCAAGTGACGATTTGACCATTGGCATGCTCAAAAAACATGGTTATCGCGCTGCATTTACGCGCAAGCGTGGCAGCAACCCCTTCTTTGCAGACAATTACAAGATCAAACGCACCACCATTTACGGCCATATCGATTTGGCCCAATTCCGCCGAAGCCTGGTGACTTTTAGAGCAGCGGAGCTGAGATGAAACCGATCAAGGTGCATGGCCTCGCCATGGTTTTGGTGATCCTCATTTGCGGCTGCTCGGCCTCCTGGGACAGATTGCAGGGCAAGGTTTCGCCATCGACAGACGTTTACAGCGAAAAGGCCCGTAACCACGAAAAGCGTGGTGAGCTGCGGCAGGCGATTCTCAGCTGGCAGGTGGCGGCCCACCTGGAAGAAGGCAATGCTAACGCACGCGAGGAGATCCAGCGGCTGGAAGATGCAGCCAATGCGGCCGCCCGCGACCATTTTCAACAAGGTCTGACACAATATCAATCCGGCGATTACGGCAATGCCCGCAGGCAATTTCTTATCGCCTTGCGGTACAAACCCGACCATCGTGAAGCCCTTTACTATGTTAAGACCCGCCTTCAAAACCCCGAACAAGCCGCTTATCGTGTGCAAGCCGGCGATTCGTTTATTCGCATCGCCAAAAAATTTTACGATGACACCAGCAAAGCATATACTATTGCCTACTTTAATGACCTGGATCCTCAAAAACCATTGTTGATCGGCACCAGGCTATTGTTGCCGTCCCTGGACACGAGTGTTCAGCCATCGTTGGTGCCATTGCCGTCGCCATCAAAAGAGCAGCCGAAACCGCGATCAAATATCACTATCATGCTGGAGCGGGCGCAAAAAGCCTATGAGCGGAAACAATATGATAAGGTGCTCGCCCTGACCCGGAAAATTCAAAAAGAAAGCCCGGGACACCGCAAGGCACGTCACCTGGCCGATGCCGTCAATTTCGACCAAGGCATGCGTTTGCTTAAACGAAAACGCTATCTGGCTGCCGTGGAATACTTCAAGCTGGTCAGCCCGAATTTCAAAGGGCGCAAACAGGCCATTTCCGAAGCCCGCCGTCACATCAAACAAGTGGCAGTGGATGAAAAACTGGTGGAAGCCCAGCAATATCTGCGCAACAACGACTGGGGCAGCGTCATCAGTGTCACCGAGGAGATCCTGGATCAAGACCCCGACAATGCCCAAGCCAAAATGCTGTTCAGCAACGCCAGCTACAACCTGGGCAAACAGATGCTGGATCGTGGCGATGTGGCCCGGGCGGCGGCGCTGCTCAAACGCATCGACCCTTCCTACGAGGATACCGGGCAACTGCTTTCGACAGCCCGGGCAAGGATGAAATCTCAAGCTGAAGTCCGCTATCGGGACGGCGTGAAGCATTTTATCAACGAGGACCTTGAAATGGCCATCAAGGATTGGCGCCGCGCCCTGGAACTTAATCCGAAGCATCCCAAAGCACGTCAAGATATCGAAAACGCCGAACGATTGCTGGAAAAACTGCAGACTTTGGATAAAGAAAGCCCCGACAAACCTTAAAGCATCCGGCACCGGGTGGCCGTACCGCGGACAACACGGGCATGGCCTTGGGGCCGGGCTATGCGAGACGCAACCTCAGAACGCGGAAATTTCCGATGAAAATGAATTTCACACCGCTGTTCAAACCCAAAACCATGGCTGTGGCAGGGGTTTCGCTGTCCAATGACCGCCATCCCGCCAATGTGATCTTCCATAAGCTGCTGCTGCGCTATCCGGTGGATGTATTTGCCGTCAACCCCAGGGGTGGCCGGCTTCAGCGCGAGAAGGTCTACAAACAGCTGACCGAGATTGAACAAAAAATAGACCATGTGGTCATCGCGGTGCGGGCCGAGCATGTTCCGAAGGTCATACAGGATTGCATCCATGCCGGAGCCGGCAGCGCCACCATCATATCCGGCGGATTCGCCGAAACCGGTCACGAAGACTTGCAGGCCCGCATCGTCAACCTGGCTGCGGATGCCGGCCTGCCTTTCATCGGCCCCAATTGTTTGGGCATCTATGCGCCCGGTCGATTCGACACCTTCTTTCTGCCCGGCGAACGCTTGGTCAGGCCCATGGCCGGTAATGTGGCCATCGTCAGCCAAAGCGGTGGTGTTCTGGTGGACCAGTTGGTCAAATTCGCCGGTCAGGGCATCGGTGTCTCCTTGGCCGTCAGCATCGGCAATAAAGCCATGATCCGAGAGACCGAGCTGTTGAATTATCTTTCAAAGGATACCCGCACACAGGTCATTGCTTTTTATATCGAAGGGTTCGGCCCCAATGAAGGTCGCGAGTTCGTTCTCGCGGCGGCCCGCAGCAGTAAACCGGTCATCGTGCTGAAAGCCGGCAAAAGCGCTTCCGGCAGCCGGGCGGTGGCCAGCCATACGGCATCATTGGCCGGCGATTATGCCGTCTTTTCTCAGGTGATGGCCCAATACGGCATCGCCGAAGCCAAAACCGAATATGAACTGATCTCTTTCTGCGAGGCTTTAAGCTGTTACCGCCGGGCCATCTCCGGGCGGGTGGGCATCGTTACGGTCAGCGGCGGCCACGGTGCTCTGGCTGTAGACACCTGCCAACAGCATGGATTATCCGTTTCCGCGCTGGATCCCGAGGTAAAATCGGCCCTGCAGGCGAGGCTGAGCCCGAGCGTACAATCCATTGCATCATTGCAGAATCCCATCGACCTGACCGGAAGTGCCTTGGATGACGACTTTATTGCAGCGGTGGATGCCTTGAGCAGCGCACAGAACATCGATTGTGTCCTGGTGTTGCTCCTGCCATACTCCCCAGGGATATCATCGGACCTGGGAGCCCGCCTGGGCCATGTATACCGCCAGCGCAGAACGCCTTTGGTGGCGTATGTTCCCCATGTTGAAAAATATCGCATGCTCATCGAAGGGTTCGAACTCAACCAGATCCCCGTATCGGACGCCATTGAAGGGGCGGTGCTGATGGTGGAGGCTTTGCGAAGATGCCAGCCGTGCTGAAAAAAGAGATCCGATCAATCCTCGAACAGTCCAAATCCCATGGTTGGGTATTGGAGCCTGACGCCAAACGCATTCTCCGAGCTTCGGGCATTACCGTCCCCGAGTTTCGTCTGGCTCACACAAAGGCGGCCGCCATTACGGCAGCCCAGGATATCGGCTACCCCTTGGTCGCCAAGATCGTATCGCCAGCAGTGGTCCACAAATCCGAGGCCAGGGGAGTTGCCGTAGGTGTTCAGTCGGATCAGGAGCTTCGATCGGTCTTCAGCCGTTTTGCCAGACATAAAGCCTTTGCCGGCATGTTGGTCGAAACGATGGCCACAGGGTTGGAGTTGATCGTGGGCGGCAAGATCGACGCTCAATTCGGTCCGGTGGTGCTGCTGGGCATTGGCGGCACAGGCGTGGAAATATACCAGGATACGGCCCTGCGCATGGCGCCGGTCAAGCCCGCTGATGTGACTTCCATGATTAACAGCCTCAAAGCCGGTCAATTGCTGCGCGGCTTCCGCGGAGAGGCCGCTATTGACATGCAGGCCCTTATTGGGTTAATGACCGCTTTCTCGGTGTTGCTCATGAAGCTGGCCGACCGGATCACCACCATAGATCTCAACCCGGTGATCTGCTCGCCCCAAGGATGCCTTGTGGCGGACGCCAGGATCATGCTGCCCCAAAAAGAAGATTGACATGACCGGCAGTTTTTTAAATTCATCTTGCACCGACCGAATGCCGATAATACGATGAGATGCGATCGGAGACATCCTTTGCTGGTCACCGCAAAGGGGTCACATGCAGCATATGATAAAGAAAACCATTAAATACGGGCTCATCGGGTCATTCCTGCTAATCGTTCTCTGGATCTTCGGTTGTGATCACCCATTGTTCCAGAATGACCTGGAAGCGATTAAATCCCGCGGCGAACTTATTGTCATCACCCGCAACAACACCACCTGTTACTTCGAAGGACCCCACGGTCCCACCGGTTTTGAATACGATTTGGTCAAAGCATTCGCCGACCACTTGGGTGTGGAAGTGCACCCCCTGGTTATCGAGGACGAAGCGGACATGATCGAGGCCTTGCTCAATGGCAAGGCCGATATTATTGCGGCAGGCATTCCTTTCGGTCGCCAATCCGCACGTCTGTTGACTCTGGGCCCCGGCTACCTGGAGGTCCAGCAACAGGTTGTCGGACGGCGCGGCGGAATCATACCTAATGATATAAGTGATTTATCAGGTACAGCCATTTGGATGACCAGCAGCAGCGACCGAACCGAAACCCTGAAGGCACTGACGACCGACTATGGCGAAGTGGCTTGGAAAACACTCTCGGATTACAGCTCGGAAGAGTTGCTCCAGATGGTGTGGAACCGATCATTGCCCTTGACCATGGTCGAATCCCACACCCTGGCGATGAATCGCCGATATTATCCTGAATTGGTGGTTCACTTTACCCTCGGACCGCCCAAAAAACTGACCTGGGCCATGAACCCGCAAAGCCGAAATCTGCAAAGGGAAGTGTCCCGATGGTTTGCCCGGACAGATACGCACAACCTGATTCAGGGCCTGACCGAATACTATTTCAGCCACTTGGAAGACTTCGATTATGTGGATTTGGTGCGCTTCCGACGGCGTATTCATAATCGGTTGCCCAAATATCAGCCCTATTTTAAAGAAGCGGCTGCTAAATACGGGCTCGACTGGCAGCTGGTGGCCGCCCAGGCGTACCAGGAATCCCATTGGAATCCCAGGGCGAAGAGCTTTACCGGTGTTCGCGGCATCATGATGCTCACACTGGAGACCGCCAAATCCATGGGGCTTAAGAATAGACTGGCCGCCAAGGAGGCCATTTTTGCCGGAACCCGCTATATGGCCAAGCTGCATCGCATGGTGGGTGAAGATGTACCTGAACCCGATCGCACGCTGATGGCCTTGGCGGCGTACAATATCGGCTTTGGGCATCTTCAAGATGCCCGGGTATTGGCCCGACGCCTGGAAAAACCTGCCGATTCATGGCACGGCGTAAGATCGGCTTTTCCGCTGCTCCAAAAGAAAAAATACTATCGCACCGTGGAACACGGTTACGCCCGCGGAACCGAAGCCGTCCAATATGTGGACCGCATTCGCACCTACCATAAGGTCCTCATCATGGCCATGCTGCCCCAAGGCCTCTACGGCATGGGGCACCAGAACATCCGGCCTTTCTAGCGTATTCAACTTGGGCGCCATGATCACTGCGATGGCGTCCATCGATGCGCAATTTTCGTACTCAACCATATCAATTCCGTAATTTTCCACTCTTGATTACAGGGCTTAATTTTAACAAACGCTACAATCACAACAATATACAGCGTTGGCACATGGATTGCTTTTTATAGACAACGGTAATCGGCACTGCCTGCCAACAACGCTGATTACCCCGTTACGAAAATCAACCATGATGATCATAGCGGATTGGCCGAATCAGCCGCAGGTTCCCGGTACACCCCCAGCGCTGAGAATCTGTTAGGATTCGGTAGTTTCTCGTATCCTGCCGGGGAAGGTATGAGGACCTACTTCTGAGGTTCACCCAACCTGCCCCAAGTCGCTTTTCCACCCCTTCGTGACGGCCGGTGCAAAGCCAACGGAAGTTGGTTCTGCACCGGTTTTCTTTTTAAAAACTATCTCAAAAAAGTCTATTGACCCAATCTGCATGTTGAGGTCAGCCTTCTCCCAGCCGCTGAAATTGCGCAGATATGGTAACTTGCGGGATCAATTCCGTAATCCCCGTTGGGGCCATTTTTTGCCCCGGACGCAACGATATGCCGTATATTCAACCATTTTTGGTTCTGGCACACCCATTGCTTTATCTGCCTGCGAACTGTCGGCAAATCCAAAGTTAGGGGGAGGAGTGTCCGACACCACATAATATTCTAAAGGGTAAAATGACAGAGGAGGTAATTTATCATGAAAGGTAACTTGATGAAATTGTTAGCAGTATTGTTGATCGTGGGTTTTGTTGCAGCAACCGGCGCTATCGCCGGGGACAACAGCATTACCGGCATGGTCGAGAAAACGGACCAGGGCATTGTTATCTCCGCCGATGATGGAGACACCTACATTGTCATGGGTAAAGATCTTTCCGAAATGGTCGGGAAGACTGTTAAAGCGACCGGCACTCTGGCCGAAGGTAAATCCGGCAAGACCCTCACTGTTATCAGTGTGGAGCCAGTTCAAAAATAGAATCGCCATTTGGTGTCCGCCATCCGGGGCACCCCCGCTCCCGGATGGCTTCATAGGCACCTTGGTTTACCCCCGCCAAGGTAAAATGAGACCTCATGCCGCGGGGTCTCCTCTTTTGCCGTAAGACCATTCCATTCGCTTCGCAATGCCGGTGTGGGACCTATTCCCCATAGGTTCTCACCGGCTATTCGGCACACCACGATTCATCATCTGTCTAAAGAGGATTCTTCAAAATACTGTACCTGGTAGGTTTCGACCTCCAGATTGCCCTGCCGCCATTCGTCGGCAGGCAAACCGGCCTTGGTGCACAAATGGGAGAGAAACGTTTCTGCATCGGAGAGCTGATCCCAAACCTGGGGCAAAAACGTTGCGCTGGCAAATCCTTTGCGGATAATCACGCCGTCCAAGCCGGGACGCAATCTGGCGACGAGATCTTTTGCATCACTATATGCCAGCGGTTGGGGCTTGGTGAGCACACTGACTTCGATTGAAATTCGATCCAACTCGGCATCGCGCAATTCACGGAATCGCGGATCGTTAAAAGCCGCGTTCAGGGCATTGCTGCGGACACCCTCAACCAGTGATCCACGCCCCACCAGGCTGCCGATGCAGCCCCGCAGCCGCCCCCGGATCTTCAGGGTCACAAAGGTCCCGCATTGGGCCTGCAGCGCGTGGTCCTGAAGGCGGGTGTCCAATGCCTCTTTCCGGGCTGATGGTATTGCGCGCTTAAAATGTGACCTTAGCGTTTGACGGGCCAATGCCACCAGGGCTTGGCCTTGGTCTTGTGTTAATCCGGTTGATAACGCTTCAGATGGCGGCATGGTGCGCTCCGTTTTGGGCAATGTATAGATCCCCGACCTGCCACCATTGATCCAGAGGCGCTGTGGCTGCAAAATGCCTGCCGTAAAAATCCCCGCATTCGATGTTTGGCACTCGGTTGCGTCATGCGATCACTTAGCCGTTTGCAGGGGCGACAACATCGGGTTCAGGTACCCAGTACAATGGTCTTTTGACAGGTGTCAAATCCAATCTGAAAAAGCAAAAGGCAAACCCCGCCGCAGCGGAGTTTGCCTTTACACTGTTGGAGATCTTAAGCAAAAGCATAAGCTTTGCGTGTATGCAATGCCAGCCTTCTGCGTTTACCTTGGCATTCTTCAGTAGGGAGCGGAACTAAGAACCGG
>Ga0210123_1000268_pt1 | contig 34339 bp, 29 predicted proteins | sample Muzzi_PWB_D2_FD_185535 | JGI IMG/M metagenome (GOLD analysis project Ga0210123, IMG submission 185535) | Wetland microbial communities from San Francisco Bay, California, USA, that impact long-term carbon sequestration - Muzzi_PWB_D2 (SPAdes) | ecosystem: Environmental > Aquatic > Marine >... | reverse complement strand
GCAAGAACCAGTGCTGCATTGTTGATCTGATGTTTACCGATTAATCCGGTTTGGATGTGTCGCCATTTATGATCGATACCAAAATAATTAAATGTGGTGTTTCTGTTACGTCGAACTCGGAAAGCATCCCCAAAACGATAGAAAGGCGCTGACTGTGATTTGGCTATGGATGTTAGCACTGAAATAGCATTTTTTTGAGTGACACCGGTGACAACAGGTGTTCTTTTCTTGATAATACCCCCTTTTTCACGGGTAATGTCAGCGATGGTGTTGCCCAGATATAGTTTATGTTCAAGGGATATATTGGTGATGATGGTCAGTGCGGGTGTAATTATGTTGGTTGCATCGAGCCGCCCCCCCATGCCGGTTTCAACAACAGCCCATTCAACATTGTGTCGGCCGAATTCATAAAACGCCATTGCGGTTGTAAACTCGAAAAAAGTGGGTTCTCGAGAGCCGTGGTCTGCGCTTTTTACGGCCTTATACGCATCAACTACGTTTTCATCAGAAACAGGGTGAGCGTTTATGCAAATCCTTTCATTAAATCTGACCAGATGAGGAGAAGTATAAAGACCGACCTTATATCCTGCTTTGTGAAGAATTGTGGATAGAGCGGAGGCGATGGATCCTTTTCCGTTGGTTCCGGCCACATGGATCGTGTTAAAACTATTCTGGGGACTTCCCACGCCTTTGAGAATATTTCCTATGACGTCCAGGCCCAGAATAATGCCATATCTTCTAAGGCTGTACAGGGTTTTTAGGCAGCTGTTGTAAGACGCTTTTGTTGGCATGTTTACAGAAAAAACCCGGCAAAATGAATACATTTGCCGGGTTTTAAAATCTTTTTAAGGGTTAACCGTTATCTTTTTCGGTATCTATTTCTGGAAGCCGCTATTCTTTGTCTTCTCAAGGCTTCACGCTGTTTGCGACGTCTATATTCACTCGGTTTTTCATAGGCTTTTTTCATCTTTAATCGTTTAAAAAGGCCGTCATTCTGAACCTTTTTTTTCAGAATGCGCATTGCCTTTTCAAGGTCATTATCAAAAACCTTGACCTCAATATCCTTCAAATTGTTCGCCCCCCTTTTTTTCCATCAACCCTTCTTTAAGATTTCAGATGGTTATTTTGATATTTGATAAATCTAGCCTTTTATCGAAAAACAAATTTATTGGCAAGCAAAAATATTTTTTCGCGTATCTTTTTTTTAAAAAGTGTCCTCATCATGATGGAAACGGTGTTTTTTTGCTTTTGAGTATTATTGTTTTGCTGTTAATGGCAACTTTTTTTAAAAAAAATGTGTCCGTGCTAAAAAATAGCTCACGGACACATTAGGATATTTGCATTCAATAGGCGTTTGAGACTTTTGCAAATCGCCCCTTTTTGCCCGATTTCTGTGTCAGGCTCAAATTTTAATCCTCGAAATACTCAATGTATTCATGTGGTTAAAATTATCGCCTTCCTTGAACTCGGACAAAAATATACATTTTTCAAAGGTCTCAATTTATCAATATTATTACGGCATATATAATTTACAGCTTGGAGACAAGTTCAGCAGCAACGTCCTTTACGCTGGGCTTGCCGTCCAGGGTAATATATTTCATTTTCCCTTGTTGGGCGGCAAGATCTTTGAAATAATAGGCTGATGCAAGGGTTCCATCCACAGTATTATAGTAAATGTCGTGGCGCTTACCAATGGCACCTTCATCTTGGTCATCATCTCTGGTCTTTAAATCACCGCCACAAACACGGCACTTATCTCCATCGGGCTTAATGGCGTCAATATAGATGTTGTTGGGATGGTTATTGTCGTTTACACAGAGCCGACGTCCCATGATCCTGTTTTTTGCAATTTCCCGGTCCAGAAGTATTTCAACGACGATATCAAGCGACATATCGGCTGCCTTAAGCGCTTCATCGAGTTTTATCGCCTGATTCTTATTCCTGGGGAATCCGTCAAGAAGCCATCCAACTTTACAATCATCCTGTTTCAGACGGTCGAGGATCATCGGAATCGTAATTTCATCCGGAACCAGATCGCCGCGATCGATATATTCCTTGGCTTTTGCACCCAATTCGGTTCCTTTGCCGATGTTATCACGGAAAATCGCGCCGGATTCAATGTGGGGGGTATTGTATTTATCTTTTAAAATCGCTCCCTGAGTTCCCTTTCCACTGCCGTTCGGTCCAAAAAACAAAATGTTCATGCTGCAGTTCTCCTTTCATAATAGGTTTTAAGACCAATAATCTATACATGTCTCATCAATATCATTATTCTCGGCTTTACTATATAAATAGAGAAATATTGTCAAGGGTTGGTACATATTAATTAGAGGTCTATCCTTCTTTCCTTAACACGTCTTTAATCAACTCCAGAGCTTCGGATCGATTTTTAATGGTCTTTGTTAATTTAGCGTCATCCACAAGATCAAGAATTTTTCTAAATAAAGGTGAAGGCGTAAGTCCGAAAACATAAATCAGATCCCGTCCGGTTATTAATGGCGGTTCATCCTTTAAGGGTTGAAAATGATAAAAATATTCAAAAATCATCTTTTTGAGAAAAGACTCAAAGGCTTTGTTTTTTTCATTTAATGTATTTTGTTTTGCCTTTGTGTCCGCGATGGCTGCTAAAAGGAGAGCAGGGACATATCCGCCACATTTTTTATAAAATCTCGTGATACCCTTTTGAGTTAATGTCTTTTTTTCATAAGCTGTAAAAAGTGACAGCGGTTTCATGTGGTTTCGGATAATACCATCAATAAATTGTCTCTCATGATTAGAAAATCTAAGCCTTTGGCTGATTTTTTGAGCCATATCGGCACTTTTTCGAGCATGACCATAAAAATGGCATTTATCGCTGCTGTCCAGGGTTTTCATCAGGGGTTTTCCAATGTCGTGTAAAAGGATTGCACATTTGATAAGCGCCGGTTTGTTTTTATGGATGTATTGGTGAATTTTGGCAGAAGTGTCAGGCAGAATTTTTTCGGGATCATTAAGAAGGGTTTCAAGATGGCCATAGGCTCGCATGGTATGTTCAAACACATCAAAATGGTGATGATGGTTCTGAAAACACCCCTTTAGTCGGTCAAGATCGGGAAAGGTGGCGGTTAAAAGTCCGCTATTTGCCATTTGGGAAAGATAACGATAAGATGTTGATGTGCCGAGCATTGTGAATAGTTCAACCCGAATCCGTTCACCCGCGATGTTTTTTAACAATTTTGCATTGGATGTTATTGCCGTTGCTGTTTTGGCTTCGATTTCGAAATTTAGGCAAGCGCCAATTCTGTAAGCCCTTATCAACCGTACCGGGTCTTTTTTGAAAATTTCCTTTGAAATCATCCGGACCTTTTTGTTGGCAAGATCCTGAAGGCCGCCAAGACAGTCAATAATTTTTTCTGAATATAGGTCGTAAGCAATGGCATTGATGCTAAAATCCCTTTGATTGAGGTCGTCTTCAATGGATGTGCCATTCAAAGAAGTGATGTCGAAGATAATGTCGCCCGAAATCACTCTGACAATCATTCGGCCGGGCTTTCCGAGCCTGACAAGATGTCCGTCTGATTTGGCGATTAAATTTTTTGCAAATTGTTCTGGATTTCCGGTAACAGCGATGTCATAGTCGGTGGGGGATCGACCGAGAAGCAGATCTCTGACCGAACCGCCAATCATGTACGTACCTTTCTGTCGGGGTAGGATATTTTTATTGAATTGAATCATTGATTTTGTTTTCTTTATCTTATATTTATTATCATTATTTTTTAGTTGTGTCTATCTCAGGGACCGGGATGTTTTTATTTGTTCAATCGCTCCATGGATAATGCTTTTTTTCAAACCGTGTAAACTCGTGGTTAAAGGACCGTAAAGAAAAAACAGAAATTAATCTATTAATAATTAACTCGACATGAAACAAACACTTTATTGCTGTTGAAATGTTTCGGTTTGCGTCTGTTCTTTTTAACGATCCCTAAACCACTCAAACAATACACGCTTTTTGAAAAAAGATTATCCATTCCGCTCTCCTCTTCGACCAAACATCTATGCACAATATCGATTCGGGAGAGCACATCCCATGAACACGTTCATTTGTGTTTCAATAAAAACACGCCGACTCCTGGTTCATCTGGATACATATATGAACGAAACAAAAAAAAAGGTATTAAAAGTTGCCGTTACAGGCGGGGCGGGTTCCGGTAAAACTTCTGTTTGCAATCGATTGAGAGAACTTGGCGTTAAGGTTATCAGTGCCGATGAGATGGCAAGGGAAGCGGTTGCTCCGGGTTCGACGGTACTAAAAAAGATTGTTGGTTATTTCGGTGGCAAGGTATTGTTGTCCGATGGTACTTTAAATCGTAAAATACTGCGGCGAATAATCACTGATGATGATGACGCCCGCATTACTTTGGAACGATTTTTACATCATGAAATAACTGAACTTATTCGTAAAAATGTAGTTTGTGCGGAAAAAGAAGGTTGCCGCATGGTGGTCATCGAAGTTCCCCTTCTTTTTGAACTGGACATGAAAGAGAGGTTCGACTGGGTTGTGGTTGTAAGTGCTGACAAGGAATTAAGGGTTAAGCGGTTAATGGAACGTGATCAAACATCACGTGATGCGGCTGAGAATCTCATAAATGTTCAAATGTCGGATGAAGATAAGATTGGCCGGGCTGATTATGTCGTGCGGAATGAAGATTCAATGGAGAACCTGGTGGATTCCGTTGATGTTTTATTCAAAACGCTTACCAAAATCGCAAAAAGATAAAAAGCGCTTGACACGAAATGAATCATGATATAATGAATTTTTTAAAGAATATAAACATACCTGTTGGATCCCACCATTTGGAGATAATGCCGTATTCTTCAATCTTATTTCACTGAAAACTCATAATTTTCCATTAAAGCCAAAATGGATCCATTTGAAAACCAGTTATTTCTGATCATCCTGTATGTTAATAAAGAGAATAGTAGAGTTGGCGGAATGACGGTTTTAGTGAAATAAAAAACCATGCCGGTTCATACGCATATAATTTGATTCGGCAGGAGGCATAAAATTCATATTTAAACCTAAATTGAGCGATTTTTTACTCGATCTGCACTGATTTCTTGCGCATCAAGATATGCAAATTCTCGACATACTTACAAATATATCTGTCGAAGATCACAATATTTTTTCGGATTGGTTTTCAAAAATCTTTATGCTTTCAGATCTCGGCACATTTCTTCGCAAAAAAAAGCATTCAACTTGAGTTAAAGCCTCGTATATTATGATTTGATAAAAGAGACTGTAAAGGCAAAATGATCGTAAAATAAACGGAATATATAAATGGGAGGGATAATTTTTTAATGAACATCGTTGAGCTTAAAGATAAAAAGATCAGAGAACTGAATCTTTTGGCAAAAGAGTTCAAAATTGACGGGGCTGCCGGAATGAGAAAACAGGACCTTATTTTTGCCCTGTTACAGGCAGAGATCGAGAGAACCGGTTTGATATTCGGAGAAGGCACACTCGAAATACTTCCGGATGGATTCGGGTTCTTACGGGCGCCCAACTATAATTATTTGCCAGGGCCGGATGATATTTATGTATCACCATCTCAAATACGTCGATTTAATTTACGAACCGGGGACACTGTATCCGGACAGATTCGCCAGCCAAAGGAAACGGAAAGATATTTCGCCCTTTTAAAAGTTGAGGCGGTCAACTATGAAGATCCTGAGGTAGCCAGAGAAAAAATACTTTTTGACAACCTGACACCGCTTTATCCGGACAGGAAGATAATGCTAGAATCCGATTCTGATAATTATTCCGTGAGAATCATGGACCTTTTAACGCCTATTGGTTTCGGTCAGAGGGGTTTGATTGTTTCGCCGCCCAGATCCGGCAAGACAATGCTTTTGCAGTCCATTGCCAACAGTGTCAGTGCCAATCATAAGGATATTGTTTTGTTTGTACTCCTTATTGATGAGCGGCCGGAAGAGGTTACGGATATGGTACGATCCGTCGATGGTGAAGTGATCAGTTCAACCTTTGATGAGCCTGCTGAGAGACATGTTCAGGTTGCGGAAATGGTTATTGAAAAGGCCAAGCGCCTTGTTGAACATAAAAAGGACGTTATCATTCTATTGGACAGTATTACAAGACTTGCCCGGGCCTATAACTCTGTTATTCCTCCCAGCGGGAAAATTCTTTCCGGAGGTGTTGATTCAAACGCCCTTCAACGCCCAAAACGTTTTTTCGGGGCGGCCAGAAATATCGAAGAGGGCGGAAGCCTTACCATTATAGCAACGGCTCTGGTTGACACCGGAAGTCGTATGGATGAGGTTATTTTTGAAGAGTTCAAAGGGACCGGTAATATGGAGATTCAACTCGATCGAAGACTCGCCGACAAACGGGTATTTCCTGCCATAGATATCAAAAAATCGGGTACACGAAAGGAAGAACTTCTCTTGTCCCAGGAAACACTGAATCGTGTATGGATCCTAAGGAAGCTGCTTTCTTCATTAAATCCTGTTGACAGCTTAGAATTTTTACTTGATAAAATGAATGGAACCAAAGATAATAAAATGTTTCTAGATTCAATGAACACATAATAAAAGACGAGGAGGTTTAGAACATATGAAAACGGACATTCATCCTGAGTACGCAGAAACAACTATAAAGTGCGCTTGTGGGAATGTGCTGGAAGTGGGATCGACAAAATCGGATATACGTGTAGAGATCTGTTCGAAATGCCATCCTTTTTTTACCGGCAAACAGAAACTTATAGACACTGCAGGTCGAATTGAGCGTTTCCGCAAGAAATATGAAAAATATCAGAATCAATAGATAGCCCACTCACCAAATTCTGCTAAACCCTCTTATTGAGATGGAAAAGGTGATGGGCTTTTATTTTTGGAAATGGTTGATGCTGCTGAAAATAGAGGGCAGCGAAACTTGAGTTATTGTATAAATGAGTCATAAACGGAAAAATGATTGATAGATTGACAGGTGTTGAAGATCGTTTTTTAGAGGTCGAAAAGCTTTTAAGCGATCCTGATATCATCCAGAATCGGGAGGCCTATCAAAAATATACCCGTGAGCATGCTGATCTTGGTAAAATCGTAACGGTCTATAGAAAGTACAAAAAGATCTTGATAGAACTTGATCAAAGCATGGAGTTATTAAAGGACAAAGACCCGGATATAAAAGAGATGGCCCGGGATGAAGTCGAAGCTCTGACGCTTAAAAGAGATGACCTCGAAGATGATCTTAAAAAATTACTTTTACCCAAAGACCCCAATGACGACAAGAATGTTATCATTGAAATACGGGCCGGTACGGGTGGCGAAGAGGCGGGGCTGTTTGTCAGCGATCTGTTTAGAATGTATAATAAGTATGCAGAATTCAAAAACTGGAAGGTCGAAGTATTGACCCATCATCCAACCGGTATTGGCGGCTTAAAGGAGATTATCGCCATGATCCATGGCAAAGGGGCATACAGCTCTTTAAAATACGAAAGCGGTATACATCGTGTACAGCGTGTTCCGGAGACCGAAACCCAAGGGAGGATACACACTTCTGCAGTTACCGTTGCAGTTTTACCCGAAGCCGAGGATGTGGAAATTCATATCGACCCCGGCGAAATCAGAGTTGATGTATTTCGATCTACCGGCCCCGGCGGCCAGAGCGTTAACACAACCGATTCAGCCGTACGTATCACCCATCTGCCGACAGGTATCGTTGTCACATGTCAGGATGAAAAATCACAGCTGAAAAATAAAAATAAGGGAATGAAGGTTCTCCGTGCCCGCATTCTTGATCGTGTGACGAGAGAACAGGATGAAAAAAGGTCTCAAGAACGAAAGAGCCAGATTGGAGATGGAGATAGAAGCGGAAGGATAAGAACCTATAATTTCCCACAGGGAAGAGTTACCGACCACAGAATCGGACTTACGCTGTATAAACTGGAGAATATCTTGCAGGGTGAAATCAATGACATCATAGAAGCGCTTATAACTTATTATCAAACCCAGGCACTACAGAATGCAGAACCAGCCGAGGTCCACTGATCCTGAGTGGACGATAATAAAACTCCTTAAGTGGACCACATCTTATTTTGAATCCCACGATATAGACGGCCCAAGAATTGAAGCCGAAATACTGCTTGCCCATGCGTTACAATTGCAAAGAATAGACTTGTATGTGCAATATGATCGACCGCTTTCCGGCAATGAGCTGTCGCGGTTCAAGGATTTAATAAAAAGACGTATTAACAGAGAACCGGTTGCATACATCCTGGGAAGCAAAGAATTCTGGTCTATGGATTTTATGGTTACAAAAGACGTTTTGATTCCAAGGCCCGATACGGAGATTCTGGTTGAGGCTGCCATAAATCTTTTGCCGCAAGATTCAGCTTCTATTCCGATTTTGACCCCAAGGCATATACTCGAGCTTGGTACAGGCTCCGGGGCGGTGGTTTTAGCCCTGGCATCCATGAGACCCTGTCATCTTTTCTTTGCGTCTGACCGAACAACAGCCGCCGTCAAACTGGCCAGGCAAAATGCAAAGCATCACGGCTTTGAAGGCAGCGTCAGTTTTATTTGTGCAGATTGGTTTGGACCTTTTAAGGACAAAATGCCTGTATTTGATATGATTGTTTCAAATCCACCGTATGTTCCAACCCGGGTTATTGGAACACTTCAGCCTGAAATTGTCAGGTATGAACCGATTTCAGCCATAGACGGAAGCGAAGACGGGCTTTTATGTTTAAGGCATATTATTAACAACGCTCATTTTTATCTTCAACCAAAGGGACACCTTTTACTGGAACTCGGCCATGATCAAAGAAATGATGTCCAGAATATTGTCGATCAATGTGCGAAATACGAAAATGTTGTATTTACAAAAGATTACAGTGGATATGATCGTGTCGTCCAAATGCGGAAAAAATAATACAACAGAAACCTGGCATAATCGAGAATAAAACAATAAAAATTAGTTGCGAATCAATTTTTAATTTGTTAAAAACATCTGTTTAACTAATTAATGCGCACGCCCTTGGACCTGTTTCCCGGTGCCCCGTTCTGCGGGGTCGGAGACAGGGTTGATATGGGCGGAGGGAAAACCATTTTAGAAAGGGAGAAAAAAATGTCCTACATTACGATGAAAGAGCTTCTTGAGGCAGGAGTACATTTTGGTCATCAAACAAGGCGCTGGAACCCCAAAATGAAACCTTACATTTTCGGGGCCAGGAACGGCATTTATATCATTGATCTTCAGAAAACCGTTCGAATGTTCAGAAAGGTCTATGATTTTGTCGTTGATACAGTTTCAAACGGCAAACCGCTGCTTTTTGTGGGAACCAAAAAACAGGCGCGTGATTCGATCTATGAAGAAGCAAACCGATGCGAAATGTTTTACATTCACAACAGATGGCTGGGCGGAATGCTGACGAATTTTCAGACCATCAGAAAAAGCATAGACCGTCTCAACTATCTTAATACAATTGTGAACGACGAATCAATCAACCTTTTTCCTAAAAAGGAACGGTTGAAATTGAAAAAGGAACGTATAAAACTCGATAATAATCTTGGCGGAATTCGAACCATGAACGGACTTCCGGGGGCCATTTTTGTTGTTGATCCCAAGAATGAGGCCATTGCCGTGCGTGAAGGAAAACGTTTGGGAATACCGATCATCGCCATTGTGGATACAAATTGTAATCCGGATGAGATCGATTATGTCATTCCGGGGAATGATGACGCCATTCGAGCTATTCGGCTGGTTACCTCCAGAATCGCCGATGCCTGTATTGAGGGGAAAGAGCGTCTGGAAGAACAACGGCAGGCTGAAGTCGATAAAGATGTGGAAGATGTATCTGAGGTGGCAGCCGTAAGCGCCGAGTTGAAACCGGGGGAAAGGAAGGTTATCTCAGACGGTACAGACGGTCCTGTTGTGGAGATCATAAAGAAGACTACAGCTTCATCTCAAAAAGAGACTGGAATCAAAGAACATTCTGAAAACGAATAACTATAAGAGGATGCAGAAACAGAAAAGTTAGGAGAATAAAGATGTCAACAATTAGTGCGAAGATGGTTATGCAGCTCCGCGAAAAGACCGGTGCCGGAATTATGGATTGTAAAGGAGCACTTACAGAGTGTAATGGTGATATGGATAAGGCCCTTGATTTCTTAAGAAAAAAAGGTTTGGCAACCGCTGCAAAACGTGCCGGCAGAGCCATGACAGAAGGAATCGTAGAGTCTTATATCCATATGGACAGTAAACTTGGGGTGCTGGTTGAAGTGAATTGCGAAACCGATTTTGTTGCCAAGAATGATGATTTTAAAGCGTTTGCCAAAAATATCGCAATGCATATTGCAGCGACCAATCCAGTTGGAATCCGGCCTGAAGACGTTCCGGAAGAGATAATTGCCAAGGAAAAAGAGATTTATCACGGGCAGGTTCTGGAGATGGGTAAGCCTGAAAAAATTGCGGACAAGATTGTGGAAGGAAAGTTGCAAAAATATTTCAAAGAGAACTGCTTAATGGATCAGGCTTATGTTCGTAATCCCGAAGTGATCGTAGCAGATCTTTTAAATGAACTGATCGCAAAAATTGGTGAGAATATTTCAATAAAGCGTTTCGTAAGATTCAAGATTGGGGAGTCTTAACCTTTGACGACACACCGGTTTGAAAGGATTCTGCTAAAGCTGAGCGGAGAAGCTCTCATGGGCGATCAAGGTTTTGGAATAAGCCCTGATATGATACAGTATGTGGCCGAGGAGATCCGTTCTGTATTTGATTTGGGGGTTCAGATCGCCATCGTTGTCGGCGGCGGGAATATTTTTAGGGGGATTGCCGCATCTTCATTTGGTATGGATCGGGTTTCTGCCGACAGAATGGGTATGTTGGCCACAGTAATAAACAGCCTGGCGTTGCAGGATGCTCTGGAGAAAAGAGGGATGAAGACCCGTGTTCAGACCGCTATTTCCATGCATGAAGTGGCTGAACCCTTTATTGTTCGGAGGGCTATTCGTCATCTGGAAAAAGGACGGGTAGTGATATTTGCCGCTGGTACAGGCAATCCCTACTTTACAACGGATACTGCTGCGGTACTTAGGGCGCAGGAGATACGCGCCGAGATTCTTTTGAAGGCCACCAAGGTTGACGGCCTCTACGATTCAGATCCACTTGTTAAAAAAGATGCTAAATTCATAAGAGAAATCAGCTATATGGAGGTTATTGAAAGGCAACTTCATGTGATGGATATGACTGCGATTTCTCTGGCAATGGATAACCATCTCCCTCTTGTTATTTTCAATCTTGCAAACAAGGGCAATATTAAAAAAGTGGTATGTGGTGAAGTCGTCGGAACACAGATAAATAATTAAAGGAAAAATCAATGATTGAGTCCATGTATCAGGAAACCAAAGAGAGCATGCAAAAGGCGATAGACGCACTTAAAAATGAATTAAAAAAAATAAGAACAGGACGTGCTTCTCTTTCGATTCTTGATGACATCCGGGTTGATTACTATGGTACACAAACTCCTTTAAACCAGATGGCATCTCTTTCCGTCCCTGAAAGTCGCTTGATTACAATACAACCTTGGGACGTATCCGTTATCAAAGATGTCGAAAAGGCGATATTGAAATCCGACCTTGGTTTAACGCCGTCCAACGACGGTAAAGTGATACGGATTTCCATCCCTCCGCTTACCGAAGAGAGAAGAAAACAGCTTGTCAAGGTTATATATAAAAAGAGCGAAGAATATAAGGTTTCTGTACGGAATGTCAGACGTGATGCCAACGATCTGTTGAAAAGCTTGAAAAAAGATGGCGAAATTTCTGAAGATGATGCTTTCAAGGCCCAGGACCAGGTTCAGAAAATAACTGATGAGCACATCAAACTTATCGATGACGTCTGTAAAGACAAAGAGAAAGAGATCCTTGAATTCTAACCCATCTTCCTCTATTCATACAGATCTTGACCCCCAAAACCTACCCTTGCACGTTGCCATTATCATGGATGGTAGCGGTCGGTGGGCTAAAAAACGTCTTTTAAATCGAATTAAAGGTCATGAAAAAGGTTCTGAATCTGTTCGGGTCATTGTTCGTGCCTGCCGTGAAATTGGAATTCGCATTTTAACGTTGTATGCTTTTTCCACTGAGAACTGGCAACGGCCCCAAACAGAGGTCTATGCCTTGATGGCCCTCCTAAAAAAATTCCTGATATCCGAACAAAAAGAGATGGTGGACAACAATATTCGGCTGAATACCATCGGTCAGACCGAGCGATTACCGGAAGATGTTCGAAAAGAACTGCAAAAGAGCATGATGTTGACAAGGAAAAATGATGGCTTGATTCTTAATTTGGCGCTGAGCTATGGCGGACGGGCTGAAATTGTAAGGGCTGTTAAGGAGATTTCAATAAAGGCCATAGATGGTCGTATTGATCCTGAATCAATAACACCGGATCTCATTTCCAAACATCTGTATACTGCTGACATGCCGGACCCGGATCTTTTGATCAGAACCAGCGGAGAAATGCGGATCAGCAATTTTTTGTTATGGCAGCTCGCCTATACAGAAATTTGTATTACAGATACCTTGTGGCCGGATTTTGGGAAGGATGAGTTTATGAGAATTCTTAAAAACTACCAGCAGCGTGAAAGAAGATTCGGTAAAGTCGGATCTTAACGGACTCGAGCAGATTAAATCCTTTCTTTCATTTTGTTGTTGAATTTTGATTTTTTAATACCGCATCAACGATAAATTTGCAATTTAATCACATGCATTTAAAGCGATGGATAACCTCTCTTGTGGCCATCCCTTTTCTGGTTCTATTAATCAGCATCGGGGGGACATTTTGGTTTGCTGTTGTGATCAATGTCATATGTATTATGGCGCTGTGGGAATATTTTTGCATTGTACTGAATAAAGATCAAAAAATTACGGCCCTAAGCTTTCAGATTTTAGCTCTTTTTACTGGATCGGCCGTTCTTTGGGCTGCATATTTTAACTCCTCCAACATGGTATTAGACATCATTGTCTTAAACGTCGTCATTTCCACCCTGATATCTCTGCCCAAATTCAAGTCTGATCCATCTGTTTGTGAAATTGTTTTTAAACAGGTCGTCGGCATTATCTATATTCCACTTTTTTTATCGTATTTCGTTTTTATTCGAAACGGAGATAACGGGATACTCTGGACATTTTCACTGTTAACCGTGGTGTTCATGGGGGATACAGGTGCATACTATTTGGGGTCTTATTTCGGGAAGCACAAACTTTGTCCAGCCGTGAGTCCCAATAAAACCGTTGAGGGTGCTCTGGGCGGGCTTGCTGCGAGCCTGGGTTCAGGTGCTTTGATTAAGCACTTTTTTTTGCCATTGTTGCCGTGGAGTTTAAGCCTTCTGTTTTTCTTTTCCATAGGCATTGCGGGCCAAGTGGGAGATTTATTTGAGTCTCAAATAAAGCGGGTTGCCCATATAAAAGACTCAGGAGCCATACTACCGGGTCATGGCGGTGTCCTTGACCGGATTGATGCAGTTTTGTTTGCTGTTCCGGTGGCGTACATTTTTAAAGAATATTTACTTACATGAAAAACATTTCCATATTAGGCTCAACAGGATCCATCGGATGTAACGCCCTTAAAATTGCAGAAATGTTTCCCGATCGGTTTGCTGTTAAGGCGCTTGCCGCAAAAAACAATATTCCTTTACTGGCCAGTCAGATTGAGCGATTTTCTCCGGATATTGCCGTGGTTTTTGATGAAGCTGCAGCCGTTGAACTAAAAGGCAAACTTCCGGCTGGAACCGGTGTTGAAATCATGTTTGGTGAAAATGGTTACAAAGCTGCGGCTGTCCATGAATCTGTGGACCTTGTTGTTGTGGCGGTGGTTGGAGCAGCAGGTCTGATGCCGACGCTGTCGGCCATAGCAGCGGGGAAAAACATTGCGCTGGCGAACAAAGAAACCCTTGTAATGGCCGGTGATATTGTCATTGAGCAGGCAGAATTAAATCATGTAACGATACTTCCCATAGATAGTGAACACAGCGCCATTTTTCAATGTATTGAGGGAAATCGAAGAGAGGATGTTGATAAGATCATCCTCACCGCTTCTGGTGGTCCATTTTTAAATCTTCCGGAAAAGGAATTCAACAAAATTACGCCCAAAGATGCTTTAAATCATCCCAATTGGAATATGGGAAAAAAGATCAGCATCGATTCAGCAACTTTGATGAACAAAGGGCTTGAGACCATAGAGGCCAAATGTCTTTTCGATGTTTCTCAGGAGATGATTGAAGTGGTGATTCATCCGCAAAGCGTGATTCACTCCATGGTTTCATATAAAGATGGAACGGTGATGGCCCAGCTCGGGATTCCTGATATGAAAGGGGCTATTGCGTATGCAATGGCCCATCCTGAACGTCTGGCATTGAGACAGCCGGCACCGGACTTTGTGAGTATCGGGAAACTTACTTTTGAAAAACCCGACATAAAAAAGTTCCCATGTCTTTCGCTGGCGTACACCGCCTGTGAAACCGGAAGGACCCTTCCGGCTGTTTTGAATGCCGCAAATGAAGTGGCTGTAGCGGCCTTTTTAGAGAACCGTCTTCCCTTTATAAAAATACCTCAAATCATTGAAGAAACAATGGAACATCATTCGGTTGTCGCCGATCCGACCTTAGGAGATATTCTTGAGGCTGACCAATGGGCCAGAAAACAGGCTGAAGATCTGATAAAAGCTTTGAAATAATATGAAATAAAAGGTGGAAAACCTGATTAACGAACTTGACAACCCTTCAGTTTAGGACTTAATAAGTTGTTTTTTTATAGAGTATAGAATAGAATATAGAAAAAAGAATATAAATTAAAACATAGAGAAACATTATGACCGTCAGTATATTTTCATTGATTATCGTTTTAGGTGTCCTGATTTTTTTTCATGAACTGGGACATTTCCTTGTGGCAAGGATGTTGGGTGTCGGAGTGGAGAGATTTTCTCTGGGTTTTGGACCCAAATTGGTTGGAAAAAAGATCGGTATTACGGAATACCAAATTTCAGCCATACCCCTTGGAGGATATGTAAAGATGGTGGGAGAGTCGCCGGACAGCGAATTAGATCCCTCGGATATCCCCATCTCCTTTACGCATAAACATGTCTTTAAACGGATATTGATCGTTGCGGCCGGTCCTCTTTTTAATATTCTGCTGGCGATGATCATATTTTTCAGTATTTTTCAGATTTCCGGTCTTTTAATATTAAAACCCGGTATCGGAGATGTAAATGAAGGCAGTCCCGCCTTCATGGCCGGATTGAAAAAGGATGATCTCGTCGTATCTATCGATGGCGTTGATATTTCAAGCTGGGAAGATATGGCCAATGCGATTATGGCAAGCAAAGGTAAGACGCTTGCGATATCCGTGCTTCGCGGCGATACGATACTCACCAAAAACGTGACGCCGGAAGTGAAAAAATTTAAAAATATATTTAACGAAGATGTGGATCGTTATGTTATCGGCATTACCGCCTCAGGCGAGATATTTAAAAAGGATCTGAACTTTTTTCAGGCCTTTTCCGAGAGTATCAACCAGACCTATCAAATCACCTCTCTGACCATAAAAGGGGTCGTAAAGCTCTTTCAGGGAACTGTTTCGCCAAAAACACTGGGCGGTCCCATAATGATCGCACAGATGGCGGGGCAGCAGGCCAAAGAAGGGGTGGTCAATTTAATTTTTTTCATTGCCCTGATCAGCATCAATCTTGCCATATTAAATTTTCTTCCCATACCGGTTCTGGACGGCGGTCACTTGCTTTTCTTTTTTATTGAGGCAATCAAAGGCAGTCCGGTCAGTGTAAAGGTTCGTGAGATTTCACAGCAGGCTGGAATTTTTGTTTTGATACTGTTAATGATCTATGTGTTCTACAATGATATTGCACGGGTACTTCTAAGTTAATGGCATATCGGCTTGAAATTGCACTGAGACCAGAGTTGTTTGATGCCGAAGGCGACGGGATTCGCCGGAAAGCAAAGAATTATTTTGGGATTGAAATTGCCCGGGTTCGCAGCATCCAGGTGGTTACCATTGATGCGAATCTTTCGAATGACCAGCTCAGGACCATCCAAACAGACATTTTTACCAATCCGGTCACACAGTTCTCTTCTTATGACCCCCTTGATATTGAATTTGATTGGACCATATGGGTGGGCTTTCGGCCGGGTGTCAGAGACAATCCGGGAAGCACCGCTGTTGAGGCGGTGGAAGATATTCTGAATATTAAATTCGGACCGGACGAAGCCATCTACACCTCCAAGCGTTATTGTCTAAAAGGAAAAGGACTCTCTTTTGAAAACATAACTGCCATTGCCGGTGAACTTCTGGCCAATGACATTATCCAGCAATGGAAGATTTTCCCCGCCCAAAAATGGGATCTTGCAACAGGAACGGGTATTATCCTTCCGAAAGTTATCCTCGACCATACGCCCAAGGTGACATCGATTCCCATTCCCAGCGATGCTTATCTTCAACAGATCAGCGACCATCGAAGCCTCGCGTTGAACCCTGCTGATATTCCCTTTATAAGATCTTATTTCCTGGACAAAACCATCCAGGCAGAACGGGCCTTGAAGGGGCTTTCAGACCCAACGGATATCGAACTTGAATACATATCACAGGCCAGGAGTGATCACTGTAACCACAATACGTTCAGGGGCCTGTTTAGATACAGAGATATAGAAACCGGTGCTACGGATACAGTGGATAATCTTTTTAAAACATGCATCGAGGTGCCCACGCTGGCGCTTCAGAAGAAAAAGTCATGGGTGATATCGGTGTTGTGGGACAATGCCGGTGTCGGGCGTTTTGACAACGATCATTATTACGTCATTACAGGAGAAACACACAATTCACCATCCAACATGGAGGCCTATGGTGGTGCCATTACCGGTATTGTTGGGGTTTACCGTGATCCATTGGGGACCGGCAAGGGAGCCAGGCTGGTAATGGGGGGGTTTGGTTATTGTGTAGGACCCAGGGATTATGACGGGCCCCTTCATCCTCACCTTCATCCAAGGCGGCTTTTGGACGGTGTTATCGAAGGCGTTCGTGACGGCGGAAACAAAAGCGGGATTCCCACTACCTTCGGCCAGGTACTTTTTCACCATGGTTACTTGGGAAAATGCCTGGTCTTTGTGACAGCGTTGGGGATCATGCCGGCCCGGGTCAAGGATAAGCCCTCGGAAAAAAAGAAAACATCGCCAGGAGAGCTGGTTATTATGTGCGGCGGACGGGTGGGCAAAGACGGCATTCACGGCGTCACTGCATCTTCAGAGACATTTTCAGAACACACTCCGGCAGGCCATGTTCAAATCGGCGATCCTTACACACAGAAAAAAATGCATGATTTTCTTCTGGATGCACGGGATAAAGGGTTGGTGCAATTCGTTACGGACAACGGCGGCGGCGGACTTTCTTCATCAGTGGGAGAATCTGCCCGGTTCAGTAACGGATGCGAGATTCAACTTGAAAAAGTACCATTGAAATATGAGGGGCTTGATCAGTGGGAGATCTGGATTTCCGAATCCCAGGAACGGATGACCGTTGCCGTAAGACCGGAACATCTCGAAGAGTTTATGTCACTTTCGAAAATGCATGCCGTTGAGAGCACTGTTATCGGGAAATACACGGATTCCGGAAAACTTCATATCACATACGACGGTGTGACGTGTGCGTACGTCAATATGGATTTAATGACCTCAGGTTTTCCGCAGTGGGAGTTTGATGCCCAATGGATGCCGCCGGAAAAACGCGGACTGTTTGAACCGGTTTTAAAAGCACCCGACAACTATCAAGCCTTGATGTTGGATATGCTTTCACGTCCCAATATTTGCTCCAAGGAGTGGATCATTCGGCAGTATGATCACGAAGTTCAGGGAACGAGTGTCATTAAACCCATGGTGGGCAAAGAACGTGATGTGAACAGCGATGCGGCGGTCATAAGACCCGTTCTCAGCAGCCGGCATGGCCTGGCCTTTGCCCAAGCGCTGCTGCCCTCCTATTCAGCCATAGACACCTACCATATGACCAGCTGCACCATTGACGAGGCAATACGCAGACTGGTTTCTGTTGGTGCGGATTTTGACCAAATCGGCGGGGTGGATAATTTCTGCTGGCCCAGTATTCAATTTCACCCTCAGAACAATCCGGATGGGAAATTGAAAGCCGCTAAACTCGTAAGATCATGCCGGGCGCTACGTGATGTCTGCCTTGCTTATGAAATACCGCTCCTGTCGGGAAAAGACAGCATGTACGTTGACGGACATCTCCAGGGAGATTACGGAGAAACCCACAAGGTTTCGGCCCTTGAGACCCTTCAATTTTCAGCCACGTCGATTGTCAAGGACATCGAAAAATGTATCACCATGGACAGCAAGATGGCCGGCGACCTGGTTTATATTTTGGGTATGACCCGCAATGAGCTTGGAGGATCTGAATACTACGAACATTTCGGGTATGTGGGACTGAATGTCCCAAAGGTTTATCCTGCAGCGTTCATTGCCTTATACAGGGCATTGGGGCATGCCATTGATAGGGATCTTGTGGCGTCTGCCCACGGCATCTATCGTGGCGGGTTGGGAATACATCTTGCCCTGGTTGCCATGGGAGGAAATCTTGGCATGGAGATTGATCTTGGTGGTGTTCCGGTAGATCAGATTGACCGTAATGATGTGGTGTTGTTTTCAGAATCCCCTGGCCGCTTTATTGTTACCATCGACCCTGAAAATCGAAAAGCATTTGAAGAGATTTTCAAAGGCCTGGATTTTGCCTGCATGGGAACTGTGACCCAAGGAAATCATTTTGTGATCAAAGGGATTGACGGTCAAACTCGGTTGGATGTTTCCGTTCAGGATCTTAAAGCGTTTTGGAAAAAACCTTTCGGAGAATCGATATGAGCATGGTCAAAGCCCTTGTTCTTACCGGATACGGTCTGAATTGCGATCATGAGACAGCCTATGCCCTGGAACTTTCCGGTGCTGCTGCCCATCGTCTCCATATCAATACTCTTATCCAAGGCGCCGTCGACTTAACGGATTTCCAGATCATGGTATTTGGAGGGGGATTCAGCTGGGGGGACGACCACGGCGCAGGGGTTATCCAGGCGGTTCGCATGAAGACCAATCTGGGCGATAAAATTCTGGAGTTTATCGATGCCGGTAATCTTGTTCTCGGTATTTGTAACGGATTCCAGACTCTTGTCAACCTGGGACTTCTTCCGGGATTTGACCGGGACTACACAAAGCGATCCGTGGCCCTGACATTTAATGACTGTGGAAATTTCAGAGACCAGTGGGTCACATTGAAGGTCGTTTCCACATCTCCCTGCATATTCACCAAAGGTTTGGAGACCCTGGAACTTCCCGTAAGACATGGTGAGGGCAAATTTTACGCTGAAGAAACCTTCATAACCCGTTTGAGGGATGACAATCAAGTGGTGCTTCAATATGCCCTGCCCGACGGAAGCCCGGCAGATCAAAAATTCCCCTTCAATCCAAACGGATCTGTGTATGATATCGCCGGGATCTGTGATCCAAGCGGCCGAATTTTCGGTCTTATGCCTCATCCCGAGGCCTTTAACCACTGGACCAACCACCCGAACTGGCCGAACGTCAAAGAAAAGAAAAAGCGTTTGAAAGATGACACCCCATCCGTCATTACGCCGGGCATCCGATTGTTTCAAAATGCCGTGGCGTTTATTCGTAACGAATAGTTCAGGGGTCGAGGTCTTTTTATTTGTTAAATCGCTCCATGGATAATTATTTTTTTAAACCCGCGTAAACTCGCGGTTAAAGGATCGTAAAGAAAGAACAGGTTCCAATATAATAACAATGGGTTCAACTTAGAATGAACACTTCCATACTGTTGAAATGTTTTAATAAGCGTTTGTTCTTTCTAACGACCCTTAAACCACTCAAACAGTACACGTTTTTTGAAAAAAATATCCATTCCGCTTTCCGAGCCGAAGCTGATATATAAAAGTTTACAATAAACAATTCCCGACCCCTAAAACAGTTAAATAGTTTAATAGCACCATTAAAAGATTTAATAGTATTTTTTGACAATCCTGCCGTAATATAAAAACTGGATGCTTCAGTTCCGATACTTATACAAATACTGCACAGCTGTTGAACATATCATAAAATAGTAATAAATCCGAACAGATATCTTCGATACCAGATATTATAGGAATGGTGTGTCTAAAATTCATTTAACACATGGAGTGTTTTGGCACAGAAATTGAATAATCCAAAATCACAGGAAATAAAAAAATGCAGAAAAGATCAGGATTCACACTGATAGAGCTGACCGTCGTTATTGCATTATTGGCTATTTTAACTGCTGTGTGTGTACCGAATTTTTTTGACTGGCTGCCGAAATATCGATTGAAACGTGCGGCGCGTGATCTTTACTCAAATCTGCAATTGGCAAAAATGTCGGCCATCAGGGCCAATAAGGATTGTATGGTTAAATATTATAAAAACCCGGATCGATACACGGTGGATCTTTTAAAAAAAACCATAAGACTTTCAGATTATAAAAGCGGAATTACATTTCATGGACCGGACAACCAAACATTTGCTGTGGCCGCCATAACGTTTAATTCCAGAGGCAGCAGCAATTCGGGTTATGCGTATTTGTCCAATTCAGGGAAAACCGCGTATTACCGCGTCGGACCGCTGACGTCCGGAGCGATAAAAATGCAAAAATGGGGCGGAGGGACTTCATGGAAATGAAGCACAGACAAAAACACATTTCATTGAGATGCTCAAACAAAGGGTTTACCATGGTTGAACTTTTGGTCGCCATGGTTGTGGCTCTTCTTGCATTGGGAGCCATTTATTCGACGTTTTTAAACCAGCAGAAATCATATGTGTTGCAGCAAGAGACCGCCGCTATGCATCAGAATATAAGGGCAGCCATGTTTTACATGCAGGGGGAAATCCGGATGGCAGGGTGTGATCCAAAAGGCAAGGGTATTTTTGGAGTAACTTCAGCGAATTACAATCAAATTACCTTTACAGAAGATGTCAACGATGGTGCTGGCGGGCAACCAGATGGAATTCTCAACCCCAATGAAACCATCTCATATACATTGAACAATGGTAATTTGCTTAGAAATGGCGTGGTGGTGGCCCAGAATATAGATGCCATTAATTTTGTTTATTGGGGCAACGCTTCCCCGCCCAATGTGCTCAATGCCGGGCTCTCCAATGTGACCCCCGGAACCGAGAACCAAATCAGGATGGTGGAAATCACCATTGTGGCTCGGACAAACGATCAGTTGTTGTACGGCACCAAAAATAATAGAGCATATCTTAACCAGCAAGGTTCGCAGATTTATGTCGCGCCCGGTGACCATGTGAGCCGAAGACGTTTAACCTCTTATATTAAAGGCCGAAACTTAGGCCTATAGGATGAAATCATGAGACAGGAGAACACATATACCGACAACACAACGACATCGATGAAAGCATTGAAAAAGCAAGACGGTTTCACCCTAATCGAAGTGCTCATCGCCCTTACCATCTTTGCAGTTGGTCTGCTTGCCGTGGCTGCCATGCAGAACTCTGCCGTCCTGATGAATTCCAACGCCGGCAAACTTACAGAGCTCAGCACATTGGGCATGGACCAGATTGAAAAACTATCAGCGTTGCCATTCAATGATCCCCTTTTGAATCCAGGGGGTCCTTATCCGAGGCCTTCGCCTTCGGGTGATTATACCATTACTTACACTGTAGCTAATAACCCTGCTCCGATAACAAATTCCCTGAACATTACGGTAAGGGTTACCGGTAGAGGCAAGACAGCGATTTTTAGTTTTTACAAACCAAATGTTTAGTCGAACTTAGGGGCTACGCTCCGTCTGCCATTGCAGGGCAAGAACAGGCAGGCCTAATTGGAGAATGATGGAACATTGAAATATTAGAGGTAAATATCTTATGGGGAAAAAAATCAAGCTGGAAAATGAAAAAGGGTCTGTAACAGTATTGGCCGTGATCTTGCTGGTCTTGCTTACGCTTTTAGGTATGGCAGCGTTGAGTACTTCGAGCATTGAAACCCAGGTCGCAGGAAATGAGATGCGAAGTAAACTGGCGTTGTACGCCGCCGAATCCGGAGCAGCCTATGTGGCAGAGCGAACCGTTTTATACGGCCCTGAGAATATCACACAAAGCAAGCCTCATTATTTTCCAAACGATCCGAATCCTTATGTACCGAAAACTCCCCCCGTCCCTATTCCCGACGCGAAACAGATTAATGCGACTCAACAGTCTTTTAATGGACAGGTTCAATACCAAACTGCTGCATCGCCACCCAGAGGATCGGGGTATGCGGTCGGTAAATTTAAATCCCATCAGTATGAGATGACTTGTAACGGATACAGTTCTCACAACACCAAAAAAAGTATCATGATTGGATTTTATCGAATCGGATTTTAGAAAAGCAGGTGTGGGATTAGATTATGAAAACAGAGGAATTATTATGAAAAAAATAAGACATTACGGACTCATAGCATTGTCAGTCATATGTTGCCTTGTTTTTATGGGATATCCGGTTTTTGCCGATGATACCTGCGTTTTTTCGGTGACAGCCGATGACCTTCCCCCCAATATCGTACTTTTGTTGGACAGCGGGGCGGAGATGGAACAGATTGTCTGGCACTCGGATTTTAATAATAATACCGATTACACGCCAAATGTGATTACGGAGATTGAGGCGGGGCAGGATCCATTTAATGGTAATGGTTTCTTTAATGACAAAGGGTATGGTATTGTCACGTCAGGAGGTAGTTATTACTTGGTTAATGTCCCCGACGATATTCAGCTTGCACACCGTAATTTTGCGTTGAAGGCATTTGATACCGATTCTACTGCTAGAAAAGGCACTTGGATCATCAACGGGAAGCCCCTGACCCTGCCGGCTGAACCGTCCAACGTGGCGGTCGATGGGGTTATCGACAATGCACATAATTTCAGGTATTCCAAGAATTACCTCAACTGGCTGTTCTTTCACGTAGATGTATCAACGATTACCAATGGGGCGGATCTGCCGGCTATGAGCCGTTTTTATGATGCCAAAAAGGCCATCATGACCGTTGCCAAGGGTACCGGCTACAAGGCAAAATTCAGTATTTACTACTTCGCAAATGAGGCAGGCGGATCGCAGGCACAGCCTCTTAAATTTGTGGTTAACGCCGATGGCACTTTAACGTCTGAATTTATCAACAATATCAATAATATGCGTACGGTCACCTATTCTCCTCTGGCCGAGGGGCTTTCGTCGATCGGGTATTATTTATCCTCACCTTCCTCAGGCGCTTCGGGCGGATATTGCCAGAAAAATTTTTCTATCGTCATTTCACCGGGTGTTTCCTCCGAAGATCAGGGAACACCCTCTCAACATGTACCGGACAGTCTGTCGGATTATGACGGAGACGGTGCCGACGGGGGAGTCGGGGAAGGGTATGTTAAAGAAGATAGTACTCTCTATAAGATTCCCGTGAACCTGAACGGCTCCACCTATTTGGACGATGTTGCCTATTATCTGTATTCACACGATATCGTGGGAGATGCGCCATCCAGCGGTTCTCTCTGTTATGATTCCATGACGAATTCTTTTTCTGTAGGTGACACTGTAACCGGTGGATCTTCCGGAGCGACAGGAAACATTACCGCTGTAAATATGGATACCGATGGTCCATCCGGTTGTTTGGAGCTGAACAATTTGTCCGGAAATTTCTTAGATAATGAACCATTAACCGTTAGTAGCCTTGTTTTCGCTATGGCTAACGGGTCCCTGTATACTTCGGGAGAAGGATTCCAGAACGTTCTCACCTATACCATCGGATTTATGAGTGATAGAGGAGGAGACCTCTTTTTGATCAACACCTCAAATAACGGAAACGGATACAAAAATCTTTACGACACTTCTGACGAGGATTACAGGAAATACCACTTTACCGCTCAATCCTCGAATGCACTGTCCGCGCAGCTTATGGAGGCCGTGAACGATATCCTTACAAGAACCAGCACATTTATGGCACCGGTTGTTCCGGTAACACGAACCACCAGCGGAGACAAAATTTATATGGCCTTTTTTAAACCAAATAATGGAAATTTCTGGGAAGGAAATGTCACCAAATATGGGATATCCTTAGACAATCGGATCGTCGATGCCAATGGTAATCCGGCCACGTGGCCAAATGGCGCCATGAGGGACGATGCCGTGCCCTACTGGGCGACCATCGACTGGGCCAATGTTTCAAAAAGCAATTACCTTCTAAGCCGGACTATTTATACCTGTCTGGACAATACAGATTTGACCTCATTTGACGCGAGCAATTCAAATTTGACAGCCACCATCCTTGGAAATTCAACCAGAACTCCTGCAGATATCATCAACTATGTTCGGGGAGCGGATATCCTCGATGAGGACGGGGATAATGATCTTGCAGAATATAGAGCCATAATTACCGGAGATGTACTTCACAGCGAACCTCTAATTTTTCAGTACAGATATGCTGACGGTACTTCCAAGACAATGGTCTATTTTGGCTCAAACGACGGGATGCTTCATGCTGTGTTGGATGAGGAAAAGCCCTCAGGCCCGACATCCCCCGGTTTGGAGATGTGGGCCTTTATCCCCCCTGACCAGCTGTCTCGCTTAAAAGATATGATAGAAGGTGTTGGTCATCAGAGTTATGTAGATTCTACCCCCAGGATTTACTTTAAGGACGTCCTTGGGGATGGTTTCGTAGACACCGGAGATCAAGTTATTCTTATCTGTGGTGAAAGGAAGGGGGGCAAAGGTTACTTTGCGCTGGATGTGACCGATCCTTTTCTTCCAAAGTATCTTTGGAGGATCAACAAAGATGATGGGGCGACACTCGGCATCGCTCCCCCCACAACGAAAATCTCGGAATTGGGTGAAACCTGGTCCGAGCCCCAATTCGGTCTTGTCAAAACTACGGACACCGACACGACCGGGACTGCCGTATTTTTTATCGGCGGAGGGTACAGTTCAGATAATTCCTCGGGAAATGCGGTCATTGCCGTTAATGTCATAACCGGTGAAGTTGTGAGAAAGTTCACCACCGGCATGAATTACAGCTTTCCAAGCTCAGTCCTTGTTGTAGATGAAAATGACAATGGTTTTGTAGATAAGGTTTATGTGGGCGACCTTGGCGGCCAGATGTGGCGGTTTGCGAGTTTTACTGACAGTAGCGGGAATCTGACTTTCCCCGATTGTAATGAAAACATAAATGATTGGAATGGACAGATCTTCTTTAAAACAGATGACCTCAACTCCAGAAAATTTTACTATCCACCGAGCGTTACCCTTGAAAAAGGATATGATATGGTTTTTATGGGAACAGGAGATAGAGAAAACACTTGCTGTAACAACGACAGCTATGTTTGTCCTTCTACGGGACCCAACATTCCCGACATTATCACCGCCGTGAAGGAAACCCATTCTTCAAATGTCATTGTCGGGGAAACGGATGTCGCAGGCAGCCTTTATGCCCAGGATCTGGTTGATGTCACGGATCCAAGCGATCCAACTCCCAATCTGGCGAATGCACTCGGAGATGTGGATTCAAATGGGTCTCACGATCAAGGCTGGTATATCCGGCTGGTGGATGCCAGTGGCGATGCAGTGGGTGAAAAGGTGCTTGCAGAAGGAACGGTTTTTTACAAAACGTTTTATATTACAACCTTTACTCCCAACGACGATCCCTGTGTGCCCGGAGGCGATGGCACACTGTATGCGCTGTCATATTTAACGGGAGCCGCTGTTCTGGATTTTGATCATGATTCAAACAATGATCGGAGTATAATCATCGGAGGCGGTATCCCTTCCAAACCGGTTACGCTGATAACGACCACCGGGACAAAATTATTAATTTCGGTGGGAAGCTCAAATCCGGATGCCGCCAGCCCGAGCCTTGGAGCAGGAGTTAGGGTTATTGATCCACTGCTGCCGCCGGCCAACTTTTTTTATAGGTTTTGGAGGGAAATTTTTTAAAATAGACTCAATTTACAAAGGCTTATGAACACCAAACTCACATGACTTCTTCTGGATTTTTACCTTGGGAGCATAGTTTGCTTTAACGGTTAAGAAGCAGTGCCCTGGATTGGACGTACTTCAAAATACTACAGCACTTATATTTCTAAATGGACTCGTAAAAAGTCTTTGTCAAAGATGACATGAAGACCATACGAAAACAGATGATGATGCTTTTAAATGATAACGAAATGAGTGCAAAAGCGATTTCTTCTGCTTTGGGCATGGGGGAAAAAGAGGTTTACGGACATCTTTCCCATATTGTGCGTTCAATAAAATTCCAGGGGAAAAAACTGGTTATCAGCCCTGCGGAGTGCATGGGGTGCGGATATGTTTTTGAAAAACGAAAGCGTTTCACCCGGCCCGGCCGCTGTCCGATCTGCAAAAGCGAATACATCAGAAATCCAATGTATCGAATTGGTTAGCCTTTCAATTACAAACATGACCGCTTCTGGGATGATCAAATTTTTGCCGAAAGAACTCGTGAATAAGGGTTCGTAATGAAAAAACCTGTCCGGGCTATTTCATAAGGGTCTTTTGCTTTAAAAGAGGGATTTATTCATAACGTTCAATCGAAAAGGGTTCTTTCAAAACGATCCCTAATCCACTCAGACAGTTTCCAGTTAAAATTTTAATCATCTCTGAAGCTCTATTGAATCTGTATTTAAGCGCGAAACTTGAACCTTAAGTTAAACCCTGTCGATTTCCCCAGTCATTTGGTTGTTGTACCGTTGGTAATATATTAAGACCTTTTTAATATAGTGGCGGGTGGCCTCGAATTGGGGGATGCCCTTATAATTCCGAGCATATTTGCTTCCCGCATTGTATGCTGCCAGCGCCAGTTTGACATCTCCGTTAAGTCGATTCACAAAATGTTCAAAGTATTGCACCCCGCCCTTTATGTTTTGACGGGGGCTGAAAATATCTTCCACCCCTCCAGTGCTTCAGCGGTTTCAGGCATCAGTTGCATCAGACCTTTAGCGCCTTTTTTTGGAAACGATCCTGGGGTCGTACCCAAATTCAGCTATAATGATGGCCTCTATTAGCGCCGGGTCGATTTGATACTGACTATCGGGTTGATGGATAATTTTGTGTTATAGATGATCTGCTTTTCGGGCACAAACAGACGGCGGAATTTGTTCGGTTTTGGCGGCAAGATTCGCAGTATATGAAATTTCGGAGCTCATGACCTTTGGGTCGTTGTGACGGGAAGTTGCCGTTATGCTACATATTATTGCTACAATGAACGAGGGACGTATAATTCCCGTTGATAACATGGTGAACGATTAATTATTTTAAATTGAAATTTTCATAAATTGTATCCTAATTGACAAATATTGTCCATCACTTTGATTTTCAATTCGAACGATTTCGAAAAATTAAGCTAAGTGTCTGAGTTTTAGATATATTTTCAACTATCTGAATTGGCGCATATATTTTGCATGATTTTTGCATTAAATCTATTTGCCCATGAAGTTCATGACAAAAATATGGCAAATGAATTTTATAAACAATGAAGACAGATACTTAGGAAGAAGTCTTACCCCTTTTTATTAGAGGTTTACTGGGAACTATAACAAAATGGGAAAAAATATAATTTAGACGCTTGAATGAATATAACAGATAAAGAGAAAGCCAAACACGAGACTATGGCAGGTGCAAGTGTTTGGCTTGGGAACCCGAGGGCATTTCAGCACCTCAAGATAGGCTAAATTTATCATTGCGTATCTTGCATGTCAATAGGCTCTCCAAACAAATTTGGAGAGCTTTTTTATGCGGAACAACAGTGATAATCAAAAGAGGAGGATGTTATGAAAAAGCTAAGCATGATATTAATCGTTTTTCTTATCTTCGGATTATCCGCAACAGGTTATACGTCTGAAGAATGTCTCCTGTTCGACGGGACTTTTGAAAGGTCCACTAAAACTCCGGGAACCAATAAAATATCGACTAAAACTTCAGAAACTCAAATTGGCCATTTCAATGCTGTTGATGGAGGGGCAATCGTAGAAGTATATAATGGCGCCCAAGAAGATGGAGCTCAAAAAGTCAGCAGCGCAACAATTTCCATCAATGGGAAACAAGTGATCGGTCCTTCAGATTTTAACCAAAATGTGGATTATATAAAGAAAATAGTTGATGTGAAAGGTGAAGACAATTCTTTGAAAGTTCTGTTGAAAAGTAAGCCGGGTGGAAAAATTAAGGTGGTGATCGTACAGCCCAATGTTTTCGCATTAAGCGCTTCGGATGGAAATCGAGCCGCTGGCGTGTGTGCCGGTGACAGGACGTATCCCGATAAAGTGATTGGTGAAATTTCTGTGACTGACGGTCAATTAAAGGACCTGGCAGTATCTCCTGATGGCGCGTATGTTTATGTGACGGATGCTAATGACAACACTGTAAAAGTCATACAGCCCTCTATCAATTCAGTCAAAAAAACGATTCAGTTGGATTATCCTCCATTTGGCGTGACAATGCCCGATGGACAGCAAGTCTATGTGAGCCATACATTTGATAACAAGGTATCCGTCATCCAGACATCTGATAATATGGTAACCACGATTGATGATGTTGCATGGCCTTATGACCTAGCGGTGGCACCATATGGACAGCAAGTCTATGTGAGCAATTCATTTGTTAACAAGGTATCCATCATCCAAACATCGGACAATAAGTTAGAGCCGATCAATGTTGATTGGCCGCCTGCTAGTATAGCGGTGGCGCCTAATGGACAGTATGTCTATGTGAACAGTTTGCTTGACAGCACGGTATATGTCATACAGACATCTGATAATACGGTGACCCCGATGATTTCCGTGGGGACTAAACATCATGACATAGGGGTGACGCCCGACGGCGCATATGTTTATGTGAGCAATCCTACAAATCAAACGGTATCAGCTATAAATACATCCGATCATACGGCAACGACGATATATGGTGTGGGGTCATATCCGTATGGTATAGCAGTAACGCCCAGCGGAAAGTATGTCTATGTGAGCAGTTTGGCTGACGACAAGGTATCCGTCATCCAGACATCTGATAATACGGTAATAAAAACGATTGAGGAGGTAGGAGATGGACCTGATGGAATAGCCGTATCTCCCGATGGAGCGTATGTCTATGTCATCTGTACATATGGCCAAAAAGTATCAGTCATTGGATATTAATGTTGAATACCAGATGATTTTCTGTATCTTTAAGGCTTTGATAAGCGGTTATAAAAGGTGACGATAAACTATCGGTCGAGTAGCGAAAGTGTTAAGGGAATGGGCTTTGCTATATTAGCATTGGGATGAGTAGGTTGGGTGGCGTATTTTCATACTCATCGGATTCTGGATACCTGTTTTCACGGAAATGAGTTCATACCATAGATGCCTGTCCTCCCGCGAAAACGGGTATATGGATTACCCATAATTCTGCTGTGAATATTCGGGTGGGCGGTGCTTTTTTATGACAAATGAAGAATATTAACTCAAATTTCGCACCTTAAAATATCTAAAAAGCCTTTGATGCCAAAGGCCAAATGAAATTTATTAAAGTAAAATATCTCTCCGTTGTATTATCGTACGGCGCTAAAATGCAAGGTGATGCATATATTAAAACTTACTGAGATGTCTAAATGTTACATATTTTTGACGCCTTTTCTTGGGTTCTAGAGGCGTTTCAGATTTTATTATCGTATCTTTCTGATTTTAACTTTAAAAATTATCCCGGCCTACTACACTAAATTGGCGTTGCTTAAAATTGAGGGTGCGAAGTTTGAGTTAAACATTTGAATGGATTTATAGACTTACAAGAAGCCTCTGTCCCGGATGAATGACTGATACTTCGGTCAGCTTGTTCAGTAGCCGTATCTTTTCAATAGGCAGGCCATACCGGTGACTGATGCTGAAGAGTGTTTCACCGGATGTGACGGTATGATATCGTTTTTGTTCGATTTTTGGGAGAATTTTTGCAGGTAGAGAATTTTCAATATCTGGAGGGGTTTTATCGGCAATCTTTTTCGGTAAACGATCCAGATTTTTTACAAGATTCTCTGTTTTTGACAAAGAGACTTCAAGTTTGTCAAGGCGATCCTTAAATCTGTCAAAAGATTCGACCTGTTCCCATATTTGTGTTAATCTGTATTCGACCGCTTCTAATTTGACAATCCTGCCTTCAAGCTGTTTTATCCGTGTCTTTGAGCCTATAATAATACCCATGGTAGCTCCCAAAAGGAGAATCAACAGGATTACCAGAAACGTAAACCCTATCTTTCCAAACCAAGAAAGTCGAATTTCATCAGCCATTCGTATCACCCTTGAAAATACTCATAATTTTCTAAATGTGTAATGTCAAGTAAAAATATATATAAAATATATATAAATTATATGTAATTCTATAGAATTAAAATATATTGAGGTGTATTAGAATAGATTACTATATATTGTGTTCAGGAAATTCAAAAAAGTGAGTGAAATCGAACTGTTCTTTCTAAAAACATACTTAGGCACCTATATATGAAAGTTTATCGCCGTTGTTTTTGAATCTATTGTTTGAGTTTGACGGGAAAAAGAAATACTTTTATTGTATAAAAACTAAGGGGATAAATAATAACAATAACCGACAACAATCCCCACGTATAGAAAAAAGACAATACTTAAGGACGCCAGTAAGATACGAATTCTCAAAGCCTTGATGTGACGAAATATATTTGGGGAATTTAAAGCCATTATTGTTTTGTTTCTCTATGATTTACTAATATTTTATAAGGTGCTTTCCTTGAGACGACAAAATAACAATTCTTGACAGGTTAGACCCTGTCTATTTCCTCTCCCATCTGATTTTTATATATTTGATAATACTTAAAAACCTTTTTGATATAGATGCGGGTGGCCTTGAAAGGGGGAATGCCCTTATAATTTCTGACATTTCTACTCCCCGCATTGTATGCTGCCAGGGCCAGTTTCACGTCTCCGTTAAATCTGTTCACCATCTGTTTAAAGTATTGGACGCCGCCCGTTATGTTTTGATGGGGGTTAAAAATATCTTCAACACCCAGTGATTGGGCGGTTTCGGGCATCAGCTGCATAAGGCCTTTTGCACCTCTCTTTGAAACTGCCTTGGTGTTATACCCGGATTCCGCCATAATAATGGCTTTTATGAGGGCTGGATCAATCTGATAGTGACTGGCTGTTTGGATAATAAACATGTGGTACAAATATTCCGCTTTTCTACCGCTGACAGATGGTGGACCTTGTTCCATTTGGGACGCGGGATGCAACTTGGGTAAAGTCTGGGGATTCATGACCATTGGGTTAGGCTTATTACCATTGGAGACAAGAGCTACGCCCAGAATCATTACAGCAATAAACAGGGAACGTATAAGTTCTACAGCCAATATTTGAATGATTGTTTTTTTATTCATTACGGATTTCATTTTAATAAGATTAAAATTGTTCAGTAACTTTTCAGACAACTTGGTAGTATTCTCTGCAAAAACCATGCGCAGTTTAACAAAAAAGACAAAAATTATAGTAAAATCAGATATATAAAGATTATTGAGGTGATAGGAACTAAAGAAATTTGAAGCAAAAAAAATGGTATTATGAGGCAAATTACCTAAGGTTTATGTAAAGTTTTACATAAACCAAACCGTTGCAAGATCGGGTGGGGATATGGGTGTTATGACGTTTTGAATGCTGATGCGTCATTTCGCTTTTCAGCAGGGGGGTAAACGCTTTATATCCTTGTTTTAAAGACATTTTTAAATTTTTACTAGGTTAGACATTAAAGCGGAATTCTACGATATCGCCATCCTGAACCTCATAAGTTTTCCCTTCCAACCTTACATTTCCCAACTTCCGGGCTTCAGGATATGATCCGGCGGATATAAGATCATCGAAGGAAACCACCTCTGCACGGATAAACCCTTTTTGCATATCGGTATGGATGACACCTGCCGCGTCAATGGCCGGGGTGTTCCTTTTTACGGTCCATGCTTTTATTTCATCTTTGCCTATGGTAAAAAAAGAAATAAGACCGAGAAGTTCGTACGATCGCTGAATAACCCTGTCCATGGCAGATGCCGTAATGTTAAATTCGGTCAAAAACTCCTCGGCTTCTTCATCAGACATTTGGGCAAGTTCTTGTTCGAGTTTACCCCTTATCGCCATGCAATTTTCCTGGGCCGTCAAGTCTGTGATTTTAGGAACACCGTCATCATCATCTTCGTTGTTAAACAGGAGCAGCATCGGTTTTGCGGATAGAAAGGCATAGCCTTTAAGGAGATGGGCTGATACAAGGTCGGGTAAATTTCTAAGTGGTATTTCCTTTTCAAGGGCCTCAACGCATTGGTTTAATAGTAAAAATTCCTCAGGATCAGTATTTTTGCCGCGTTTTTTGTCAAGTTCCATGTGCTCCAGTTTTCTTTCAACCACCACTAGATCGGTCAAGATCAGTTCCTGATCGATGGCTTTAAAATCCTGATAGGGGGTCGGTGCTTCAAATCCATATCCACCGAAATTGCGCACCACATGAATCAGGGCGTCACAATCCCTGACCTGGGTCCAAATGTTTTGATCTTTTTTTTGACGAAGGACATCCGGCAGAAAGTATTCTACCTTGGCATAAATGGTTTTTGGGGGGGTATACATGTTACTGAGCGCATCCAGGCGTTTGTCCGGGACATGAATGGTGCCGATTCGGTTTTTACCTTTTTGGCTTTCGGACATAATATTGTGTGTCAACGCTTCAAATACGGTTGATTTTCCGGATCTGGAAAGACCGATAATTCCGAGTTTCATTTGATATTATGCCTCTTTAAATTGTTCGGGCATTAGTTATTTAAGGTGTCGGGGTGTTTTTGTTTATTTAATTGCTCCATGGATAATGCTTTTTTAAAAACCGTGTAAACTCGTGGTTAAAGGATCTTAGAGAAAGAACAGAAATTGATCTATAAATAATTGAACAGACTTGAAACAAGCACGTTCTTACTGTTGGAATATTTCGGTTTTCGTATGTTCTTTCTAACGATCCCTAAACCACCCTGCTCGCTCGTGCCTTACGTGGCAGGCGGGTCAAACAGTACACGCTTTTCAAAAAAGATGATCCATTCTGCTCCGCATTTCTAAATCAACCCATTAAAAGACATCAAAACATTCGAGGGAAGTGAAAAAAACAACCTATCATTATTGCATGTCAGCACCATGTTGTCGTTGGCCGATCCACAGTCGAAAAACCATTTGCATCTTTTTTATAAAGAGTATAGTGAAGCCCAAATTTTATGTCAAGCAGACCCTCTGACTCGGCAGCAAGCGCCATTGATTGGTCTTGACATGCGTCGATGGTTTGCGCATGATTAATGTTTTAAAAAGTTACTTGAATTTGTATGTTTATATCCACTAATATTGCCCGGTATTGCATATTACGGGATTATTCTGTTGGATGGGTTGTGCCAAGAGCGATGCGTGTTACGGATCATGCCATCAAATAATCTGTCAAAAGCCAATAATTTATAGAAAACCCATGGAAAAATTATATAATAGATCCTATTTTTTTGATCAGGGGCTTCATTTTGAATGCCAACAATGTGGTGTGTGCTGTACCGGAGATCCGGGGATAATCTATGTCGATAGAGATGAAGTTCCGCGTATCGCCGAATACATTTGTGCCGAGGTTTCACTTTTCATCGAAAAATATCTCTATCCGTATAGAGCCGGGTATAGTATTAAAGAACATTCCGACGGACGGTGTTTATTTTATGATGACGGGTGTTCCATTTATCCCGTGCGTCCCGATCAATGCAAAACCTATCCCTTCTGGTTTGAGAATCTGCGTTCTGTAAAAAAATGGAGACGTCTGTCTAGGGAATGCCCGGGGATCGGCTGCGGCCCATTGCATTCAAAAGATAAAATTCTGAAAATTGTTCAGTCGACAATGGGTGCTGTAGTGAAAAGCTTTTTTGAGACGAAAAAAAATATCAGTTGAATATATGAAACAATTCAGAGGTGATCAATGGCTGTCAATGGTGAGTCATATCAAGGACGAATTTGATGAGATTATGAACAAAGAAAAGATCGCCTTGTCCAAAGAATTGTCATTGGATTGAGATAGCATAAAAAAGGAGTTGGGTAGATGATTCGATGCGGCGAAATAAAAGTTCGGGGGTTTCATATTGATGTTTTTTCGCATGTTAACAATGCGCGCTATCTTGAGTTCATGGAAGAGGCGAGATGGGTCGTATTAGATAAATATA